>ERZ808246.14-NODE-14-length-159274-cov-19.118654_pt1 | contig 159274 bp, 158 predicted proteins | sample MGYA00521083_ERZ808246 | MGnify/ENA primary metagenome ERZ808246 (study PRJEB31516, sample SAMN03275577) | gut metagenome | biome: mammalia-associated habitat; material: feces | host: Papio cynocephalus | place: Kenya | collected 2012-07-07 ... | reverse complement strand
AATTGTAGTTGCTCGGCTTCAGTGGCACTGCCACTGCCTTGGCTTCTGCTGCAGCGGCTTTTGCTTCCGCCTCACTGGCTGCGGCTGCCGTTTTGCTGGCTGCGGCGCCCGAAGCGCTTGTTGCTGCGGATGAAGCGCTGGCAACTGCCGCTGCCGCTTTTTCCTTGGCGGTGGTCTCGCTGTTTGCTGCCGCCGTAGCACTCGCTGCCGCGGATGTGGCTTTTTCCGTGGCTGTGGTCGCTGCTGCTTTTGCCGCTGCTTCACTTTTGGCCGCCTCAGCCGCGGCGGCCTCGGCCTCCTCGCTTGCCTGCGTGGCCCCCAGCCACGCCTCCTGTGCGCCGGCGCCATAGCCTTTGGCTTTGGCCTCGCTGTCAGCAGCTGCCGCAGCACTGTCCGCTGCCGCTTTCGCCTTTTCGGTCGCCGTTGCAGCCTTTTCCGTGGCTGTGGTTGCCGCCTGCTTTGCCTGTTCTCCGGCTGCGATGGCGTTCTGCAGCTCCTGTTCCAGTAGTGGCGTCACCCCGTTTTCGGGGATGTTCCGGTCACGCAGCCGCAGCCGCACCTCAAAGGTGTATACCGTTTCGGTCAAGGCGCCGTCGGCCGCCACCGCCTTGGCCACCAGCCGCAGCGTCAGCTCCCCGCCGGCCTGCGTCCATTCACGCGGCAGGCAGGTGTATACCGCCCCGTCGGTCAGGGTCAGCGCACTTGTGCGGTCGTATCCGCCGTGCCCGTCCAGCGCCTCCAGGTACAGCTTGTAGCCCGTGCGCAGCGTCGCCGGCAGGGTAAAGCCGATCTGCGTGGCATTGTGCTCCCCCTGCACGCCGGCATCCTGTACGGCCGTCGGTGTCAGCTGCATGTCCTCCCCGATGGTGTAGGTGATTTGTCGGATCATCGTCATTCCTCCTTTTTCTTCAACCCCAGCAGCACCCGCTGCAGCATGTCCTTGTATTCCGCCTCGCTCAGTACCCGCCGGTATTCTGCGCGGCTCACCTTGCCGTCGCCATCCTCGTCGGCAAATTCCGCGTCCTTCACCGTCTGCGCCAGATAGTAGTCCGCCGGATCGATCCCCAGCTTTTCGGCGCGCACCACCTTCTTGTGCGCATCCGATAGCGCACCGCCGGTTCTCTTGGCCGCCACCAGGTCGGCAATGTAGCTGCTCAGCGCATCCTCCGCCTTGTCCTTTTCCTTGGCCGTCAGCCGCTTGTACAGCGCCCGGCTGCACAGCTCCTTTACCGCCCGGTTTTTCTCCCGGTCGTATTCCTTGTCGTTGCCCTTCACGGCTGTGCGCATGCCGGCCTGTATCTGCGTTTCCGTTTTCCCGCGCGCCAGCAGATATTGCCGCAGGTGATCGGCCTTTTCCGTGTCGCCGTCGCGGATATAGCGGTATAGCCTGCGGTAGAACATGGCATCCGATACCGTGTATCCGCTCTCCATGCTCAGGAAATGCCCGCTCTGGATATCCTCCAGGTGGTACCGGAAGCCCTCGGCAATGCCCCATGCATTCTGCAGCGGTATCCCCAGCACCTTCGTCAGATCGAAGAAGATGTACTTCCAGGTGTTTGCACTGCTCAGGTTGCCGGTGGCCAGATCCTCCAGCAGGCTGCCGGCGGTCTCCAGCGCCATGTCATTCACACCGTAGTATTTTTCTCCGAATACCCGCGCCGCGAAGGCTTCATACAGCGCATCGCCGAATACCACCGTTCCGGCCAGTCCGGCCAGCATTTCCTGTCCCATGGCGCTGGCCACGCTGCCGGCCGTCACCTTGCCGGTGTCGTCGCGGTAGCCGTTCATGTGGTGCAGCAGCGCGTTCATCAGCACCCGGATCAGGCTCACCACCACGGCGCTGCCGGCCACCACGGCGGTGTAGCTGTTCACCAGCCGCTTTTTGGCTGCGGTGATCTGTGCCGCATCCCCGCTTTTCATGGCCGCCCGGTAGCGCCCGGTGGCCTCCACCAGGATGTTGAAGGCCTGGTTGCTGTCCTGCTTGAACATGGTCAGGAATTTCAGCGCTTCGTTCTTTGTACGGAATAGGTCGCTGCGCTCGGCCAGGGTGTTGTTGTTCTGCGTGTTGCGGATCACCGTATCCAACTGCTGCCCCACTGCGGTATAGAAGGCGTCACTTCCCGGCTTCAGGTCCGGCCGCGTCTCGCGTATGGTGCTTTCGCAGCTTTTCCAGCTCATGGCCACACTGTATATGTCCACTTTCTGGCTCCAGTTCAGCACCCATCCCTTGGTTTTTTTGTCCACGCTGTTGAATAGCTTGTCCACGGCATTCTCGCCGCTGTGCGCCAGGGCGATTTCCTCCGTGCCGCCGTCTCCACGCATCCGTTCATAGGCGTATACGCTGTATTTGCGCATGCGTGCCAGCAGCTCACTGTTCACCGTAAAGGCACCCTTGGCCACGCCGGCGGCCATGTGCTTCCAGCCCAGCTCGGATGCCGCCACCGGCACCGCAGCCAGCTGCGTGGCGGCACTGCGCAGGTTCAGCGTCATGGTCGCCCGCGCTGCATTGCGGCGAAAGAAGTTCAGTGGGGAGGCCGGGGCTTTCCGGCTGCCGCTGATGTCCGCCAGCATGTTTTGGATATATTGGTCGCCGGTCACGCCCAGGCCCGCCTTGCCCTTGCCCCACTTTTGCGCCAGCACCTCCTTCACGCTGGTGCTGCCGCCCGGCAGTGTCGTGTTGTATAGCTTCTGGAAGTCGGTCGTAAAGGGCAGATATCCGGCAAACTTCGCCGTTGTTTCCGCACTGCTTTCCAGCACCTGCGCGATGTCGGCAATCAGCACCGGCGCCCGGCTGCGTACACGCGCCTTCAGGCTGCCGGTGTTGTCCACCGTCAGGTTCTGCACCAGGCTCTCCATCGGCGTGTTCACAAAGTTTTTGTCGCGGTATATGGGGTAGTAGTTGCGCACCCGCGCCGCCTCATAGCCCCATATTTTGCGCGTTACCTCATTGATGTGCTCTTTGCTGTTTCGGTTCAGCCATTGCCGCGCCAGTCGCAGAAAATCCCGCTCATAGTCGGTCATTTCCGCCGATATGCGGTCCTTCACCTCGTCCAGGCTTTGGTTGGCCAGTGCCGTCAGCTCGGTGTATCTTCTGTCCAGCTCCGCGCGCTCCTGGCTGCCCTTCGGGTATTGCTGCATCTGCGTCAGCACATCGTGCAGCCCCTCGCTCAGGTCTCGCGGGATCAGCCGCTGCCCGTGCTCATAGGCGTTGGCGATATCGCCGGAATAGTACCGCTGCAGGTTGGGCAGCCGCACGCCGCCGTCCATCATGGCCTGCCGGTTGCCCTCGGCGCACAGCCCCATGTACAGGCTCAGCATCAGTCCGCGGGTCATCAGCATGGGCTTGCCGTCCTTGTCCACCAGCCCCACATCCACCAGGTCGTTTTTCTTGGTGCTGCTCAGCCGCTCATACTGAGCGGCCTCCTTGCCGTTCAGCTTGTCGTAGAATAGCTCGGTAAATTCCCGTCGGATCTCCAGCTGCTTGGTTTCGGCTGCCACCAGCGCATCGCCGATGTGCCGCCCCACGCTGTTTTCCTCCCACCCGCACAGGCAGTCGAAGAAGCGCGTCGGCGATAGCTGCCACAGCACCGCGTTGCGCACGCGCTCACTGCGGTATCCTTTCGCCTCCTGCATCTGGCGGATGAAGTCCTGCGCCGCCTGCTGTGCCGTTTCGGAGAAGGCTTTGCTGTGCAGCGTGTTCTTTTCGCGGATCTGTGCCACCACACCGCGCAGCAGATCCACCACCTCCCGCAGCTCACGGTTGCTCAGGTCGTCCAGGCTGCGTCCGTCCAGCGCCTCCTTCACCTGGTCAATCTTCTTCTGGAATAGGTTGTTCTGCGGCATCGACAGCGTGTCGTCTGCCCCCGTCTTGTACAGCGTCTGTATCCGGTCCAGCTGCTCACTCACGCTCTGCAGGCGCTTTTCCCTCTGTACCAGCTGCTTTGTCAGGTGTTCTATGCGCCGTGCATCCGCCGTCTGTGCCAGCTGCTGCCGGATGTCGGCAATCTCCTGCCGTATCCCCTCCGGGCTTTCCCGCAGGGTGTCCAGCAGCTCCATCACCGGCTGCAGCTGCTCGGCGTTGATGTGCCGCTTTTTGTCCGGGTGCTCCAGCAGGCTGTCCAGCTCATCCCGTATCCGGCTTGCCTGTCGGCGCAGCTGTGTGGCCTCCCGTTTTTCCTTGGCCCGCTGCTGCTGCTCCCGTTGCTCCCGGCGGACCTTCTTCACCGCGTCCTCCCGCTTGCCGCGCTCCTTCTGCACTGCCTCGCGATATTTCTCGCGGTATTCCTGCTTCACGGCCTCCACGGCCTGCTCCTGTGTCCTGGCCGCCTCGCGCAGCCGGGCGGTGTATTGGCGGCGCATGGCGTCCCGCTTGGCCTTTTCCTTGTCGGCGTAGGTCGGCGCGCTCTGCCGCACACTCTCATCCAGCAGCCCGTCTATTATGTCGCCGGTGCACATTTCCACCGCTGCGTCAATGTCCCCGTGCGGGTTCTCATACAGCGGCTGCAGTCTGTCCAGCACCTCGGCTATGTGCTGCAGCTGGTCGGCCGGGTGGGTGAGGGCCTCCGGGAACAGGCTGCGGCCGAAGCTTTCCTGCAGCTCTGCATAGGCCACATCCACCGGCACACCGTCCTTGGATAGGTGCAGCCGCTGCTGGTTCCGGCGCCGGAAGGCTTCGTAGTCTGCTATGTCGGCCTTGTCCGTGTCACTTACGGTCAGGCGGTTTTCCCGCAGGTATTGCTTCAGATCATTGTACAGCTCTGCGTCCTCGCTGTTCACCAGCTCACTGGCATTCTCCACTATTCGCCGCGCTACCGGCTCGGCGGCATCCCGCAGCGTCTGCCAGTCTGTGCCGTTCACCAGTTGGTTGCCGAGATTTTGTAGGTCGGCTTGTATCTCGCGCCCGCTCACCTCGCTGCTGTATTCCCGCACCAGCCGCCGTCCCAGCGCCAGCACATCCGCTTCCCGCACCGTCTTTTTGTCGGTCGGCTTCAGCTCTCGTTGCAGCTTCTCCACTTTTTTCTGCAGGGCAGCATTCTGCTTTTTCAGCTCCTCGGCGGTTTCCGCCTGTTCCTGCTGCTCCTGCTGCTGTTGCTGCTCTGCCAGGCGTCTGGTATTTTCCGCTTTTTGCGTGGCCGCTGCCCGCTCCCGCTCCTGCATATCGGTGGGAAGATACGATTTTTGTCCGTCAGAAGAATTTTTGTCGCTGTTCTGCATAGACTGGGTATTGACACCGGGAGTTTCTTGTGATATATTGGTGTCAGATAAGGTGTTTAAGCTATAACCGTTGGCAATTGGTGCCTTCCGTTCACTGGCTTGAACACCTTTTCGTTTTATCTTCACAAGGTTTCCCTTTTCTATTTCGCGCTGCACATAGCTGTAGAAATCATTTTTTCCGAAAACAGTGGCGATTTTGTTTGTTTCAATGAACACTTCATTGTACTGTCCGGTCTCGTTAATGTACACAGGTACATTGATGATATTGCCGCTGCCATCTTTGAATTGGGATACAAGCAGAAAATAGTTTTCACGGCGTGCTGCATTCTCCGCGTTCTTTGTTCCGCGATAGGCAAGCGTTACATCGTTTAGGTTGTCTATGACCTGCAGGAACAGGTTTTCACCTAACCCGTGATAGTTAATTCCCTTCCCGGTGCGCAGGCCTTTTCCGGCCGCCTCGGCCTCACTGAATACATTTTCCCGGATGTGTGAGGCTTTCATCATCAGCGGCAGGTTGCGGGCGCCCTTTTGCTCCACGATGATGGACGGACTGCTGTCGGTCAGCTGCACATCACCACGGACCTGCTCACCGGCCAGTACGCGCTCTACTTCCTCCCTGGCTCCTGGGCGCAAAGAATACTGCATCCCCTCGCCGCTGTTTTCGCCGCTGCGGTGGTAGTCGCTTTCCAGCACATCGGCAAAGCGCATTTCCGCCAGCCGGATGCGCGCCTGCATCCGCCCGTTCTGCGTCAGTCCCAGCGCCCGCCGTACGCCCCACAGCGCCCGGTAGATATCGGTGGCCAGCGGCCGGCTTTTGCCCGCCACTGCCTGCGCAAAGCCCTTTTTGTACAGGTTGCGCCCGATCCAGTCCGCCACCACTTCCTTTTCCGCGCTCTGCGCACCGGTGGTGTCGCCGGCGGCCAGGCGTTCCCGCGCCTGCTGCTTGGCTGCCAGCCGGAACATGCCTTCGCCCATTTCCCGGTGCACCAGCTTCTCCAGTTTGGCATAGTCCTTGCTGCCCTCGATGGCGTGGGTCAGCTCATGCTTCAGCACAAAGTCCACCGCTTCGTCCGTTGTCAGCGCCGCATTCACCAGCACGGTATCCGTCCCGGCATCATACATGCCGGCCACCTGTGCATGGTTTGTGCTTTTTTGCATATACTGGGTATTGACACCCGCGCCGTTTTGTGGTATCGTGGTGTTAGAAGGTACATCCCCCCTATGGGTTCCGCTACCAGCAGTAGCGTTGCCTGTATTGGATGTACCTTCTATTTTTATTTTTTGAACATTTACAAGGTCATACAGATAGGCATTGCCGTTGCTTTTAATACCCACAACCACATCTGCCGAATACCCTTGATTGCCGACCTTAAAGGCTACCTGACCACGGCCAAAATTAACAAACCCCCGGCTACTTTCGTGTTTGGCCTGTTCATTCACCCATGCCCTTGCTACGCGCAATACTTCGTCGGCGTTGTTCATGATTTCGGTTTTGGCACGGTACGCGGTCTGATCACTTGATAATAACCGCTTTGCATCTTTAGAAAAGCGCCATTCCCTACCGGTTACGGCGTTGATCCCGATTTCCTGCCCGTTCGCATCAATCAGGTTATGGAATTTTTTCTGTATGATGTCCGAGAGAATGGGGGCAATATCCTTGTCAGTGGCATCCGCCGGGATAATGCTTTCATCCGCCTGCACATACACTGTGCCGTTCCGGTCTGTCTGTATGCTGTACTGCCCGCCGTCCGTTGCCGTCTCCCCGGCAAAGTCGGCAAAGCCAGCAAAGCCGGCAAAGAAGCGCACCCGCCGCCCGAAGCGTACGGCCACCGCTGCCACATCGGCGGCGGTGTTTTCGTCTGCGCCGGCTTCCTCGGCGCTGCGCATCACCTCGGCCTCTATGCGCCGCTTTTGCTTCGCCTCGTCGGTGGCTGTCTCCGCCAGCATCCGCCCAATGGCTGCGGCCGATGGTGCCTTGCCGGTCTTTTCGACCTGCTCCGCCATGCGCTGCGCGGCAATATAGGCATCCGTGCCGCGGGCGTTTTCCGCCAGTCCGATGGCCAGCGCCTGCTGCACCTTCTCGGCATCGGTGGTGTATTCCTGCCCCAGCTGCACATAGGCAGCCTGCTGCGCCATCTTGCCGGCCAGCGTCTGCGCACCGCCCAGCACGCCGCCCACCAGCGCACCGCCCAGGAATTCCTCGCCTGCACGGGCGGGGTTGACCACGGCCGTGTCGTCGCTCAGGCTGAAAAGCTCGTTATCCACCCACTCGTTCCATTCCCATTCGCGGTCATAGGTGATCTTCTTGGCCAGCTGCTCAATGACGCCCTGGATCACTTCCTCCTTGCCCTCGTCCAGCAGCCCCTTCAGCCAGGTGCGTATGGTGGGCAGGCTGCGCGGGATTTGTTCCACACCGCCGCTGATTTCCACCACCGCACCGGCAAAGCCGTTCATCAGTGCCATGGCCTGCGCTTCGCCCTCGTTGGCGCCCTCGCTCAGTGCCTCGGTGTAGCTGCTGCCGTACATGGGGATGGCGCTGGTCCAGAATAGCGGGTTGCGCAGCAGTCCGGCAATCCCCTTGCCGCCGCCCAGCGCCTTCACCCCCGGCATCATGGATAGCACCATGCTCGGTGTGCTGTAGCCGGTGCCGCGGGCGATCATGCCGCCGTATTTCTGCATCCCCGGCGATAGGCTCTTGCCGGCCTGCGCCACACCGTCCTCCAGCAGCCGCTTTGTCCGCCGGCTGTTCTCAATGTAGGGGTAGTACAGCTTTTGGCCGTTCACCTCATCCGGTGTCGCCGCGTCATAGGCGCTCACCAGGCCGCTGCTCCAGTCGGTCAGGCCGCCGGCGTAGCTGCCCAGCAGGTATTGTGCCGTGCGCTCCCCCTCGGTCATGTTCTTTATGCCCGTGCGCTGCCGCTCGGCGGCCTGCTGCTCCCGCTGTTCGCCCATCACCTGCAGCTCTCCCTCCTGGGTGTCCAGCAGGGCCAGCTGCTTTTGCAGGGCGGTTATTTGCTGCTGCAGCTTCGCCGGCGTCTCGAATGCGTCCTGTCGTTCGCCCCACCGTTCGGCGGCCTCCTCCCGGCTGGTGATGGCCAGCGGCTGGCTGTCGCGCCACTTCGCCATCTTGGCGGTCAGCGCGGCAATTTCGCTTTGCAGCGCCTCCCGCTTTTGCTTCGTCAGTTCGGCGGCCGTGTGCTGCATGGCCGTCTGTGCCACCGCCTCCGGGCTGGTGGTGCCCAGGCCCCGGCTTTTCGCCAGCAGCGCCTTCAGCGTGGCCGTGTCCGGCCCGCTCTCCGCATTCGGGGTGTATAGGTCTATGCCCGCGCCCTGCCCGCTCACCGCGTACCCGCTGGTGTTCATCAGGCTGGTCCGCTGGCCGGTGGCTGCGCTCACCCGCTGGATGGCCTCGCGGGATACGCCGGTTTTGGCAGCCTCTGCCGCACTCCGGGCTTTCGAGGCACCCTGTTCCATTGGCCTTACCGGCTTTAGAACGATATCTTCTTCGTTCGCCTGTACTTTGTCCAGCGCTTTCTTACTTACCATCGTCCACCCTCCGTGTGCCTCTTTACCCGTTCACCTGCAGTCCGGCTGCTCGGCAGGCAGCATAGTATTGCTGGTCATTTTTTAATAGGCCGCTGCTGGCCAGCTTGTTGATCTGTTCCTTGGTGCTTTTGCTCCCCGCGCCGTATTTTGCCGCTATAGCGTTGCCGGCAGCTACCGCCCGCATATAGGCCTGCTCCGTGCTGCTGGCTGCTTTGTAGGTTTCATCCTTTTTCAAAACATCGTCACGGATCAGCTGATACATGATACTGGCAGTTCCACCTTTTACGCCCCTTGTAGTTTCCGATTGTACGGCGTTTATGGCTCTTTTCAATATCGGAACATTTTTCCACAGATTTTTGGTGCCGATGTATTCCTGCGCGGCCATCTCGGACAGCTGCTCTGTGGCATCGGTCCCCTCTACGGCCGCCTTGGCCGCCACCGCCGCCCGTGCGCTGCTGTAGCCCTTACTTTTGGCGTTGCTGTAGGCGTTGTAGTAGGCGTTCTGCTGCTCATCGCTGCCGGGGTAGCGCGCATAGGCCTCCGCCCATGCATCGTCTGCACCGTATGCCGTATTGCTGTTGGTCATCAGCGCCTGCGCGTATTTTCCGCGGGCGGCACTGTTGTCCTTGGCCGCTTCCAGGGCGGCGGCCTGCGCTTTCGCTGCGGCCTCCAGCTGTGCCGCCTGGATCTTGGCGGCCGCCTCCTGCTCGGCGGCGTATTCGGTGCTGGCGCTGCTGCGGGCGCTGGTATCCAGGTTCTGCAGCGCCTGCTGGTACCAGCTGTCCGTGGCGTTGCGGGCGGTCAGCTCCTGCTCGGTTTTCTGCTGTGCCGCCTTGGCCAGTATCTCGTCTATCGCGCTTTGCAGCTTCGTCACCTTTTCCTGGGTGCTTTTGCGCACACCGGCATCCGCATTGCCCCGCATCACGCTCAGCGCCGTTTGCTGGGTGCGGTTCAGTCCGCTGTCTGTCAGTCCGGCGTTGGCCATGCTTTCCTGCAGCTGCCGGCGCTGCACCAGCTCATCCAGCGCGTTCAGATCCAGCTGCTCCCGTTCCTGCTTCGGCGCCTCGGTGATCTGCTGCCGGTAGGGGTTCGCCGCCGTCTCGGCGTTCTGGTCGATCACCTCGCCCAGCCGTGCCAGGGTTTCGGCATCCTGGCTGCGCCGTTCGCCCAGCAGGCTGTCCACCCGGCTCTTGCCCTCGGTATAGTATTTTTGGTATAGCTCGTCCTGTCGCGCCATTACCGCATCACTCCCTGGATTTGATAATTCAGTACCACCCCGTCAATGGCCATCGCGCCGTCGCTCTCAAACCGCAGCCCGAAGCATTGCGCCAGATTGATATTGGGTGTCAGCCGCCGCAGTACCATGTAGCCGGCGTCGTATTCCGCCGCGCCGCCCGTGCATTCGGCGCGGTAGATGTCCTCATAGGTGCCGCGCTCGGTCACATAGTCCACCCGCACCCGCGTTCCCTCCGTATTGCCCAGGCCGAAGTACAGCTCCTTCACCGCCTTGCGCCGTTCCGGCCGGCCGAAGTTCCACACCTTCGTGGCAAAGTGGCTGTGGATTTTCGCCCCGTTGTCGGTGTTTCCGTGCAGCGTGCATACAATCCAGCCCGTGGGGCCGCCGGATTGCACCTCCTGCGCCAGCAGCCGGATGTTCTCGCCGTCGGATACCATCCCCGCCCAGGTGTGCTCTGTCGGCGCCGGCAGCGTCCAGGTGTACCATGGCAGCAGCCGCGTGGCCTTTTTCTCGCTGCTGTAGTAGGCGTAGCTCTGGAAGGCGCTGTTGCCTGCATCCAGCAGGTACAGGGTGTTGCCCGCCAGCAGGGTGTAGTAGCCGTTGTATTCGCCCGCCTGTGCCGCTTTCAGCTGTTCTGCCGGCTGCTCCTCCAGCCGCCGGCGGATCATGGCGGTGATGTCCCGTACATTCCGCTCACTCCACTGGTTCACGCTCGGCATCATGTAGATGTGCGCGTCACTCGTTGCCCATACCAGCTTGTTGTTCACCAGCCGTACGCTCATCGGGCAGTCACAGCCGATGGAGGAGTGCAGCGGCGTAATGGGGAAGGTCGCCGCCGCCGCGGCCACATCCGTCACCCGCCCGCTGGTCACATCCTCCTTTGTGTAGCTTTGCCCCGCCACATACTGCGCACTGTATATTTCGTGCTCCTTGTAGATCACCAGCAGGTCCCCCTGCTTGCCGAAGGCGGTCACCGCCTGGTCGCCGCCGCCGATGTAGGCATAGTTGTTTTCCGGGAAGTACAGCGGATTGTTTACATCGCTCCAGTGCATCAGGTTCGGGTACTCCGGGTTGCCGCATACGAAAAGGCGCGTACCGCCCGCCACACCGCTGCGGTCGCCGCCAAACCAGGTGTTCTGCGTCATGCGGCAGATCTTCTCCCGGTCGCCGGCATTGGTTTTCCACGCAGTCACCGTCAGGTTGTTGGATCGCACATAGGGCACGGCGAAAATTTCCTGTTTTCCGTTCTTTGTGGCGCCGGCAACAACCTGTATCTGCCCAACGCCGTGCAGGACCATCATCTGTACATAGGCGTCCGTGTAGCCGCTCTCGGTCAGCCCGATCTCCGCCGGCGTTACCGGCAGCTGATCACTCAGCATGAGGCCCCCGGCCGATTTCGTTGTCGCCTCATAGGTGACGGTGCTGACCGTCCCCGTGCTGCTTTTCAGCTGCAGCTCAATGCGGTACATCTTTTTGTCGGTATATTCGCTGTCCAGCTCCTTTTGCGGCAGCTGGAAATACTGGCTTTCCCCATCGGTCGAAAAGGTGCATTTGAATGCGCCGGTCAGCAGGTTGTACCCCTCGTACAGCACGCCGTTCAGCCCGCCGTCCGCTTCCTTGGTCATTTTCTCCACGCCCTTGCCGTTCACCAGCACCGTGGGGATATAGGGCTGCACCTCCGCCAGCTGCCCGTTTTCGCCCTCCTGCAGGATCGTCCCGCCCCCCAGGAAGAAGTAGTACCCCGTGCCGGCGTTCTTTGCTGCCTTCACGCCCATGCAGCTGGGCGCCTCCTCGTTCACCGTCGGCACATCGTGCTTTTCCCCCAGCAGCTGCAGCCCGTTGTCCAGCCCCAGGCTGTAGCCGTAGAAGCTGCACTTTTCCGGCGCGGCCGGCTGCGTGCGCACAGCACCGATCACCTGCTCCCGCTCGGTCACCGCATTGGCCGCGTAGAAGTGGGCCGTCCGTCCCATGGCACCGGCCGGCAGCTCACCGGCCGCCTTTTGCTCCAGTCCCGGCCGGGTGCGCAGGGCACCCCGGTGCCACCATACATTGGCGGCATCGGTCAGCTGGTTGTCCTGCACCGCCTGCGGCGGGTCGGATAGGTTCAGCCCGCCGTTCAGCTGCGGCACCTCTATCCGGTAGTGGGGGTTTCCCCGCATGGCTGGAAATCGCATGCTTTTTCCTCCTTACTGTTCGCTCATGGCCAGCGCCTCGGCCTGCTGCTCCGGTGTCAGGGCGTCATAGGCGGCCTGGTATTCCTCCGGCAGTGCTGCCACCGCGTCGGCCGGCTCCGGCTGTGTTGCCGGCTGCTGCGCCTGCATGGCTGCCTGCTCCAGCTTCTGCTGCGTCTCGCGGATCAGCCCCTGCTTGTCGGGGATAATGCCGTTCGGCACCCGCTTCAGGTATTGCAGGGCATCCAGCAGCCCCGCCTGCAGCAGGTTGTCCAGCGTGGCAATGGTCTGGCTTTCGCTCCACACGCCCGCGGCGCCCACATCCACGCGGGTGTTGATCAGCAGATCCCGGCATTGCTCCCCGTCAAAGGGCATATACCAGTCGCCGCTCTGGTCGCTGATGCGCAGCTGTCGCTTGCCGTACATCGTCACCCAGTATTCCGCCCATACCCGCGCCACATCCTCCACAAAGCTGTAAAAGCGGTTTTGCAGCATCTGCATGGGCATGGTGGCGGCGTCCCGCACCGCAATGATGGCGCTGGTGTTCTCCGGCCGCATGTTGCCCAGCGCCGCATCGTTTGCCCCGCTCTGGCTCAGGGTGTTTTGGATCAGGTTGTCGATCAGGCTGTGGAATTGCGGGCTGAAATCCGGCGGCCGGCTGTACCGGATGGCCGTGTCCGCCGCACCGCTGTCCCCGGCGTACAGATCCACAATCTGGCCGGGATCGTTGGTGATCGGCCCCGGCACAATGTCCCGGTTCACGGTCATAATCGGCATACCGGTGGTCATCACTGCCCATGCCGCCGCCGTGTTCGCCCGGTTTATGGCGATCTGGTTCGGGATCAGGTTGGTGATTTCGCTGTCGCCGTAGGCGCAGCTTGCCCGCTGCTCCCACCGCATCACCGCCAGTGGGTACAGCCGCAGCTTTAGGTCCCATGGGCGGCGCACCGTGGCCTTGCCGCAGGTCACCACCGCCATCACGCGGTAGTCCTGCCCTTCATCGTCCCACTGCTTGTACAGCTTGGTGATGCACACCGCTTTTCCGGCCTCTGCCGGCTCGTTTTCGCTGCGGTCGCCCGCCTCATAGCCCTTGTCGCTTTCCGGCACCACCGCGTCTATTTCGGCCTGCGGGCGGCGCTGCCGGCGCATTTCCCGCCGGATGTCCTCCACCCGGCGCCGCCGTGTCAGCAGGATGTAGGGCTGATCCTGGATTTCCTCGCTGTTCGGGTCGCCGAAATAGACATTCTCAATCGGCAGCACCTCGCAGGCAATGTCGCCGGTGATCGGCATTTCCCGCCGCTCGTCGGCGTACAGCCCGGTTTTCGTTCGTTCGTCCCAGTATGTATACAGTACGCCGGTGCCGGTAATGTAGGCATTGCGCAGCACCGCCGTTTTCTTGTCGTCAAATTTCAGTCGTTCCGCCGTCGTGCGGAAATAGTCGCTCAGCGCCCCCATGATCAGGTTTATGCGGTCGCTCTCACTCATTGCCGCCAGCCGGCTTTCCGCCGCCGCGGCATCCTGCGTCAGCAGCTCCCGCTCCTGCTCTATGGTGTGGCGGCTTGCCTCGGTAAAGGGCACGCCGTCCGCCGAATAGCTCACGGCAATGGAGGCACTGCCCACCACCGCCATCTTGTAGTCGCCTATGCGCTTGATCACATTGTGCTGCAGCAGCGGCCGGTCACCGCATTTCGCCCCGTGCCACTGGTCCCCGCAGAAAAAGCGTTCATTCTTCTTTGCCTGGGCATATAGGCCGCTCTGTCCCAGCCCGGCTTTGAAGTTGATCCCCCGGTGGTATTCCTCTGCAATCTGCTCCGGATCGCTCCATTTTCGTTCCATCGTTGCCCTCCTCATTCCACCGGCCACGGGAGGGCATCCGCCATCCGGCTGCCCGGACGGCGGATGCTGCTCCGCTTTTGGTTGTATATGGCGGCCATCAGCTGCTGGTTGTCGCCGTCGCCCTCGCTTTGCGCCAGCAGCATGGCCAGCCCGTAGGGCATCACCGCCATGGCGGTGTGGTCGCACACGGGCAGGGTGTCCTCCAGGCGCGTCATGCGCTGCAGCTGCTTGCCTTCAATCGGCATCACATCCGCCAGCAGGGTATTCACCAGCATCAGCCCGCGGTGCCACTGCTCCGCCGTCTGGCTGCGGTCGATCTCCCCGCGCGGATCGGTATAGTTGATCAGCTGCATGGCCTGCAGCATCAGCTCCTCGCCCGTCATGCGTCATTCCCTCCTCAGGCCTCGATGTAGGCCCACACCTGCTTCTTCTCCGACTTCTTCGTGAAGTAGTCGTAGTAGATGCGGTAGTCGATCTGCCACGCGTCGGCGTGCTGGTTCTGCTCCGGGGTGAAGATGCGCACCTTCTCGGTTTTCTTCACAAGCCCGCCCAGGGTCTTCGGGCACAGGATCAGCCCCACGCTCTTGGCGCCGCTTGCCGGCACAAAGCCGCCGGGCTTCTGGTTCACACCACCGTCGGTGGCGCTGGTGTCGGTCGTGCCGTCATAGAAGGTGAAGGCGCTCTTCATGCGTGCCGCGCTCACCGGCAGGATGGCGCAGCCGTCAATGCTGCGCACCCGCATGTTGATGTCCCCCTTGGCAAAGTCGCTCTGGATGATCGACCGGGTAAAGGCCGTCGAGCTGTTCAGCGCCGCCAGGAAGGTCGGGCTGACGAATGCCACCAGCTCCTGCTCACCAAAGCCGCAGGCCTCCTGCACGCTCATCAGTGCCTTCTGGAACATGGTGTAGCAGTCCGCCGCCAGTGTGCTGCTGGTGCCGATGCTCACCGTCTGGCTGTTGGTCTTCGCCAGTGCCGCCAGCTTGGACAACACATAGGCGTCCACCTCCGGCACCACCTTCGTGCGCACAAACTCGCCGGATACCTGCCCGGCCAGGTTGGCAATGCCGACCTCGTCGTTGTCCATGCGGTCCAGCTGGAATTTGCGGCCGCGGTCCATCGCCAGCGTGTAGGTCGTGCGGTTCACCGTCAGCCCGCCCTGCACATAGCCGTTGTCACGGTCGTAGTCCCCCAGGCCATCCTGGTCCATGTCGGGGATGCTCACCGTCTTGGCCCCCACAAATTTGGCGCCCAGCGCGTTGTCGGCAAAGAAGCCGGTTACCGCCTTCTGTACCACCGCCTTGTCCAGCGCCTCAGTCATGTTGGTTGCCATCTGCAATGTATTGATCGCCATCGTTTATCACTCCTTTTCATTTTCCGGCGCTTATTTGCCTGCGCCGGTCTCCTTGTCGGCCGATTTTCCGGCCGGCTTTTCCTTGGCCTTTTTGTCCGCCGGTTTTTCTCCGGCCTCCTTCCAGCCCAGGTCCAGCAGGCGGTCACGCGCCCGCTCGTCGTTCACCAGGCGGTAGGCGTTGCCTGCCGCATTGTGCATCACGCACTGCATGGGTCATTCCTCCTTTTCATTTTCCACGCAGCCCGGCCTTCATGCCGCGCGCCAGCGCGTCCATAAAGGGGTTGGGGCTTTGTTCCGGTGCCGTGTCCCGCTGGCTGCCGGCGGTGCTTTCCGCTGCACTGGCCGCTGCCGCCTTGGCGGCGTTCACCTTTTTGGCCTCGGCGCGGTCGTAGCGCAGGTACGCGTCCAGCAGGCTGCGCCCGTTTTTCTGCGCATCGGCGTATACGCTCTGCGGCACATCCCGCGCGGCTTTTACCCGCTCCGGGAATTCGTCCATCAGCTCCTGCAGCTCACCGGCCAGCTTCTCCTGCCGTGCGGCCTTGGCATCCTCAGCACTTTTGGCCGCCTCCTGCTGCCGGGTGGCATAGGCGGCGTCCTTTTCTTTCATTTCCGCATCCAGCAGCCGGCGTGCCACAGCCTCGTTGCCGCCGCATTCCTCCAGCAGCCCCGCATATACCTGTTCACGGTAGCTTTGCTCCAGGTCACCGATCAGCTGCTGCAGCGTTTTGTCGTTGTCCGCTGCCAGCCGGTTCAGCCTCTGCAGCTGCGCATCCTGCTGCAGTCCCAGCTGCGCATAGCGTGTGGCTTCCTCCAGCGTCAGTTCACGGTCTTCGTGGTTGTAGCGCACCGGTATGGTCACCGGTGCCGGCTCTGTTTCCGGCTCCTGCGGCTCGGCTGGCGGCGGTGTGGTGCCCTCTCCGTCCGGCTCGGCCGTGTTTTCCGGTTCATTGTCTGCCAGTTGTCTGGCATTTTGCTCCTCCGCCCCGGCGGCGGTTTCCTCCGGCTGCGTCTGCGGCGTGGTGGCCGCTTCCTCTGCCGGCTGGTTGGTCTGTAGGGTTTCTTCCATTGTCGCTTCCTCCTTCGGCAGCATGGTGAGCTGCCTTGTCAGATCTGGATTTCCGCCTGCTCATCCCCGGTGTAGCGCCAGAAGTTTTCCAGCTCCTTTTCCCGGCGCAGGCGTCGGCGGCGTTCGTCCGCCGTCTCGGTCGGCATCTGCTTCCCGGCGGTGGGTTCACGCGCCCGCCGGTGCAGCAGCTCCTGCAGCCATTTCCGCATACCCTTTCGCTCCTTTCTCATCCATTCCACCCGCCGGAGAAATCCCCGGCGTTCAGCCCCGCCCGGCTCGGCCGCGCCTCCTTCGGCGGCTCCGTCCCCGGCCGGAAGGTCTTTATATCCTCCATCGCATAGCGCAGTGCATCCATCAGGTGATTATTTCTGTCCTCCGGCTTATTTTGCCGGTGCCCCACTTTGTCTACCTCCCAGCAGTAGGCGGCGATCTCCGTGGCCGTGTTGCGGCACAGCGGGTGTATCGTGATCCGGTATTCCTGCAGCCGCGCAATGCCGTTGCGCACGCTGTCTGCTCCCTTGGCCGCCGGGGCAATGCGCAGTATCCCCAGCCGCCGCAGCTCCTCGTTGCTTTTCGGCTCGGCGCTGTCTGCCCGGATGCGCTCCTTTTGGTAGTGCTTCGCCTGGATCATCCGGGCAATGTCGCCGTTCAGCATTCCCACTGCATAGTGCTCATCATAGATGTACAGCCGCTTTTCCACCGGGTTCACCGCCGCGGCGATGAAGGCCGTCGGATCGTTTGTGTAGCCATAGTCCAGCCCGAAGATGTGCCGCCATTGCCACGGCTTTTCCGCCGTAATGGCTTTCAGATCAAAGCCGGCAACCTCCCAGTTTTCGAACACCAGCCCCTCGGCCACACCCCAGTTGCCCAGGCCGGCCACAGCGTACTGCCGCGGGGCGTTCAGCCGCATCTGCTCATATATCGCCCGGTCGGTGGCGTCCAGGAATTCATTGCACAGGTAGTTGGTGGTCATCGCCAGCGTGTCCGGCTGCGGGTGATCAAAGAAGCGGCTCTTCAGCCAGTGCCCCTCATTCCAGGGATTGAAGGTGATCGTTGTCTGCTTGAACAGCGGCTCCGGCAGCTGGCCGCGCGGCACAGACAGATCCAGCTTGTCAAAGTCGGCCTCCCGCTCGATCTCGTAGGCTTCTTCGAGCCACACCCAGCATAGATACCCCACCGGCACCGTGATGCCCGCCAGCTTCTGCCAGTCGTCAAAGCCCCGGAACAGGATCTTTTGCCCCGTCGGCTTGTAGATCATCTCCAGCGGCGTTTTCGTGAGCCTCCACAGGTGGCCCACCCCCAATTTATCCACAGCCCATTGCAGGCTGGCCAGGGTGCTGTTGCGGTGGGTGTCCATCACCTTTCGCACCACCAGCAGGTTCGCGCCGGGATACTTCATCAGGTGCAGGATGTACCACAGCGCCGCGGTGGTGCTTTTTTTGCTGGCCTTGCCGCCCTTTACCACCCGGTAGCGCTTGCGGCAGTTCCAGAAGGCGTTGTAGCCCGCTCCAATCACCTGCTGCAGGGATGTATATTTATTCATTTCCGTCCCCCGGCGGCCCATCCTCCGCCGGAATATCCTCCACGAATACCGGCAGCGCGTATTCCGCCGGCTTTTCGGTGCCGATGCCCACCATCTTGCCCAGCAGCTCCAGGCATTTGCAGGCTCCCTTGCTGTCCAGCTGGTATTCGCCGGTTTCCACCATCTCATGCCGGGTGTAGTCCCAGGCCGTCACCGGGGTGGCAGCCTTGCACTTTTTCAGCAGATCCAGCGTTTCCGCCATCACAAAGTCCGCATCTACACACAGCCGCTTGCTGCGCTCCTTTTGCAGCTCCCGGATGGCCGCCAGGATCTCCGGCCGGTGCAGCAGCCCGCTTGCCTTTTTGGCGGCGCTTTTTTCGGGGTATCCGGCGCGGATGGCCGCCTGTGTGCCATTGTAGTCGAGGATATACTGCTCACAGAAATGGCGCTCTTTCGCCCGCATTTCCGCGCTGTTTTCCACCGTATTGGCCACTGTTTGCACCTCCCGCCCGCGCGTTTTGTCGCGCGTTCCTTTCTTGCGCGCGCACTGTCGGTCGCGCGTGCGCGCTTTTTCTGTCGGGCTTTCGCGTGCGCACGGCCGTCTTCCCTTTTCTTCCTTCCCCCCCCCCCCCCCCGCCGGTGTCTGCTATGCCGGCATATCCAGCGTAGCACATTCCCGCGGGACATTTGGGACAACTTTTCTTTTTTCGGGGTTTTTCCTGCACAAAAACGGCAGAGACGCTGAAAAAGCGTCTCTGCCGTTCTTTTTGTATGTTTCCATTCGCGCCCCGCATGGGGCGATGGCTCCCTCACAGAGCCTTTTTATGTATGTGCCGGTATACCGCTTTCTTTGCTGCCGCTTCGCTGATGCCGAGGGCAGCCGCTACCTGCTCCCAGCTTTCCCCGTTGCGGAAGCGGCGCTCAAACATCTGCCGCAGCCGGCTGTCGCCGATGCCGGCAATGTACGCTTCCAGCCGCACGCTTTCCCGCGCCGCCGCACGCCGGCGCCGCTCCAGCCTTTCCCGCAGGCGGGCCTCTCCCTCGCCGCCTGCCTCCTCCTGCAGGCGCCGCTCCAGCACTGCCACCTCCCGGCGCAGATAGTATAGCTGGCTCAGCTCCTGCAGCGTCGTCTGCCCTCCCCCTTTCGCGGGCTCTTTCACACGCTCAGTCCTCCTCCTGCTCGTCCATCGTGCGCCGCAGGCGCATGGTCAGCGCCTCCAGCTCGTTCATCCAGTCGCTGCGCAGGCACTTGATCGGTGCCACCAGTGCCAGCAGACGGGCACCGTCCTTCACGGCCAGCATCAGCGCACCGCCCGGCATCACCCGCTCAAAGTAGCCCAGCATGCGGGCATCCTCCGCCGGCTTCAGGTATTTGCGCTGGAAGAATATTTCCCCTCGCTGCGTGGCAAAGCACAGCGTGCCGATCCCTGCCGGATCCAGCTGGATGCTCTCCGGCTCTATGGCATTATCGGTGATATGGACATCCGCGCAGATCAGCCCCTCCGGCAGCACCCCGCAATCGACGATCTCCACCCCGGCACCGATATCGTACGCCGCCCGCAGCATATCCGGGCTCATCTGCGGCAGCCCCTCCATGGCGTACAGCACGCCGCCGCTGCCGATCCATTGGCGCACTGTGGCCCCCTCATCGGGTGCCGTGTACAGGTTGATCCGCTTTTCCTTTGCCAGCAGCTCTATGGCCTTTTTCAGCTTCATGCGCTTTCCTCCTCTGTCAAAATGTAGCTTTTGCCGATCTGCGCCCGGAAGTCGTCCACCGACCAGCCGTATGCCCGCATGGCGGCCAGCTGCCCGGCGCCCTGCAGCTCCTCCCGCGTGGCACGGCAGTTGTGCACCGCCTCCCGGCCGGTGCGGTGGCACTCGGCACACAGGCTCACCCACAGCCCCAGCTCCTTGCTGCGCTGGCGGGCCGCCCCGCCGTATAGCTCGTGCCGCTCCAATATCCGCTCCCGCCGGCACAGCCAGCAGCTTTCCGGATCAGCCTCCTCCAGCAGGCTCGGCGCATAGCCGTTGCGATCCAGTCGTATTCCGTAGGCATTTTTCATTTTTGCTTCTTCCTTTCTCCGCGGTCGCAGTAGTCCGTCGGCCGGCAGCCGAGCGGATTGCGGTTTTCCGGGTGGTTGCAGTACATCCCGCTCATACCCATATCCTCGCACCATGCGCAGTCCTCGCAGTGTACCACCCCCACCAGCAGCTCATACAGCAGGCCCACCTTTTTTCGCCTCCTCTCGCCGTCGCTGCAGTATCCGTTCGGCCGGCAGCCGTGCGGGCTGCGGCAGTCCGGGTGCATGCACAGCAGTCGGTCCCTTTGCTTGCCGCAGAAGCGGCAGTCCCGGCACCGGATCACCCCGGCCATGCAGTCAAGCAGTCGCATTGTTCCCGCTCCCTTCTCCGTTTTCCTCCGTCTGCAGCCGCTCCGCCATGCGGTGCAGCAGCGCCGCCAGGGCGCCCTGCAGCTTGTCCGCCGTTTCCCGGTTATCCGTCTGCAGCCGGCCGCAGGCCCCCAGCAGTGTATCGTATTCCCGCTGGAAGATCTCAAAGTGCACAGAGAATTCCTGCACCGCTGCGTTGCCCACCGTCTGCAGCTTGGCCTCGGCTGCAGCCCGCTCGGCCCGCAGCTTTTCGTTGTATTCCGCTTCCAGCTTTCCGGCCTGCTCCGCCAGCCGCTTTTGCAGCTCCTCCTCGTCCGGCTCCACCGTTGCCTGCACTGTCACCTGCCCGGCGGCCTCAGCGGCCGCTTTCTGCGCCTCGGCCAGCTCCTGGCGGAAACGCGCCCGCTCATCGCTCAGAGCTCTTTCGGCGGCTGCGCGCTTCTTTTCAGCAGCGGCAGCGGCCCTCTGGCTTTCCTCTGCTGCTTTCTCCTTTGCCTGTACGCTTCGCGCCAGTGCCTCTTTTTCCTCTCGCAGGCGTGCGGCGGCCTGCTCCGCTGCCTCCCGTGCCTTGATCTCCGCTTCAATATCCCGCACACTGGTATTTTCCATGTCGTGGGTCTCCACAAAGGCTTTCCGCTCTCCCTGCGGCAGCGCCAGCAGTGCCAGCGCCTGGCTCGGCGTCAGCTCGCCGAATAGCTCCATCCGGTTTTCCTCGAAGAAGCCCATCTGCTCCTGCTCCCCGTAATTTTGGTAGAGCCGCATCAGATTGTTGGCGTTGGATTGGCTGTAGGCCACATTTTCCTCCAGCCACTTTCCCCACTCGCCGAAGGGCACCTGTGCCTTGGCCTCGCACAGCAGCCGGCCGATCTCCACCGCTGCCCCCAGCATCTGCCGCGCTGCCTGCTTTTTGATGGTATTGATCTCCGCAGCGATCACCCGCTCATCCCGTATCGTTTCCATGTGCTCTGTCATGCTGCACTCTCCTCCCGTTTTGTTTTTCTGCTTTTCTGCTGCTTGCCGTACCACGGCAGCAGCACCTCCTTCTCCCACCGGTTGCAGAATGCCCGCACCGCCGGCGGTATCCGGTGCCGGTATTGCTTATGTTCTCCGTGATGCTCGTTGCCATAGCCGTGCAGCTGCACCTCCCGTGGCTCTCCGTGATTCATTTGGATGTCCAGCGTATAGTAGCTGCGCTCCGGGCGGCGGTAGTGCCGTACAAAGAAGATCACATCGCGCCCGCTCACATGATCTTTTCCGTAGCCGCCTACACAGTGCCGCAGCGTTTCCCCCTCGGCGATCAGCTCCTCATTGCCGCGCGGCAGCCGGATGCACAGATCGCCGTCCGTCCACTCCAGCGCCCCGTACTTTTCCCGGATAGCATCAAAGCCTGCCTGCAGTGCCCGGCTCTTCTCCCGGCTCTTATACAGCGCGGCTGCCGCTGTTTCCCGGTCATGCGCCCGCTGCAGATCCCGCGGCCAGCGCACTTCGTCGGTCAGCGGCCGTTTCTGCTGCTCCACCGCCTGCCACAGATCCAGCAGCATCTGCATTCCGCCCGCATCCATGTGCTGCTGCTTTTTCAGGTAGCGCACCGCTCGTGTAAGATCCTCATCGCTTTGTGCAAGCTTCTCCAGCGCGTACAGCCCGCCGGCGGTATCCAGCTTTGCAGCAATGGGCGCATATTCCTCCGCGCACATTTTTCCCCGCACCCAGCGCCAGCATCGGGCGATTTCCGCATTCCAGCCTCTGGCCACCGTGCGCAGCTCATCCTTTGTCATGCCTACCATATCGGTTGGCCGCGGCCGCCGCAGATCCGCCCACGGCAGCTCCGCCTTTCGCGTGCGGCGCAGTTCATCCACTATTGCCCCCGAGAGCCCGGTGTGCACCAGATTTTCCACATACGGGTGCTTGCACCATAGCTGCAGATAGGTCGTCGGATCCTTGCCGCCGGCACGCAGATAGGCCGCCAGCCCGCTCTTTTCGGCGCTCTCCCCGGCGAAGCCGGTGTTTGAGCCCAGCATCAGCGCCCCGTGCCGCATGTTGTATGCTCCGCCATCAGCGGAATAGTAGCCGGCTTCCAGCAGCGTGCGCACCATCTTCCGGTGCACCCAGCCCATTGTGCCGTCCTGCCGGGGCACCCACACATAGCGGTGCAGCCGCCTGCGCTCATCCAGCACAATCGCTTCGCCCGGCGTACCGGATATATATTCGCCTCCCAGATCATTCACCTCGCGGCTGATGATCCACCCCAGGATCACTGTGTGCATCACACCGGCGGCCTCTACCGCCTGCGGCACCTGTACCATGCACCGCCATGTCCGGCCGCCCGCCAGCCGTTTGCGGTGCTTCAGCACCGCCTCGGTCCCGCACATGGGGCACAGCAGGGGTTCACCCTCCATCAGCTCTGCTGCGCCATCGTCGCCCTGCTCGCAATAGCCGGGGTAGAAGTCGCCCGCTTCGCCGTAGAATAGCCGGATGCCCATGCCGCCGGGCAGCCACCCGGCGATAAAATCCTCTCCACACGCCGTACAGCTGCACACAGCTCCCCAGGTCCGCCGCGCCAGGCCAAGGCGCTTTTCCCGCTCCTCTCCTGTCTCGGTCATCGGCTGTGCCGGTATCAGCTCCACGCTGTCCCGGCTGTACAGGATCAGGGGATCTCCCAGCGCACCGCTATTCCGGCATAGCAGCACAGCTGCAGCCTGCGTTCTCGGCTCCATTTTTTGCGGCAGTATTGCCGCCACTCTCTCCGTGTCCACGCGCTCTCCCTCTCTCTCACAGCAGATCCAGCAGGCTCACAATCCCATCAGGCCGCTTTTCCTGCGCTGCTTTTTCCTCCGGCAGCCCGTAGAATTTCCGGATGATCTTCTCTGCCACATCCGGCGGGCAGCCTCCACCGTGCGCCATGGCATAGGTGCGGATCTTCTTTTCGCAATCGGCTATGCCCATGCCCGTCACCGTCAGATCATGCGCCAGCAGCTCCTCCAGCTCCGGCTCCTCCCGCAGCATTTCCTTCAGCTGCTCGCCAATCATGTGGGTGCAGGTGCCCTCTTTCCCTGCCTGTTGGGTGGCAATTATCGCCTGTGCTGTTGTCAGTACACTCACTTTTCATCTGCTCCTTCCTCCGCCCACGCGGGCTTCTTCAGCCGTGCATGGGCCTTCGCCCATTCCCGGCTCACATATTTTCCGTAGCTCAGCCCCTCCCGCATTGCCTGCGCGGCAATGGCGGCAGCAGCCGCTTCGTGCCCACTGCGCTGCGGCCGCAGCTGCCAGTCAGCGTTTTCCCCTTTTTTGCGCGCCTGGCATTCCCGGCTTCGCTGGCGCTCCAGCTCCTTGCGGCAGCGGGCGCAGTAGCGGCGGGTGCCCCGCGGCCCGGTGTCGATCATCTCCCCGCACAGCGCGCAGCCTCGTTTTTTCCCCATGTGCTCACTCCCTCCTGTACAGGATTACCGTCAGATACCAGTAGCCGTTGTATGGGTTGTGGCATAGCTCCGGCGGCTTTTCGAAGCCGGCAAACCGATATCCGGGGAAGCGCCGCTCCCAGAAGGCGGCATCCGTGCTCCGCTCCAGGCACCATTTGCGCACCTGTCTCTGTGTCACCCGCCCATCCCGCGGGCGCGGGCGCTCCGGCTTTTTCAGGTTGCGGCTGTAGGCGAAGCGCTTTCCGCCGTCCCCCAGCTCCTTGGCGCAGTATTTTGCCGCCGCCTCCCAGCCAAAGCGGTCGGGGTTGAAGCGATCGGCGTTCACCCGCACTCCCTCCGGCCACAGATCCTCCGCCACATCCCGCGGCATGCGGCTCATGAATAGATGGATGTGCCAGTGCAGCTCGCCGGCCCGCTTGCCGCTCTTGCGCACCGTGGCCTCCACCGTGTAGGCATATTTCATTTCCGGCAGCCCGTGCCTTTTCCTCCACCGCTTCACCCGCAGCAGGTAGTTGCTCAGCAGCCGGTGTACCTGCTCCCAGCTTTCCGGCAGGTGCGCATCGTCAAAGGTCAGGTGCAATAATATGTCGCCCTTGATGAAATTCACCAGCACCAGCAGCAGGAATTTTTTTATCGCCTGGTCGTGGTTGTATTTTTTCTGTGCCGGCGTGCTGCGCTTCTCCTTCGGTGCCCTCTCCGGTACCCGCCGCCCGTCCGGCCACACCTGGTAGTAGGCCACCTCCATCCGCGGGCCCGCCTTCACTTTCTGCTCTCTCGTCAGCGTCATGTCGTTCTCCTCATTTCGTGTTCGATATCTTACTATCCAATACGAGGCCGAATAATGCGGGCATATCCCGCAGCTATTGACATTTCTTTATATATAGAGGTATACTATAGCTGCCCGGTTATCGGGCGTGAATTGAAATACCGGGCGCGAATTGAAATCTCTCTGCGCTGCCGGCCCGTCTCTCTCACGGGCCGGCCCTTTCCTTTTTTTGCGCCATGTTTTCCATGCGATCCAGGCAATCATACGCCAGCAGCGCCCACGGCGTGCGCTCCGGCGGCGGAAAGCGCCGGCCGTATTTCCGGATCATCCGGCGGTCGAAGTCCCGCCTCTCCCGATCACTCATGATGTGATTATAGGGCAGCCCCTGCGCTTTTTGCAGCGCCTCCAGCTCCCGCCGTGCCAGCGGGTGGCGCAGATCGGCAAGGTAGCTTGCCCCATCCGGCAGCCATAGCTCCATCATTCATCCCTCCCCAAAGAATATCGCCCGCCCGGCGGGGGTAAAGCTTGCCCTTCCCGCCGGGCTTTGCTCTGCCGCCATGGCCAGCGCCCGTGTGAAGAATAGCCGCTCCGCCATGCTCTTGTCGGAGGCCACGGCCAGCAGCTCCCCGCCCTCGTACAGCTCCCAGGATATACCGCCGTTGCGCAGCGTCAGCTCCGCCGGCTCTGCCAGGCGTCTGGTATTTTCGCCTTTTTCGGGCGGAAAGAATACTGCCCGCCCGGCGGGGGTGAAGCTTGCCGCCTGCCCCGCCGAGCCGTTCGCCGTGGCCAGCTCCAGCGCCCGCTTAAAGAATAGCTTGTCCGCGGTGCCGGCATCGGAGGCCACGGCCAGCAGCCACTCATGCTCGTATAGCTCGTATGGCCGTGCAGTGTCTGTATAGAGCGTCAGCGGCCCGTAGTGCCGGTCGCCACTCATGTGCCATCAATCCGTTCTTCCAGCCACTTTTCCAGGCATTGCCGCTCCCTGGCCGGGCTGCAGGCTTTCCCGCACGCCTCCCCCGGCCGGCACGCCGCACAGTAGCAGCCGGCTTCTTTGTCGTCCAGGAAGATTTCCGACAGCACGGCGGCCATACCGGCCGCGCTGTCGCACCGCTCCCGCAGCACCATGTACCGGCTCATGCCGGGTTCCGCTGTCCCCGGCTCTTCATATTCCACCACCAGCTTATCCATCCCGATGGCATAGCCGCGTTCAAGGCACGCGCCGGTGCTCTTTTCCCATCCCGGCAGCATCGCCACCGCATCGCATAGATCGATCATCGGGTAGCATAGCTTCATGTAGGTGTTCCAGCCGCCCAGCCCCGCCGGCAGCACAGCCGGATTGAGTACCGTGTGGCCCTGGCTCTCCAGTGTCTGCGCCGCAGCGGCGAACCGTTCGCGGTAGTCCTCCACGCCGGTGATCGGCCCCGCTATGTAGATCTTCATTCCTGCTCACCCGCTTTCTTGGCCTTGTAGCGCCGCAGCAGATCGGCCAACATTTGCATATCGATCTCCTCGCCCTTTGCCACAATCGAATGATATTCCTTGCCCTCATCTTCGATCAGCCTCACCAGCACTTTGGCGAAATCCAGGGCAAATTCCTCCGGCTTTGCATCATCCCGCCTATCCTGCCGGTATAGCTCCGCTACAGCATGCGCCAGGCCTTTCAGGATAGCCCCTCCGGAGCCGCGCATCTCCATGGCGAAGCCACTGGCCGTCTCCTCAATCACAATTTTGGTTTTCACTCTCTGCTCTCTCCTTTTCTTATTCCATATTGATCGGCGTGCCTACCGTGCCCACGCTGCCGTCGCTGTCCGTTGCCCGGAAAAAGTCCCCCGGCAACGGATACGCGAACCGGAACATCAGATAGTTAGCAGCGTCCAGCAGGTGCTCCAGGTTGTGATCTCGCCGGAAGGCATCCAGGCAGCGGTCAGCGGTAGCCAACGCGTCCACCCGGCCAGCGCCGAAGTTGTCCCGCGCCGGACCGTATTTGTAGTACGATGCTTCCACACGATTGCGCCGCAGCCGGTCAAATTCTTCGTTGTAGTCTCCTGCCATCGTTCATCCTCCTTTCCCGCTTTCTCGGCCGGCCGGCAGCGGGGCAAAGCCCATCTGCGTGGAGTAATTCCACTCAATCGTGCCATCTGGATACATCTGTGTGCCGTGCGCCAGCAGCATCCATCCGCTGGCGGTGTTCTGCATCCGGGCGGCAGCGGCGCCGGCACCGGCAATGCACCGGTAGGTGCCGCCCCCGCGGTTCCGGTATGTCTGTCCCGGCTCCAGCTGCACATATTGCGCTCTTACTCTTTCCATGCCTCATCCCACGCCCTTCCGATCAGCCGGCGGCATAGCTTGTCCGTCCGCGCCGGCCACAGCCGGTCGGCCGCCTCACCCAGCAGCAGCCCGGCCGCGGTCGCCGCCCATACCAGCAGCAGTGTTGTCATCCTCTCCACTTCCTTCCTGTTTTTGTGCGTCCCGTTGCTCCAGCCACTTCACCGTGGCAATGTATTCCTCCGGGTGCTGGGTGTAGTAGTCGCTCATGGTCCGGCTCAGCCGATCACGCCATATGCGCCGCTGCGCCTCCAGCTCCTTCGCGCTCAGGCTCTCAATCGGCCGCGGCGGCCCATCCGCCTGCAGCAGATAGCCCACCACCTCCAGCTCTCGCCCGCGTCCCATGTGCCACTCCCCCTTTCCGTTCCATCCTTATGCTTTTCCCGGCTTGCCCTATTCACCACCGCATTTGCGTCTTTCAACATCCGTTGATGAACACCGTCAGGTAAACGCCGTTGACCGTTCCTGCGCGTTCCTTGCACAGGTCATAGCAGTATACCGGCCCGTCACTTTCCCGTTTGAGCGCGTGGTAAAGATCTGCACCGCCGCCGTACAGCATCACAGGAATACCCAGCTGCCGCGCTGTCCGTATGGTGGCGGCAGCTTCCCCGCCTACAATTTCTTCCATCGTCGGCCCTGTCCGGCCGTCGGCGATGACTTTTTGGATAATGGCTTCTGCCTCATCCTTTGTCACAGCTTCTCCCACCTCCGTATTCATCCAAGTCGCTGTAGATCCTCAGTAGTCGCATCAGGCAGTCCGAGTGCGAGTCGCCGCTCGCACTCGGATATTTTTATGTCCATTTCACGGTCAATCAGCTCCCGTAGCCGCTGCCATTCGTGGTATTTGATCCCGGAGAGCTGTTCCCGCCATTTGAAAATATCCATCCCTCTCACCTCCTTGCTTTTCTCCTCCTTCGGTGGTACAATTTCCCCGGAAGGAAGTGTTTGTATGGCTTGCTATGAATGTAAAAACTGCGGCGTCGCTGTTTCTGAAAGATTGGATACGGTCAATCGGCTGTACTTTAATTTTGACGAATGTTCACGATCAAATGATGTGGCCGCTCCCGCATACTGCGTCATTCAGGAGAAATGCCCGGAGTGTGGCTTCGTTTCCGTGCGGGTAGTCAGTGTATCCGAAGATGCGGTAGGGATAGAACGCTGGGTTGTCCCCCCGGCAGTCATGCGGCGCTTTCCCGAATATGTGCCGGCAGCTATTCGTACAGACTATGAGGAGGCTTGTGCCGTCCTGCAATACAGCCCAAAGTCAGCAGCAACCCTCTCCCGCCGCTGCATGGAAGGAATTCTGCAGGACTTTTTCGGCATTGAAGAGCGTACTTTGTTTGCGTCGTTGGAAAAAGTTAAGCCGTTGGTCTCTAATTCCCTGTGGAAAGCGATTGATGCCTTGCGCAAACTCGGGAATATCGGCGCGCACATGCAGCAGGATGTCAATGTACTTGCAGGGGTTGATCCTGGCGAAGCAGCACTCCTGCTGAAGCTTATAGAAAGACTGATTGAGGGCACCTACATTGCCCGTTATGATGACGATGCGCTTTTTACCGCCGTATCTGAGGCCGCAAACCGCTGAATTTGCGCAGCGCTGTGCCATCTTTTCGTAGCTCCTCGTTGATTGTGTCAAATTCCGCCAGCTTGGTCCCGTCTGGTTTCCAATACTCATACAGGTATCGGACAGGGTCTTCATCCGTTCCGGTGCCTGTTTTTGATTTGGTTTCGATCACCGTTATAGTTTTCAGCTCCATCCCTCTCACCTCCTTGCGCTTCTCCTCCCCCGGTGGTACAATTTCCCCGGAAGGAGGTGAAACCCATATGCCAAATGATTTCTGCCCGTTTCTCAACGCTCCCTGCCGGAAGGACTGCGTGTTTATTGAGTATCAGCGCGGGCTTGTCTCGCCCGTACCCGTTTGCGCGCTTGCCAGCCGCATCAAGGGCAGCCACTCACTGGACACCAAAATCATTGCAGACGCTCTGAAAACCATCATCACAGTAAAAGCTCCGAAATAACCGTTTCATCTGCATTCACCGTTGCCGCTGCCGTGACCAATCGACCTGCCATGTCGAGTGTGTTTTGTGCATCGTCAACGGTGAATTTCTTTCCGGCAAGGTACCGCAGAATGTCGGCAGCCGCCTCTTTTCGGCGGATATAGGCCATTTCCCACTGCTCCTGTCGTTCCTGCTCCCGCTGCTGAAGCTCCTCTTCGCCCATCCCTCTCACCTCCTTATCGGTATAGTAACTTTTTAGGTTACTTTGCCATCAAAAAAAACTGCCATTGGATTTTCGATTTGTAATACTCCCATCAGTTGTTCCATTTCATTGCTCAAAAAAACTCCCTTTTTCATTTTAGAATAGAATGTTTTTGCAGATATTCCAAGTAATCCAGCCACTTGTGCCTGTGTCATACCTTGCCGAGCGATTGCCGCCCGCAATTCGTTGACATTCACCATTTGCCGTTCCTCCTTTCGTTCGCGTGTAACCTGTCCGGTTACCCACATATTACCACCGGAAAAGTAACTTGTCAAGTTATTTTTGTAACTTGGCCGGAAATTTTTTTCTTGACACAAACAGTAACCTGTTGTACTATCTAACCAGTGGAGGTGATACTATGTCAGTCGGTAAGCGCATTAAGGATATTCGAGAAGCCAAAAAGATAACTCAAACCGATCTTGCTAAAGCGGTACACATTTCAAAACAAACCCTTTGGAAATATGAAAACGATGTAATTGGAAACATCCCTTCCGATGTCATTGAGGCGATTGCGAAATACTTATGCGTCTCTCCTGGCATTTTGATGGGCTGGGATGCTACTAAAAACACCTGTGGATACTACTATTATTACTACTACGATGAAAATGGCGAAACTTCCACTGTGCCCGCTCCGGTGAAAATCGACTTGTCCCCCCATGAACAGAAGGTAGTAGAGGCCTATCGGGCAAAGCCGGAGATGCAGCCGGCGGTGGATACTCTGCTCGGCATTGCGGAAGCAGAAAAGGAGAATGCCGCCCACTCTACATCCACCCCCCGCTCCGCGGGTGCGTGAATTGAAATTGCAAGTGCGGGAGACGATTGGCAACATGATTTACTTGGAATTTCCTCCTTAGCCCTTCACGCATGGGCACGAATTGAAATTGAATTGAAATAATTGAAATAAATATAGAAATAAAAAATAAAAATTTGCAAAACAGGTTGCAAATATTACTTATGTGTAATATAATAGCCACTGAGGAGGTTAAAATGTGAATGAGCACGATTACCTCAATGAGTTGCTGAGGTGTCTGTCATGCATTCAGCGTCACAATGGATTGGTCTCTGATCTGCTTGGTCTACTGGCTAAGAGCGGACAGGAAAGCAAATTCTTGTCGGCATTATTGACGGCTTTGCGGATTTTGTGCGCAGATGGCGCGGATGCCGTATATGTAAGGCCGGGACAGTTTGAAAAGCTTTCTTACGAGAAAGATCTGTACTCCATGCATGTGAATACCAAACAGGTGAATTGTCGTATACTATATACATTCTCATCCGATAAACCGGTTTTGCTCTATGGCTTTTTTGAAAAACAGGGTCACAGGAAAACCGATTATTCCTCAGCGACGAAAGTTGCCCGTTCGAGAATGAAAGAATGGAGGGCTAAGTATGAATAAGCAAGCACAATCCCCTACAGCCGCCGACTTGATCAGCTCCTTAATAGCCAATATGGACAGCGGTGAAGTAGTGAAGGCTATGCGGATGTCGGAGATCGCTCTGACGATCTTTCACATCCGCCGGGAGCTGCACATGAGCCAGCGGGAATTTGCCAAGTATCTGGGTGTATCCCAGGGCATGGTCTCCCGCTGGGAGAATGGCGATTATAATTTTACCGTCGGCACACTCTCTGATATTTGCCATAAGCTTGGCGTTAGTCTAACCATTAACATCAGGACAACGGATACGAACCCGTATTCATACAAATACCAAAAGCCCGTCGTTATTCTTCCGGTCTCGAATGATACCGAAAAATTCTTGGGGGTGGCTTAAATGAATGCTAATGATATGCAGTCCAATTTTCAGTTTTGCGGTTTTCGCATCCTTCGTTTTAATATGAGTAACGATTTTGTCAATCTGCCATCTGAGGACGAATTAAGTGAAACTCCCATCCAGTCCACGAATGTTAAATACGAAATCGTCAGCATCGAGAAGAAGGAAGGATACCATGTTGGCATCCTTCGTTTGCATATCAATACGGCAGCAGCTGCTACAGACGGAAATACGGAGCAGGAAAACAAGCTCGACGCAGATCTTTGGATCGAGGGCTGCTATATTCTGATCGGTGATCTGCCTGATGAGGATATTCAAAAATTCTTAATCATCAACGGCAGCGCCTCCCTGTATTCTATTGCCAGGTCTTTCATCGCCGGTGTAACTGCCCAGTCGATGAATAGCGGTAGCCTGATGTTACCGATGATCTCCACATACGCTTTATATGCAGCCGAAGATCCGGATGAAGTGGTTGACAAATTTGAGTAAAACGGATGCACAATGGGTGCAGACAGGGAGAACGCATCCGTGCGTTCTCCTATTTTTTTAGAATTCAACAAGGAGCTGATTGGATGAAAACCTATACCATTATCGGCGGCGTCAACGGCTGCGGGAAAAGCAGCCTCACCGGCGTGCTGCGCACCGAGATGAACGACCTGGGGCGGATCATTGATGTGGATAAGCTCACCGCCGAACAGGGCGGCGATGCCGTTGCCGGCGGCAAGCTGGCGCTGCAGCGGATGGAGGATTGCCTTGCCGCCGGTATCTGTTTTACTCAGGAAACCGGGTGCACTCTTGATTTGTACGAAAACGAGTTGCTACCGTGCACCCTTGAAAATGGGCAGCAGCCCATTTTCCGTGATTTCAACGAAACACGGCACCGTCCGGCGGTGATGGCACGCCGCGCAGCCGAGGCCGGCTATTGCGTCCGGCTCTACTATGTGGGGCTGGATACGGTAGAGGAATGCCTTACCCGTATCCGTAACCGGGTAGCCCATGGCGGCCACAATATCCCGGAGCAGGATGTCCGGCGCCGCTTTGCCGGCCGGTTCGAGGCGCTGGCTGCCGTGTTGCCCTATTGCAATACTGCCACATTTTACGATAATGGCAATGGCTTCCGCGCCGTGGCAGAGTATCGCAATGGTGAGCTGCTACCAATCGGATCGTATATACCGGCGTGGCTCTCCGAGCTGCGGCAGTACCTGGCCGGCCGCGAATAATTTTCAATAAGGAGCTGATTGGATGAAAATTGCTGCAGCATATATCCGAGTGTCGGATGAACGGCAAACCGAATATAGCCCGGATAGCCAGCTGAAGCTGATCCGCAGCTATGCCGCCCAGCATGATCTTTTCATCCCGGATGAATATATTTTTCAGGATGATGGCATATCGGCCAAGTCGGCCGCCAAGCGGGTGGAATTCAATCGCATGATTTCCTGTGCCAAGGATAAATCCCACCCGTTCGAGTTCATTCTGGTATGGAAGTTTTCCCGCTTTGCCCGCAACCAGGAGGAGAGCATTGTTTTCAAATCCCTGCTGAAGCGGTGCGGCGTTTCGGTCATTTCGATATCGGAGCCGATCATCGAGGGCGCTTTTGGCTCTCTTATCGAGCGCATCATCGAATGGTTCGACGCGTATTATCTGCTCAATCTGTCCACCGAGGTGCGCCGGGGCATGACGGAAAAGGCATCCCGCGGGGAACCGCTGTGCCGCCCGGCCTTCGGCTATGATATGCGGGATGGCCGCTATTACCCGAATGCGGATGCCCCCACCGTGCAGCGCATTTTCCGGGAGTATCTGGAGGGTGTCGGCATGCGGTCCATCGCCCTGCAGCTCGGCCGTGAGGGTGTCCGCACTCCCCGTGGCAATCCGCCGGATAATCGCTTTATTGACTACATCCTGCACAATCCGCTGTATGTAGGTAAGCTCCGCTGGTCCACGAACGGCCGCGCCGCATCCAGGCGGGAATTCGATAGCGATACCTTCATGATCGTGCCCGGCAAGCATGAGGCGATTATTGATCAGCAGACATTCGATCGCGCACAGGAGCTGATCGCCGAACAGAAGCGCCACTACCGGCCGTATGCCCGCGTTGATCATCCGGCGGAATGGATGCTCAAGGGGCTTGTCCGCTGCGATACCTGCGGCGCCACCTTGATCCGGAGCAATTACAAGAGCGAAGCTGCCCCTGGCTATTTGCAGTGCCACAATTATGCCCGCGGCTCCTGCACCGTCTCGCACGCCTTGTCAGTGCGCCGTGCCAATGCCTATGTCATAGAATACCTGGAGCATCTCGTTTCCGGGGATGATCTGGCCGTGGCCCCGCGCGTCAGCCGGCCGCAGGCACAGCCGCCGGCAGATCTGCAGAAACTACTGGAAAAGGAGCGCCGGAAACTGGAAAAGGTGCGGGACGCTTATGTGAACGGCGCCGATACGCTGGAGGAATACGCTGCAGCCAAGACAAAGCTGCTGCAGAATATTCAGCAGCTGGAGCAGGCCATTGCCGCGGCCCAGGAACAGGAAAACGAGCAGGCGCAGCCCGCTCCCGATCTGACGGAGCTGCGCGCCACCATTCGCGGCGTGCTGGATATCATTCACAATCCTGCTTCCACCGAAGCAGCGAAAAACAGCGCCCTGCGATCTGTTATTTCCCACATCATCTTTGAAAAGCCCGCCGCCCGCCTCGTCGTCTATCTTTGGTGATTTTTTTATTTCTTATATATCATATCTAAATGGAGTATGGACCCCCACGCGGGGGGCGACTGTTCGGCCTCGCGGAAAAGCAGGAGTACATCGATAATTTCAATTCGCGCCCCCACGCGGGGGGCGACAGGAACGCAACGGCACATACGAACTTGAATTAAAAATTTCAATTCGCGCCCCCACGCGGGGGGCGACTCCGGCGCCGGATCGGGGGTGATCGCACATGGCAAATTTCAATTCGCGCCCCCACGCGGGGGGCGACCTCTGTTACCGGCACAAACCCCGGAAAAAGAAAATACAATTTCAATTCGCGCCCCCACGCGGGGGGCGACTGGTGAAAACAGGCTGACAACCGCCTCAATCAGTATATTTCAATTCGCGCCCCCACGCGGGGGGCGACCGCTGTCCCAGCTGCCCTGCGTGAAATGATTGGCATTTCAATTCGCGCCCCCACGCGGGGGGCGACAGCAAAAAAGCCTAAAAATTCACAAAATCCTTTGGTGTTTTTGCTGTATAAGGGTATCTGTTTTGCCAGCGCAAAGCGAAAAATGCCTTGCGCCGTTGCATTAAAGAAGCAAAATTGCTGAAATTTCCGCGCCAACCCTCCCCAAAATGTTGCAGGGAACAGGTCGGCGCAGCACGATCCTCCCGGTTAGACCAGGAGTGGTTCTCCCAACTCCACGGGACCGGTCACCCCGAGGACCTCGATCTTGCTCTGATAATTTTTACCGAGGCGGTAAAGCCGGACGGAGTCCGTTTCCGGGCACAGGATTTCCCGCAGCCCGGTTTTCAGCTCTATCAGCTGTGCCGGATCCAGCTGTACTTCAAAAACCGAATTCTGTACCCGACTGCCATAGCGTTCACACAGCCGGGCGACCCTACGCAACCGTCTGGCGCCGGCAAGGTCTGTTGTATCCACATCATAGGTCACCACAAGAACCATTCCGATCACCTCCAGACAAACGGTGGGTATGCGTCCAGATCACCCCGCAGCATCCGGGCAAAAAGCATCGCCTGCACATAGGGGATCATGCCAATCGGCACCTTTTCATCCAAAAACGGGTGGATGATCTCCTCCTGCTTTCGCCGCTGCCAGCTTGCCAGCAGCGTTTTTCTGCCCCGCTCATTCAGAAAGACCGCTTCCTCCCCCTTTTCGAAATCCCGCTCTGACAGCTGGCCTCTGTTGAAAAGGGAAAGCACAAACCGGTCACACAGCGGCGCCCGCAGTTCCTCCAGCAGGTCAAGTGCAAAGGAGGCGCGTCCCGGCCGCAGCGTATGCAGGTATCCGGCTGCCGGATCCAGCCCAACCGTCTCCATGGCCGACTGCATCTCCCCGGTCAGCAGGCTATAAACAAACGATAACACTGCGTTCACCGCGTTTCTCGGGGGGCGACGGCTGCGCACCTCAAACCGGAAGCCGCCCGGATTATCGGCGAGCATGAGATCCATCCGTGCAAAATAGGCCGTTGCGGCCGCGCCCTCCACCCCACGCATAGAGTCCGCGTGTTCACACCGGCAAAGCGCCTCTGCCGCCCCGCTCAGCTGATCGACCCCTGCCAAAAGCGCCGCCCTGCGGTCGGGGGTCTTACTGACCCGCGCAGCACGCAGCAATACCAGCTTACTGTTGCGCAGCTTGGCCAGCAAAATCGAGCGGATCAGTGCACAGCAAAAATCCGGATCGTCGAGCGTTTCATACTGCCGCTTTCGCAGCAAGACATTGCCGCTGACCGGCCCGTAAAACCGCCCCATGAACCGTCCGCTATCGGTCAGGAAGGTCACACTGATCCCCCGCTGCCCGCAAAATTCCAACAGCGGTGTAGAAACGCTCATCCGTCCGAAGCAGACGATCGCATCAATGCTGATGGCAGGAACACACAGTTTTTCACTCCCGCCGGTCTCCTCTGTACCGCCCACGCGGATGCAGATATTCTCATTGCGACAGAAAAGAGCGCTTTCCGGCGTCAGCACATACAGCGTATTCAGCAGTTTTTTCATTCCCGCTCCTCCTCATCCCCGATAGCCCCTCGCGCTTCCTCGCCAAGGCGGAGCAAATACGCCGCGGCAGAGTGCCGCACCCGGGGCATACACAGCTCCCGCAGAGAGCAGCGGCGGCATTTGGCGCTGTATTGCGCCGGCGGAACCGTCAAACGGCGCCGGATATCCGCCAGCTCCTGTGCCAGCTGCTCGGTGCGCCGCCGCAGCGCCGCATCGAACAGCACCGGCAGCCGGCGGTGAGCCGAGATGAAAAACAGCGCCCCCTGCGGGATAGCTGTGTGAAACATCTCCTCCAGGCACATTGCCTGGGCGCACAGCTGCACCTGGTATTCCTCCTCCTCCCGCACAGACCCATGCTTGTATTCAACAGGATAGAGGCTGACGGGAAAGTCCGCCGCCGGGATACGGCAGCCGGCATCATCCCGCACAGCCTCAACGCAATCGCATTTCCCCAGTACGGAAAGGCGATCGGAGAAAACCGTATATTCATACAGCTTCAGGCTCTCCCCGCGCCGCTCAATGCGCTGGGTATGCACGCGCGCGTGCTCCGCACGCCCCTTGGCCGTATCGGCGCTCTCCGCCCAGAGGCGCTCATTCAGCAGCAGCCCGGCGCGGCGCGGGCAATACCCAATCTGCGAAAGATACGAAAGCGGCAGATACTCCCGGTCATCCATGCCGGGCAACAAACCAGCTCTCCTCCGCCGGCAGCTCGCCCCAGGTGATGGGAGCAAATGCATCCGGCTTGAAACCGATCTCGACGCCGGCCGGAATCTTATCCAGCGCAACGCTGGCCGTGTAATCCCGGTAGCTTCTGGGGGCACGGACAGCGGGCTTTTTCTCCACCGTGACCAGATCAAAGAGCTTGTGCGCCGGTGCGCAGCCAAGCTTCGCCTGCCTGGACCGCTGGTCAGGGTCGCTGTCTGTGCCCACATGCCGGAAGATGATCAGCGGGGACACCACATCCATCTCCCCCTTACTGGCGCTGCGGTCGTGTTCGTACATATTCAAAATTGCCTCGAACAGCACCGCCAGATCCCGGTCGTCAAAGCCGGTCTCTGCTGCCAGATTGGCGCTGATAAACCCGCGCACCTCGTACAGCCCGAAGGGGATCAGCTGCTTGCGTCCCATTGTACGCAGCGTATCCTCGGCGCGCTCCTCCTCCTGCTTCTGATAATCCTCCACCGTGCCGTCCTTGATGTTTTCGGCAATGGCCATCCGGGTGATGGAAATATCCAGCGGCAGCACCGGATCAAGGCTCTTTCCGAAAGTAATCTGCACCGGCCCGCGCACCTGGCCGGCATTGGGGCCGGTGGACATCACTGCACCGAAGGTGCGCACATCATAGAACAGTTCGCAGGCTTTTTTCCGTCCGGCATAAACGGCGTTTTTATCCTTTGCGCCTTCTACACCGGCCTCCCGGCGGGCCTCGGCGATGTGACGGTTGATATTGGTCGCCTGCTGGATGATGATGTTCATGCCCGGCTCATCACCGTGGGCGGCCAGCACATAATTGCGGATGCGGCGCTTGGTAGCCACATCGGAAATGTACCCCTGCATGGTTTCGGGGTCCAGGCGGGGGGTATTGCCCATATCGGGGTCGCCATTGGGGTTTGCATCCGTGCACGCAACATAGTAAAGGAATTCATACCGGTTTTTGATCGCTGCCATTTCAGTTTTCCTCCTGTCTTTCCGTCTTTTCGGCATTTCTGGCTTTCTTATCCGCGATGATCCTTGAACACATCTGGCGGTAGCCCATGGCAAAATAGCTCTGCTCCTCCAGATTCAGGGTGGCGGGCAGGCGGTGCTGCCCGGCCTGCTCCAGGCACATCCAGGCCTCGTTCAGGCGGTTCTCATAGATCCGAACCAGACCGGGAGCCTCAATCTTATTCAAATGATACTTTGCCGACCGCTCCAGCGTACCCAGCACCAGAGCCGGCGTGCGGCTGGCAGACGCATAATAGCGCTGGACGATGCCGGCATTGACCGTTGGCATGGCCGCATGCTGAATATCGGCATAAATGGCCATCAGGGCGCCGCAATGGTATGCAGCGCTGGGGAAATCCGGCATATACTCTGACATCAGAACAACCTCCTCATTGCGCATTCTTCGTTTTCGGTTTGCCCAGGCCTTCAGCCACTGGCAGGCACGGCCATCCGGCATCCCGACATCCCGTTCCGTGCCCTCTGCCGTAAGCAGACCGGAGCGGATATAGCTGAGCGCACGCACCGCCACATCATCCGGCAGGGGCGTGCCGTTCAGGATCGCCACCATAATGGCGGGGGTGATGCCCGCCAGCTCCTTTTTCAGCTGATCGTACAGCTCCCGTCCGGATTTCCCCTGGTTTTTGACCAGCCGGGAAAGGCGGGCGGTCAGCTTGCATGGGCGCAGCGTGCCGGTGCCGTAGTTATCCGCCAGGCAGAGATCCTCCTCCCACAGCTGCAAATTCTTCTGCAGGGTGGCGTAGCTGCCGTGCTCATATCGGCGGACCACGGCGCGCCCATTATTGCCGGAAATCAGCAAAATATGGTACTGGCACCGCAGCGGCAGGGGGTGTTCACCCGTGCGGACGCCGGCAACCAGCCGATCCGCCTCCCGGCGGGCCTGTCGCTGCTCCTGCGCTTCCAGCTCCTGCCGGGCCTCCGGCGTCAGCTCACCATCCTCCTCCGGCCCGCCAAAGCCGTCAAACAGAAAAGCTGCCGGGATCGGATCCTCCTCCGGACTGATCGGGCAATCGTACCAGTGCACAAATTTCAGACCCGCATAAATCGGGGCGGACGGCTGAAACGGCCGGCTGCTATCCCGGCGGTACATGGCCGGTGAGCCTTTCAGCAGATCGTTCAGTGCTTCTTTGACCACGGAAAACGCTTCCTCTGACACCGGCGCATTGGCCGACTGCTTCAGACCATAGGAGCAGAAAGCGGCCTTATCAAAGCAAAGCAGCGCCTCGCCGGCCGAATGCCCACCGACCTGCTGCAGACCGCTGACCTTCGGCACCGTTTCCAGGGGCGTAGTCAGTTCCCCGGTGATCAGGCACCGGGACAGGGTGGTTTTCTTTCCGCCGGCCTTGGCAAAGCGCGTGCGGTACTCCGTCCACCAGCGACCCACAGCGGCGTCGGCCACGATCGGTGTATCCCCCACCCGAAAGGAAATGCGATCCATTGGCTTGAGTCTGCGTTCCTGCGCTTCTGCAGCAGCCGCTGCGCGGAGCGCCGGTGTTTCCATGAACCGCAGGCAGACAGCCAGCACGGGGGCTACGGCACAGCCATCCCGCAGCATTGTGCAAAAGCAATCGGTCTTTACGCCGGTCTCAAACAGCACGATCCCCGCCTTTTCTGCCAGTGGATTGCATTTATCCGGGCTATTGGCCAGGGAGCCGATATCCGGGCAGACCTGCTTCTCCTCCTCGCAGGGCTCTATGCCGAGATACTCCCCTGCCCCGGACAGGCAGATATAGGCACGGATGGCCTTGCTCTGAAAGCCCGGCGGAATAGCCAGACCATTCTGCAGACCGTAATCATACAGGGCTTTCAGCACCGTTCCAGTCCCCCTTTCAGCACCTCGTCGCTATCATACGGCGGAACCTCGATCACGCCATGCTCCATCACTGCGTGATACAGGGACAGGCAGGGCTTTGCCTTGGTGCGCACTGTATGATCGTGCAGATCAAACACATCGTACACCATCAGGCCGAGATCCATGCTGACATTGATCGGCTCCCGCCGGCCGTCGCTCTCCTCAAAATAACACACCATCTCCCGCATGCCGAGAGCCGGCTGACAGAAGGTCTTTCCGCTGCGGATGCGGCGCAGCGCCTGAGCGCGAAGCTGCTCCACCGTCCCGGTATACCCTTTCTGCGGGCAGATCCTTGCCGTGATGCGGTAACGCACATCCTTGAGCGCCTGGGTCTGCCTTTGGGTACGCTCCTCGTCCGTATACAGCACAGACGCCGCCGGGTCTCCCTTGACGCTGACCGTGGAACGCACCTCATTGCGCATAAAGCTGATATACCGGATGGGATTGAGCACCTCGATCCTGGTCACCTGCCAGTAAAATTCCGGCGGCTTCGCGTAGATCGACGACAGAAGCCCCCGCACCGCCGACGGGGTGGGCACCGGGTATGTCAGGCGTTCCACCTTGCTGTACGGCGGCGTGAAGCAGGCAAGATCTCCCCAGACCTCCACACAGATTTCATCCTCCAAAACACTTCACCTCCATGCTTTTCCGCGCCCCCGGCGGGGGGCGCAAATAATAAAATCATTTCAATTCTCACCTGTTTTCTGACAGTAAAGCAATCTTCAGTCTCCGTTAAAAAACAGGTGTTGATTTCATTATATGGCATTTCCCGAGTTTTGTCAAGCGAAAATGACGGATTTTGGAGAAATTTGGCATTGTGCACAACTATCCCATCAGCAGATCCGTCATATCGCCGCCGGGGCAGAACCCCATCAGCGGGTCATACGCCTGTTCATACCCGGTATTCAGCAAATAATACCCGCTCTCCGTCCGTTCGCCCCGCCGCCAAAGAAACAGCGGCGACGCGCACGCCCTGACCGCCTCCTCATCAAAGCAGGTAATGGTGATCGGTGCGGCCGCACGCAGCAGCGCCGCCGGCACCCCACCGGCCAGCTCCGCCTGCCGGAGCTGGTGGAACAGCGCGGCCTGCCCCGCCCACGGCACGATCAGCCGGACACCGGCATTCCTGATCAGGCGGTACTGCCTGGCCGTTTCCGGATAGTCCTTATCGCACAGGGCGTTTTCCAGCGCCCCGTTCCGCACGCCACGCGCAAAAAAGCGCCGATAGTACGCTGCAACCAGCTGCGGGCTGTTCAGATCCGGATCGCCGCCTTCCGCCCAAAGTGCCTTGACGATCTGCGCCCCGGCCCCATAGCTATCCCCCGGATACAGGCGTCCCGCCTCCTGCGGCTCAAACACCACCACACGACCGCCCTGGGGGAGCCGGCCGTTCCGGTTGCAGCGGCCGGCCGCCTGTATAATGGCCTCCAGCGGCGCCAAGGCGCGGTACAGCACCGCAAAGTCCAGATCGACACCGGCCTCAATGCATTGTGTGGCCACCACCCGGCATGGCAGACCCGCCCGCTGACGAGCCTTGATCGCTTCCACCGCTGCCAGGCGGTGACCGGGGCACAGGTCGGTCGTCAGAAGAAAAAGCCCCTCATCCGTTGCCAGGCGCTGCCGCAGTGCCAAAAAGAGCGTGCGCGCATGACGGCGCAAATTAACCACGCAGGCAGCATTGGTGTGCGCCGCCAGCTCTTCGGCCACAGCCGTCAGCGGCATGGCCGCCGCGCCGTTTTTCGGCAGCCGCCATTGCACCTGTACCCGGCGCGTTTCGGCAAACAGTGCCCGGTTATCCGGCAAAAGCTCTGTCGGATGCCACGGTGCCTCCGGCAGTGCGCTGAAATCCGGCTGTGTGGCAGTGGAAAAGACCATCGTGCAGCGGTATTTCCGGCACAGGGCATCCACCGCCCGCACGGTGGCACCCGCCAGCTCGGCCGGCAGGCTCTGCGCCTCATCAAACAGCACAAGGCTGCCGGCGATATTGTGCAGCTTCCGGCAGTCGGTCGGCCTGTCCGCAAAAAGACTTTCAAAAAAGCGCACCGAGGTCGTGATCACCACCGGCGCATCCCACCGGGCGGCCAGCTGCCGCATTTCATCCGGCAGCTCCCGCTGGCTGTGATCGACCAGGATCTCCGGGAAAATGTGCCGATAAACCGCTTCCGTCTGCTCCGCCAACGCCAGAAAAGGCAGCACCACAATGATGCGGCGCAGGCCGTGCGCCACGCAGTGCCGCAGGGCAAAATGCAGCATGGCCACGGTCTTTCCCACACCGGTGGGGGCCGTGAGGGTAAACAGCCCCGGCGGCAAAGCGCCCGCTTCGCCGCACGCCTCAAACACGCGGTCACGCAGCCGGTTCAGGGTAAGATCGGCTGCCGAGGTGCGCTGCAGCCCGGCGCGGTAGGCCAGCAGCCTCTCCAGTGCCGCCGGCGCATCCAGAACCCCGCCGCTGCTGCGGCACAGATAGTCCGGGTCATCCTCCTGCGCCGACACGCTGTAATCTGCATCCACCAGGCAGGAAAACAACATCCGGGTATCCAGCATAGCCGCCACCGGCTCCCGCTCGGCCGGCCGCTCCGGCAGCCGCGGAAAGGAATAGCCCGGCCGATCCCGTAGAAATGCCTGCGCCGCCGCCCGCAGCTGCGGCTGCCCGCTGAGCGACGGCTGCTTGCCGCTGGGGCAGGCGTCCGCCCCCTCCGTCGTCATGGTCTCCCGCAGCGCGCCGGCCAGGCTTTCCAGGGACAGCAGTCCGTCATGGTGCCCCTGAATGGCCTCCAGCACCGGAGCATAGCGCGTCCAGACCGGGTAGCCCTGCTTGCCATCCAGCCCCTTTTGCTGATAGAGAAAGGCGGCCCCGGGGAGGGCATGATCCACCCTCTGCGCCGTGCCATCCAGCACCCCCTGGAAGCGGTCACTGTATTTACCAAAATCATGGAAGTCCCCGGCCAGCCGCGCCGCCTCCGGCATCCCGACCTCCGCCCCGAATTCCGCAGCCAGCGCGCCCACGCGCTCCAAGTGCTCTTTAATGAGAATCTTTCCGTGGTGCGCATTGGCCGATTTGGCATAATAGCGCTTTTCCTCATTCATCATGACAGCTTCCTTTCCGGCAGACCAGGCTTAGGGGGATCACAATAGCGCAGTATTGTCAACAAAGTATACCATATTTTAACAAAAAGAGCAAGTTGTTCACAATTTTTTTGGGCAATTCTTTTACTTAAATCGCGCCGGAACAGGCAACGCCGAAAAATCCCCCTAATTTTTTGGACATTCCCCTATTGCTTTCGAAAAAACGGTATGATAGCATGAGATCGTAAGATTTTCAGCAAAACGGAGGAAAACACCATGAAAGACTGGGAAAAAGCCCTGCAGGACCCGCCGAAAAAATACCGTCCGGCGCCCTTTTGGTCGTGGAATGAGCGGCTGGAGCCGCAGGAAACGGCTGCACAGGTGCGCGAGATGGACGAGGCCGGCATGGGCGGCTATTTCATGCACGCCCGCGGCGGCCTGCAGACCGAGTATCTCTCTGCAGACTGGTTTGCCAATGTGCGCGCAGCACTGGAGGAGGGCGGCCGGCGCGGCATGCTCTCCTGGGGATATGACGAAAACGGCTGGCCGAGCGGCTTCGGCAGCGGCGCTGTGAACGGACTGGGCGAAAAATATCAGCAAAAGTATCTGCGCTGCGCCACCACCCCGGCGCCGGTACATACGCCGCACACCATTGCCAACATCGCCGTGGGCGGCGAAAACCGGCATTTCTACTACGAGGTCAACCCCTTCTATGTGGACACCCTGGACGGCGAGGTGGTGGAGGCATTTCTGCGCTCCACCCACGCGGTATACAAGGAGGTACTGGGAAAGGATTTCAGCAAAATGCGCGGCTTTTTCACCGATGAGCCGCAGGTGTCCCGCGACGGCTTTCCCTGGTCGCTGAAGCTGGAGGAGGCCTACCGCTGCGCCTACGGCGAGGAGCTGGCACCGCGGCTGCCGGGGCTGTTTGAGGACACCGCGGACTGCACGGTGGTACGCTACCGGTTCTGGAAGCTGGTACGGGATCTGTTTGCCGAAAACTATATGAAACGCATCCACGACTGGTGCCGGGAAAACGGCAGCGCCCTGACCGGCCACCTGGTGCTGGAGGAGGGCTACTACGACCATGTGCTGGCCAACGGCAGCTGCATGGCCTCCTACGAATATATGGACATCCCCGGCATGGATCACCTTGGCCGCAGCCTGGCCTCCATCCAGACAGAGATGCAGGTGGCCTCGGTTGCCCAGCAGCTGGGGCAGCGGCAAATTCTGGCCGAGACCTTTGCACTGTGCGGCTGGAATGTCAGCTTTGAGGAGCTGCGGCGCATCTATGAGCACCAGATGGTACACGGCATCAACTACCTGTGCCAGCATCTGGAGGGCTACTCGCTGCGCGGCCTGCGCAAACGGGATTATCCGGCCACCCTGTTCAAGCAGCAGCCGTGGTGGGGGCACTACCGCCTGTTCAACGATATGGTCAGCCGCATCGGCATGCTGCTGGCCGAGGGCACTGTGGAAACCGAGATTCTGGTGCTGCACACGGTGGAAAGCGGCTGGCTGCATATGGAGGATCGCACAGCCGCCAACGCCTGCTGCGAACACATGCTGGAAACGATGCAGGCGCTGGAGACCCACCAGATCGCCTACCACCTGGGGGATGGGCGCATCCTCGCCCGCCACGCACGCGTGGAGAGCGGCCGGCTGATCGTAGGCAGCCAGCGCTATCGGCTGGTCATTGTGCCGCCGGCAGAATGCTTTGGCCACCGCACCTACGAGCTGCTGCAGCAATTCAAGGCACAGGGCGGTACGCTGCTGTTCACCGAGCAGCAGCCCACGCTGATCGACGGCCGACCGGCCGCCGCCGAGTGGCAGGCGCTGGCGGAGGGCTGCCCCACGGCACCGCACCGGCAGGTGCATGAGGCCATCCCGGCCGGGCTGCGGCCGATCACCCTCACCTACCCCGGCGACCACGAAAAGGACTATGTGCTGGCCACCACCCGCCGCTTTGCCGACCGGCGCATGACCATGGTTTACCTGTGCAACCCCTGTGCCGCCGCCCACACGGTCACGCTGACGACAGCCGGCGGCAGTGCCAGCCTGTTTGACGCCATGACCGGCAAGGAGATGCCGGCGGTCTTCCATGCAGCCGAGGGACAGGTGGCCGTGACGCTGCCGCTGCCGGAAAACGGCAGCGCCGTGGTATTCATCCACGACGACCCGACGGCAGCCACCTGTGCGCAGCCGGCAGAAAAGCCTGCTCTGCCCATTACCGCCAAGCTGCGGGGAGAATGGCAGCTGGCGGCAGCCGACGACAATACCCTGACACTGGATGTATGCGATGTGGCCTTTGACGGGCAGACAGCCTACCGTGCACTGCCGGTCAGCGATGTGCAGGAAAAGGCCTGCGCCTTCGGCCGGCCGGTGGAAACAGCTGTAACCTACCACTTTACGGTACGGAACAAGGCCTTTTCCCGCTGTGAGCTGGTACTGGAAACGCCGGAGCTCTTCACCGTGGCGGTGAACGGCCAACCGGTGGAGATGACCGACCGCGGATACTACTTTGACCGCTCCTTCCGGCGCATCGACATCTATCCCTATGTGCAGGAGGGCGAAAACACCGTTTGCCTGACCTGCACCTTTGACCAAAGCGCCGCCACCCGCGAAAGCCTGGAGAAATCCCTGCACTTTGAATCCGAGAAGAACAAGCTCTCCTATGATATGGAGATCGAAGCTGTTTATCTGAAGGGCGACTTTGGCGTATACACAGACGCCCCCTTCACCGCACTGGAGCGCCGCGGTCTGCGCACCAACGGCGGCTTTGTGCTGGATGCCCGGCCGGAGACTGTGACCGACGGCGCACTGGCGCCGCAGGGATTTCCGTTCTTCGCCGGCAGCATGACCTTCCGCCGCCGCATCCACCTGACCGCCGAGGAGGCCGCCGCGGCGCAGCTTGGCTTTGCGCAGCTGTGCTCCACGGTGACGCAGGTGCAGGTGAACGGCCAGGATGCCGGCACCATCCTGTGGCATCCCTACACACTGGATATTGCCCCGCTGTGCCGCGCCGGGGAAAATGAGATCACCATCACCGTAACCGGCAATCTGCGCAATCTGTTGGGGCCATTCCACCTGAAGGAGGGCGAAAGCTATGCTGTCTGTCCGCACTCCTTCTTCCACGAATCCCCCGTGTGGCTGCACGGGGTGAACCCCCAGTGGGACGACCGCTACTGCTTTGTGGAATACGGCCTGTTCTTCTGAAAAATGCCATAGAAAAAGCCCGGCGGGCGGAGAGGTTTTCTCTCCGCCCGCCGGGCTGTGTTCTATCGGGTCCTTTACCGATTACAGGGTCAGGGCGGCGGCAACATCGCCGGCGTAATACCGCTGCAGCACCGGCTGCACCACGGTGGCCAGGAAATGCGCCGTCTGCGAGGCACTGCGGCCGGTATAGGCGGCAGGATCCATTTGTGCCAGGATCTCCTCCTTGGACAGCGGGATACGCTCATCCGCCGCCAGGCGGTCGATGAGGTCGTTCTGCCCGCCCTCCAGCTTTACCCTGGCAGCCGCAGCGTGGGAATGCACCCGGATGATCTCATGCAGCTCCTGCCGGTCACCGCCGCGCTTGACGGATTCCATCATCACATTCTCGGTCGCCATAAAGGGCAGTTTGTCCATCACCCGGCGATGGATAACCTGCTCATACACCACCATACCGGCCGTCACATCGCTGTAAATATTGAGGATGGCATCCACCGCCAAAAAGGCCTCCGCCACCGCAATGCGCTTATTGGCGCTATCGTCCAGCGTGCGCTCAAACCACTGGGTCTGGGCGGTCAGCGCCGGATTGAGCGCATCCACCGTGACATACCGCGCCAGCGCACATATGCGCTCACAGCGCATGGGATTACGCTTATACGGCATGGCGGAGGAACCGATCTGGCTCTTGGCAAACGGCTCCTCTACCTCCTCAAAGGATTGCAGCAGCCGCAGGTCATTGGCAAACTTATAGGCGCTCTGGGCAAAGCCGGAAAGCACACTGAGGAAATACGCATCCACCTTGCGGGAGTAGGTCTGCCCGGAGACCGGTACACAGCCGGCAAAGCCCATATCCTGCGCGATCAGCTGTTCCATGCGGTCGATCTTCGCCTCGTCCCCATCGAACAGCTCCATAAAGCTGGCCTGTGTACCGGTGGTACCCTTGGATCCAAGCAGGCGCAGGTGATCAAGCTGGAATTGGAGATTTTCCATATCCATGATCAGCTCCTGCAGCCACAGGGTGGCACGCTTGCCCACCGTGGTCAGCTGCGCCGGCTGCAGGTGGGTATAGCCCAGGCAGGGCAGCGCCTTATACCGGTCAGCAAAGCCGGCCAGATTGTGCACCACCTGCGCCGCCTTCTTCAGCAGCAGGCGGGAGGCCTCCCGCAGGATGACCACATCGGTATTATCCCCCACATAGCAGCTGGTGGCCCCCAGATGGATGATCGGCTCCGCCAGGGGGCACTGCCGACCGTAGGCATATACATGGCTCATCACATCGTGACGCACCTCGCGCTCACGCGCCTCGGCCACCTCGTAGTTGATATCCTCGGCGTGCGCCTCCAGCTCGGCAATCTGCTCATCCGTGATGGCAAGGCCAAGCTGCTTTTCCGCCTTGGCCAGCGCGATCCACAGGCGCCGCCAGGTGCGGAATTTGAAATTTTCAGAAAACACCGCCTGCATCTCCCGGCTGGCATAGCGGGTGGAAAGCGGCGAGATATACCGGTCCTTTTCGTCGGTCATATAGACTCTCCTTCTGCCTGCGCGGACGGTCAGCCCAGCAGCAGCTTATGATAGGATTTTTTGCCCTTGCGCAGGATCAGGGCACCATCGGTGAAATCGGCTGGGGTGAACACGGCGGCAATATCCGTCACCTTTTGGTCACCGGCCGTCACGCCGCCCTGCTGCACCAGCCGCCGTGCCTCGCCCTTGGAGGCGGCCAGTCCGGTCAGCACCAGCGCATCCAGCACGCCGAGTCCCCCTTCAAGCTGCGCAGCCGTAACGGCGGTGGTGGGCATATTCTCGCTGCTGCCCACGCCGGAGAACAGCGCCCGTGCGCTCTGCTGCGCCTTTTCGGCCTCCTCCTCGCCGTGTACCAGCTTGGTCAGCTCATAGGCCAGAATTTCCTTGGCGGTATTCAGCTGGCTGCCCTCCCAGTGGTCCATCTCGTCAATCTGCTCCAGCGGCAGGAAGGTCAGCATGCGGATGCACTTCAGCACATCGGCATCCGCCACATTGCGCCAATACTGATAAAACTCGTAGGGGCTGGTCTTATTGGGATCCAGCCACACGGCATTGCCCGCCGTTTTACCCATCTTCTTGCCCTGCGAATCGGTCAGCAGGGTGATGGTCATGGCATGGGCATCCTTGCCCAGCTTGCGGCGGATCAGCTCGGTGCCGCCCAGCATATTCGACCACTGATCATCGCCGCCGAACTGCATATTGCAGCCATAGTGCTGATAGAGATAGTAGAAATCATACGACTGCATGATCATATAGTTAAATTCCAGGAAAGAAAGCCCCTTCTCCATACGCTGCTTGTAGCACTCGGCACGCAGCATATTGTTGACCGAGAAGCAGGCGCCCACCTCGCGCAGCAGATCCACATAGTTGAGGCTGAGCAGCCAGTCGGCATTGTTCAGCATCATGGCCTTGCCCTCGCCAAATTCGATAAACCGCTCCATCTGGCGGCGGAAGCAATCGGCATTGTGGGCAATATCCTCCCGTGTCAGCATCTTGCGCATATCGGTGCGGCCGGAGGGGTCGCCGATCATGGTGGTGCCGCCACCCAGCAGGGCAATGGGGCGGTTGCCCGCCATCTGCAGGCGCTTCATCAGCGTCAGCGCCATAAAGTGGCCGGCGGTCAGGCTGTCCGCCGTGCAGTCAAAGCCGATATAGAAGGTGGCCTTGCCATTGTTGATCACATCGCGGATCTGTTCCTCATCCGTTACCTGCGCGATCAGTCCGCGCGCTTTCAGTTCTTCATACAGGGTCATCGCTCATTGTCTCCTTTTCTGTTAATACACCATAGTTTTTCCGCAGACACAAAAAAGCCGCCCGCCGCCGGAAAACCCGGCAGAGGGCGACCGTTCAGCCGCTGTACCACCTCTGTTCGCCGGCAGCAGCCATGCCTGCCGGCCTCAAGAACGCGCTGTATCGTGCGCACACGGCTCCCCTACCGGGCTGCCTGCGGGGCAGCTGTTCAGGTCGCGGCTCCGGAGTGTATTTCGCCGCCGCCCCTGCCGCCTTACACCAACCGGCAGCTCTCTGCAAAGGGGAAACCCTGCGGGTACTTCTCTCCATCAACGCCTGTGAGGCTATTAAAGCATATTTTACCGGGGTTGTCAAGCCCCGCTTTCCGCGCGCGTCCGCATCTCCCGCGCGGCGCTGCGGGCAGTCTCGGTCGCCTCGCCGCCGATAATGCGCGCCAGCTCCGCCACACGCTGCTCCTCCTGCAGCGGCTGCACGCAGGTATAGGTGCGCCCATCGGCAACGCTCTTGCTGACCAGCAGGTGCGCGTGACCGGCCGCAGCGATCTGCGCCAAGTGGGTCACGCACAGCACCTGGCGGCGAACAGCGGTCTGCCGCAGCAGAATGCCCACCTTGGTGGCGGCGCGGCCGCTGATGCCGCTATCCACCTCATCGAACACCAGCGTGCCGATCTCATCCACCTCCGCCAGCACCCGCTTGAGCGCCAGCATAATGCGGGAAAGTTCACCGCCGGAGGCGGTGCGGGCAATGGATTTCGGCGGTTCGCCGGGATTGGAGGAGATCAAGAATTCCACCTTATCCCCGCCGATCACGGTCAGCGGCGTCGGCTCCATAGAAACCTGCAGCCGCACATGCGGCATATCCAAAAAGGTCAGCTGCTGGCACACATCCTCTTCAAAGCGGCGGGCAGCCTCCCGGCGGGCGGCCGTCAGCCGCTCAGCGGCGGCAATGGTTTCCGCCCTGGCCGCATCCGATTGCTTTTCCAGTTCGGCCAGGTGCGCATCGGTATTCTCGATAGCGGCCAGCTCCGCCGCCATTGCCTCCCGCTTTTGCAGCACAGCCGTCTCATCACCGCCATACTGGCGGGTCAGGCGCTGGATCAGCGCCAGGCGATCCTCCAGCGCCGCCTGCTCCCCTGCATCAAAGGAAAGGCCGTCACCAGCCTCCCGCACCTCTTCGGCACAGGCCTGCAGGTCATACAGGGTGCTCTGCATCCGCCCGGCCAGCTCCGCCAGCTCCGGCGATACCGCGCCGGCGGCCTGCAGCGCGGCCGTGGCCGCCGCCATGTGCTCCACCGCACCGGCCAGCTCCTCGCCATCGCCGTCCAGCGCCGTGCAGGCGGTCTGCAGGTGCTGCGCCAGCTTTTCAGCATGGCGCACCGTTTCCCGGCGGGCAAGCAGCTTTTCCTCCTCGCCAGGCTTCAGCGCCGCCGCGTCGATCGCCTCGATCTGCTCACGCAAACGGGTTGTGCGAAACTCCCGCTCATCTGCATCCATTTGGGCGGCGCGGATTGCCCGCCGGATGCGGCAATAGGTATGGTACGGCTGCTCGTAGGCCGCTCGGATGGCCTGCAGGCCACCCAAACGGTCAAGATATTCCACATGGCTTTCCGGCTGCAGCAGCACCTGATTTTCATGCTGGCCATGGATATTCACCAGCATACGGCCGATGCCGCGCAGCACAGACACCGTTGCCGGACGGCCATTGATGCGGCAGCTTCCGCGGCCATCCGCTGTGAGGGCGCGCTGCACCAGCAGCGTCCCGTCCTCCTCCAGCGCATAGCCCTGCTCCTGCAGCGCTGTCTCCACCGCCGGCGCCACATCGGTGAACACGGCCGAAATATCGGCGCGGTCGGCGCCGTGGCGCACCACATCGCGGGTGATACGCTCCCCCAGCACGGCGTTGATGGCGTCGATCACAATGGATTTACCGGCGCCGGTCTCGCCGGTGAGCACCGTCAGGCCACTGCCAAAGGTGATGTCCGCCCGCTCGATCACCGCCACATTTTCGATATGCAAGCTTTGCAGCATACACGCTCTTACCTTTCCGTTCCGCTAAGGGTCTTTTTCAGCTCCAGCACCAGATCCTCTGCATCCCGCTCACTGGTGACGATACAGATAAAGGTATCATCCCCTGCCAATGTACCGATCACCTGCCGCCAGTGCAGCGAATCCATGGCCGCGCAGGCCGCCTGCGCCATGCCGGTGGCGCAGTGCACCACCACAATGTTCTGCGCATACTGCACATCCGTAACAGAATTGGCAAAAATGGCATGGAATTTGGCCGAGATCTCCTGCCGCTCACTGCGGGCCACACTGTAACGATAGCCGCCGCCGGCCGCCGGGGTCTTGATCAGCCGCAGCTCCTTGATATCGCGGGAAACCGTGGCCTGCGTGACATTGTAGCCGTCCTCACACAGCAGGCGCTGCAGCTCATCCTGCGTTTCTACCGGGCGACTGTTGATGATCTCCAGAATTTTCGCATGGCGTCGTGTTTTCATAGCACCCTCCTGCCAAACAATTTTTCATTCAGCACCGTCGAAACGGTGGTATCCTTTATCCGGATCAGCCGGGCGCACAGCGCAGCCGGGCGCACGGTCACGGCATCCTGCGGGCCGATGGCAATACTTTCCTCGCCATCCACCGTGAGATAGGCATCTCCGCCATCCACCTGCGCCCACACCGTCAGTTCCGCCTGCGGCGGCAGCACATGGCAGCGGGCGGCCAGCGTATGCGGGCAGATCGGCGTGACCAGCAGGCAATCCAGCGCCGGATCCACCACCGGCCCACCGGCCGAAAGAGAATACGCAGTGGAACCGGTCGGGGTAGCCAAAATCACCCCATCGGCACGGCAGGAAAGCAGCGGGCAGCCGCGATCCTCCACCCGCAGATCCACCAGGCGGGAAAGCCCCCCGCGGGAAACCACCGCCTCATTGATGGCCAGTGCGCGGCTGCGGCAAGCCCCATCGCGCATCACACAGACCTCCAGCAGCCGCCGCTGCTCTGCAGCAAAACGGCCGGTAAGCAGGGCCGGCAGGGCATCCAGCTCGTTTTTCTCCAGGCCGGCCAAAAAGCCCAGACGGCCGGCATTGATGCCCAGCACCGGGCAGCCGGCCGGCGCAGCCGCCTTAGCCGCGTGCATGATGGTGCCGTCCCCACCGATGGCCACGGCGGCATCACACCCGGCAAGCGCCCGGGTGATCTCGGCCAGGGAGGGCAGCACCGGGGCCGATGAAACCGGCTGCACCGAGGCACCGGCCTGTGTCAGCCGGCGGCAGACCTCATCCGTCAGCGCTGCCTTTTCCGCCGAGCGCCGGTCAGCGATCACCGCCACCCGCATGGTTTCTCCCTCCCTTTCCTGTTTTCAGTGCGGCAAAGGCCGCCTGCACCACCGCCGCCGGCTCCACCGGCTGTGCCGGTGCGCCACGGCGCAGCACCGCCAAATACTCAATATTTCCGTCGGCTGTCCCGCCACCGGTGATCGGCGACCAGGTAAGCCACTGTATCCCCAGCGACAGCCCGGCAAACAGCGCCAGCTTCTCCTGCAGCACCCGGATATGGGCGCGCGGCTCCTTTACCACGCCGTGCTTGCCGACCGCCGCACGGCCGGCCTCAAACTGCGGCTTGATCAGGCACACCAGGGTAGCCGCAGGCTGCAGGTACGGCAGCACCGCCGGCAACACCGTCTCCAGCGAAACGAAGGAAACATCCACACTGGCAAAGGCCACCGTGCCGGCGGGCACCGCCGTGCGCAAACGGTCGCTGCGCACATCCGTTTCCTCCAGCACCGTTACCCGTGGATCCTGCCGCAGCCGCGCGTGGAGCTGATCCCGCCCCACATCCACGGCATACACATGGGCTGCACCGTGCTGCAGCATACAATCGGTGAAACCACCGGTGGAGGCGCCCACATCCATGCAGCAAAGCCCTGCCACGCAAACGCTTCCCGCCGCCAGCACCTTTTCCAGCTTTTCGCCGCCGCGGCCGACATATCGCTGCGGGGGCGCCGAGCACACGATGGCATCCTGCTCCCCCACCTGCATGGCCGGCTTAGCCGCCGGGCGGCCATTCACCGTCACCAGCCCCGCCGCCAGCAGCTCCTTTGCCCGCTCACGGCTGCCGGCCAGCCCCAGCTGCACCAGCCGGACATCCAGACGGCACAGCGCTTCACTCGCCATCGGCCGCCTCCTGCGCCGCCTTTTCCTGTGCGGTGATAAACGCGGCGATCCCCTCGGCATCCAGCCCGGCATCATGCAGGCCCTCCGCCGTGGTGCACACGCCGGGGGTATCCTCCAGTGCGCGCACAGCGTACCGGCCGGTATAGCCAGTCTCCAGCAGGCGATCGCCAAGATACTCACCAACCCCGCCCTGCCGCGCTGCCTCCTCGAAGAACAGCACCTGCGGGTACTGGCGGGCGATGGCGACGACTTCATCCTCCAGCGGATGGATACGGTTAAGCTTCAGTATAGCCGCGGGCTGACCATTGCGCTGCCGGCGGCGGCTGGCCTCCAACACATAGCCGAAGGTGCGGCCATAGGTGATCAGCAGCAGCCGGCCGCTCTTATCCCGGATGTGCTCAAAGCTCTGGTAGCTCGGCTCATACCCGGCCAGCGCCGGGTGCTCATTCCCCTTGGGGTAGCGCACAGCGGCAATGCCATCGTTATCATACAGTGCCTGCTTCAGCTGGCGGTCCAGCTCGGCGTAGGTCGCCGGTGCATAGATCACCGTATGTGGGATGGAGCGCAGCATAGCCACATCATAGATGCCCTGATGTGTCTCGCCGTCATCCGGTACCACACCCGCCCGGTCAATTGCCAGCACAATGTGATTGTGCATGATTGAGGTATCATTGAGCATCTGATCGTAGCTGCGCTGCAGGAAGGTGGAATACACCGCAAAAACCGGCAGCAGGCCGCCGCAGGCCAGCCCGGAGGCAAAGGTCACGGCGTGTCCCTCGGCAATACCGGTATCAAAAAAACGCTTGGGGAACTGCTTGGCAAATGCCTCCAGGCAGGTGCCCTTTTTCATCGCCGCCGTAATGGCCACGATGCGGTCATCCTCGGCCGCCAGGCAGCAGAGCGTTTGCCCGAAACGGGAAGAAAAGGTCTCCCCGCCGGCGGGAGCCTGTCCCGTCTGCCGGTCAAAGCCACCGATGCCATGGTAGGTATCCGGGTTTTTCTCCGCAAAGGAGTAGCCCTTTCCTTTCACCGTGGCCACATGCAGCAGCACCGGATGGTCAATGCTGCGTGCCGCCTGCAGCGCCTGGCTGAGATCGTGCAGATTATGGCCATCCACCGGCCCCATGTAGTAGAAGCCCATGTTTTCGAAAAAGGAGGTGCTGGAAAACAGTGAACGCTTCATTCGCTTCTTGCAATCGTGCAGGAAGGTATTTATCTGCCGTCCAACCAGCGGAATACGCGACAGGGCGCCGGTCAGCCGCTGCTTCCAGCGCACATAGCGCACACGCGCACGCAGATGGCCGAGATACCGCGCCACAAAGCCCACATTGCGGCTGATGGACATCTTGTTATCGTTGAGAATGACGATCAACCGGTCGTCGCTGCGGCCGGCATTGCTCAGCCCCTCATAGGCCAGGCCGCCGGTCAGGGCACCATCGCCGATCACCGCAATCGTATAGCTGTCGTCCCCGGTCAATCCCTTGGCCTTGGCAATGCCGTTGGCCGCCGAGATGGCGGTGCTGCTGTGCCCGGTGATAAAGGCATCATGCGGGCTTTCCTCCGGCTTCGGGAAGCCGGAAATACCGCCCTTGCGCCGCAGGGTAGCAAACTCCCCGCAGCGATCCGTCAGCAGCTTATGGGCATAGCACTGATGCCCCACATCCCACACGATCGTATCCCGCGGGGTGCTGAACACCCGGTGCAGTGCCACCGTCAGCTCCACCGTGCCAAGATTGGAAGAAAGGTGGCCGCCATTGACCGAAACGGTATCAATCATCTTCTGCCGCAGCTGCCGGCAGAGCTCCGGCAGCTCACGGCTATCCAGTTTTTTGACATCCTCCGGAGAGTGGATATCCTCAAGCCTGACCATACTATCCGGCACCTTTCCTATCATTTGTGCTCAGTGGTCGCGCTCCAGCAGCGCCATGGCAAGCTGCTGCAGGGCACCGGCCTCGCTGCCGAAGCCTTCCAGCGCCTGCACCGCCGCAGCCGTGCGCTGCTGCGCCAGGCGGCGGGCTTTCTCCACCCCCAGCAGGCTGACATAGGTGACCTTTTCATTATCGGCGTCGCTGCCCACCGGCTTGCCAAGCTGTTCGGCAGTGGCGGTAACATCCAGGATATCATCCACGATCTGGAAAGTCAGGCCAAGCTGCTCACAGTACTGCCGGATGGCCTGCTCCTGCGCCGGGGTGGCGCCGGCCAGGCGGGCGCCCATCAGGCCGGCGGCCGTCAGCAGGGCGGCCGTTTTACCGCGCTGCAGCGCCTCCAGCGTTGCCTGGTCGATCGGCTTGCCCTCGCTCTGCAGGTCAATCACCTGCCCCCCGACCATACCGGTGATACCGGCGCCCTGCGCCAGTGCCAGGGCAGCGGAAAGGGCGTTCTCCGGCGCTATGCCGGCGCAGCTCTCCGGCCGCAGCATCACCTCAAAGGCCAGAGTCAGCAGGCCATCGCCGGCCAGCAGCGCCATGGTCTCGCCATACACCGCGTGGGTAGAGGGACGCCCGCGGCGCATAAGGCTATTATCCATACAGGGCAGATCATCGTGCACCAACGAATAGCTGTGCACCATCTCCACCGCCGCCGCGAAGGGCAGCGCCGCCGTGGGGTCACCGCCGCACAGGCGGCAGCACTCCATCAGCAGCACCGGGCGGATGCGCTTGCCGCCGCTGCGGCAGGCATAGGCCATCGCCTCAGCCACGGTGGTCTGCAGCCCGCCGGTGGCGGGCATATAAGAGGGCAGCGCCTTTTCAAACAGGGTGCAGTAATTCTGCAGGCGCTGGGTATACATTGCTTCACTCATGCCGTTCTTCCTTTCGTTATTCCGAAAGCTCCTCGCCCATATCCTCGCCCTGCCGGTCCTGCAGCTCGGGGCTCTGTGCTGCCTCATCCGCCGTCAGCTTGACGATCTTCTGTTCGGCCTCCTTCAGCAGCTTGGAGCAATAGGCCGTCAGCCGTGTGCCTTCCTCAAACAGCTTGAGGGAGTCATCCAGACTGCACTGTCCGCCCTCCAGCGCCGCCACAATCTGCTCCAGCCGAGCCATCGCCTTCTCAAAAGTCCATTCCGTTGCCATGTTCATGCCTCCTCAATATCCGTCACGCGGCAGTGCAGCGTGCCGTCTGCCAGACGCAGCCGCACGGCGTCGTCCTTTTTTGTATTGTGTACGCTTTTCAGCAGCTGCCCGTCCGCTGCATAGCCGATGGCGTAGCCGCGCCCCATCACCTTGAGGGGGCTGAGAGCATCCAGCTTGGCGGCCAGCGCCGTCAGGCGGCGATCCGCCGCCCCGGCCGTCTGCTGCGCCGCAGCCGAAAAGCGCTGGGTCAGCATATCCAGCCGCTGGGACTGCTCCTGCGTGTAATACTGCGGCTCGGACAGGCAGCGCCGCTGCCGCAGGGTGTGCAGATCCCGCTCACACGCCAGCAGCTTATTGCGGCAGCCCATGGCCAACCGGCCATGGACGGTTTGCAGCCCCGCCAGCAGCCGCTGCTGATCCGGCACCGCCAGCTCTGCCGCAGCCGATGGCGTAGGTGCCCGCAGGTCGGCCACAAAATCGCAGATGGTAAAATCCGTCTCATGCCCGACGGCCGAGATCACCGGGATGGCGGAGGCAGCCACCGCCCGCGCCACCGGTTCTTCATTAAAGGCCCACAGATCCTCGATAGAGCCGCCGCCGCGCCCGACGATCAGCACATCGGCCGCCGCGCGGTCATTGAAGCGGCGGATAGCCTCCACAATGGAGGCCGCCGCGCCCTCGCCCTGCACCAGCACCGGGCAGAAAACCACCCGCGCCAGCGGAAAACGCCGTCCGAGGACATTCAGGATATCCCGCACAGCCGCGCCGGTGGGCGAGGTGATCACCCCCACACGGGCGGGGTATTTCGGCAGCGGGCGCTTGCGCTGTTCATCAAACAGTCCCTCCTGCGCCAGCCGCTTTTTCAGCTGTTCAAAGGCAATCTGCAGGGCGCCGACGCCATCCGGCTGCATTTCTTCGATATAAATCTGGAAGGACCCTTCCCGTTCATACAGCGAAACACGCGCCTTCACAATCACTTTCATGCCATCCTCCGGCTTGAAGGCCAGGTGGGCGGCAGCGCCGCGGAACATCACCGCGCGCACGGCGGCGGTTTCATCCTTCAGGGACATATACATATGCCCGGACTGATAATGCAGCTTGAAATTGGAGATTTCCCCGCTGATATACACGGCTGAAAGGTGGGGATCCTTTTCCAGCACACCCTTGACATAGCGGTTAAGCTGTCCAACCGAGATCACAGCCATTTGCCGCAGCCCTCCTCTGCCAGATAGCACAGGCAGGCAATGCCTGCGGCATTGTCCGCCGAGTATTCCGGCGGGGCAAAGCGCCCGCCGTAGGTTTCCGAAAAATACGCCCGCAGCAGGCTGTTGGACATCACGCCGCCGGCGTAGATCAATGGCAGCCGGCCGTATTCCGCCAGCAGCGCGCGGGTCATCCCATCCACCGCCGCCTGCACACTTTGCAGGCAAAAGCGGGCAACCACCGCCGGCGGTTCGCCGCGCTGCAGCCGCTGCCGGCACTGGTTCTCCACGCCGGAAAGATGGCAGCAGCCACCCTCCAGGCTGGCACGGGGCGCCGGTCCCGGCGGCGCCTGCAGCGCCAGCTGCTCCAGCGCCGGACCAGCCGGAAACCGCAGACAGAGCATACCGCCCACACGGTCGATCAGCTGTCCCGCCTTCAGATCCAGCGAACGCCCCACCACACGGCAGCGGATAATCGCCTCCGCATCCGGCTGCACCAGCAGTGCATCCGTGGTGCCGCCGGAAACATGAAATGCCAAAAACGGCCGGTTGATCCAATCAAGACAGCCGGCACCGGCCAGTGCCGCCGCCACATGCCCCTGCTGGTGGGTGAAAAAATGCACCGGTACCCCCAGCACCGCCGCCAGCTGGCGCGCAGCCCCGGCACCGACCAAAAAGCAGGGCATGTACGAGCCCTCCTGCTGCTGCGGTCGGTCGGAGGCCGCCACGGCGCGCACGCCGCCGGCCAACGCCGGCGCCAGCTGCTCCACCATATCCGGAAGCTGCCGGGTATGGTGAAAAACTGCGTCGCTCTGCCGCAGCCCCAATTCGCCCTCCCGCACCGGCAGCAGGCGCTTACACTGCGTCAGCCGCCCATCGGCCGCCCGGTAAGCGACCGAGGTGGTATAATTGCTGGTATCCAGCCCGAGGCAGCCGCTCATACCGGCTTGGCGGGATCCGGCAGCACGGCACTGTCCTGCCGCGAGATACTGCCGAGGATGCCGTTGATAAACGCCGCATCCTCCTCGCCGCCGTACTTCTTTGCCAGTTCCACCGCCTCATTGATGGAAACACTGGACGGGATATCCGGCTCATACAGCATCTCGTAGATCGCCAGGCGCATCACCGACAGCGCCACGCGGGAGATGCGCTCCCGGCTCCAGCCGCGGGCGTAGGCGGTGATCCTGGCATCCAGCTCGTCCAGGTGCTGCTCCGCCCCCTGCGCCAGCTGCAGCGTGAAGCCGTCCGCCGACACATCCCGTGCCAGCGACGCCCCCTGCGCCAGCTCCTCTACCGTTGCGTCATTAAAGGTCTTTTCAAACAGCAGGGCAAAGGCCTGCTCTCGGGACTCCCGTCTGGTCATAGTATTCTCTCCTGCTTTCAAGCTTCGGTTTTTCTGATTTCTTACACAATTTCCGTATATTTATGCATAGAGACATAGGAAAAAAGGCCCTCCGCCATTGAACGGAGAGCCTTCTGTCAGGCTTCCTGCGCTTCAGCGACCATGCCCTCCACATGAATGTTCACGCGGGTGACCGGCTTGCCGGTCATGGACTGCACCGCTACCTTGACGCTCTTCTGCACCTGGGCGGCCGTCTCCTGAATGCGCGCACCCTGCCGCAGATTGATATACACATCCAGCACCGTATCGTTTTCGGTATTCAGCACCTTCACACTGCGGGAGGCCGTGGACGGAGCAATCAGCCCACGCAGATCCGCCGGACGGCTGGCCATGCCGGCCACCCCGGCCACCTCAGAGGCGGCCGTGCAGGCGATTGAGGCGATCACATCTTCTGAAATAATGCAGCTACCCTCAGACGGCTTAAATTCGTTTGTATCCATTGCCAAAGTCCTCCTTTGCATCGGTCAAGAGAATGGCAGCCCCTGCAGCCGACAGGCACAGCCCGTCGCTGCGGCCACCTTGCTCCCTATCATTATAACACAAAGTTGGAATTGTGCAACGGTTTTTGCAAATTTATTGCGTATCGGCCGCCGGATTTTGCGTCTGCGGTGTAGAAATCTGCACATTTTTGGCCTCCACGCCGGACTGCGCCACCACGATCTGAAGGATCTGCAGGCTCTCCTTCTGCTGCAGGTCGGTGGAGGCCACCACCACGCTGGCATGGTCGCCGTCAATAAACACCACGCAATCCGCAAAGCCCTTGGCCAGGATGAGATTTTCAATATTGCTTTCCTGCAGCACATTTTCCGCAATCGCCGTGGCCTGCTTCTGCGCTGTCTGCTTTTGCTCCGCCGTGGCCTGTGCAGAGCCGAGCAGCTCCTCCAGCAGGCGCACCGATTCATCCCTGGCCGCCGTGCGGGAGGCGCGCGCCTTATCAAAATAGGTGGCGGCCGCGGTGCTCTGACTGGTATCTGTTCCCGTCTTGCTGACCTCCGATACGCCTGCACTGACATAGGACGCCTCGCCCAGGTGCGCATCGTCCGGCAGGGTGTCCGAGGCCTCTGCCGAGGCAGCCTGCAGACCGCCGGCCGAAAGCGCCGGCTCCTTGGTAAAGTAGTAGTTTAGATACACCGCCACGCCAAGGGCCGCCACCAGTGCCAGCATCATCCACTGCTTTTTCTCCAGAAACTTTTTCATCGTCGCATTCCTCCCAATTTGATTGCATATTGCCGGTCTTCTGCCGTCTATTTCACCACGCACACCCGCCGCGAGGGGATATCCAACGCTGCGGTGATCAGCCTGGTTACCCGCTCAGCCACCGCCGGATCATCGCCGCCGTCGCATACCACGGCCACCCCCCGGACCGTGGGCTGCAGCTGCGTGACCGGCAGGCCGACCGGACCGGACGCCGTCTCCACCGTGATGGTCTTTTCGGCCGAGCTGTCCGCCTGCGTGCCGCTGCTATGGCTCTGCTCTGCGGCATACACCTGCTGCACTCCCTGCTCAAGGGTGACCATCACCCGGCAGCTTCCAACCCCCTGCACACCATCCAGCATGGCAGTGATCCGCTTTTCCAGTGCCGCCTCCACAGCGGAGGCCTCCACCGGCATCGCTGCCGGAGAGGCCGCATCTGCCTGCGCACGGGATCGGCCGGGCAGCCACTCGCTGAGCGCGATGAGCAGGATGCCGGCCACGCCAAGCACCACCAGCCACCGCAGCGCCCGGTTCTTTCCATTGGCTGTCAGCCATGCGGCTGCCGCATGCAGCTTTTCCGTCATCCGTTCCCCGCCTCCTTCTGCGCCACCACCACCGCTGTGCCCAGACGCTTTTCCGCCACCTGCTTGACCAGCATGGAGCGCTGCGCCGTGCGGCTGTCCACATAGACCGTGATCTGTCCTATATCTATGCTGCCATCGGCGGCAATATCCGTATCCGCCACCACTTTTTCCGCCTGCAGGCCATAGCTCTGCAGCGCCTGGTTGATCATGCGCAGCAGGGTTGTATTGACCTGCGCCACCGTCTGCTGCCGCATACGCGCCTCCAGTGCCGCAGTATCCGCCGCCGTCTGCGTCTGCGGCAGTGCCGGCAGGGACCAGCGCATGGACAGCAGCGGCGAAAGCGTGACACACAGGAAGATACACGGCAGCAGCAGGCGTCCCTGCCGTCCAAGCGCACTATCCGGAAACAGGCGGCTGAGCAGCGTGCACAGCACCGCCGCCGTACAGGTCAGCAGCGCCCAGCGGCGTATTGCATCCATCGTTCATCCCGCCTTTCCCGTAAATACAATCACCGAAGTGGAGACGATCATCAGCAGGGCAAAAACCGCCAGCACAGCGATCAGCACCCGCACACTGCCCACCACCGTGCGGCACAGCTTCTCCAGCGCCGCCAGCCGGAACAGTGCCGCCGCACTGCCGGCAAGCTGCAGGCAGATGCTCCAGGCCAGGCAGGCCACCAGCGGCGGCAGCACCGTGAGCACCGTAGCCACCACGCCGAAGCACCCCACCGTGGAACGCAGCAGCCCGGCGCAGCCCAGCACAGTGGTGTACGCCTCGCTGAGAGCGCCGCCAACCACCGGCACAAAGCTGGAAATGGAAAACTTCATTGCCCGGCGGCCGAGGGTATCCCCGGCAGCCGCCACCATCTGCTGCACCGACAGCACCCCGGAAAACACGGTGGCCAGCAGCGAAAGCACCCACAGCACTGCCTTATGCAGTGCGGCGCTGAAGCTTTCCAGGCAAAAGCCGTCCGCCACCGCCCCGGTACAGCCCATAGCCAGCGAGACCGACAGCACCGGCAGCAGCGCCGTGCGGCACAGCTGCACCAGCAGCTCCGCCGCCGCCAGCAGCGTGGTCTGATAGGACAGGGCGGCGGCCGCACTGCCGCCGGCCGACAGGATGCCGGCATACACCGGCACAAAGCTGAGCATAAACACGCCGGCGCTCTGTGCCGCCTGCTGCACCTGCACCATCAGTGCCGTGATCGGCGAAAGCAGCAGCCCGCCGGCCGCCAGCACCGTGACTGTATGATAGGTCTGCCGCAGAGAGGGACGCTCGGCCGCTTCCTCCAGCCCGCTCAGCATTGCACACAGCAGCACCACCGCTGCCAGGGAGGCTGCCGCCTGCAGCAGGCCGTTCTTCGGCGTGCGCAGCAGGCCGGCCAGCATCGACAGCACCGCATTGACCGACAAACCGGTGAAGCTTTCCGGCCGGCTCACATCCACCTGCAGCTCCTCCAGCAGAGCACGGGTATCCGCCGGCAGCCGCTCAGTCAGCGTATCCCCACCGGATGCCGAAAGCTGCTGGGCATACAGCTGCGCCGTATCCGCCGGCTTTGCCGACTCTGTCGACTCTGCCGGCGCGGCAGCGGCCGGCAGGCACAGCAGCCACAGCAGCGCCACACACAGCAGCGCTCCGCACAGCCGTCTCATCCGCTCACCGCCTGTCCGTTGATCAGCGCCGTAACCAGCTCCAGCACATCGGCAAACAGCGGCACCGCCAGCGCCAGCAGCACAAAGCGCCCGGCAAGCTCCGCCTTTCCGGCCAGGGCGGTCTCGCCGGCATCCCGGCAGGTGTCCGCTGTCAGCTGCGTCAGCAGACACACACCGGTCGCCTTGACCACCACTGTCAGGTACGGCGCCGGAAAGCTGCCGGCCGTCAACATCTGCCGCAGCGTATCCAGCAGCGGCGTCACCTGCCGCAGCAGAAGCAGCAGCACCACCACACCGGCCGCCAGCGACAGGCACATAGCCAGCTCCGGCCGCTGCTGCCCGCGCAGCAGCACCGCCAGCAGCGCCGCACACAGCAGCATGGCCAGTGCACTGAGCAGGGCGCTCATAGGCCGAACACGGATTTCACCGTGGCAAACAGTTCGCTGATCTGCGTCACGATCATGGAGAGCACCACGATCAGCCCCGCCAGCGTCATCAGCATGGCCTGCTCCTCCCGCCCGGAGCGCACCAGAAGCTGGTTAAGCACCGCCACAATGATTCCGATCGCCGCGATCTTGAAAATCAGATCCACATCCATCGTCTGCATCCTTTCTGTTTGTTGCCTCTATGCCGGCTCACAGCAGCAGCAGTGCCAGCGCAATGCCGCCGGCAGCGCCAAGCGCCTGGTACACCCGCCCCTGCTGCTGTGCCTGCTGCTGTGCCTGCTGCTGCGCCTGCTGCAGCAGACCGCGGTAGGCGGCAATATGCGCCGCCTGCTCACTAAGCCCGGTAACGCCGCAGCCCTCGCCAAATTCCAGCAGCAGCTGCCGGTCAGCCGGGGTCAGGCCATCGCCGGCAAGGGACTCCATCCCCGCCGCATAGGCCGCGCGGAAGGGCTGCCCGGCCGCCAGAGCCTCCGCCGTGGCCTGCAGCAGCGGCAGCGTCCGGAAGGCCTCACCGGCCGCCAGCCGCCGCCACAGGGCGGAAAGCGGCAGCGCCGTATAGGTCAGCTGCTGCTGCAGGGTCTCCAGCAGCCGCACAAGCTGCTGCAGACGCTCCGCCCGCCGATACAGCCGCCGGGAATAATAGCGGCCGAGGCCGATCCCCGCCGCGACCACCAACCACAGTCCAAGATACTTCATCCGCTTCCACCTCCGGCCGCAGGCACTGCACCCAGCGCCCCGGCGTCTGCCGCCCCGCCAAAAAGATCCACCGGCTGAATGTCTGCCGGCGGGCAAGCAGCTGCACCAGCGGCTGGCGCTGCAGGGCCGTCGCCTCCCGCCCGTGCAGTGAGCTGATCACCGCCACGCCGGCATAGGCACAGGCGGCGATCGCCTCCACCTCCTCCGGGCTGCCCAGCTCATCGAACACCACCGCCTGCGGTGCCAGCGTGCGGATGGCCTGCCGGATCATAGCCGGCTTATCGCCGCCCCGCAGCACATCACAGCCGGGCAGACCATCCACCCCGGCAATTTCGCCCCGCTCATCCGCCACCGCCACCCGGCGGCCGCGGGCAGCCAGGCGGGCGGCCAGATCCCGCAGCAGGGTGGTCTTGCCGCTGGACGGCTCCCCCACCAGCAGGGTATTCTGCAGCCCGGCCGGGGTATCCACCAGCGGCAGCAGCCCGGCCGCGCAGCCGGCATGGCGGCGGGGCAGGCGCACACACAATGAGGTCACCTGCCGCACCCCACCGGGGCTGGCCGTGCCGGCCACCCCCACCCGCAGGCCGCCGGGCACCGTAAGATAGCCCTGCCGCAGCTCCGCCTCATGGGCGTACACCGACTCCTGGCAAAAGCGCAGAAAGCAGCCCTCCAGCTCACGCGCGCTGCACCGCAGCAGCCCCGGCTGCCGCAGCGCGGTCAGCCCATCACGGCAAAGGTAGCGCTCACCCGCCGGCAGCGATACCGCCAAGGGCTGCTCCGCCCGCAGCCGCAGCTCCTGAACGGCCGCCTGCTGTGCCGCCGGCAGCACCGCCAGTGCCGCCAGCCACCGCTGCGGCAGGTAGGGCTGCAGCAGCGCCCAATCCGTTGTGCTTGTCATGCCTGTCCTCACCTCTTGTCCCATGTATATGGCACCGCCGACGGAATTATGACCGCAAAAAAGGAGCCGACACAAATCGTGTCGGCTCCCGCTCATCGGCGGCGAAAGCATCGCCGTTTATTTTAATTCTACGACCGTAACGCCGGTCTCCCCCTCGCCATAGGTGCCGAGGCGGAACCCCTTTACCTGTTTATGCCCGCGCAGATGCTGCTGCACCGCGGCGCGCAGTGCGCCGGTACCCTTGCCATGGATCAGCGTGACCCGCTCAAGGCCGCACAGCACGGCATTATCCAGGAAGCGATCCACCTCCAGCAGCGCCTCCTCCACCGTCATGCCACGCAGGTCAAGGTCGGTGGCAGCCGAGCGCTCCATGCGGGAGGTCAAGCCACCGCCGGTACGCGGTGCCGGGGCGGGGCGGCCCTTTTTCTCTGCCCGTTTGGACTCATACAGCCGCAAATTCTGCAGCGGCGTACGGGTGCGGATGGCACCGGCCTGCACCTCCACCAGCCCCTTATCATCCGGCAGAGCAGTCACCGTGGCCTGCAGCCCCATATCCTGCAGCAGCACGCGGTCACCCTTCTGCAGCGCCCGCGGCAGCACATATTCGCCCATATCCCGCTGAGCCACCGGATCCACAGCGTCATCCAGCCGCCGCAGGCGGGAACGGAGCTGGCTCTTGGCCTGCTGCGTTTTCTGCGCAAAATCGGCGCTTTCCTTTTGCCGGCGCAGGTCATCCAGCTCATCCATCAGCTGCTGCGCCTGCTGGCGCGCCTTTTCCACAATGCCCCGCGCCTGCTGGCGGGCATTTTCCAGCTCCTTCTCCCGCCGCTGTTCCAGCTCACCGAGCTTCTCTTCGGCGGCGGCAGCGGCCCGCTGCGCACGCAGCCGGTCATCCTCTGCCGCCTGCAGCTTCTGCTCCAGCTCCTGCCGGCGGGCGTCCAGGCTGGACACCACATCCTCCAGCCGGCGGTCATCACCGGAGATCAGTGATTTGGCGTGCTCCACCAGCGCCTCATCCATACCAAGGCGACGGGTGATCGCAAAAGCGTTGGAACGGCCGGGGACGCCGATCAGCAGCCGGTAGGTCGGCCTGAGCGACGCCACATCAAATTCGCAGCTGGCATTTTCCACACCGGGGGTATGGATGGCATAGGCCTTCAGCTCGGCATAGTGTGTGGTGGCACCGATACGCGCGCCCTGCTGCCGCAGCCGCTCCAGAATGGCGATTGCCAGTGCGGCGCCCTCCACCGGGTCCGTGCCGGCACCCAGCTCATCCAACAGCACCAGCGAGCGGGCGTCGGCCTGCTCCAAAATCCGGATCACATTGACCATATGGGAGGAAAAGGTGGACAGGGATTGCTCGATTGACTGCTCGTCCCCGATATCCACCAGCACCCGGTCGCACACGGCGATCTGGCTGCCGTCGCTGACCGGCGGCAGCAGGCCGCACATGGTCATCACCGTCAGCAGCCCCAGCGTTTTGAGCGTAACTGTCTTGCCGCCGGTATTGGGGCCGGTGATTACCAGCGCATCAAATCCGCCGCCCAGCTCCACATCCACCGGCACGATCTTTTTGGGGTCGATCAGGGGGTGGCGCGCCTTATGCAGCACGGTGTGCCCGTCCGCTGTCAGGCGGGGACGGATAGCCTTCATCTTATACGCCAGCTGGCCCTTGGCGAAGATCACATTCAGCTCCAGCACCAGCTCATAATCCGCAATGATCGCCGTGGCAAAGCTGCCTACCTCAGCCGAAAGCTCCTGCAAAATCCGCTCGATCTCCGCCTGTTCGCGGGAGCGCAGCACCTTCAGCTCATTATTGGCCTCCACTGCCCCCATCGGCTCCACAAACACCGTGGCGCCGGAGGCGGAGGTATCGTGTACAAGGCCGGCCACCTCACCGCGGTGCTCGGCCTTGACCGGTACCACAAAGCGGCCGCCGCGGATGGTTACAATCGGCTCCTGCAGCGCCTTCTGGTAGGTGGCCGAGCGCACCATGCGGTCAAGCTGCTCCCGCACCCGCGCGGAAGCCGCCCGCATCTTGCGGCGGATATCCGCCAGCGCCGGCGAGGCGGTATCGGCGATCTCCTCCTCGCTGATCACCACGCCGGCAATGCGCTCCTCCAGATACTTGTTTGCCGCCAGCGCGGAAAAGCGGTCATCCAGGCAGGTAGAGACGCCCTCGCAGTGGGCACGCCACTCCCGCAGCGAACGGATCACCCGCAGCGTTTCCGCCACGCGCAGCAGTTCTCCCGGCATCAGCGCCGCGCCGGCCTCCGCCCGCCGCAGCGGGTTGGTCACATTGCTCAGGTGACCAAAGGAGGGGGTGCCGAAGCCCGCCATCAGCCGGCAGGCATCATCCGTCTCCTCCACCAGCCGCTGCACCAGCGGCAGCTCGGTCTGCGGACGCAGGCTGCGGGCGATGTGCGCCGCATCGGCGCAGCAGGTCTCCCCTGCCAGCATATCCAGTATTTTATCTAATTCCAGTGCATGTAAATCGCGTTCCATGTTCCTTTGCTCCTGTTATGTTTCATCCTGCAGCGTGCGGTAGAATTCCAGTGTGGTATACCGCCGCGGCTGCTGCGCCAGCAAAAAGCGCTCCATGACAGCCCCCAGCTCCTTCAGCTCCTGCGGCGGCAGCGAAAAGGCGAAGCAGCGGGAAAAATCCCCGTAGAGGATGTGCCGCAGCGCCGCCAGCACGCCCGGCGTAACCGGCAGGGCATCGTTTCCGCGTCCGCAGCCGGCGCAGGTCAGCGTACCATCCTGCGGCGAAAACCACCAGCCCGACGCCTCGGTGCAGCCGCAGCGGCTGCAGGCGGCCAGATCCGGCATATACCCCTCCAGGCACAGCAGGCGCCCCTCCACTACCGCCTTGATCAGCGCCGGCGGCCGGCTGCCCTCGCCGAGAAAATGCAGGGCATTGAGCAGCAGCCGCAGGTGCTCCGGCGCCGGCGAATCGGTGGGGGTCAGATGCAGCGCCAGCTCACAGAAATACTGGCCGAGAGCCAGCCGCTCCACCTGCTGCCGCAGCGGGAAAAACACCTCCTGCGGCTGTGCATCCTCCACAATGTATTTGTCCCGTCCGGGGATCAGGCTGAAACGGGCATAGCACAGCTGCTGCGTGGCCGTACCGGCGCGGCTGTTCATCTTGCGCGCACCGCGGGCCGATGCCCGCACAAGGCCGCGTTCCCGCGTCAGGATCGCCACAAAGCGGTCAGATTCCGCGATGGTCTGATATTCCCGCAGCACCAGGCCATCGGTCATCAGGTGCTGCCTTTTGCTGTCCGCCATGTGTCATCTCCCCCTGCACGGCGCGGTTTTCCGCCCGCGCACCGCGGCAATACCGCAGATAGTCCTCCACCCGCCCGCTGCGGGCAAAGGCCTGCCAAAGTGCCTCACTTTCCGGCTGTGCCATCCGCCTCACTTCCTCTCCCCGTTTAGTATCCCCGGAAAGAGGCCGATCAGCGGCGGCAATTATTGTTATTTGTACGAACCGGGCAGGCGCTCCTCAATCCAGCTTATAGCCAAGACCGTTCAGAAAGCCCTGGCGATTGCGCCAATCTTCCTTCACCTTTACCCAGCACTGCAGATTGACCCGTGTATCAAACAGCTGCTCCAGCTCCGCCCGCGCCAGGCTGGCGATCTGCTTGAGCATAGCGCCCTGCTTGCCGATCACCATGCCCTTATGGCTTTCCCGCTCACAGTAGATATGGGCCTCGATATCCAGGATCGTCCCTTTGGTGGTTTCCCGTTCACCCATGCGCTCGATGGCCACGGCAATGCCGTGCGGAATTTCCTGCCGCAGCAGCAGCAGCATCTTTTCCCGGATCACCTCTGCCGCCACCGCCTGCTCGGTCTGGTCGCTGGTGGCGTCATCCGGGAAAAAGTGCGGACTTTCAAATGCAAAGCCGGACAGCACGGTCAGCAGCTCCTCCAAGCCGTCCCCGTTCAGCGCCGATACCGGCACAATGGCGTCAAAATCACCCCGTTCCTTCCACGCAGCGATGACCGCCAGCAGGGCCGCCTTATCATCCAGGGTATCAATCTTGTTGATCACCAGCACCTTGGGCAGCTTTTGCGCCGTCAGCTGCTCCAGCAGGGCGGCCTCCTCCTCGCGGATGGCGGCACGCGGCTCGGTAACCAGCAGCCCCACATCCACGCCGGAAACAGCCTCGCCGATCGAACGCACCATGAAATCCCCCAGCCGGGTGCGCGGCTTGTGGTTGCCGGGGGTATCCAAAAAGACCAGCTGCGTTTTGCCGCGGGTGACCACCCCCATGATACGGGTGCGGGTGGTCTGCGGCTTGTCCGAGACAATCGCCACCTTTTTGCCCACCAGGGCGTTCAGCAGAGACGATTTGCCAACATTGGGGCGACCGACAATCGCCACAAAAGCCGATAATGTATCCATTCTGTTCCTTTCCTGACAAGAGCGGCCCCCGCCGCAGCCGGGACCGCTCTGCCACCTACGCTCTTTACTCGTTATCCATAACATAGCTGCCGCCGCGGGGCAGGCCGACAGAGGTCATTACGGCCTCCTCCTTTTCCCGCATACGCACAGCCTCCAGGCCGCCGTCCACATGGTCATAGCCCAGCAGATGCAGCATGGAGTGCACCGTGAGATACCCTACCTCCCGCTGCAGCGAGTGGCCGAATTCCTCCGCCTGTGCGGCGGCGCGCTCCATGGACAGCACGATATCCCCCAGCATATAGGCGCCGGTGGCCGGGTCCACATCATACACACCATTTTCCCCCAGCGGGAAGGAAAGCACATCCGTCGGCATATCCACCTGCCGCTGTTCCAGATTGATCTGATGGATCTGCTCATTATCCACCAGCGAGACATCCACCTCGGCCGAACCCTCAAAGCCCTCCAGCTCCAGCACCGCATGGCAGCAGCGCCGGATCAGCAGGCGTACGCCGGTCGGAATTTTCACCGCTTTCTGCTTGTTTTCAATGGTGACCTTGATTTTGTCCATGAGACTTCCCCGACCTTTCTTCTTTTTTCTCCGCGCGGCGGCGCTCACCGCCGGCACGGGTCTGTTCATATTTCTCATAGGCGGCAATGATGCGCTGCACCAGCTGGTGGCGCACCACATCCTTCTGGCTGAACTGGCAGATTGCCACATCCTCCACACCCCGCAGCACCCGCATCACCTGCTTGAGGCCGCTCAGCTTGCCATCCGGCAGGTCGATCTGCGTGACATCGCCGGTGACCACCATGCGGGAATGGAACCCCAGACGGGTGAGAAACATCTTCATCTGCTCCGGCGTGGTATTCTGCGCCTCATCCAGGATAATAAAACTATCATCCAGTGTGCGGCCACGCATATACGCCAGCGGCGCAATCTCGATATCCCCGCGCTCCAGATACCGCTGGTAGGTCTCCGCTCCCAGCATATCGAACAGGGCATCATACAGCGGGCGAAGGTACGGATCCACCTTGCTCTGCAGGTCGCCGGGCAAAAAGCCGAGCCGTTCGCCGGCCTCCACCGCCGGCCGGGTAAGGATGATGCGGTTGACCTCTTTTGCGCGGAAGGCACGCACCGCCATCGCCACCGCCAGATAGGTCTTGCCGGTGCCGGCCGGGCCGATGCCCAGCGTAACAGTATTTTTCTCAATGGCCTCCACATAGGCCTTTTGCCCCAGGGTCTTCGGCTTGACCGGTTTGCCCTTGGCCGTGATGCAGATGCTGTCACCGGAAAGCTGCGCAACCGAGTCCTCCGCGCCCTCCTGCACCAGCATCAGCACATAGCGTACATTCTGCTCATTCAGCTGTTCGCCGCGGTTAAGCAGCTGCAGCAGCCCATTGATGGCCTTAACGGCACCGGCCACCTGCTCCGGCTCTCCACTGACCTTGATATCCGTACCGCGCGCCAGAACCGTAACCCCAAAGGTCTGCTCCACCAGCCGCACATTGGCATCAAAGCTGCCAAACAGCGAAACGGCCTGTTCCATGCGCTCCACATTGATATTTTGCTCGATGATCAAAACTTCCCATTCTACGAAGATTGCCCAGCGGCGGCCGCCGGCCGCACCCTGATGCTTTTTATATTATATCGCTAAAATTCTCAATTGTCATTTGCTAAAATACACAAATTTTTTGCCAATTTTTCCGCACTCATTGCTGTTCGGCTGCATCCGGCGCCGGTATTGCCGACAGCGGCACCTCCACGGCAATGTTTTCCCGGCAGGTATACTCCACGGTAAGGGTATATAGACCGTTCTGGACACTCTCGCGCTGCGCGGTCGGCGTATAGGTGCCCTCGGCAAACAGCGCCTGCTGCCGGGCGGCCAGCTGCTGCTGCGCCAGTGCGGCCGCCTGCTGCTGTGTGCGCGCCGTGCGCACCCGCTGAACCGGCACATAGTACACATTGGTGATCCCGAGCGGCAGCGTCAGGCCATTGGCTGTTAAAAAATGCGCGCGCTCCTGCCGCCGGTACTCCCCCGCCGGCTGGCCGGCAGAAAACAGTGGAAAATCCCGCCCGAGAAAGTGCAGCGTGGGCTGCAGCACGGTGCCCGGTGCCGTCTCGGCGCGCGCATACACCAGCGGCACCGATACCGTGATCTGCCGCTGCGTTTCGGCGATCACCTCGCCATAGGCGCGGTAGAGCTTTTCCCCCATCTCCGACTGCACCCGCCCGGTGATCAGCACCGTGCCGGCACTGACCGCCTCGCCGGTCATCACCGCCCGCTCACCGCTGAGCACCGTCATGGAGAGAATGCGGCCGTCCCGTACCGCCACCATGGCGGACGGTTCCGACAGATCCAGCACCTGCGGCGTCGGCTGGCGCTCATTCACCTCCACCCGCGCCACGCAGCCGCTCGGATTGACCGTGATCCACGAAAGCGTGGGCAGGCGGCTAAGCCCGACAATCTCCAGCTGCTTGATATCCACCGCCCGCATCCGGGCACCAAGACACACACCGGACTGCTGCGCCTGCTCCAGAATGGCGGCGGCCGGTGTGGAAGTGTTTCCCACCACCTGCACCACCCATATGCGGGGGGCCAGCAGTGCCAGCAGCACGACATACAGCACCGCCCCCAACACCAGCCCCTTATGCCGGCGATAGCGGTGGAGCACAAACGGCAGGCCGCGCTTGCGCCGCACCCGCATACGCACACACGCCCGCCGCGCCGGCCGGCGCAGGCGGCAGTAATCCCGCGCAAAGCAGCAAAAGCGCGTGCGCTCCTGCCGGTGGCGCACGCCCCAAACCGCGATCTGCTGCCCGGTAATCTCATTGAGCAGCCGCTCCGGATAGCCGCCCTCCGCCTCCACCTGCACAAATCCGGGAACAAACCGGAACCCCTGCGACAGCCGCACGCGATCCTCCCCTTTCCTCAACGGCCGAATTCGATCCGCTGCAGCCGGCCGGTGACGGTTGCGCCATCCACCGAAAGGCAGCCCATCTCCAGCTCCTGCCCGAAAAAGGCGATCTGCCCCTCCGGCGTGCGCAGGCAGATACAATCGTCTGTATAGGTCAGGATCCCCTGGCAGCCGGCGATCACCACACGGCGATCCCCCTCAATTTCCAGCAACGCCGTGTTGCTCAGCGAACCGCCGGGGAAATCCATTGCCCGCTCCATGCGCTGCCGCAGTGCCCGTTTGCGTCCCATAGCCGCGCCCTCCTCCGGTGTTTTTTAGCCTACGCATAAGTATGCGGACCGCAGCCGTTTCATACATCCGCATACGCTGCCGCAGGCGCTCCCGATGGTATATCTGCGCATGGCCGCTAATAAAAATAGAACAAAAAACTACAACAGGAGGGATCCGGATGTTTATCCACACCATCGGGCGGCGGGGGCTGCGCAGCGCCGCCTGTGCGCTGCTGCTGACCGCCGCGGCAGCGCTGTGCCTGTGGCGTCCGCAGGCGCTGGCCACCGGCGTAAACCGCGGGCTGTCCGTCTGCTCCGGGGTGATCATCCCGACGCTGTACCCGTTCATGATCCTGGCCGGCTTTCTGACCGAAACGCCGCTGTGCCGCCGGCCGGGGCGCCTGTGCGCTGCCCTGACCCGGCGGCTGTTCGGGTTGCCCGGCTGCTGCGGCCCGGCCATCCTGATCAGCCTTGTGGGGGGCTATCCGGCCGGGGCGCTGGCCATCGGCCAGCTATGGCGGCAGGGGCAGATTGACCGGCAGCAGGCACGACGGATGACCCGCTTTTGCGTCAATGCAGGGCCAGGATTTATCATCAGCACGGTCGGCAGCGGCCTGCTGGGCAGCACCCGTGCCGGGCTGCTGCTGTTTGCCGCCCACATCGCCGTTTCTGTCGGCTTCGGGATCGGGCTTGGGCGCGGACAGCGCCGCACAGAGGCCGGCACCCCCGCGGCACTGCCCCCGCCCCGGCCGGTGGCGCAGATCGTCGCCGACGCCTGCCGGTCACTGCTGACGATGTGCGGCTTTGTGGTACTGGCCGCGGCGCTGCTATCGCTGCTGGAGGCTGCCGCGCTGCCGCTGCGGCTGCAGCAGCTGACAGGGCTGCCGGCTGCCCGCTTCAGTGCGGCGGCCGCCGGCCTGCTGGAGGTCAGCTGCGGCTGCATTGCCCTGGCCGACTGCGGCGATGCGGCCCCCTTCTGGCTGTGCCTGTGCATGGGCTGGGGCGGCCTGTCGGTACAGGGACAGCTTTCCGCCGCCCTGGGGGACGGGCGGCTGCTGGATGGCAGCTTTTACCTATACCGGGTGCTGCACGGGGTAGCGAGCGGCCTGCTGGCACTGCTGCTGTTCCGCCTGATCCCCGCCGGGCTGCCCACCGCTGTCGGTACGCTTGGCGGCGGCGTAGCGACGCTGCCGTACCCCGTAACAGCCGCCGCCTCCGGCATGCTGCTGGTGCTCAGTTTTTTGGCCATGGTCTGTTTTTCTCCAAAAAGCACTGGAAAAACGGAATAAACTGTGGTATACTGTCGGTATCCCGATAGCAAGGAGTTGTTTTTTCATGCGCCGAAAGCTCTACGGCAACAACATCAGCCCCTCCTGTGAATACTGCGCCTGCGCCCGCCGCGCCGCCGACGGCCGGGTGATGCTTTGCGCCCGCAAGGGGATCGTCCCGCTGTACCACCACTGCCGGCGCTTCCGCTACGACCCGCTCAAGCGGACACCCTACCGCCAGCCGGCGCTGGAAAAATACAACGCCGAGGATTTTGCGCTGTAAGGCAGGCGGTCTGCACCTGCCTGCCACGATAAAAACAGCCGCCCGCACCTCTAAAGGGGTGCGGGCGGCTGTTTTTATCGGCATCTTCAGGTGAAGTTCCACGGCAGGTATGCCGCCAAAACCGCCAGCAATACCGCCGGCAGCATATTGGCCACCCGCACCCTTCTGCCCCACACAAGGTTTATCCCGATACAGAAGATCAAGGCCGAGCCGATGAGAGACAAATAGGAGACGGCCGTCTGCGTCATAATCGGCGAGACCAGCCGTGCCAGCAGCGTGATCCCCCCTTCGAAAACAAACACAGGAATAGCGGAAAACAGGCACCCGCGCCCCATCGAGGCAGTCATCACCGCCACAAGGATACAGTCCAGAACCGACTTGACCGCCAAAGTGGAGTATTCCCCCGTTAGGCCGTCCTGAATGGCCCCCACAATGGCCATAGCCCCGACAGAAACCGTCAGCGATGCCGTGACAAAGGCATCAACAAAGCCCGCGTCCCCGCTGCTGCCGGTCTTCCGTTTCAGCCATTCGCCGAACCGTTCAAAGCCCCGTTCGATCCCCAGCAGTTCGCCGATCACCGTTCCGACAGCAAGGCAAAGCACCAGCAGCATGGATCTTCCGCTGTGCAGCTGTGTCTGCTCCACCGTCAGCATCCCCTCCATTGCCCCGGCAATAGCGATAAACAGAACACTGACCCCACAGGCCTTATTCAGCGCCTCCTGCTGCTCGGGCCTGAAGCGCCTGCCCACAAGCTGCCCGGCCAGGCCGCCCACCAAAATACCGGCGCTGTTCAATAGTGTTCCGAGACCGATCATGGTTTTTGTTCCCTCTTCCTGTGTTTTGTCTGCCCCATACAATAGCACAAAAGCCCACACAACGCAAGCATCTCCTGCAGCCGGATGCAGCGGCGCAATTTTTTCGAAGAAAACTGCAAATTGCGGCTTGACAAGTCAGACAAATTTTGCTATAATCGTGTGCGTCGTCAGGAAACGGCAACCGATATGCGGCTGTAGCTCATCTGGTAGAGCGCCACCTTGCCAAGGTGGAGGTAGCGAGTTCGAGCCTCGTCAGCCGCTCCAACAAAAAGGACTTTGCGCAGGCAAGGTCCTTTTTCCATCACTCCCTGCTGTACGCAGCCGCGGCGGCAGGATGCGAGAGGAGAGGCACCATGAACATCTGGCACGATATCAACCCCAAGCGGATCACCAAGGACGACTTTATGGCCGTGATCGAGATCGGCAAGGGCAGCAAATGCAAGTATGAGCTGGACAAGGAGACCGGTGTGCTGCGGCTTGACCGCATCCTGTACACCTCCACCCACTATCCGGCCAACTATGGCTTTATCCCCCGCACCTACGCGGATGACCTGGACCCGCTGGATGTGCTGGTGCTCTGCTCGGAGAGCCTTTACCCTATGACAACGGTGCGGTGCTACCCCATCGGCGTAATCTCCATGATTGACAACGGGCGGTTCGACGAGAAGATCATCGCCATTCCGTTCAATGATCCTACCTATAACACCTACACGGACATCGCGCAGATCCCCACGCACATCTTTGAGGAGATGTCCCACTTCTTCCGCGTGTACAAGGAGCTGGAGGGCAAGCAGACAGCGGTAAATGAAGTGAAAAATGCCGAGGAAGCCAAGGCCGTGATCGAAAAGGCCATCAACAGCTATGTGGAAAACTACTGTAAGTGAGGCGGAACCGGCCGGCTGCATCCGGCCGGCCACAGCAGACGATCTGCCGGCCATCAACGCCATCTACGCCTACGCCCGCCGCTTCATGGCGGAAAACGGCAACCCCACCCAGTGGGGGACGCATTTCCCGCCGCCGGCACTGCTGCAGCAGGATATTGCCGCCGGCCACCTGTATGTGATGAGCAGGACGGGCAGCCGCACGGGGTGTTTGCCCTGATCATCGGCCCGGATTCCTCTTATGCGGTCATCCGGGACGGCGCCTGGCTTTCCGATACCACATACGGCACCATCCACCGCATTGCCGGCGATGGCCGGGTACACGGCCTCCTGACCCTGGCGGTCAACTACGCCGCCGGACAGATCCGCCACCTGCGTATTGACACCCACGAAAACAACCGTATCATGCAGCACCTGATCGAAAAAAACGGCTTCACCCGTTGCGGCATCATCCACACGGACGATGGCACACCGCGTATCGCCTATGAGCGCCTGTGACCGTTTGCCCCGGCGCATCAGGGACTGCGCCAAATGACAGAGAAAAACAGACCGGCAAGTGCCGGTCTGTTTTTTCTTTTGGTCCTATTCGGCCGCCCTATGTGCGGCGATAATCTTATCCGCCACCGGCTGCGGCGCCTCTTCATAGCGCTCGAAAGCCAGCGTGAACCAGCCACGCCCCTGCGTGGTGGAGCGCAGTGCGGTCGCATAATCCGCCATCTCTGCCTGCGGCACCTCAGCCTCCACACCGGTCAGGCCGTCCTCCGCCGGGTGCATCCCCAGCACACGGCCGCGCCGCTTATTGATATCACCCATGATGTCGCCGGTATTATCGGCCGGCACATACACCTGCAGCTTGGCAATCGGCTCCAGCAGGTAGGGGCCGGCCTGCTCGATGCCCGCCTTGTAGGCCAGCGCCGCTGCCGTCTTGAAAGCCATTTCTGACGAGTCCACCGGGTGATAGGAGCCATCCACCAGCGTTGCCTTGACCCCTACCAGCGGATAGCCAGCCAGTACGCCCTCGCGGGCACTTTCCTGTAGCCCCTTTTCCACCGCCGGGAAATAGTTCTTCGGCACCGCGCCGCCAAACACCTTTTCTTCAAAGATCAGCCCATCGCTCTCCGCCGGCTCAAACTCGATCCACACATCACCATACTGCCCATGGCCGCCGGACTGCTTTTTGTGCCGTCCCTGCACCTTAACCTTACGGCGGATGGTCTCGCGGTAGGCAATACGCGGCGTGGTCAGCGTCACCTCTGCGCCGAATTTCGCCTTCAGCCGGGAAACGATCACATCCAGGTGCTGCTCACCCATACCGGAAAGCAGCAGCTCACGCGTTTCGGTATTCTGCTCCACACCGATGGTCGGATCCTCCTCGCGCAGCCGCGCAAGGCCGCTGGCCACCTTTTCCTCCTCGCCCTTCTTCACGGTGTTCACCGCCATGAACAGGCACGGTGCGTCAAAAGGCACACCGGCCAGCGTGACCGGACAATCCGCGGCACACAGCGTATCCCCCGTGCCGGTGCTCAGCAGCTTGGCCACAGCGCCGATATCGCCCGCCGCCACATAGGGGGTCTCCTCCTGCTTTTTACCCCGCACGGTGTACAGCTTGCCCAGGCGCTCGGTCACGCCGGTGCGCGGGTTGAACAGGGGCGTGTCCGCCGTCACACGGCCGCGGATGACCTTGAAGTAGAGCATCTTCCCGACAAACGGATCCACCACGGTCTTGAAAACGACCGCCGCGGTGGGGGCATCCTCCCGCACCTCCAGCGCCACCGGCTCACCCTTGGAATCGGTGCCGGTCTCGCCGGCCACAGACTCCGCCCAGGGGGCCAGCCACAGCAGCCCGGTCAGCAGCTGATCCACTGCCGCCAGCTCCTGCGCCGAACCGCAGAACACCGGGGCGATCTCGCCCTTGCGCACGCCGGAGGCAATGCCGTGGATCAGCTCATCCGGCGTGAATTCCTCGCCGGAGAAGTATTTTTCCATCAGCTCCTCGCTGGTTTCGGCCACTGCCTCGCACATGGCGGTGCGCAGGCCCTCCAGCCGGTGCCCCATATCCGGGATCGGCACCGCCGTTGCCTTGCCCTGGCTGTCGTATGTATAGGCACGGTACTCCAGCAGGTTGACATAGCACTGCACCTTGTGATCCACCACATAGGGCACCACCAGGGGGCACACCGCCGGCCCGAATTTGCTCTTCAGCTCCTCAAACACCCGGTAGAAATCGGCGCTTTCCCGATCCAGCTTATTGATAAAGAAGATGGTCGCAATGCCCTTCTTCCTGGCCGCGGCATAGGCTTTCTCCGCGCCGACGGTCACGCCGCTTTTGCCGGAGACCACGATCACGGCGCTGCCGGCCGCCCGGATGCCCTCCCGCACCCCGCCGACAAAATCGAACAGGCCGGGGGTATCCAAAATATTGATCTTCGTATTCTTCCATTCAATCGGCACCAGCGAGGTGGATACCGATGCCTGCCGCCGGATCTCCTCCGGATCAAAATCGCTGACGGTATTGCCGTCGGCCACCTTGCCCAGGCGGTCAAGCTGTCCGGTCAGGTAGCAGGCAGCCTCGGCCAGCGAGGTCTTGCCGGTGCCGGCGTGACCGACAAACGCAACATTACGGATGGATTTTGCAGTGTAGTTTTTCATGGAAGCACGCCCTTTCTTCTACCCATTGGCGCTCATCCGGCCGTATACAGTCGGATGAGCAAGGCGAGTTGCACAAATTATTTGCACAGTCACCGCCTTTTATATGATTATAATATAAAAGCGGCGGAATTACAACTGTTTTTTCCGTGATTGTTGCACAATTTTTTCGACCAAGCTTTTCGCTAAGAAACAGAGACCCCGTCCTCCGCCCAAAAACGGGCGAAAGACGGGGGAAAATAGGTGGATTGGTCATCGGCCATCCGGCCGATACCTTATTTATTCAGAAAACGCTGATAGGCCTCCCGCAGCTCCTTACTGGTTTCCTCCGGGCAGGTGGGGTTGCAGTGCGCCCAGGCGCCGGTCTCGCTGGAGGCGTTGAATTTGATCTTGTTCGCGCTGCGCATCGGCGGATAGAAGGCGATGTGCCAATGGAACTGCTCCGACAGATTTTCACCGTTCACCGGCTCATTGTACATGCACATCATATAGGGGAATTTGAAGCCGAACAGGCTGTCCAGCATACCGGCCGTGCAGCGCAGCGTCTCGGCCAGCACCAGCCGCTCTTCCTCATTGAACTGGGTGATATTGCTCTTGTGCTCGTTTGCCATGATATACACGCCATAGGGGTACTCGGAGAAAAACGGCAGGAACACCGTAAAATACGCATTGCGGAAGATCACGCGGCGGCCGTCCTTCACTTCATGATCCAGCCAGTCGCAGAACAGGCACTTGCCCTTTTCGGCATAGTGCTTCTTGGCGTTTTCCACCTCCAGCTCCAGCTTCTTCGGCAGGAAAGGATACGCATAGATCTGGCCATGCGGGTGCGGCATGGTCACGCCGACCGCCTCGCCACGGTTTTCAAAAATGAACACATACTTGACCTTCTCATCCGCGCTGAGGGTCTCATAGCGCTGCGCCCACAGATCCACCAGCTTTTTGATATGCTCGCGGGGCAGCTCCGGCAGCGTTATGGTGTGCTCCGGCGAATACAGGATCACCTCGCACTTGCCATAGCAGGGCGCCGTTTCAAAGAAATCATCCGCCACATCGTCCGGCGCGGGCGGGTTCTGCGACAGCGCCGGAAAGTCGTTATCGTACTCGTACACATCAAAGTGCTCCGGCACCTTGCCGCTGCCGGGACAGAAAGGACAGTAGTCCTTCGGCATCTGCGGCCGGTTCTGCCGGTGGGAGGCGATCATGATCCAATCGTTTGTCAGGGGATGCTTACGCAGTTCAGCCATTGCTTATCGTCACCTTTCCAAATATGTTGCCATCATTTTATACGGCCAGGTCGGCTGTAACCGCCGTACCGCCGCAGGGGCGGATGCTCAGCACATGGCAGGAGCCCTCGCCAAACACCTGCTCCATACAGGTCCTGAATTCGTCCAGCTTATCCATCGGCACAAAATTCTGCGTGGTGCCGCCGAAGCCGCCGCCGTGCACACGCCACGCGCCGCAGCCGTCCAGCACCTGCTGTGCCAGCGCCAGCGCCAGCGACATGCCCTGCTCACGCACATTGCCATTGGCGTAGATATTCTGCAGGTACTCAAAGGAGCTGTTGCCGGAGGCGATGACCAGCTGCTTGAAGGCCGCAAAATCGCCCGTCTGCAGCGCCTGCACCTGCCGGCCGACACGCTCGTTTTCATTGAAGAAGTGGATCGCGCGCAGCACCGCACGGTCGCCGTGCTTTTCCCGCAGCATACGGATGTGCCGCATCAGCTCCGCCAGGGAGGTCTGCCGCAGCACCTCCACCCCCAAAGAAGCCGCCACGGCCTTCATCTCGCCGGGCACCGCCGCATATTCGTCGGTCAGGTCGGCATGGTTGCCGCCCACATCCACAATGCACAGGGCGTAGCCGGTAGCCGCAAAATCAAAGTGCAGCTGCTCGATCACCGGCTTGGCCGGATCGGCGAAGTCGATGGTGATGATATTGCCCACCGAAGAAGCCATCTGATCCATCAGCCCGCAGGGCTTGCCAAAAAAAACATTCTCGGCATACTGGGCGATCTGGGCGATCTCCACCGCATCCACACGGCCGCCATTATACAGGTGATTGAGGATCACCCCCACCAGCACCTCAAACGCCGCCGAGGAGGACAGGCCGGAGCCCTTCAGCACATTGGAGGTGGCATACGCCTCAAAGCCGCCCGTGGCATAGCCAAGCTGGGCAAAGCGTGCCGCCGTGCCGCGGATGAGCGCCGCAGTGGAATTCTTTTCGCTTTCTACCGGGGAAAGCGTATCCAGCGATACCGTATTCAGCGGATACCCCTCCGACTGCACACAGATCGTCCCGGCAGCCGGGCGCACCACAGCGATCACATCCAGATCCACGCTGCCGGCGATCACCCGGCCGTGGTTATGGTCGGTGTGGTTGCCGCTGATCTCCGTGCGGCCGGGGGCGGAAAAGAGCTGCAGAGGCTCCTCGCCATCGCCAAAGGTGCGCACAAAGCCCTCCACCGCCGCCGCATAGCGGGCGCGCTGGGCAGCCACCTTCTCCTGCCCGTACAGACGGGCAAAGGTTTTGTCGTATTCTCCGTTGTGGATCCTGTTGAGCAAAATCGCGGACGCAGACACACAGCATCTTCCTTTCCATTTGCCCGGCATACAGCAATGCGCAGGCGTATATTCCGGTCATCTCTATATAACATTATAAAAGATGCACGAAAAAGTGCCATCGTTTTATCTGCCATTTGTATGGACAAATGTTGCATTCTGTGCTATCATAGGAGCATCAGGGAGGAGGGCTACCGTGAAGGACGAACGCTATTCATTCAAAGACACACTGAAAGAAAATGCCGGCCTGTCCGTCTACAACACCGGCTATGAGCGGTGCGACAGCACACACAGCTGGGGACCGGCGCTGCGGGATCACTACCTTATCCACTATGTATCCGCCGGGCACGGCAGCTTCACCAGCAACCGCCAGACCTATTCACTGCAGACCGGCGATCTGTTCTTCGTCGCCCCCGGCCAGCTGGTCAGCTACCGCGCCGACCCCCTCGACCCCTGGGAATACTGCTGGGTGGGGTTCAACGGCACCGACGCCCGCCGGCTGGTCACCATGGCCGGCTTTTCCGCGCAGCGGCCGGTGCTGCACACCCGGGATGCCGAGCTGCGCTCCCGCCTGCTGCGGATCGCCGAGGTCAGCGGCAATACCGCCGTGAGCGATGCCGAGATGGTGGGGTGCCTGTACCTGTTTCTCGCCCGCCTGATCCAGCTCAACGACCAGCGTGCGGTATCCGACCCGCACCAGGAATATGTCGCCAATGCCCTGCGGTTTATGCAGTACAACTACGCCAACGATATCGGCGTAAACGACATTGCCCAGTATGTCGGCATCAGCCGCAGCCAGCTCTACCGGGCATTTCTGCAAGATTTCGGCGTCTCCCCACACAATTATCTGCAAAAATATCGCATCAATGAGGCCTGCAGCCTGCTGCGGGACGCCGGTATCTCCATCGCCGAGGTGGCCGGCTCGGTCGGCTTCAATGATCCGCTGTACTTTTCCCGGGTATTCAAGGCCATCAAGAACTGCACCCCCTCGGAATACCAGCGCCGCAAGCAGCGCAAGGAACCCGGGTCAAAATCGTAAGTTTTATTGATTTTCGATAAACGGACGGCATAAGCCGTCCGTTTCGTTGTGTAAAGCTCCAAAATGGGAAAATTCTTCCGAATTTTATTGACTTTCGATAAATTCAGTGGTACGATTTAGGCAACGCAACCGGAAGACAGCCCTCTGCTTTCCGGAGAAAAGGAGTCTGATCGTATGAACGAGCCGTTTTCGCCGCAAACACCCCGGTATATCTCGCCGGCGGGGGACGCCAATGTCCTTCCGGCCACGCCGCACCCCCGCAGAACCACCGACCGCCGGGATGCGGCAGCAGCGCTGGTGCTGCTGGTGCTGAGCGTACTTGGTGTCAGCCTTTCCCTGTTCGGGGGCTTCCACCTCGGTTACACCGTCAGTTATTTGGCGATCACCGGGTGCGGGCTTATCTATCTTTCCGGCCGGCGGATCGCCGGCGAGGCAGGCGACCGCTGCCTGCGGGCAACCCCCTTCGCCTGTTTCTGTCTGCTGGCCGCCCTGGCCGGTGCCGGCGTGTTTGTGTGGCACAATGACGCCGCCGGACGGTTTTTGCTGTTCTGCGGCACGGTGTTCCTGACCATGCTGGCACTGTGTGAGGCCACCGGCAACGGCAGCGGCGCCACCATCGGCGCCGTGCGGGATGCCGCCTGCATGCTGCTTATCCGGCCGATACAGCATCTGTCCGCACTCCGTGCGCTATTCCTTGCCCGCCGGGGCGATGCAGTAGAAAAGCGGCGCTGCGGTCCGGTGCTGATCGGTATTCTTTGCGCCATACCGGCACTGCTGGTGCTGGTGCCGCTGCTGATCGGCGCGGATGCTGCTTTCGAAAGCCTGCTGCAGCACACAGTGCTTGACCACCTCGGCGACGCCTTTATTTCGCTGCTGCTGGGGTTTGCGCTGTTCGTCCTGCTCTTCTGCCGGCTGTACAGCCTGCGCTACACGGCGCCGCAGAAAGCGGCCCCGGCCGCCACGGAACGCCGCGGAGCGGATGCGGCAGCGGTCAATGCCTTCCTGGGCGTGATCTGCGGGGTATATCTGCTGTACCTGTTTGCCCAGCTGGCGTATTTTGTCAGCGCCTTCGCCGGCATCCTGCCGGAGAATTACACCGTTGCACAATACGCCCGCCGCGGTTTCTTTGAGATGTGCGCCATCAGCCTGATCAACCTGCTGATCGCTGCGCTGACGCTGCTGATCAGCCGCCGCCGGGAGGGCAGGGCGCCGCTCTCCACCCGGCTGCTGCTGCTGTTCGTTCTGCTGTTCTCCATCGGCATGGTCGCCACAGCCCTGTCCAAGATGGTACTGTACATCGGCTCCTTCGGGATGACCCGTCTGCGCCTGCTGACCGGTCTGTTCATGCTGATGCTGGCGGGGATGCTGCTGTTCGTCTGTATCCGGTTGTTCCGCCCCCGCTTCGCCTATATGCGTGCCGGCATCATCGTGATTGCCCTGCTGGGGCTGCTGGCGGCCTATGCGGATGTCGACACGGTCATCGCGCGCTACAATGTCCGCGCCTGGCAGGCCGGCACCCTCAAGCAAATGGATGTCGAGGCGCTCGCCGAATTATCGGACGGCGCCGTGCCCTATCTGTTTGAGCTCTACAACAGCCGGGACAAGGCGATTGCCGCGCGCGCGGCTGAGGCACTGTACGACCGGCTGGAGACGCTGCCGCAGAAAAAAACCGGGCTGGCGTTCCTGCGCAGCTACAATATCGACGCCGCACGGGCAAGAGCTCTGCTGACCGCCCATGCCGAGCCGCTGCGGAAGCATCAGGAGGAAATGCAGGAGAAAATGGACGAAACCGCATACAGCAGTGAGCCGGAAAGCTACAACGAGCAGCGGCTGGCCGAAGCAGTCGGCCTTTCCTGGTACAGCCAGCAGACCACTGCTCTTGGCTACGCCGGAGACTGCGAGATCTATCTCGTCTGCGACCCGACACTCACCGCCGCGCCGGATACCCGACTCACCATCGGGAACTATGTTGTTGAGGCCGCATGGCAAAGCACACCCGACCCCATCGGCGTGTACGCCGTGCTGCCCTCCGGCGAGGTCAAAGTGCTGCGAACGGCCTACAAAGATGGCGACCTGTCGATAGAGGCGGTGTATCCCCTGCTGCCGGCACCGATGCAGGGCGGAAAAGCGCCCCATTCCAAAGGGGGACCAGCCAATGCGTAACCTGCGGCTGGGCTATGCCGGCGTGGCCCTGCTCCTGCTGCTGACCGAGGTGGCCATCGCCCTGTGGGTACACGACCGCTTTGTGCGGCCATACCTTGGCGATGTGCTGGTGGTCATTCTGCTGCATGCCGCCGGACGCACCCTGCGGCCGTGCGGGTGGCGCTGGCTGCCGCTGCCGGTTTTCCTGCTGGCAGCGGCTGTGGAGACCGGGCAATACTTTCATCTGCTCACCCTGCTTGGCCTGGGGGATAATCGTTTTGCCCGTGTGCTTTTCGGCACCAGTTTTTCCTGGGGCGACCTGCTTTGCTACGCTGCCGGCTGCCTGCTCTGTGCCGGCGCCGACGCCATCGTCAGGCGGGTTCTCCCTGCCGGCAGACCGGCCGATCCCCCTGCAGGGTGATCTCGATCGTCTCCCCTTTCTGGTAGGCGCCGGCCAGCAACTGCTCGGCCAGCGGATCCTCTATGGTGCTTTGCAGCTGCCGGCGTAGCGGGCGGGCACCGTACACCGGGTCAAACCCGGTTTTCGCCAGCCACGCCGCCACGGCCGGCTCTGCACGGCAGCCATAGCCGAGCGTCTGCACGCGTGCGCACAGCCGGGCAAGCAGCCGGGCAGCAATCTGTTCCACCTCGGCCGGCGTGAGGGTGTGGAAAACGATCACCTCATCCACCCGATTGAGAAACTCCGGGCGGAACAGGCGCCGGAGCTCACTCATAGCCGAGGCCCGCAGCGCTTTCGGGTCCTGCTGCGATGCTGCGGCAAAGCCCACGCGTCCGTCCCCCGCGATCTGCCGCGCGCCGACATTGGAGGTCATGATGATCAGCGTATGGCGGAAATCCACCCGCCGCCCCTGGGCATCGGTCAGCTGCCCATCCTCCAGTATCTGCAGCAGCATATTGAACACATCCGGGTGCGCCTTTTCAATCTCGTCGAACAGCAGCACCGAATAGGGACGGCTGCGCACCCGCTCGGTCAGCTGGCCGCCCTCATCATAGCCCACATAGCCGGGGGGCGAACCAACCAGGCGGGAAACGGTGTGCTTTTCCATATATTCCGACATATCCAGGCGGATCATGGCCTTTTCATCCCCGAAAAGCGCCTCGGCCAGCGCCTTGCACAGCTCCGTTTTTCCCACGCCGGTGGGGCCGAGGAAAATAAAGGAGCCGCCCGGCCGGTTCGGATCCTGCAGCCCCACGCGGCTGCGGCGCACCGCACGCGCCACGGCGCTGACCGCCTCCTCCTGCCCCACCAGCCGCTTATGCAGCGTTTTCTCCAGGTGCTGCAGGCGTTCCTCCTCCTCGCGGGAGACCTGTTCCACCGGTATTCCCGTCCAGCCGGCCACAATGGCCGCAATATCCGCCGCATCCACCTCGCTGCCGTCGCCGGAGGAGCATTCGGCCTGCTGCCATTGCTCCCGCTCCTGCCGCAGCCGGTCCGCCAGCGTCTTTTCCTCATCCCGCAGCCGTGCCGCCAGTTCAAAATCCTGTTCGTGCACGGCTGCCTTTTTTTCTTCCCGCAGGCGGGCAGCCTCATTCTCCATCTGCCGCACGCCATCCGGCGCCGCATAGGCCTGCAGCCGCACCCGTGAGGCTGCCTCATCCATCAGATCAATCGCCTTATCCGGTAAAAACCGGTCGGGGATATACCGCACCGACAGCTTCACCGCCATTTCCAGCGCTTCATCCGTTATCCGTACCCGGTGGTGTGCTTCGTATTTATCCCGCAGCCCCCGCAGGATCTCCAGCGCCTGCTCCGGCGTCGGCTCCCCCACCGTAACCGGCTGGAACCGGCGCTCCAGCGCCGCGTCCTTTTCGATGTGGCGGCGGTATTCCGTCACCGTGGTGGCGCCGATCAGCTGCAGCTCCCCGCGCGCCAGCAGCGGCTTGAAGATATTGGCCGCATCCACTGCGCCCTCGGCCGCACCGGTGCCGATGAGGTTATGCAGCTCATCAATAAACAGCAGCACATCCCCCGCCTTCTCCACCTCGGCGATGGCGGTCTTTACCCGCTCCTCAAAATCCCCGCGGTACTTGGTGCCGGCCACCATGCCGGTCAGGTCCAGCGTTACCAGGCGCTTGCCCCGCAGCAGCTCCGGCACCTCGCCGGCGGCGATGCGCTGCGCCAGCCCCTCGGCCACGGCGGTCTTGCCCACCCCCGGCTCACCGATCAGGCAGGGGTTATTCTTCGTACGCCGGCACAGAATCTGGATCACCCGCCGGATCTCCTTTTCCCGGCCGATCACCGGATCCAGCCTCCCGGCACGGGCCAGCCTGGTCAGATCCCGACCAAACTGCTCCAGCGTCGGGGTACGGGCGGCCTTCGTGTTCTCCGGACGGCTGCCGCTGATCTCCGGCGGCCCCTGGATATCCACTGCACGGGACAGATCGTGCAGCAGCTCGGCCGGGCGGCCGTCAAGCTGCTGCAGCAGGCGCACCGCCACGCTGGTGCTATCCCGCAGAATGGCCGCCAGGATGTGCTCGGTGCCGGCAAAGCGCTGCTGGGTCATTGCCGCATCCGACAGCGCCGTTTCCATTGCCGCCTTGGCGCGCGGCGTCAGATCCTCCGGGGTGAGGGGACTGTACAGGCCGCTCGGCTCCATTTCCAGCAGCTTGCCGGCATAGCGCATGGTGGTGATGCCACGCGCCCCCAGCACCACGGCCGCCACGCCGCTGCCCTCCCGCAGCAGCCCCAGCAGAATATGCTCGGTGCCGATGTAGGTATGCCCCATCTCCCGCGCCGCATCCACCGCCAGATTCAGCGCCGTATTGGCCTTTTCCGTAAATCGCTTGAAACGGTACATCCGCCCGCCTCCCTATACTCGTTATATTCTAATTAGAATATAGGCAGCAAAACGCAGCAATATACATCCGATTTCCTTGCACCCCCTGCCCCCCTGGGGCATAGTATGGAGTGTAAGGAGGTGAAAGACACATGTGCCTGCGTAATCTCTTTGGGGGCAACGACTGCACCTGGATCCTGTTCATCATCATCATCCTTCTGCTGATCGATGACGATTGCGGTGAGACGACCTCCGGCTGCGGCTGCGGCTGCAACTAAACCTCCATGCTGAGACGGGCGCCGGAATTCCGGCGCCCGTCAACCTTTTTTTCAAAAAACAGCACAAAAAAGGCAAAGAGCTGCCCGGCTGTGGTCATCCCACGGCCGCGCAGCTCTTGTCCTCCCCAATGGAACTTAGTCCTGCTGCTGTGCCAGCAGCTTGCGGCAATTGCCGCAGACATTCTTCCCCTTGAAGCTTTGGATATCCCGGGCATTCCCGCAGAAGACGCATGCCGGCTCATACTTCTTCAGCATGATGACATTGTCCTCCACGAAGATCTCCAGGGCATCTTCCTCTCCAAGCTCCATCGTACGCCGCAATTCAATCGGAAGCACGATACGCCCCACATTGTCAATACGACGCACAATACCGGTAGAAATCATCAGCCCATCTCCTTTCAGCGGGGTCTGTAACCGGATCTACTCCCCAAATCCGATCACCTTTATGATACCAAATGGCAGAAAAACTGTCAATAGAAAGCGTCCGCTTTTTTTCGGAAATCGTCGCAAAAAAGGGCTTTTGCCGCCCGCATGCTTGCTTTTTGTCGAAATGTTTGGTATAATGACGACATTGTTGTTCTTCCTCAGCGATGCTGCCAGGCTTTTTCATATATATAGGTATATATGTTATCCCGTGCCGCAGAGGCTGCGCCGCCCCTACGCAAGGTATCTGCGTATCCGCAAAAAAGAAAGGATCGTTCCCTAAATGAGTGAGAGTGAAAACACCTTTGCTGCCCTGCAGCTCAGCGAACCGACCCTGAAGGCCCTGGAGGCGATGGGGTTCCGGGAGCCGACACCGGTACAGAGCCGCACCATCCCCCTGATGATGGATGGCCGCGATGTGATCGCCAAGGCACCCACCGGCACCGGAAAGACCTGTGCCTTCGGTATTCCCCTGATCGAGTGCCTGAATCCGGACATGAAGGATCTGCAGGCAGTCGTGCTGTGCCCCACGCGTGAGCTGTGTGAGCAGATCACCACCGACCTGCGTGCACTTATCCGCTTCAATCCGGCCATCCGCATTGCCTCCATCTACGGCGGACAGCCGATGAACCGCCAGGTAGACGCACTGAAAAAGCACCCCCATATCGTGGTAGCCACCCCGGGGCGGCTGCTGGATCACATGGGGCGCGGCAATGTGTGGCTGGGCAACCTGTACACCGCCGTACTGGACGAGGCAGATGAAATGCTGAAGATGGGCTTCATCAAGGATGTTCGCCGCATTCTCAATGCCACGCCGGGCGATACACAGGTGGTGATGTTCAGCGCCACCATCTCCCGCGAGGTGATGGATGTGGCCTGGGAATACCAGCATGACGCCGTGAAGATCCAGGTGGAGGCCGAGGGCGAAGACCGCCCGCGCATCCGGCAGTTTCTTGTGCGCTCCGGCGGCTCCCAACGGCTGGAGGATATGCTGGACATCATCGCCGCGGAGGACTACCACCGGGTGATGGTCTTTGCCAATATGAAATGCACCGTCAAGCAGCTGACCGAACGGCTGCAGAAGCGCCGCGGCTCGGTCGACTGCCTGCACGGCGATATGCCGCAGGCGCTGCGCAACAAGGTGATGGCCAAATTCCGTGAAAACAAGCTGGAAATTCTGGTAGCCACCGATGTGGCTGCGCGCGGCATTGATGTGGAGGATGTGGAAGCGGTATTCAACTACGATATACCGGAGGAGAACGAATACTACCTGCACCGCATCGGCCGCACCGGCCGCGCCAAGCGGCAGGGCACCGCCTACACCTTCTTTACCGACGCAGATCGCTTCCGCCTGCGCGATATTTTGAAGTACACGCGCTCCGAGGCAACGGAGCTGCGCTTTGACGAGACGCGCCACCTGGTTCCCGCCACCGCGCCGGAGGCTGCCGAGTAATCTACCCACACAGGGCATTGCACCGCTTTCTGATCATAGTTTTGCCTCCGTATACACATTCCAAAACCGCTGTATTCCACCGCGGCTGACTGCATACCCCGCAGTCAGCCGCGGTTTTTTGCAGAAATTCATTTGGGAATTGCATGCATATTGCATGTTTTTTCACAAAATCGTATAATTATTCTTTTTAAGCGACGCTTTTCCGGCGGTTTTTCCGGATTTCGACCCCCAAATCCAGCACTTTGGGGGCAATACTCGGTAGCGTTTTTGGTTGGTTGCACAAAATTTTCGACGGATTTTCCCATTTTCGATTTTGCCTCCAAAATTGGTATTATACGGGATTTTTCCTTGAAAAAGTTACAGCATTGTCATAATTTCATTCTGACAGCCGGCATCTTAACCAAAAAATTTCTTTTTCAGACCGGATTTTTGACGCGCTCTTTTTGCGGAGTTTTTTCCGGTTTTTTCCTGATTTCGTCTTTTATTTGTGCAGGTTGCCTATATTTTTGCGTTTCAGGGCAGTTTGACATGGCGAAACGATGTGCGTATAATGGCGACAGTACGAAAGCGACGAACCCCCTTGCCAATTTAACGGCCGTGAGCGGTACACACAGTTTTTCCTTGTCCGTTCGGCCGTCAATAGCGCGGCGCTCCGCTGCCATCCACTCCAAACCGGCATCCGACACCCCGGCCGGCAGGGCAAAACGGATGGGACCGGCGTGAGCAGGCAGGACTTGCATAAGTTTCCGGAATTTGCCCATACTGTAGATGCATTCCTGCTACCGCCGAGAGAAAGGACGCGTTTTATGGAACGATTATCCCGCATAGTGCACACAGCCGGCCGGATCGTACGCAGCCGTCTGTTTGCCGTCAGCGTGCTGGCTGCCGCCACCGTGCTGATGGCAGCCATTGCCTCCGTGATCACGCACGCCGTTACCGTCACGGACGGTGCCGACAGCCGCGTGGTGCTGACCATCCACAGCGACCCGTACAAGACAGTGGAAATGGCCGGCGTCGAAATGGCCAACTACGACCTGCTGCAGGTGGACACCGCCCGCAGCACCATTGCCGTGAACCGCGCAGCGACCGTGGAGGTCGTGGCCGACGGCACCTCCACCCTGCTGTATATGTCCGACGGCACCGTTGAACAGGCGCTGCAGCAGGCCGGCATCACCCTGAACAAATACGACACGGTGGACCGTGAGCTGACCGAGCCGGTGACCGACGGCATGGCCGTGACGGTGGACCGCGTGGACTACGAGGATTACACCGTGACCGAAACCATTGCCGCCGAAACGATCGTGAAACAGACCCCGGTGCTGGATCCCGGCCGCACGAAAGTGCTGCAGAGCGGCTCCAACGGCAGCATGACCCGCACCTTCCGCAAGACGATCGTGAACGGCGAGGTGGTGGAAACCGCCCAGATTGCCGAAAACATTACCCAGAAGGCGGTCAGCCGCATCCTATTGCAGGGCTCCTCCCGCGGCACGCCGCTGTCGCCGGCACCCGGCGGCATCCAGCTGGACAGCAATAACCAGCCGGTCAGCTACAAAACGGTCTATACCAGCAAAAGCTGCACCGCCTACTCGGTCGGCACCCGCGGCGCCTCCGGTATGCGTCTCGGCGTTGGCACGGTGGCCGTCAACCCCAATGTGATCCCCTACGGCACCAAGCTGTGGATCACCTCCGCCGACGGCAAGTTCGTTTACGGCTATGCCATCGCGGCCGATACCGGCGCCTTTGCCAGCGGTACACGCACTTTCTGCGACCTGTATTTTGGCACCTATGAGGAGTGCCTCTACTTTGGCCGCCGCAACCTCAACATCTATGTGATCGGCTGATGTATCCGCCGGCGCACCGCTTGAATGCCGTGCGCCGGCGGTTTTCTTTTCAGCAGCAAAAATTTTTCTTTACAAACGCACAAAAGCATGCTATAATGTCGCTTGTCTGTGAGCAGCCGCTTGCAGGCAGGCACTATTCGGTTACCCGGGTTACGGAGTATGCCCCGCCACGGGGAACACCGCTTCCTTTCTCTGGGTTTCCCGAAAATTTTTGAAAGAGGTGTATGTCACTATGATGCTGCCCGAAGAAAAAACTGCTGTGATGCAGGAGTATGCCACCCACGAAGGGGATACCGGTTCTCCTGAGGTCCAGATCGCCGTTCTGACCAAGCGGATCAACGACCTCAACGAGCACCTGAAGGCTCACCCGAAGGATCACCACAGCCGCCGCGGTATGCTGAAGATGGTCGGCCGCCGCCGCAATCTGCAGAACTATCTGATGAAGAAGGATATCGTCCGGTATCGCGCCCTCATCGAGAAGCTGGGTCTGCGCAAATAATGCAAGCCATGAGGCAGGCGGGGGCATCCCCCTCCTGCCTCGTCTTGCACTTTATGATGTGTCCGCACGCAAGGGATGTACGGCCATTTTAGCAGTGAAACGGAGGCCGAAGCCAGCCGCCTCGACCCCGGTTTTATTGCTAAAAACCGCGCGTACCTTGCCGGAAATATAGTTTAACGGAGGTAACGGTAATGTTCGAAAATTTCCGCAAATTTGAAACAACCCTGGCAGGCCGCCCGCTGGTTATTGAGACCGGCAAGATGGCACAGCTTGCCAACGGCTCCTGCATGGTGCGCTATGGCGAGACCGCCATTCTGTGCACCGTCACTGCTTCGGCCAAGCCCCGCGAGGGCGTGGATTTCTTCCCGATGGCCGTGGATTATGAAGAGAAGATGTATTCGGTGGGTAAGATCCCTGGCTCCTTCCAGCGCCGCGAGAACCGGCCGAGCGAGAAGGCGATCCTCACCTCCCGGGTGATCGACCGCCCCATCCGCCCGCTGTTCCCGAAGGATATGCGCAACGATGTGACCGTGGTGTGCACCGTGATGAGCGTTGATCAGGATTGCCAGCCGGAGACGGTGGCCATGATCGGCGCCTCCACCGCCATTGCCATTTCCGATATTCCGTGGGATGGCCCCATCTCCGGCGTGGTGGTCGGCCTGGTGGACGGCCAGTTTGTGATCAACCCCACTGCCGAGCAGGAGAAGAAGTCCCAGATGCATGTAACGGTCGCCTCCACGGCAGATCTGGTAGCCATGATTGAGGCCGGCGCCAACGAGGTGGACAATGACACCATGTTTGACGCCATCATGGAGGGACACAAGGCCAACCAGCAGATCGTGGAATTCATCAATGGCATCGTCCGGGAGATCGGCAAGCCGAAGTTTGCCTTCACCTCCAATGATCCCGACCCGGCCATGTTTGAGGAGATCAAGGAATTCTGCATCGAAAAGGTGCGCTACGCCCTGGACACCGACGACAAGCTGGTGCGCGACGAGCGCCTGAAGCCCGTGTACGAAGAAGTGCACGCCCAGTTTGACGAGAAATACGCCGACTGCGTGGAGAAGATCGACGAGTGCCTGTACAAGACCCAGAAGTATGTGGTGCGCCGCTGGCTGCTGGATGACGGCAAGCGCGTGGACGGCCGCGGTATCAATGATATCCGTCCGCTCGATGCGCAGGTGGATCTGCTGCCCCGCGCCCACGGCAGCGGCATGTTCACCCGTGGCCAGACCCAGGTGCTGACCACCGTGACCCTGGGCGGCAGCAAGGATGCGCAGCCGCTGGATGGCCTGGACGACCAGACCGAAAAGCGCTATATCCATCACTACAACTTCCCCTCCTACTCGGTGGGTGAGACCAAGCCCTCCCGCGGCCCCGGCCGCCGGGAGATCGGCCACGGCGCTCTGGCCGAGCGCGCGCTGCTGCCGGTGATCCCCTCGGTGGAGGAATTCCCCTATACCATCCGTCTGGTCAGTGAGGTGCTGTCCTCCAACGGTTCCACCTCGCAGGCCTCTATCTGTGGCTCCACCCTGGCGCTGATGGCGGCCGGTGTGCCGATCAAGGCGCCGGTGGCCGGCATTTCCTGCGGCCTGATCTCGGAGGGCGACCGTTTCATGACCATGGTCGACATCCAGGGGCTGGAGGACTTCTTCGGCGATATGGACTTCAAGGTGGGCGGCACGAAGAAGGGCATCACCGCTATCCAGATGGATCTGAAGGTGCACGGCCTGACCCCCGCCATCATCCGTGAGGCGCTGGACAAGACCTATAAGGCCCGCTGCTACATCCTGGACGAGGTCATGCTCAAGGCCATTCCGGAGGTGCGTCCGGAGCTGTCCAAGTACGCGCCCAAGATGCTCAGCACCAAGATTGACACCGATAAGATCGGCGGCGTGATTGGCAAGGGCGGCAAGGTTATCCAGCAGATCCAGTCCGAGTGCAACTGCACGATCAATGTGGAGGAGGACGGCACTGTGACCATCCTTTCCACCGATCTTGACGGTGCCCGCCGCGCGCTGCAGGTGATCGAAACCATCGCCAAGGATCCCGAGATCGGTTCGATCTACAAGGGCAAGGTCACCCGCCTGATGACCTTCGGCGCCTTTGTCGAGATTGCTCCCGGCAAGGAAGGCCTGGTGCATGTTTCCGAGCTGGATCTTAAGCGCGTGGAGCGCGTGGAGGATGTGGTGGCCGTAGGCGATACCATCGCCGTGATGGTGACCGAGATCGACGAGCAGGGACGCATCAATCTCTCCCGCCGCGAGGCCATCATCAAGATGGAGGGACTCAACCCCGAGGATTATGCCAAGGCTCCGGCGCCGCGCCGCGAGGGTGGCTTCAACAACCGCCGCCGCGAGGGTGGCCGTGGTCCCCGCCGCGATCACAACGCCTAAAAACCGGCAAAAATCTCCCGTACCGGGCTGTTTTTGACAGCCCGGTACTTTTTTCATGATATTGGGGGGTTGGCAAACCGGCAAATCTGTGCTATGATAAGGGTAGACAAAGCAATCGGGGTAGAACGGTTCCTGAAACGAGAAGATTTTCGGCAAACAGCGCTTCTTAGTGGCGCGGCGTCCCGACCGAAGAATACTGGCGTATTCTGAGCGGAGGGCAACAAAGCCGATAAGGACGCCGTTTAGCCGAAAAAGCCATTGTACCCCGATTGTTTTGTCTATATTTCACTACTGTACACAAGGGGGTTCCCCATTGATGAGTAAAAAGCAGACAAGCCAGCCGACCGAAAAGCCGGCAAAGGATACCATACCAGCCGAGAACACCAAGAGTACCGCACCGGAAAAGGCTGCCGATACGCCGGCTGCCCGACCGGTGACCCGCCGCTATGGAAAGAACGGGCAGCGGCGCGGAAAATACGCCTATGCTGCCCCGCTCGGCGTCCTGATCACCCTGCTCAGCCTGGTTGGTGTGGCAGCCATCGTTTTCGGCGGCATCACCCTGATCGGCCGGCAGCGCACAGCGGCCGCCGATGCCCTGAAGGAGGAGATGTACTATTTCCTCCAGCCGCTGATGTTCTATAACCCCACACCGTTTGAGGATGTGGCAGAAACGGAGCAGGATGCATTCCTTAATGCTGCCGCCTATCGGGTCTCTCTGGCCGAGCAGGTGCGCATGCTGCGGGAGAACGACGAAAACTGCGCCTACCCCGTAGATGACCAGGGACGCATCGCCGTCCCCACAGAAGAGATCGAAGCCTCCTACCGGGCGCTGTTCGGGCCGGACGCGCCGCTCAACCACCGCACACTGTCGGAGGATGAGCTGGTGTACAGCGAAACGGACGAATGCTATTATGTACCCTTCAGCACCCTTGGCTCCTCCTGGCGAGGGGTGATCGACCACATCCGGCACCGCGGCAGCGTGTATACCGTGCGCATCGGCTATGTTGCCAGCAACGATATTCTGCTGGACGAGCACGGCAATGAGATCCCGCCCAAGGCCTCGGATGCCACCTATTATCAGACCTACACCGTCGTCCGCTACGCTGACGGCTACTATGTAAAGGCCTGTCAGGATCAATAATGCGATGATCTGCGCTCCATACCACCCACTGGGAACGGTATGGGGCGCAGTTTTTTCCGTGACACACTCCCCAGCGCCGGCATACCATAACAATAGGACTTCCTATACAGAAAGGAGCTGACAGCATGGACATCCCCATACACCTGTGCGATCTCCAACCAGGGCAGCGGGCTGCCGTCCGTGCGCTGACAGCTACCGGCGCCATGCGGCGCCGCCTGCTGGATATCGGCCTGATCCATGGCACAGCCGTTGAATGCCTCGGCCGCAGTCCCGGCGGCGATCCGACCGCCTATCTGATCCGCGGCGCGGTCATTGCCATCCGGCAGCAGGATGCAGCAGACATTATCGTGCAACCTCTCTCATAAGATATACCATACAGCGTACCATAGTCCGTAAACCAATAAACGCCGTCAGCACGGAAGCTGCGGGAAGTCCGCTGCCTCCGCTCTGTTCGGTGCGATATTGTACGGACACTGGTATAGCAAAGGAGCGTGATCTTATGGGTCTGACCAGCAGTGCGGTCGGCCGCGGCGCCGTCGACCGCTCACCGGACATCCGGCGCCGCCGCGCGGACGAACGGGTGATTGCTCTGGCCGGCAATCCGAATGTGGGGAAAAGCACCGTATTCAATGCCCTGACCGGCATGAACCAGCACACCGGCAACTGGCCGGGCAAAACCGTGACGAACGCCTGCGGCACCTGCCGGCAAAACGGCCAAAGCTACCTGCTGGTGGATATCCCCGGCACCTATTCCCTGATGGCTCATTCCGCCGAGGAGGAGGTTGCCCGCAACTACATCTGTTTCGGCCGGCCGGATGCCGTTGTGGTGGTGTGCGATGCCACCTGCGTAGAGCGCAACCTTGACCTGGTGCTGCAAACCATGGAAACCGGCGCCCGCGTGGTGGTATGCGTCAACCTGATGGATGAGGCGCGCCGCAAGCATGCGGCGCCGGATCTGCGGCTGCTGCAGCAGCGGCTGGGCGTCCCGGTGGTCGGCACAATCGCCCGGCGGCCGCGCACCCTGCACCGGCTGCTGTGTGCCCTGGAGGAGCCGTCCGCCGCGCCTGCAGCCACGGTTGCCTATCCGGCACCAATCGAGCAGGCCATCGCCGCACTGCAGCCGCTGCTGGAGCCGCTGGCCGGCGATCTTAACCCCCGCTGGCTGGCTCTGCGTCTGCTGGAGGAGGATGCCGGCCTGTACCGGGAGATCACCGCCTATTTGTGCGCCGACCCGGCTGCGGATCCCGCCGTAGCCACCGCACTGTCCGAACAGCGCGCACAGCTGGAGGCCGCCGGCCTTTCCGGCGACACTCTGCAGGAGGCGATCGCCTCCGCCATAGTGGCTGCGGCACAGACCCTGTGCGCCGGCGTTGTGCCGGATGCCGCCTGCGGCTATGCGCCGATCGACCGGCGCATTGACCGGGTGGTCACCGGACGCATCACCGCCTATCCGGTCATGCTGCTTCTGCTGGCGCTGATCTTCTGGCTGACCATCGTGGGGGCAAACAGCCTCTCCGACCTGCTGGCGGCCGGGCTGTTCCGCCTGCAGGCGCTGCTGACCGCGCTGTTCACCCACTGGCAGGCACCGGCCTGGCTGCACGGTGCGCTGGTGCTGGGGGTTTACCGCGTGCTGGCATGGGTCATTTCGGTCATGCTGCCCCCCATGGCGATCTTTTTCCCGCTATTCACCCTGCTGGAGGACGCCGGCTATCTGCCCCGCATGGCGTATAATCTGGATCGGCCGTTCCGCCGCTGCCGCGCCTGCGGCAAGCAGGCACTGACCATGTGCATGGGCTTCGGCTGCAATGCTGCCGGCGTGGTCGGCTGCCGCATCATTGATTCTCCGCGGGAACGGCTGCTGGCTATCCTGACCAACAGCCTGGTGCCCTGCAATGGGCGCTTTCCAGCGCTGATCACCCTGCTGACGCTGTTCTTCGTCGGCACGGCCGGCGGCGGAAACCTGCTGTGCGCCCTGTGGCTGACCGGCGTGATCCTGTTGGGGATCCTGGCCACCTTCGGTATGACCCGCCTGCTGTCCGCCACTGTGCTGCGGGGCGTCTCCTCCTCCTTTACGCTGGAGCTGCCCCCCTACCGCCGCCCGCAGATCGGCCGGGTGATCGTCCGCTCCATCCTTGACCGGACGCTGTTTGTCCTCGGCCGGGCGGCCGCCGTGGCTGCCCCCGCCGGGCTGCTGATCTGGCTGCTGGCCAATATCACCGTACACGACGCCACCCTGCTGCAGCACTGCGCCGCCTTTTTGGATCCCTTTGCCCGCCTGATGGGGCTGGACGGTGTCATCCTGCTGGCCTTCATCCTCGGATTTCCGGCCAATGAGATCGTCATTCCCATTATCCTGATGGCCTATCAGGCGCAGGGAACCCTGACCGGCCTGAGCGATCTTTCTGCCCTGCAGGGTCTGCTCATCGCCAATGGCTGGACAGGAGTCACCGCCATCTGCACCATCCTGTTCTTCCTGTTCCACTGGCCCTGCTCCACCACCCTGCTCACAGTGCATAAGGAAACGGGAAGCTGGAAATGGACGGCGCTGGCCGCCGCCCTGCCCACGCTGCTCGGCATGGCGGTCTGTATGCTGATCAATACAGGGGCTCATCTGCTGGGTCTGTGACCATATTTGCGCGCAAGGGCTTGCATCCTGCCGCAGATGTGGTATACTGTAGACAAAGCAATCGGGGTAGAACGGCTTTTTCGGCTAAACAGCGTCCTTATCGGCTTTGTTGCCCTCCGCTCAGAATACGCCAGTATTCTTCGGTCGGGTGCCGCGCCGCTAAGAAGCGCTGTTTGCCGAAAATCTTCGACCTGAAACGAGAAGATTTTTTCGTTTTGGAAGTCAAAGAACGCAGCAATACTGCCGTATTGCAACCATCGACAGCCAAGGGCCCATACGCCTGTCGGCGCGTCTTTTCGGCGTTTTTTGTCCTTTTCGCCTTGGCGGGCGTCAGCCCGCCTGCGCCTCAAATGCCCAAAAGCGCACAAAAACTCATCGCCGACAGGTGCTGCGCAGTTTTACCGGAGCAGAAATGCGGCCAGACAAGGAAAGCCCCGCAGGGCATACTGGCGTATGGCCAAGGGACATGACGCGGTATGGGCGTATTTCGGTCCGGAAAAACCGTGTGGTCCCTTGGCTGTCGATGGTCGTGATGAGACAAACAAAACGGGGAAATATTCCGTTTCAGGAGCCGCTCTACCCCGATTGCTTTGTCTAAGGAACTGAGAAACAAAGGAGCCTTTCCCCTATGTCTATGCCTATCGCGTACTGCGGCTACCACACCCACACCACCTTCTCCGACGGCAAAAACACCGTAGAAGAAATGGTGCAGGCCGCCATCACCCGCGGGATGCCGGCCATCGGCATCTCCGACCACAGCGACACCCCCTGCGATCCCTCCTACTGCATGAAGATCCCGCAGTATCCTGCCTATTTGCAGGAGATCGCACGGGTCAAGGAAAAATATGCCGACCGCATCACCGTACTGGCCGGCATGGAGCTGGACGCCGATTCCGACCTTGCCATCACTGCAAAGCTGGACTATTTCCTCGGCTCCGTCCACTACCTGATCTTCGACGGCCGTGTATACGCGATCGACCATGCACGCGATATCCAGCAGGCGTGCATCGACAACGAATTCGGCGGCGACCGGCTGGCCTTTGCCCGCAGCTATTTTGCCGAGGTTGTGCGGCATGTCCGCCGCTGCCGCCCCACCATCATTGGCCACTTTGATGTCATCACCAAATTCGGCCTGATGGATGAGAGCGACCCCGCCTATCAGCGCATCGCCACGGAGGCGCTGGAGCAGGTTGTGGCCGTCACGCCGGTGCTGGAAGTCAATACCGGCGGCATCGCCCGCGGCTGGCGCACCCATCCCTACCCTTCGGATTTCCTGCTGCGGCGGCTGCACGAGCTTGGCGGGCAGGTCGTCCTCGGGGCTGACGCCCACGCCGCCGAAACCATCGATTTCTTCTTCCCACAGGCGACCGAGCTGATCCGTGCGGCCGGCTTCCGCAGCCTGCTGACCCTATGGCCGGAGGGATTCCGGGAGGAAAAGCTGTAACTACCATCTCCGGCCGCTTCAATACGCCTCTTTACACGCACCGGGCATTTGCAAGCCCGGTGCGTGTTCGTTTTGTCTATTCTGCTGGAAAAATAAATAGTTTAACATATAACTATCGGCGTGTTGCCAATAGCATTCCGGCGAAAAAACTGGTAAACTATTCTGCATAGACAGGGGACTGTGCATCCCCCGCCGGAAGGAGGAACCGACGATGCCGGACACACCGTTTGACACCGGAATGCTGGACGACCGCCTGGCGCTGTTCATGCGCACACATCATCGCACCATGCACCGGTATTTTCAGTCTGTGGGAATGTTCAACGGACACCCGCACATGCTGTTCCACATTGCCCATTCCCCGGGCATTACACAAAAGGCGCTGGCCGAGCGGCTGGCGATATCGCCAGCCGCAGTGGCCATCTCCGTGCGGCGGCTGGAGGCCGCCGGCCTGGCGGAGCGCCGCCGGGACAGCCGGGACGGCCGGGTGATGCACCTGTACCTGACGCCGGCCGGCGAGGCCATGGACGCCGCCTGCGCCCGCGGGCGGGATTTTATGGTCGGCTCCCTGTACAATGGCTTTACCGCCGCGGAAAAGCAGACACTTTACCGCCTGCTGGACAAAATGATCGTCAATCTGCAGATTGCCTGCGACACACTGCCGCCGGCAACCGAGAAAGAAGGGTTACCCGAATGAAACGCTGGATGAAGTATATCCGTCCCTACCTGCCCTATTTTATTATCGGGCCGCTGTGCATGATCGTGGAGGTGATCGGCGAGGTCGTGATGCCGAAGCTGCTCAGCATCGTCATCAACCGCGCCAATGACGGCGTGCTGACGGTAGGCAACAGCCTGGGCATTATGGCCGCCATGGTCGTGACCGCCATCCTGATGATGGCCGGCGGCGTGGGCGGCGCCTATTTCGGTGCCAAGGCCTCCGTCAATTTTGCCGCCGACCTGCGCAGCGATGCCTATGCCAAGGTGCAGCGCTATTCCTTTGCCAATATCGACCGGTTTTCGACCGGTTCTCTGGTCACCCGTCTGACCAACGATGTGACCCAGCTGCAGAATTTTGTCAATATGCTGCTGCGCATGGCGCTGCGCGCCCCCGGCATGATGATCGCCGCGCTGATCATGGCCATTGCCATACGGCCGTCGCTCTCTATGATCTTTCTGGTCAGCATGCCGGTGATGCTGGTCGTGATAGGGTTGGTCATTTCCAAGGGCTTCCCCCGCTTTTCCCGTATGCAGGAGAAGATCGACAACCTTAATTCCACCGTGCAGGAGAACATCACCAATGTGCGGGTGGTCAAATCCTTTGTGCGGGAGGATCACGAAACAGCCAAGTTCCGCCGCGCCAACCGGGATCTGAAGGATGCCGGTATGAGCGCGATGAAGGTGATGATCTTCATGCAGCCGGTTACCACCCTGTTCATGAACCTGACCGTGCTGGCGGTGATCCTGCTGGGCGGTCGCATTGTGCTCAGCGGGGATATGCCGGTGGGCGACCTGTCCGCCATGATCACCTATGTTACGCAAATTCTCATGTCGCTGATGATGGTCACCATGCTGCTGATGATCTCCTCGCGTGCCATGGCCAGCGCCCGCCGCATCACCGAGGTGCTGGACGAAAAGGTGGATCTGGATGACACCGCCGCGGCACAGCCCGACCGCCTGGTGACCGACGGCGCCGTAGAGTTCCGCCATGTTTCCTTCCGCTACTACAAAAACAGCGAGGGTCTGGTGCTGGATGATATCAACCTGACCATCCCGGCCGGCGCCACCGTGGGCATTATCGGCTCCACCGGCTGCGGCAAGACCACCCTGGTCTCCCTCATTGCCCGCCTGTACGATGCGGATGAGGGCGAGGTGCTGGTGGACGGCGTGGATGTGCGGGACTATTCCCTGCGCCACCTGCGGGACGGCGTGGGCATGGTGCTGCAGAAAAACACCCTGTTTTCCGGCAGCATCGCGGAGAACCTGCGCTGGGGCAACGAGCAGGCCACGGATGCCGAGGTGCAGACAGCCGCCGCCCACGCACAGGCGGATAAATTTGTTTCCGCCTTTCCGGAGGGCTACAGCACCCTGCTGGAGCAGGGCGGCACCAATGTCTCCGGCGGGCAGAAGCAACGCCTGTGCATCGCCCGCGCCCTACTGAAGAAACCGAAAATTCTGATCCTGGACGACTCCACCAGCGCAGTGGATACCGCCACAGAAGCACAGATCCGCCGGGCATTCCGGGAGGATCTGGCCGGCTCCACCAAGATCATCATTGCCCAGCGCATTTCCTCGGTGCAGGAGGCCGATCAGATCATCGTAATGGACGAGGGCACCGTGACCGGCATCGGCACCCATGCCGAGCTGCTGGCGAACAACACGGAATACCAGGAAATCTATTATTCCCAAATGGAAAAGGAGGCGTGACCGATGGCCAGAACCCTGGAACAACTGCAGCGGCAATACAACAGCGCCGCCGAACCGAAAAAGCGGGGCGGTATGGGCATGCGCCGCGGGCCGGGCGGCCCCGGCATGACCGGCAAGCCCAAGGATATGCGCCGCACCCTTTCCCGCCTGATGGCCTATGTCGGCGCCTACAAGCTGCGGCTGCTGGCCGTGCTGCTGTGTATGCTGGTCAGCACGGTTACCTCCCTGCTTGGCTCCTATATGCTGGCGCCGATTATTGACAAGCTCACCCTGGCCGTGAAGCCGGATGCCGACATCCGCATGAGCGCCGCCGAGGTGATCGCCGACCGGGCAGTTACCGGGCTGATCGGCGCGCTGCATCTGGATGCTGCCGGCGAGGCCATTGCCTATGTGGCCACCGCCGTAGCCCTGCTGGGGATCATCTACCTTGTCGGCATTGCCACCACCTATCTGCAGGGGCGGCTGATGCTATCCGTATCGCAGGGGGTGATCGAGCGCATCCGCAATGATCTGTTTGAGAAGCTGCAGCGCCTGCCGGTGCGCTATTTTGACTCGCACCCCACCGGCGAGGTGATGTCCCGCTTCACCAACGATATTGATAACATTGATACCATGCTCAACAACTCCCTCACCTCCCTGGTTTCCGGCACGGTGACCATCATCGGCACATTCCTTTTCATGGTCACCACCAACTGGATCCTTACCCTGGTCACCATCATTTTTATCCCCATATTTGCCAAGGGCGGTATGCTGATCGCCGGCCGCAGCCGCAAGTATTACAGCGGCCAGCAGGCCGCGCTGGGCGCGGTGAACGGCTATATGGAAGAGACGGTTACCGGGCAGAAAGTGGTCAAAATCTTCAATCATGAGGACACCTGCATACAGGAATTCAACGAGCTGAACGACGATATGCGGGATAAGCAGTTCCGTGCCCAGTTCTGGGGCGGCGTGATGGGGCCCATCATGGGCAATACCAGCCAGATCAGCTACGGCATTACCGTGGGCGTGGGCGGCGTGCTGATGTGCACTGCCGGCCTGACCCCCGGCGCACTGACGGTATTCGCCTCCTATGCCCGGCAGTTCTCCATGCCGATCAACCAGATCTCGCAGCAGATGGCGACCATCTTCGCCGCCATGGCCGGCGCCGAACGGGTATTTGATGTGATGGATGCGCAGCCGGAGCCGGCAGATCAGCCGCAGCCCCACACCACCGAGGGGATGCGCGGCGATGTGGCGCTGTCGCATGTCACCTTCGGCTACAACCCGGATAAGGTGATCCTGCGGGATATCTCGCTGTATGCCCATCCGGGACAGAAGATCGCCTTTGTCGGCTCCACCGGAGCCGGCAAAACCACCATCACCAATCTGCTCAACCGTTTCTACGATATCCAGCAGGGCTCCATCACCATTGATGGCGTGGATCTGAAGGACTATGCGCTGGCCGATCTGCGGCGCAGCATTGCCATGGTGCTGCAGGATACCCACCTGTTCACCGGCACCGTGATGGAGAACATCCGCTACGGCCGGCTGGATGCCACCGATGAAGAAGTCATTGAAGCCGCCAAGACCGCCAGCGCCCACTCCTTTATCATGCGGCTGGAAAACGGCTATCAGACCCGGCTGGAGGGAGATGGCGCCAATCTCTCGCAGGGGCAGCGGCAGCTGCTGAATATTGCGCGCGCCGCCCTCAGCAAAGCGCCCATCCTGGTACTGGATGAAGCCACCAGCTCGGTGGACACCCGCACAGAGCGGCACATCGAGCACGGCATGGATCGTCTGATGCAGAACCGCACCACCTTTGTGATCGCCCACCGGCTTTCCACCGTGCGCAATGCGGATGCCATCATGGTGCTGGAGCACGGCGAAATCGTTGAACGCGGCGATCATGACGCACTGTTGGCACAGAAGGGCCGCTATTATGAGCTATACACCGGCCTGAAAGAGCTGGATTGAACCGTTTTTGCGGGGCATGGCCTTGAAAGCTGTGCCCCGCATTTTTTGCTTGACAAATCCTGTCGGTTTCGCTATAATAAGCAAGAACATTTGTTCTTGCTTGAGTGTAGCAAACAACCTATTTTTTGGCACACCGGATACAGCCATTTACCCGGCGATAGGCCGGCCTGTTGCCGGGCATACTATTGCCGGCAGTACGCCGGGCAACACTTATGCCCGAGCACACAATTCTGAGAAAAACACCGCAAAGGAGACGGCTCGCGTGGCGGAAAGTGATAAAATACTTGTCAAGGGCGCACGCGCCCATAACCTGAAGAATGTGGATGTGGAGCTTCCGCGCAATAAGCTGGTGGTGTTCACCGGCCTGTCCGGCAGCGGCAAATCCTCCCTGGCCTTTGATACCATCTACGCCGAAGGGCAGCGCCGATATGTGGAAAGCCTCTCTTCCTACGCCCGGATGTTCCTCGGCCAGATGGACAAGCCGGATGTGGACTATATCGAAGGGCTATCCCCGGCTATTTCCATTGACCAGAAAACCACCACCAAGAACCCCCGTTCCACCGTCGGTACGGTAACCGAAATCTACGACTACCTGCGGCTGCTGTATGCGCGCATCGGCATACCGCACTGCCCGGTGTGCGGGCGGGAGATCCGCCAGCAGACTGTGGACGAGATCGTCGACCGGCTGATGCAGCTGCCGGAGGGAACCAAGCTGCAGCTGCTGGCTCCCATCGTGCGCGGCCGCAAGGGACAGTATGTCAAGGAGCTGGAAAACGCCCGCAAGGCCGGCTATGCCCGCGCGCGGGTGGACGGCAGCCTGTACGATCTGCTGGAGCCGATCCCGCTGGACAAGAACAAAAAGCACACCATTGAGATTGTTGTGGATCGGCTGGTGATGCGCCCGGATATCACCGGCCGCATGAGCGATTCTGTTGAGACCGCCACAGAGCTTTCCGGTGGTCTGCTGACCGTGGATGTCATCGGCGGCGAAGAGCTGACCTTTTCCCGCAGCTACGCCTGCCCGGAGCACGGCATCAGTGTGGAGGAGCTTTCTCCCCGGATGTTCTCCTTCAATAATCCCTTTGGCGCCTGCCCGCAGTGCGGCGGTCTCGGCATCCACATGGCCATGGATCCCGACCGCATTATCGCCGATCCCACCCTTTCCATCCGGGAAGGCGCCATCCAGGCCAGCGGCTGGAACTACAAAACCGGCGGCACCATTGCCCGGATGTACTATGACGGGCTGGCCGCCCACTACGGCTTCTCACTGGACACACCGTATAAAGACCTGCCCGCCACCGTACAGCAGATCCTGCTGTACGGCACCGGGGAGGAAAAGATCCGCATGACCTACACGCGGGAATACGGCAGCGGCACCCATCTAACCACCTTTGAGGGGGTGCTGAACAATCTGCAGCGCCGCTATAACGAGACCACCAGCGATTCCGCCCGCGAGGAACTGGAGGCCTATATGAGCCAGGTGGTCTGCCCCACCTGCCACGGCGACCGGCTGAAGCCGGAAAGTCTGGCGGTAACGGTGGGCGGGCGCAATATCATGCAGCTGTGCCGGCTGACGGTGGACGATCTGCTGGAATTTCTGGACAGCCTGACCCTCAGCCCGCGGGAGCATATGATCGGCGACCGCATTCTGAAAGAGATCCGGGAGCGACTGGGCTTCCTGCACAGCGTGGGGCTGAGCTACCTCACGCTGGGGCGCGGCGCCGCCACCCTCTCCGGCGGCGAGAGCCAGCGCATCCGGCTGGCCACGCAGATCGGCTCCTGCCTGGTGGGGGTGCTGTATGTGCTGGATGAGCCGAGCATCGGCCTGCACCAGCGCGACAACGACCGGCTGCTGGATACCCTGCGCCGGCTGCGCGACCTCGGCAATACCCTCATTGTGGTGGAGCATGATGAGGACACCATGCGGGCCGCGGATTGGATCGTGGATGTGGGGCCGGGTGCCGGTATCCACGGCGGCCGCATTCTGTATTCCGGGCCGGCAGCCGGCATTGTGGACTGCCCGGACTCCATCACCGGCCAGTATCTCAGCGGACGCCGCCGCATCTCACTACCGAAGCAGCGCCGCAGCGGCTCCGGCAAGCTGCTCACCGTGCGCGGCGCGGCCGAAAACAATCTGCAAAACATTGATGTCTCCTTCCGTCTGGGCTGCTTCAACTGCGTGACCGGTGTATCCGGCAGCGGCAAATCCTCCCTGGTGAACGCCATTCTGTACAAACGGCTGGCACGCGACCTGAACCACGCCCAAACACGCCCCGGCAAACACGCCGGTCTGGAGGGGCTGGAGCACCTGGACAAGGTAATCGCCATTGATCAGTCGCCTATCGGCCGCAGCCCACGCTCCAATCCCGCCACCTACACCGGTGTTTTCAACGATATCCGTGAGCTGTACGCCTCCACGGCGGATGCCAAAATGCGCGGCTATACCGCCGGGCGGTTTTCCTTCAATGTCAAGGGCGGCCGGTGTGAAGCCTGCCAGGGCGATGGCATCCTGAAGGTGGAAATGAACTTTCTGCCGGATATTTATGTCCCGTGCGAGGTGTGCGGCGGCAAGCGCTACAACCGCGAAACGCTGGAAGTGAAGTATAAGGGGCGCTCCATCGCCGATACGCTGGATATGACGGTGGAGGAGGGCGTGGAGTTTTTCTCCGCCATTCCAAAAATTGCCCGCAAGCTGCAGACGCTGCTGGATGTCGGCCTCGGCTATGTCAAGATCGGGCAGCCGGCCACCACCCTTTCCGGCGGCGAAGCACAGCGCGTCAAGCTGGCCACCGAGCTCTCCCGTCAGGCCACCGGCCGCACAGTATATATTCTGGACGAACCGACCACCGGCCTGCACGCTGCGGATGTGCAGCGGCTGATTGAGGTGCTGCAGCGGCTGGTGGACGCCGGCAACACGGTCGTGGTGATCGAGCACAATCTGGATGTGATCAAGGTGGCCGACCACATCATCGACCTTGGCCCGGAGGGCGGCGACGGCGGCGGACAGCTGGTGGTGGCCGGCACACCGGAAGAAGTAGCCGCCTGTGAGCGCTCCTATACCGGCCGGTATCTGAAGCCGCTGCTGAAATAGCTTTTTCTGCAAGGAGGTGCTGCAAACGCTGCAGTGCCTCCTTTTGGCGCCTTTTGTGGCAGAAATTTTACAATTCCGTCATATACTGCTCTTCCTTTTGCGGTATGATAACAGCAGGTGATGCGGATGTTCGGCTATGTACGGCTCTACAAACCCGAAATCAAGATGGGGGAATACGAACAGTACCGGGGTGTCTACTGCACCCTGTGCCGTCGTCTCGGCCGCCGCTATGGACTGCTGGCCAGGATGTCCCTGAGTTATGACCTCACCTTTCTGGCGCTGCTGCAGATGGCACAGCAGCCGCAGGAGCCGGGCTTCTGCCCCGGCCGCTGCAGCTTCAACCCATCCAAGCGCTGCCTGCGCTGCCGGAACACCGACGCCATAGACCGCGCGGCCGACATCAGTGTCCTGCTTACCTACTACAAGCTGCAGGACACCCTCGCGGATGAGGGCTTTTGGGGACGGTTCGGCGCTGCCCTGCTGCTGCCCTTTGCCGCCCTGCGCCGGCGCAAGGCGGCCCGACGGCAGCCAAAGACCGACCGGCGCATTGCCGCCATGATGGCTGATCAGGCAGCGCTGGAAAAAGCCGGGACGGCCTCTATCGACCGGGCGGCCGAACCATTCGCCCTGCTGCTGCAGTGGCTGGCCGCCGAAACAGCCGCCAACGGCCGCCAGCGCCGGATACTGGAGCGCTTTGGCTACTGTCTTGGCCGGTGGGTATACCTGATCGACGCTGTGGATGATCTGGAGGCAGACGAAAAGCGGCGTGCCTACAACCCATTTCTATTAGCCGGAGGCCGGACAGCAGCTGACCTTCCCGCCATACGGGAGCATGCCGGCGCCGCGCTGAACGCCTGCCTAGCGGAGTGCATTGCCGCCTATAACCTGCTGGATATCCGCCGCTTTGACGGCATTATACGCAATATACTGGAACAGGGGATGCCCGCCGCCCAGCGCAGAGCGCAGCGGCTTGCCACCCCCGGAGAGGAACAACACCGCCATGAACCGTGATCCGTATGAAGTGCTGGGCGTACGCCGCGACGCGACCGACGACGAGATAAAAAGCGCCTACCGTGCGCTGGCGCGCAAATACCACCCGGACAACTATGCTGACAACCCCCTGTCCGACCTTGCACAGGAAAAGATGCAGGAGATCAACGATGCCTACGATGCCATTGTGCGGGAGCGCAAGGCCGGCGGCCCCGCTGCCGGCGGCTATACCGCGCCGAACAGCAGCTGCGGCAGCACCGGCTACGCCGATGTGCGGCAGATGATCCGGCAAAACCGCATTATGGATGCCGAGGTACTGCTGGATGGCATACCGGACTATGCCCGCAATGCCGAGTGGTTTTTTCTCAAGGGCAGCGTGCTGTACCAGAAGGGCTGGCTGGAGGAGGCCAATGTGCATTTTCAGACCGCCTGCCGTATGGACCCGGGCAATGTGGAATACCGACAGGCGCTCAACCGGGTGGCAAACAACCGCCGCACCGGCGGCTACCGTACCGCCGGGGGCGGCGGCCAGGGCTGCACCGCCTGTGATGTGTGTACCACCTTGTACTGCGCCGATTGCTGCTGCGAATGCATGGGCGGCGATCTGATCCGCTGCTGCTGACCGCATCCGGCGGCTGCCCGATGGCAACCGCCTGTATTCTTTCACAAAAGGAGAGGCTTTCCGTGAGTAGATCCTCCGGCCGCATTGCGCTGTGCGGTATCACCGCCGCGCTCTCCCTGTTGTTTCTGCTGCTGACCGCCCTGCCGGTGACCGAAATGGCGCTGCCGGCTCTGGCCGGCGTTGTGCTGATCCCGGTGGTCATCGAGCTTGGCCGCCGCGCCGGCCTGCTGACCTATGTTGCCGTCAGCCTGCTGGCGTTGCTGGTGGTTCCCTCGCTGGAGGGCAAGGCGCTGTATGTGGCCTTTTTTGGCTATTATCCCATTGTAAAGGCTCTGCTGGAGAGCCGCCGCCCGCCGCGCGCCCTCGAATGGACGCTGAAGCTGCTGGTATTCAATCTGGCCACCGTAACCACCTATTGGCTGCTGCTGACCTTCTTTGCTCTGCCGGCAGAAACCTTTACCATCGGCGGCGTATCATTACCCTGGGTATTCCTGCTGCTGGGCAACGGCGTGTTTGTGCTGTATGATTGGGGCCTTTCCCGCCTCATCACCGCCTATATCGTCCACTGGCAGCCCCGCGTGCACCGGCTGATCAAAAAATGACCGTTCTCCGGTGGCGGGCATTTTTGCAGGATGGAAAATGGGACTTGCATTTTTGCCTCCGGTGGAGTACAATAGCCACCGGAGCTTTTTTTGTATTTCCTACCGGCGGCAGCACCTGCCAGTCCGGGCGGCATTTGAGGTGAGGCATCTGTGAAAGCGACCCTGACCGGGCTGATCCACGCCCATGAGAGCCATTTTTCCAAAGGGCAGCGGCGCATTGCCGCTTTTATTACCGAACACTCCGATGAGGCGGCCTTTATGACCGCCTTCCGCCTTGGCGAGGAGGTCGGCGTCAGCGAATCCACCGTGGTGCGGTTTGCTGCCGAGCTGGGCTTTGACGGCTATCCGCAGCTGCAGAAAGCGATGCAGGAGATGATCCGCAGCAAGCTGACCATCCTGCAGCGGCTGGAGGTCACACGCGCCCACATGGCCGATGACGAGGTGCTGCACGATGTGGCGGCCGCCGACATCCACAATATCCGCCAAACGATGGAGGAGATGGATCAGGAGGCCTTCTTCGGCGCGGTGGACACGATCGTCCATGCCCGGCACCTGTATGTATTCGCGGCCGGCAGCTGCAAGGCGCTGGCCTCTTTCCTGACCCACTATCTGCAGATGCTGCTGGGCAACCGGGTACACCTGGTCACCGCCTCCAGCCAAAGCGAAATTTTTGAAGAAATGCTGGATATCGACCGGCAGGACGCCGTTATCGGCATCAGCTTCCCCCGCTATTCCAGCAAGGCTGCCACCACGCTGCACTACGCCCGCTCCAAAGGGGCGCGGGTGATCGCCCTGACCGACAGCCTGCTCTCCCCCATTGCCACGCACGCCTCCTACCGGCTGCTGGCGCACAGCGATATGGCCTCCATAGTGGACTCGCTGGTGGCGCCACTGAGCGTGATCAACGCACTGATCGTGGCAGTCTCCCTGAAAACGATGGACCAGAACCGCCACAAGCTGGAGGAGCTGGAGCGCCTATGGGGCGATTATCGGGTGTATGAGCCGGTAGACGAAACGGAGAACGGCTGATGCAGGTACTGATTATCGGCGGCGGCGCAGCCGGCTGCATAGCAGCCGGTGCAGCAGCACGGCAGGGACACACCGTTACCGTGCTGGAACGCAACCCCCGTCCCGCGCGCAAGGTGATGATCACCGGCAAGGGGCGCTGCAATCTGACAAACAACTGCTCCATTGAGGAGTTTATCGCCCATGTGCCGGAAAACGGGCGCTTTCTGTACAGCGCGCTGACCGCTTTCACCCCGCAGGATATGATGGCGCTGATCGAGGCACAGGGCGTACCGCTTAAAACCGAACGCGGCAACCGGGTGTTCCCCTGCTCCGATAAGGCGGTGGACATCGTGGATGCGCTGGCGCGCTATGCCCGGTGCCCCGGTGAGCCGTCCGGCGCCCGCTTTGTGCAGGGGCGCGCCGTGCAGCTGGAGCTGACCGGAGGCGCCTGCACCGGCGTACGGCTGGAGGACGGCACACGGCTGGCCGCCGACCGGGTGATCATCGCCACCGGCGGCTGCTCCTATCCCGGCACCGGCTCCACCGGCGATGGCTACACGCTGGCGCAGCAGGCCGGGCACACCATCGTGCCGCCGCGCCCCTCTCTGGTTGCCCTGGAATCGCCGGATACATTCTGCCCGGAGCTGCAGGGCCTATCCCTGAAAAACTGCGGCCTGCGGGTGGAGGACACCGCCACCGGCAAGACGCTCTATACCGACCTTGGTGAAATGCTGTTCACCCACTTCGGCGTCAGCGGCCCCATGGTGCTCAGCGCCAGTGCCCACATGCGGCAGATGGCGCCGCAGAGGTACACCCTGTGGATCGACTGGAAGCCGGGGCTGACCCCGGAGCAGCTGGATGCCCGCCTGCTGCGGGATCTGGGTGAGCGCGCCAACATGGATATGAGCAATGCGCTGGGCAAGCTGCTGCCGCGGCTGCTCATCCCGGTCATCCTCCGGCTGGCGCTAATCCCCCCGGAGCGCAAATGTCACGACCTGACCCGTGAGGAACGCCGCCGCCTGTGTGCCCTGATCAAGGCCATGCCGGTGCGCATCAGCGGCTTCCGGCCGATAAGCGAGGCCATCGTTACCGCCGGCGGCGTGAGTGTGCGGCAGGTCAACTCCCGCACCATGGCCTCCCGCCTGGTGCTGCAGCTGCGCTTTGCCGGTGAGGTACTGGATATTGACGCCTATACCGGCGGTTTCAATCTACAGATCGCCTTTTCCACCGGCATGGCTGCCGGATCACATATTGCTGAATAAAATACCAAAGAAGGATGTGTCCCCAACCATGCCATACGCTATTGCTATCGACGGCCCCGCCGGCGCGGGAAAAAGCACCATCGCCCGTGCACTGGCGAAGGAGCTGCAGTTTATTTATGTGGATACCGGCGCCCTGTACCGCACCGTTGGCCTGTATATCCTGCGCAGCCATATTGCCCTGACGGATGCAGAGGCCATTACGGCCGGCCTGCCGGGGCTGCGCGTTACCCTCGGCTACGCCGGCGGGGAGCAGCGGGTCTTTCTGAACGGGGAGGATGTGAGCGACAGCATCCGCACGCCGGAGGTCTCTATGGCGGCCTCAACCGTTTCGGCCATTCCCGCCGTGCGGGCATTCCTGCTGCAGACCCAGCGGGACATGGCCGCCGCCCACTCTGTTGTGATGGACGGCCGGGATATCGGCACCACCATCCTGCCGCAGGCGCAGGTCAAGATCTTTCTGACCGCCTCGGCCGAGGCCAGGGCACAGCGCCGCTTCACCGAGCTACAGGAAAAGGGCGTCGATACCACCTACGAGGCCGTGCTGCAGGATATGGAAAAGCGCGACTATGACGATACCCACCGCGCCATCTCCCCGCTGCAGCAGGCGCCGGACGCCGTGCTGGTGGATACCAGCCATGATACGCTGGCGCAGGCAATCGAGCGGGTACGGCAGACCGTGGCCGCACGGCTGCCGCACAGCGGACAGGAGGCATAACGCCATGCCCGTTATTCTGGCCAAAAGTGCCGGTTTCTGTTTTGGCGTCAAGCGCGCCGTTGACAGGGTACATACCCTACTGGCCGAAGGGGAGCAGGTCTGCACCCTCGGCCCGATTATCCACAATCCACAGGTGGTCGCAGAGCTGGCAGCACACGGTGTGCGCACCGTCAGCGACCCCGCCGAGGCGGACGAAAACGCCGTACTGGTGATCCGCTCCCACGGCGTACCGCAAAGCACCTATGACGCCATCCGGCAGCGCGGGCTGCGTTTCAGTGACGCCACCTGCCCCTTTGTGGCCAAGATCCACCAGATCGTTTCCACGCATTCCGCCGCCGGCAGCATCGTTCTGATCGCCGGCAATGCCGCCCATCCCGAGGTTTTGGGCATCCGCGGCCACTGCCACGGCCCCTCTTTTGTTTTTGAAAACGAGGCGCAATTGGCGGAATACCTAAATTTTGCAGATTTCCCACAAAGAACTTCGTTTATTATGGTTGCTCAGACAACCTACAACACAAAATCCTGGGAAAAATGCGCAAACATCGCAAAAAAAAGCTGTACAAATCTCCAAATCTTTGATACAATATGTAATGCGACTGCGAAGCGCCAGGAGGAAGCACTCCGGATGGCGCAGCAGTGCGATCAAATGGTTATTGTCGGCGGGCGCGAAAGCTCCAACACCGCCAAGCTGCGGGATCTCTGCTCTGCTTACTGCCCCACCCATCTGGTGGAGACAGCGGCCGAGCTGCAGCGCAGCTGGTTCCGACCCGGCGAGTGCGTCGGGTTGACTGCGGGCGCTTCCACACCGGCCGATATTATAAAGGAGGTACATTCAACTATGTCCGAAATCGTCAACAACACCGAAGTCAAGGAACCCGTCGCAGCCCCCGAAAACTATGAGGAGATGAGCTCTGAAGAGTTTGCCGCCGCAGTGGATGCAACTCTGCAGAATGTCACTGACGATAAAGTCCGTGGGTTGGTCGTGGCAATCGCGCCCAACGAGGTTCAGGTCGAAGTGGTAGGCCGTAAGCAGACCGGCTACATTCCTGCTGATGAGCTTTCCAACGATCCCAATGCCAATCCGGCTGATCTGGTCAAGGTGGGCGATGAGCTGGAGCTGCTCATCATGCGCACCAACGATCAGGAGGGCACCATCATGCTGTCCAAGAAGCGCGTGGATGCCCTGAAGGGCTGGGACACCATTGTGGAGGCCGAGGAGAACGGCACTGTGCTGGAGGGCACCGTTGTCGACATCATCAAGGGCGGCATGCTGGTGGTTACCCACGGTGTGCGTGTGTTCGTGCCCGCCTCGCAGGCTTCCCTCAACCGCATGGAGGATCTTTCCCCGCTGAAGGGGCAGACCGTCCAGCTCAAGATCATCGAGGTCAATGCCCACCGCCGCCATGCGGTCGGCTCCGTGCGCCAGGTGGCGCAGGCTGCCCGCAAGGAGCAGGAGGAGGCTTTCTGGGCGCAGGCTGAGGTTGGCCAGGAGTACACCGGCAAGGTCAAGTCCCTGACCTCCTACGGCGCCTTTGTGGATCTGGGCGGCGTGGACGGTATGGTGCACATCTCTGAGATGTCCTGGAGCCGCATCAAGCACCCCTCCGAGGTGATGAATGTCGGCGATACCGTCACGGTCTATATCAAGGGGCTGGACACGGAGAAGAAGAAGATCTCGCTCGGCTACCGCAAGGCCGAGGACAATCCGTGGGAGATCTTCAAGGCGCAGTACCCGGTGGACAGCATTGTGACCGCCAAGATCGTGGGCATGACCACCTTTGGCGCTTTCGCACAGATCCTGCCCGGCGTGGACGGCCTGATCCATATTTCCCAGATTGCTGACCACCGCGTGGAGAAGCCGCAGGATGAGCTGCAGATCGGCCAGGAAGTACAGGCCAAGATCACCGCGATCGACTACGACCGCAAGCGCATCAGCCTGTCTATCCGCGCCCTGCTGGAGCCGGAAACCGAGGCTGCAGAAGCCACCGAAGCCGCTGCTGAGGAATAAGGCCCCCTGCTGCATAAAAGCAACATCCCCGCTGCAAAGCCCAGGCTTTGCAGCGGGGATTTTTTCGGCTATTTCTGTCTGTGCATTGATACCCGATCACTCCCGGAAAAGGGTGCCATCCCGGAATTTATCGGCAAACCAGACGCTCGGCAGCACAAATTCACGGCCATTGAGGTATTCCAGCTCCCCAGCCGGCGTGGTGAATGCAAAGCGCAGACGGTAGGAACACAGCGCCTGCTTATCAAAACCGGTTCCTTTATTGAGGGTATTGCGGCCGTACTTGCCATCCCCCAGCAGTGGATGGCCGATGCTGGCCAGGTGTGCACGGATCTGGTGGGTGCGACCGGTCAGCAGGTGGATCTCCAGCAGGCTCATGCCGTACCGCTCCTCCAGCACCCGATAGCGGGTGCGGATGGTGCGACCGCCAGGGATCGGCGTGGCCGACACCGTTACGCGGTTTTTCTTCTCATCCTTTTCCAGGTATCCCTCCAGCGTATCCGCCGGTTTTGGCATCTGCCCATGCACAATGCACAGATAGTACTTTTCGATCTCCCGCTGCTTGAGCTTTTCGTTCAGAATACGCAGTGCCGCCGCGTTTTTGGCTGCCAGTACAATGCCGGCAGTATTACGGTCTATCCGGTTGACCAGCGCCGGCGTAAAGCTTTGCTCCGCAGCCGGGTCGTACTCGCCCTTTTCATACAGATACCGCTGCACGCGGAAGATCAGCGTATCGCGATACTCATGCTCATCCGGATGCACCAGCAGCCCCGGCTTTTTATTCAGCAGCAGCAGGTTGTCATCCTCGTATACGATATCCAGCTGGCGGGATGCCTGCAGAAAATCGTAGGCGGGCGGCACCTCCTGCAGCACATCCTCCGGCAGGAAGAGGGACAGCACATCCCCCTCCTGCAGCCGGTCGGCGCTGTCGCAGCGCTTGCCATTAAGACGCACATCCTTTTTGCGGATAGCCTTGTACAGCAGCGGCAGCGGCAGCCGCCGGTAGGTCTTGGTCAGAAATTTATCCAGCCGCTGGCCGGCGTCGTTTTTTTGTACGGTGATGGTGGTTTTCACGCAATTCCTCCTAACGGAAAGCTTTACATTTCCCCGGCCGTGTGGTACAATCAACCACAGTGAGGTGAGCACGGATGGCACAAACCAAGGATACGGTCTCCCACGACGGACACCGGCAGAGGATGAAGGAGCGCCTGCTGCGGGATGGGCTGGAAAGCTTCAGTGAGCACGAAATGCTGGAGCTGCTGCTGTTTTATGCCCTCCCCTACCGGGATACCAATGCGCTCGGCCATGTGCTGATCGACCGTTTTGGCAGCCTGTGCAATGTGCTGGACGCCGCCTATGCCGACCTGCTGAAGGTGCCCGGCGTCACGCCCCACATTGCCACCCTGCTGACGCTGTGCGGACAGACGGCGCACAGCTATATGCGCCGCCGCTACCAGCGGGGCACACTGCTTTACACCGCCAAGGAGCTGGGCGAATACATCCTGCCCTGGTTTATCGGACAAAAGGCCGAATCGGTGGTGCTGGTATCCATGGATAACCGCAGCAAGCTGCTCAATGCCACCCGCATTTTTGAGGGCAGTGTCAATTCCGCCCAGTTCAATTTCCGCACCGCCGTACAGCAGGCCCTGCAGGATAATGCCACCCGCGTGGTCATGGCGCACAATCACCCCAATGGCTTTGCACTGCCCTCCAATGCCGATATCGACACCACACGCCGCTTCGCCGAGGTGCTGGCACTGGTGGATATCCGGCTGGTGGACCACATTGTGGTGGCCGAGGATGATTATGTCTCTATGGCGGAAACGCCGATGTTCGCCGAGATCTTCCGCACCGGCAGCAGCCCTGCCAAAAGCAGGAAGGTCGCCGAAAAATAGTCCCCGCCGCAGCTGCCTATTATCATAGCACAGTATCCGCCGATTTTCAACCGGCATATAAAGTGAGGAATTCCGCCATGCATCCCATCCGCCATTTCCGTACCATCACCCGCCACCGGCACAAGGTGATCGCCAACTGCTTCCGCGCCGGTATCGGCTGGCAGGGACTGTTCCACGACCTGTCAAAATACTCCCCGACCGAATTCTGGCCGGGCGCCCGGTATTATCAGGGCACCCGCAGTCCGAACGAAATCGAGCGGGAAAAATACGGCTACTCCCCCGCATGGCTGCACCACAAGGGGCGCAACCGCCACCACTTTGAATACTGGACGGACTACAACCCGGCCGAGCGCCGTGTGATGCCGGTGAAAATGCCGCTGCGGTATGTGGCCGAGATGTTCTGCGACCGCGTAGCCGCCAGCAAGATCTATCAGGGGGTCGCCTATACGCAGACGCACCCGCTGGAATACTACCTGCGCGGCAAGCCCCGCCGGGTGATTCATCCGCAAACCGCCGCCCTGCTGGAGGAATGGCTGACCTGCCTGGCGCAGGAGGGCGAGGATGCCGCCTTTGCCCGTGTCCGGGCAAAGCTGCGCGAGAAAAACGAATACTGATCACAGACAGCGACCGCCGCGACTTTTCGTCGCGGCGGTCGTATTGTCTATTCCACCTCAAAGGCGGCAAAGCTATAGGGTGGCAGCGTCTGCAGATGCACCCGATTTTTCTCCGCGCAGCCGTCTGTGGCGAGCATACGCCGCAGCCGCCGGGGACGATCCAGCGTGATACACGGTGCAAAGACTTCGTCTGCCGAGAAATTCCACAGCCCAACCGCCAGACGGCCATCCGCCCCCTGCTTGACCAGCATGTACAGATCCGGCGCACCGGGGCAGACCGCCGGCAGCGGCCGACGCCCCACATAGGCCGCGGCGGCCGTCAGCTGTGCCGCACGCAAATAATTGCGGTAGGCCGCCTCCGGCCACCGGGCGGCGTCATAGGCCAGCACGCAGAACCGCTGCCCGGCCGCATTCTCGTAGTGGTAGGCGGTACAGAGCGTTTCTCCCCCAGCGGCAGCCGTGCTGAGCGGCTGCGCGCCGGCACACAGCTGCAGCCGGAAAACCTCCGCCGTCCCCTCAAGGCCAAGGTAATCTCCCTGCGGCTGAAAATACTCTTCCCGGATGCGGCAGCTGCCCTGCATCCCCGCAAGACCCACATCCACGCCGCGCTGCGTCAATATCTGTGCCGCGGCAATATCCAAAATCAGCCCATCCTGCAGCGCGGCTGCGGGCAGCCGCCGGGCACACTCGCCGAACACCATGCCCGGCATGCCGCCACCGGCAAAGGCAACCGGCAGCGAGGCGGCATTTGCCGCCCGAATCTCCGGCAGAAACAGGGCATTTTCCACCGCCTGCACACCGTCGCATCCGGCCGGCAGCACCGCCGCCTCATATCGGCGGATATCCGGGTACAGCCGCAGCCCCACCGCCTGCTTATCCGCAAACAGTTCTGCGATCCCAGCATACAGCTCCCGGTTGCGGAGGTGCCGCTGGAAATACCCCGTTTCATACGCCGGGGAAGCCGTGTAATCCACCATGTATTTCAGTATGCCGTCAACACCGCCGTCTGCCCGCATGGCGGTGTCGAAACCCTCCAGATAAGCCGCCGGCGTGGTATACCGCGGCCGCGGGTAGGTATCCCCCTCCGCCAGCAGTTCGACATCCCCCTGCCGGCAAAGGGCGGCCTCCATGCGTTCCTCCACGATCACATCCGCCAGCCGGTTGCCCCAATTCTGCCGCACCGCCCAATAGGGCGCGCCGATCAGCCGCAGAAACGGCCGGGTACCGCCGGCCAGCGTGCGGGAAAGCTCCACCGGCAGAATGCCATCCGCGCCGAAGGAGGATATACACGCGCACTGCCCCAGACGGATGGCCGGATCCACGCGATCCACCGCCGCCCGCATGGCGCGGGCAAAGTCCCGCAGAATTTCCCCACGCGTGGCAAACCAGGCCGCCCGCAGCGCCCCCGGCTCCCCGCAGAACAGCTGCCCATGCAGCGCCTCCTGCGTGACGGTGTATCCCACCCGCGCCGAAAGCGCCGCCATATGGTGCGGGCAGCAGCACCCCAGCCCCATATCCAGATGGCCATAGCGATAATCGTCATCATACAGGATCAGATCCGGCCCACAGGCGGCAATGCGCTCCACATACTGCGCCGCAAAGGCGATGAACGCCGGATCAGCCGGGCACACCTCCTGTGCCGATACCCGGCCGTCGATCCCGACCATTTTGGTATACGGGTTTGTGTCATCGCACATAAAGGTCCACAGCCAAACGCCGACCTCCAGCCCGGCCGTGCGGAAAAAGGCCGTCTGCTCCCGCAGCAGGCGGAAGGTCTCCTCCTGCCACGCCGCGTCCAGCCGATAGGCATCCAGCGCCAGCAGCACCCGCCGCGCGCCGGCCTGCTGCAGCTGCTGCAGCAGTGCCTGCCGCTCCGCCTGCTCTGCACGGGCAAAGGTGCGGCTCATCATGGGGACTGTTACGGAATACACCAGGCTCATCTCCTTATCCACTCATAAATTCAGCAAAACAACCGACAAAACGCCCAGCGCATACCCCACATACTGTCCCACACGCAGCTTTTCCCGGTAAACCAGCTGCGAGACCAGGAAGGTCAGCACAACGCCGCCGGCCGTGATGACCGGAAAAATGACGGAGGCCGCCATCCGGTTGACCAGCACCACCACCAGATAATTGACGATGCCATTGCACAAGCCGGCGGGCAGAGCGTATCTGGCTGCGCTGCGGCAGAGCGCGGCCGGTCTCTCCGCGGCCGTGCGGCGCAGGGGGATCAGCAGCAGTGCGGACAGCAGTATGACCCCCAGCATGGAGCATTCCAGCAGTTCAAAACGATACTGCCCCGGATACCGGAGCTGGTGCAGCTTCTGCAGCACCGAGCACATCCCATTGCCGACAAACGCCAGCAGTATGTACAGCAGCCACCGCCGCCCACCGGCCGCCCGCTTGGGCGATTCCGTCAGCAGCAGCGAAACAAACAGCAGCAGCACGCCGATCCCGGCCAGCACACCGGGGCGCTCCCGGCAGAACACCACGCCAAACAGCGTCGGCAGGATCAGCGAATACTCAATAAACAGCGCGGATACCGCCATCGGGCCACAGGCAAAGGCCAGCGTAGAAAAGAAAATGCTGCCGGTAAAGCAGGCGGAAAAGACCAGCGCATACAGCACCGTTGGCAGATGGAATGCCACCGCCGTGCCGGTTGCCGCCTGCACAAGGAAAAACAGCACCAGCGCCCCGCAGGCCAGCAGCAGATTATACAGCACCACCGAAAACAGCGACAGCCGCTTGCCGTTTGTAAAGGCCTTCATCAGTACATTCTGTGCAAAGAGGCCACCCGTTGCACAGCACAGCATTATCCATTGCATATCCGATCATTCCTCCGTATTCTGTTCCCAGGGCTTTTGAAAGTACAGCGTCAGCTCCCGGTCGATCTTCTGCCCCTCTGTGATACTGGCACCGTAATAGCGCTTGTACAGCCGCCGCAGGTAGCCGACACTGCTGATCCCCACCTGCTGCGCCGCCTGCTGCGGGGTGCAGCCGCCCTGCAGCAGCTCACGGGCCACCCGCATACGCCGGCTGTTGACCGCCTCAATGATGGTGCGGCCGGTGCCCTTCTTATACACGGCACACAGGTAGTTCGGCGTAATGCCCAGCTCCTGCGCCATGTCCGATACCCGCAGTGTGCCGGCATACTGCGCCTCGATCAGCGCATCCACCTTCCGGATGTAATACTCCGCCCCGGAGAAGAGCCGGTGGCTGAGCGACTGGCGGAAAAGGCTGTCCACCGTACATACCAGCTCCAGCCACGCAGCGGCACAGGCTGCCCTATCCGCATACCCCTGCCCGCGGGTGTTCAGCGATATATAGGTATTCAGCAGCCGGTCCACCGTCATGCGGCAGCCGGCGGCATCCATACAGCAGGGCAGCAGCAGACAATCCGCCTCCCGCGCGTCCGCCCCGGTCAGCGATACCCGCTGGATCTCCGCCTCCGGCAGGATCACTTTCACCGTACCGATCGTCAGAGGGGCATCGGTCGGGTTTTCCATCCGCACACGCTCACCGGCAGGGATAACCCGCAGCGCACACGCCGGGTCCTGCTGACGCACGCCGTCCAGCCAGCGCACCAGCGGTGCGCCGCTGGTGATCGACAGCTCAACGCCGGCCGGCGGCGCCGTGTTCTCCCACACATAGTTTTCCGCCGTTATGCGAAAGGCAAACACCGGCTCCGGCAGGCCGCGCAGACGCAGCTTATAGCCCTCCATATTGCGCCTCCTCAGCCAAGAATGTATCCGCCGCATTCCCGCAGGCGGCGGCGCAGGGCCGCTGTATCCACCGCATGCACATTGCCGTCCGCGGAGGCGGCCTGCGCGGCGGCAGTGCCGGCCGCCTCCCCCATTGCCAGGCAGGAGGGCATCACCCGCAGGCTGGACTGCAGCCGTTTCTCGCACGATACCGTGCGGCCGGCGACCAGCACATTTTCCAGCCCCACCGGCAGCAGACAGCGGTAGGGAATGCCGTGGGATTCCCCTTTTCCGTAGTTTGCCCACCGCGCCTGCTCATCAATCTTCCCCTGCCGCAGCAACTCCAGCTCCTGCCGGGTATAGTGCTTATCCAGGTAATAGCAATTGCGGCTGATCTCGTCCGCAAAGCTGGCACGGCGGTAATAGTCCTCCAGGGTCAGGGTGTATTCACCCGCAATGCGCCGGGATTCCCGAATACCCATGGCCGGTGCTGTTTCCACCAGGAAGGCATTGCCAAAGGCCTGCGGAAAATACAGTGCCAGCGCCCGGCAGAATTCCCCGGCGATCACCCGCCCCGTAGCTATGGCACGGCTGACACAGGCCGGGTCGGTCGCATCCACCGCAAACACATGCCCGGCATTGAAGGCGACCACCCCCGGTCCGATTAGATCATTGCACAGGTGGGTATCCACAATATGCGGGAAACGGTCATCCTGCGGCAGCCGGTGCACAAAGCTGTGCGGATTGGCCGAGGCCAGCATCCCACCGACAGTCAGCTGCCCGTATTGCGAATCGTATAGATACGCGTATGTATCCACATTGGCCAGCACAAAGCACAGCGTGGCGGGCATCGGCTCCTCCTGCACATCCGGCTGGAAGGTTCCACCGGCATAGGCCGCCAGATCCGCATCTCCCGTGCAATCAATGTACACCTTTGCGCGGTAAGCCGTCAGGCCGGCCTTATTGGCGGCAATAACCGCCTCCACCCGGCCGGAGGCATCCGTATCCGCCCCCACCAGCATGGTATTGAACCGCACCCCGACGCCGTACTCGGCCAGAAAATCATCGTACACCCTCTTCAGATGCTCCACATCAATAGGCACCCAATCCACCATATCCGGCGGAATATGCCGCAGCGGCGCCTTTGCCCGCTCCAGGATGGTCTGCGCCATCCCGCGGTAAACCAGCTTTTCGCCGTCCGAGAACGGTGCCCAGGAGGTCACCAGCCCGGCCGTTGCCATGCCGCCGAGGCAGCCGCCGCTTTCCAGCAGCAGCACCCGTGCGCCCTCCCTGGCCGCCGCAGCCGCTGCTGTGCAGCCGGCCGGACCGCCACCGGCCACCAGCACATCATAGTCTTCATTCAAGGGAATCTCCCGCTTTAATATGTACATTCTGCATCCTCCCGCTCATCCGGCGCGCTCATGCGCGCCACAATATCCTGCCACAGCTGCGCATCCGGCAGCCGCACCGGCAGCCGGCCGGCAAAAGGGATCCTGCCGCACAGGGCATCGGCCACCGCCCGCTGCGCACCGGGGGTATCGGAATACGCCGCCACCGCCGCCGGCACCGTTTCAAAGTGCGTGCTGAGCAGATAGGGCGAACCAAGCGCCACCGCGATCACCTTTTCCCGCTGATAGGAAGCCGTCTGCCAGGAGGTAGCCACATCCAGGTGGATCGTCGGCCTGTGCTGGTGGCAGAAGGTCACATACACGATAGCATCGCACGCCGGCCAATCGTCCGCCGGGCACTCCCCCTGGTAAAGGATCGCTTCCACCCCGTTTTCGGCCAGGGCCTCCTGCAGGGTATGCAGGCCGGCAAACTCGTCCGCGTTTGGGGTCAGGGCAATCACCACCACCCGCCGCGCATCCCGCAGCGGCAGCAGACCGGTCTTGTCCCACACCAGCGTTACGCCGGCGCGGGAGATTCGGTCATCCAGTGTGAGGGACGGCCGGCGATCCTCCTGCGGAAAGGCAGCCGCCGGCTCCCCCAGCAGGCCAAAGCGCGCCTTGACCGACAGCACCCGATAGACGGCGTCCTCCAGCCGCTCCATTGGTATTTCGCCTGCCAAAAGCCGTTCTTCCAGCGCCGCCGGATACTCCGGCGACGGCCACAGCAACACATCGCAGCCCGCTGCAAAGCAGTGCAGCTCCGCCTCCACCTGCGGCTGATAAAACACCCGGAAGCCATTCATGCACACGGCATCGGAGACGACGATCCCATCAAAGCCAAGCTCCTGCTTGAGCAGCCCGGTCATCAGCTCATGGGATAGGGAGCCGGGCAGCGCCACGCCGGCAAACCGCTCCCGCTCATAGGCCGGCAGATTGATATGCCCCACCATCACCGTGCTGACGCCGGCGGCGATCAGCCGGCGATAGACCGCCCCATAGGTCTCCATCCACTTCTCCGTTGAAAACCAGTTGGAGGTCAACACAAAGTGCTGATCCCGGTGATCCGTGCCGTCCCCCGGAAAGTGCTTGGCCGTAGCCGCAAGGCCGTAATCCTGCATCCCACGCACCACCGCCTCGCTAAGATCGGCCACCAGCGGCGCCCGATCGCCAAACGCCCGCGTGTTCACCACCGGGTTCAGATAATTGTAGTTGATATCGCACACCGGCGCAAACGCCCAGTTGACCCCGATATCCCGTGCGTCCAGTGCCGTATACTTGCCATATTCATAGGCGAGAGCGACACTGCCGGTTGCCCCGAGGGTCATCTGCCACGGATAGCTGCCGCAGCGGCTCTTATCCCGGAACATATAGCCGCAGCCAAATTCCACATCCGCCGAAAACAACGGCGGGATCGCTGCCACCTGCCGATATTCCCGGATGGCTGCCTGCACCTGCTCCCCCTCCACCGGGGCATTGCCGATAATCTCCTCACCCACGAAGAAGGCGCCGTAGGGCTTTTCCTGCGCATAGCGGCGCAGCGCCTGCGGATCACTCTGATAGAAGCTTTCGTCCGCATGGTGGCAGATGGTCTGGTAGATTTTCTCCCGCAGCGTCATGCGCTGCAGCATAGCAAGAATTTTTGGATCCTTCATGGCGTTTCCTCCCCGGCCAACGGTATCAACAGCGTTATCTGCATGATACCATGCGGCAAAAGGAGCGTCAAGGCACAAAACTATTGCAATAGCACAATTCTACACACATTTTCCGTCGGCTATCTGCCGGCCGTGTGCCGATCATCGGCCGGTCACAGGAACAGATCCCGCGTCATGGGGGTGGTATTCATGGGATAGACCCCCAGCGTCCCCTCGCGGTCGCAGGTCACCAGAAAGCAATCCCCCACCGTTGTGTTCTGCGCTTTCAGCTGCCGGTCCAGCCAGGTTTCGTCATAGCCGAGGTGCTGCAGATTATCCGCCAGCACATGGCCATCCAGCACCACATTGATCTGCGGCAGCGTCTGCTGCACCGTCACACCCATATCCTGCGGGGTGGCCGGGCGCTGCTGGCTCTTGGGCAGAAAGCTGACCTTACCGGTGGTCTCCAGCAGCGCCAGCTGGATTTCATTCAGATCAAAATAGCCGCTATCCCGGCACTGGGTCAGGAATTCGTTGATATCCAGCTTGGCCTTTTTCAGATTTTCACGGTAGAGCTTGCCGTTTTCCAGCAGCACCAGCGTACGGCCGGTCAGCCAGCGGCGCGCCTTGAGCGAGTGGGAGGTGATCACGGAGGTCAGCAGCACCAGCAGGCCGTACACCACCATAGCCAGCAGAGGCTTGTGCGGCTCCTCCAGCTCGGTGGCCATCTCCGCCGCGATAGAGCCGATGGTGATGCCATTGACATAATCAAATATGCTCAGCTGTGAGATCTGCCGGTATCCGATCAGCTTGGTGATCAGCAGCAGCGCCACATACGAGAGCGGCGCCACCAAAAGTATCTTCAACCAATCCATTCCGATCTTCCCTTCTGCATTTTTTCGGTTAGTATCTGCCGGATGTACCGAAAAAATCCCATCCGCTGCCGTAAAATGAAAAAAGACTTCATTTTTGCCCACCGATATTGTATAATGGGCGTAATGAGCCAAAGGAAAGGATGTGACCGGAATGCTGCGACTGCTGATCGGCCGTTCCGGCAGCGGAAAAAGCCACTGGATCGCCGACCGGCTGGAGGCGCTGACCGCCGCCGGGCAGGAAAAGCTTTTTTTGCTGGTGCCGGAGCAAAGCTCTTTTGAAAACGAGCGGGCACTGCTGCAGCGCCTTGGCACCAGGCGTGCAGCCGGGGTGCAGGTGCTCAGCTTTACCCGGCTGGCAGACACCGTATTCCGGGAGGTCGGCGGCCTGTGCGGCGCCGCACCGGATGAGGGCACGCAGGCGCTGCGCATGAGCCAGGCGCTGGAACGGGCTGCCGCGGTGGCGACCGACTGCGGCGAACCGCTGCTGGGGGTCAGCCCCCGGCAGATCACCGACGCCGCCTATGTGCAGCAGCTTGTGGCACTGCGGGAGGAGCTGCGCCAGTGCGCCGTACCGGTGGAGGAGCTGGAGAAACTCAGCGAGGCGCTGACCGCCGCCGCCGGCGCCAGCAGCCTGCCGCAGCGCACACGGGATCTCTACCGCATCTTCGCCGCCTATGACGGATCCTCCATCGGGGATGGCGCAGACGCGCTGACCCGGCTGGCCGATAAGCTGCCGGACAGCCGCCTGCCGGATGGCGCCACCGTGCTGGTGGATGGCTTCAAGGGCTTCACCGCACAGGAGCTGCGGGTGCTGGAACGGCTGCTGCCGCGGGTGGCGGAGCTGACCATCGCCCTTGGCAGCGATACCCCCGGCCGCTGCCTGCACTCCCACACCGACACCGCACGGGAATACACCCTGTTTTCCCCCGTGACCGATACGGTACAGCAGCTCTGCCGCCTGGCCGAACCGCATGGACTGACCTGGCAAATAGAACTGCTGACCGAAAACCGCCGCAGCACCGGTGCCCTGGCCGCGCTGGAGGCCGGGCTGTACGCCCCCTCGCCGGCGGTATACGACCGGCCGGCAGAGGCCGTTACGGTGACCCCCTGCACCGACACCTATGAAGCGTGTGCCTATGTGGCCCGCAGCATCCGCCGGCTGCTGCGGCAGGAGGGCTACCGCTGCCGGGAGATCACCGTGGTTGCCCGCAATCTGACAGAATACCAGGGGCTATTGGAGGACGCGCTGGCACAGGAGGAAATCCCCTGTTTCACCGACGCCCGACAGGAGCTGCTGTGCGAACCGCTGGTGGTCTATGTACGCAGCGCCCTACGGCTGGCGGTGGGCGGCTGGCGTACCGAGGAGCTGCTGCGTCTGCTGAAGACCGACCTGACCCCGCTCTCCCCCGTGGAAACTGCCCGGCTGGAAAACTATGTGTATCTGTGGAGCATCGAGGGGGACGATTGGACAAGCCCCTTTACCGAAAATCCGGCCGGCCTGACCGCCGGTGTCACCGCGCAGACCGGCCGGGAGCTGAGCCTGCTGAACACCTGGCGGGAGGGGCTGATCGCCCCGCTGATGACGCTGCGGCAGGCGCTGCGCGGCACGCTGAACGGGCGGCAGTTCGCCATGGCACTGTACCGCTATCTTACGGCGGACGAAGCACTGCCGGAGCGCATCGCCCGGCAGACCGCCCGGCTGGAAGAGCTGGCAGAGCCGCTGCTGGCCGCCCATGCCGCCCGCCTGTGGGACGAGCTGATCGGTATACTGGATCGCTTTGCGGATGTGCTGGGCGATCAGCCCATGCCGGCCGCCCGGCTGGAGGAGCTGTTCGGTATGCTGGTGCAGATGATTGACATGGGACAAATTCCGCAGGGGCTGGACGCCGTTACGATCGGCAGCGCCGACCGCATCCGGTACACCAATCCGCGCGCCGTGTTCATCCTCGGCGCAAACGAAGGCGTATTTCCCGCCTACCCGGAGGAGGGCGGCCTGCTCAGTGAGGACGACCGCCGTCTGTGGGAGCAGCAGGGGGTGCGCCTTTCCGGCGATACCCTGAGCCGCTGCATCGAGGAACGGTACTATGCCTACGCAGCGGTCGCGGCCCCAAGCGAGCGGCTGACCGTAACCTACCTGACCGGCGGCGATGCCGCCCCCTCACCGCTGGTGGAGCAGATCCGCCGTATTCTGCCCGCACACACGCGCGGCATGGCAGCCGCCCCGGACGGCAGCGATATCGAATCGGCCGAGGAGGCCTTTCAGCGGCTGGCCGAGACAGCCGCCTGCCCGAACACCCTGCACGCCGGTCTGCAAGCAGTACTGGCCGGCCAGCCGGCCTTCGCCGGACGGCTGGCCGCTGTGCAGCGCAGCGCCGGACAGGCGCCATTCCGGTTGGAGCAGCCGGGCATTACCGCCGAACTGTTCGGCAGCGATATGTGCCTGTCCGCCAGCCAGACGGAAAAATTCTACGACTGCCATTTTGCCTATTTCTGCCGCTATGGCCTGCACATCCAGCCACGCCGCCCGGCGCGGGTGGATGCCGCCGCCTTCGGCACGGTGGTGCACTATGTGATGGAAACGCTGCTGCCGGAGTATGTCGGTTGCGGCGGTGAGGGGGGGCTGATCGCCCGCCTGAAAGCCGATGACGAGGCCATGGCCGGCCACAGCGAGGCGGAGAAGGCTGCCGCCGAAAACGCCCTGCAGGCAGAACTGATGACCCGGCTGCGCGGCGATGTGCACCGGGTGGTCACCGCCTTTGTGGAGCAGCAGATGGGCGGCAGCGAACGCCGCTCCGGCCGCTTCCTGTACCAGCTGCAGCTGACCGAGCGCGCGGCCTGCAACATGCTGTGGCACACCATCATGGAATTGCGGCAAAGCCTGTTCACCCCCCGCGATTACGAGCTGAGCATCCTGCCCGACCCCGACAGCGGACAGGACGGTGTGCTTTCCGTGCGTCTGCCCTATTCCGGCGGCCAGCTGCGGCTAACCGGCAAGGTGGATCGGGTGGATCTGTACATCCGCTTTGATGGCCAGGCGTTTGTGCGGGTGGTGGACTATAAGACCGGCAGCAAGACCTTTGACCTGAGTGAGCTGACCGCCGGGCTGAACACACAGATGCTGTTGTATCTCTTCATTATCTGCGATAACAGCCGGCGGTATCTGGAGGGAAGCGGCCAGCTGCACCCGGCCGGTGTGCTGTACCACCCACTGTCCGATACGGTGGTAGAACGCAGCACCCCGGATGCCCGGCAGGCACGCCTGCGATCCATGTGCATGAACGGGCTGGTGCTGGACGACCCGGCGGTTATCCATGCGATGGAGGAGCGCGCAGAAAGCGTTTTTATCCCCGCCAAGCTGGATAAGGCCGGCGCCCCGAAGGGCAATGTAATCACCCCCCGGCAGTTTGCCCTGCTGCGCGGAGTGGTGGAGCAGCTGCTTAGGAACATGGCTGAGCAGCTGGCTGCCGGCGATATCGCCGCGCTGCCACTTATCAATGAAAACCACGACCCCTGCCGCTACTGTGACTATCGGGTGGTCTGCTGCCGGGAGGACGAGGATCCCGCCCGGCCGCTGTGCAGCCGCAGCATGGCGGCGGTGCTGGAGGAACTGGAAGCCGCAGAGGACGCGCAGGAGGTGACGGAAAATGGCTGAGCGCCGATGGACAGACCGGCAGAAGCAGAGCATTGAGGCCCGCGGCGGCACCCTGCTGATCTCCGCCGCCGCCGGCTCCGGCAAGACCGCCGTGCTGGTGGAGCGGGTCATCCGCCGCATCACCGATCCCGCCGATCCGGTGGATGTGGACCGCCTACTGATTGTCACCTTTACCCGCGCTGCCGCCGCCGAAATGCAGCAGCGCCTTTCGGCTGCCCTGGCGGCCAAAATGGCCGATGACCCCGCCAACACCCTGTATCAGCGGCAGCAGATGCTATTGCCGCGCGCCCATATCTCCACCGTGCACGGCTTCTGCGCCGCGCTGCTGCGGGAGCAGGCCGGTGCAATCGGCCTGCCGCCACGCTTCCGCGTGGCCGAGGAGGCCGAGACCGCACTGCTGAGCAGTGAGGCACTGGATACGGTGCTGGAGCAAAGCTACCGTGCGCAGGATCCCGCCTTTCTGGCACTGGCCGCCCAGCTGGGCGGCGGGCGCAGCGATGACGGGCTGCGGAGCGCCGTGCTGGAGGCATACGGATTCATGCAGGCACAGCCCTTTCCGCAGGCGTGGCTACGGGAGCAGCTGGATGCCTACACCGCTGTGCAGCCGCTGGAGAATACCCGCTGGATGCCGCCGCTGCGGCAGGAGCTGCAATACATTCTGGAGGGCTGCTGCCAGCTTGCCGACCGGTGCTGCGCCCTTGCCGCCCGCGACGGTCTGGAAGCCTATGCCGACGCCCTGGCGGTGGACGCCAAGGCTGCGCAAAATCTATCGGCCCTTGCCGCTGCTGACACCGGCTATGATGCCCTGCAGCAGGCCGTGTGCGCCGCCTCGCTGACCCGGCTGCCGCCGGTACGCAGCAAGGACGCCGCCGTGATCGAGGACAAAGAGCAGATCAAGGCACTGCGGGACCGCATAAAGAAAAAGCTGGAACGGGCCAAAAAGCTTTTCTGCGGCAGCGAGGCGGAGTGCCGGGCGGATCTGGCCGCCATGGCGCCGGTCGTGGACGCGCTGGGCGGGCTTGTGACCCGCTATACCGAGGAATTTACCCGCCGCAAGCGGCAGAAAAAACTGCTGGACTATAACGATCTGGAGCACGAAAGCCTGCGCCTGCTGCTGGACGGCGAAAGCGGCCGTCCCACCCCGCTGGCCGAGGAGCTTTCCGGCCGTTTTGCCGAGATCATGGTGGATGAATACCAGGACACCAATGCCGCGCAGGACGCGCTGTTCCGGGCACTTTCCCGGCAGGAAAGCAACCTGTTCATGGTAGGAGATGTCAAACAAAGCATCTATGGCTTCCGGCAGGCAATGCCCACCATTTTCACCGCCCGCCGCGATCACTATACGGAATACGATGCCGTGCACCCCGCCTTCCCTGCTGCCATCACGCTGGGCAATAATTTCCGCAGCCGGGAAACCGTAACCGATACGGTCAATTTCCTATTCCGCCAGCTGATGCACCGCTCCCTCGGCGGGGTAGAATACGACGAACGGGAGGCCCTGGTCTGCTCGGCGGACTACCCACCGGCCGAAGGCCGGGAAACCGAGTGGCTGCTGCTGGATGAGGCATCCGCTGCCGGCGATGTGCCGGAGCCGGCCGTGGCCGAGGCCCGTGCCATTGGCCGACGCATCCGCGAACTGATGGACACCATGACCATTAAGGGCGAGGACGGCGAACGCCCGCTGCGCTACGGCGATATTGGTATTCTGCTGCGCGCCCGCACCAAAGCCAATATCTTTATCCGGGAGCTTGGCCTCATGGGAATCCCGGTCGGCGCCGACAGCAGCAGCGCCTTTCTCACCACCCCGGAGATCGCCACGGCACTCTCGCTGCTGCGGGTGATCGACAACCCCCTGCGGGAGGTCGAGCTGACCGCCCTGCTGCTCTCCCCGCTGGGCGGCTTCACAGCAGACGACTGTGCCCGCATCCGCCTGGACGGCGGCAAGGAGCTGAGCCTGTTTGCTGCCCTGCAGGTCAAGGCTGACGCAACCCCACAGCCAGGAGAGCCGGACGCCCTGCAAGCCCGCTGCGGCCGGCTGCTGCAGCTGCTGCGGCGGGCGCGCACACTGGCAGTCACGCTGCCGGTTGACCGCCTGCTGGAACGGCTGTACCGGGATACCGGTCTTCTGGCCGTGTTCGCCGCCCGGCCGGGCGGCCGGCAGCGGGTGGCCAACCTGCACCAGCTTGACCGGCTGGCACGCAGCTTTGAGCAGGGGGAATTCCGCGGACTATCTGCCTTTGTGCGCTATATTGACCGGCTGCAGGAGCAAAAGCGCGACCTGCCGGCCGGCAGCGCCCTGCACCCGGACGGCGTGCGGCTGATGACCGTGCACAATTCCAAGGGACTGGAATTCCCGGTGGTCTTTTTGGCGCGGCTGAGCGGCAAAATGAACGCCGATGACACCCGCCGCCGGCTGCTGTTCCACCAGCAGGCAGGCATCGGTCTGTGCCTGCGGGACGAGGATGCCGGAGAGAAGCATCGCACCCTCCCCTTTGCCGCCGTGCTCTCCGCCCGGCAGCAGGACAGCCGTGCCGAGGAACTGCGCGTATGGTATGTGGCTATGACCCGCGCACGGGAAAAGCTGTGCTGCGTGATCAGCAGCCGGGATCTGCGCAGGCAGCTTGCCGGGCTGGAGGAACAGCTGACGCCGGCGCGGGAAATACCGCCGGAGGCACTGCTGTCCGCCGCCGCGCCGGCCGATTGGTTTCTGCTGGCTGCGCTGCGGCATCCCTCTTTTGCCGCGCTGCGGCAGCACCCGGAGCACACCGCCACCCTGGCAGCCGCGCAGCCATTCCGGCTGGTATTCATTGATCCCTCCGCCGATACGGAAGCTGTCGAGGCAGCCGCTCCCCCCACCCCCACAGCAGACAGCGCCTTTGTGGCCGCCCTGCGCGAACGGCTGGCCTACCGCTATCCTCACGCCGCACTGGCCGCCGTGCCGGCCAAGCTGGCCGCCTCGCAGCTTTCGCATGAAGCCATGAGCCGACAGCACATCGCCGCCGCACGCCCGGCATTTCTGCAGCAGGAGGGGCTGACCGCCGCCCAAAAAGGGACGGCGCTGCATACCTTCATGCAGTTTGCCGATTTCACACAGGCGGCGGCCGATCCGGCCGCCGAGGCCGAGCGGCTGGCCGCCGCCGGATTTCTCACCGCGCGGCAGGCCGAGGTGCTGCCACTGGACAAGCTGCGCCGCTTTTTCGCCGACCCGCTGTTCGCCCGCATGAAGGCCTCGCCGGATTGCCGGCGGGAATACCATTTCTTTGTGCAGGTGCCGGCTAAGGCCGTCGCCCCGGAGGCCGGGGAGACGGAGGAACAGGTGGTGGTACAGGGCATCGCCGATTGCGTTTTCCGGGAGGGAGACGGGCTGGTGCTGCTGGACTATAAGACCGACCGCGTTTCCTCCCCGCAGGAGCTGGCAGACCGTTACCGTTCGCAGCTGTATTTTTACCGGCAGGCACTGGAGCCGCTTTTCGGGCTGCCGGTAACGCAAGCGGTGCTGTACAGCTTCCATCTCGGCACCACCGTGCCGGTAACACTTTGATTATATGAGGGAACTGAAACATGACAGAACAACTGGAGACCGCCCGTCTGACCATCCGGCCGATGCCTGCGACGGCGCTGGCCGGGCTGCGTGACCGCTATGCCGCAGAGGATCCGGAGCTGAGCGAGGCCTATGCCGCTATGCTGGCCGGCTGCACTGCGCAGCCGCAGCAGGCGCTCTGGTACACCGCCTGGGATATCCGTCTGCGTGCCACCGGGGAGTCCATCGGTGACCTTGGCTTCAAAGGGCTGCCGGAGCATGGCCGGCCGGAGATCGGCTATGGCCTCCTGCCGCCGCACCACGGAAAAGGCTACGCCACCGAGGCGGTGGAGGCTCTGTGCCGCTGGGCGCTCAGCCAGACCGGCGTGACCGCTGTGGAGGCCGAAACAACGCCGGACAACGCGGCCTCCCAGCGGGTATTGGAAAAGGTCGGCTTTTTCCCCTGCGGCATCACCGGCGAAGAGGGGCCACGCTTTCTGCTGCCGGCGGTAACCGAAGCCCACCGGATCGGCCCCATGCCAGCCATCGTCTACGGCGCCGCAGCTGACCGGGTGTTTCTATTCATCCACGGACAGTACGGAAACAAAGAAGAGGCGGCACGCTTTGCGGCCGTCGCCATTCCCCGCGGCTGGCAGGTGCTCAGCGTCGACCTGCCGGAGCACGGTGAGCGCCGGGACGCCTCGCGGCTGCTGCCGTGGGTGGTGCTGCCGGAGCTGCAGGCCGTGCTGCGCAATGCCCGCACCCGCTGGCCGCACATCGCCGTGCGCGCCAACAGCATCGGCGCCTGGTTCTCGCTGCTGGCATTTGCCGGCGCCGCCGACCAGCGGCCGATCGAGCGCTGCCTGCTGGTTTCCCCCCTGACCGATATGGAGGCCATGATCCGCTGCATGATGGCACAGGCCGGCGTGACCGAGCAACAGCTGGTACAGGCAGAAGAGATCCCCACCGCCACCGGGCAAATCCTCTCGGCCGCATACCTGCGCTGGGCGCAGGCGCACCCCGTGCGGGCGCTGTGCCCCGATACCGCCATCCTCTGCGCTGGGGAAGATGCTGTTCTGCCGCCGCACGCGCTGGAGCGCTTTGTGCAGGAGAACGGCTGCCGCCGGACGGTCATGCCAAACGGTGAGCACTGGTTCCATACGCCGGAACAGCTGGCTTTCCAGTGCCGCTTTGAGGCCGCCGAACTGGATCGGCAAACCATCTGAAACCGAAAGGAGCCCCGACCCATGGCCACCTCTGTCGATTACATCACCTTTGTCTGTGAGCAGCTTGCCCCCTTCGGCGCCATCCGCTCCCGCCGGATGTTCGGGGAGTATATCGTCTACCTGCAGGATAAGCCGATCCTGTCGGTGTGCGATAATACCGTCTTTGTCAAAATGCTGCCACAGCTGCAGCCGCTGATGGCGGGAGCCGACTGCGGTTTCCCCTACCCGGGAGCCAAGGAGCACTATATCCTGGATATTGAGGATAGCAACCGGCTGCAGGCTGTGATCCCTCTGTTGGAAAAACTCACCCCACAGCCAAAGTCCCGCAAAAAATGACACAACCTCCCCCGGTGCCCTTAGCACCGGGGGAGGTTTCGCTCATTGGCGCTTTGCCCGGATACGGTGCCCTTCCTGCAGGGCAGCAAAGCCGGCCACCGCGCAAACAGCCACTGCGGAGATCTCCAGCGGCAGAAAAGGCCCGGTCAGCGGCTGCAGAAACAGCAGCACCCCCGCTGCAACCAACCGGGTTGCTGTGAGCAGGTTGGCCGCCTGCAGCCAAAGCCCTCCCCGTCTCATCCGCACCCTCTTCCCGCCATCCTACGGCCGGCAGCGCCCGTTCACAAAAAGTTTTTATTTTCCCCTCTTGACTTGGAGCAAACTCCAGGTTGTACAATAAAGCCGTGCCTGCCGCACAGCGGCTGCACGGGCACAGCATAACACAGAAGAAAAAAACTGTCAATCGGGAGGAAATGCTATGGATACCTGTTTGTCTGCCGAGAACTTTACCCGGCAAAACATCTTCGGCAAGGGAGAAGAAAATACCGCCTACGCTGCGTACTTTACCGGCCAGTCTTATCTCAATCCGCTGACCGGGCCGCAGGACGGACTGCACATGGCCAATGTGACCTTTGAGCCGGGCTGTCGGAACAACTGGCACATTCATCACGCCACCGCCGGCGGCGGACAGATCCTGCTCTGCACGGCCGGCGAGGGCTGGTATCAGGAGGCCGGCAAGCCGGCCGTCAGCCTGACCCCCGGCACGGTGATCGTCATTCCGGCCAATGTTTCCCACTGGCACGGAGCCAAAAAGGACTGCTGGTTCTCCCACATCGCCGTGGAGGTGCCCGGCGAGGACTGCCACACCGCCTGGGGGCTGCCGGTAGCCGATGAGGAATACGCTGCACTGTAAAACATAAAGGAGGAAAATATCCATGGAAAAGCAAACAGCCGGCCATGAGGCCCTGGGCAGCTTTGCCCCGCAGTTTGCCCATCTGAATGATGATGTTCTGTTCGGCGAGGTATGGTCGCGGGAAGCACAGCTTTCCCCGCGCGACCGCAGCCTCATCACCGTGGCCGCACTGATGTCCGGCGGCATTCTGGACAGCTCCCTGCGCTACCACATCCAGCACGCCAAAGAAAACGGCGTCACGCAGCAGGAAATGACAGAGGCACTGACGCAGCTGGCCTTTTACGCCGGCTGGCCAAAGGCATGGGCGGCATTCCGTATGGCAAAGGAGGTCTATGCGGAGGACGAAAAGGCATGAAAAAGCTGTTATGTCTGCTGCTGGCCGCCACGCTGCTGTTCGGTGCAGCGGCCTGCGGCAAACCGCAAAACACCGCCCCGGTCAATAGCCCCGTGAGCACACCAGGGACGGAAAGCTCCACCGACACCGCCGGGCGGGTGCTGGTCCTGTACTTTTCCGCCACCGGCTCCACCAAGGCCGTTGCCGAGTACATTGCTGCCGCAGCCGGCGGCACGCTGTTTGCCATCACCCCGGCAGAGCCGTACACACAGGCCGACCTCAACTGGTCGGATCCGGACAGCCGCGTCTGCCGTGAGCACGATGCGCCCGAAAGCCGCCGCATCGCCCTGGAACAAACAGCGGTGCCGGATTGGCAGAGCTATGACACGGTATACATCGGCTACCCCATCTGGTGGGGGATCGCCGCATGGCCGGTCAACAGCTTTGCGGCGGCCAATGATTTTACCGGAAAAACGGTTATCCCCTTCTGCACCTCCGCCTCGTCCGGGCTTGGCAGCAGCGGCACGCTGCTGGCGGAGGCTGCCGGAACCGGCCGCTGGCTGGAGGGCATCCGCTTTGCCTCCGGTGCCGACGAAGCCACGGTGGCTGCGTGGGTACAAACCGTGCAGGCCGCACAATAAAATCTTCTCTACCATAGGGCGGAAGGGCTCCCCGATACCGGGAAGCCCTTCCGTTTTCGCATCACTTACTCTGTACAGACCGGTCGCTCCGTCTGACCAGCCACTCAAACCACTCCACCAGCTTAAAGCGCGCTACATAGCGCCGGCCGCCGGTTACCAGCTCCTGCTGCGGATCGCTAAGCACCTGCTGCAGCGCACCACCGTCCGTGGCGGCACCAAGGCACATCGGCGGAAACACCACGCACCACCAATTGTGTCCCTGGCCGCTGCCAATGGTCAGGCGCACGGCGTCATACATGCCGGCCGGCATGGTCACCGTATCATATCGGCGGGTGGTAAAGTACATCCGGCAGAGCTGCACCTGCACCGGGTAGGCATACCCAGCCTGCTGCACCGTCTGCTGCGCCACCGCCTGCAGCCGGGGCAGCTGCTGCTGCGCCAGCGCCCTGGCCTCGGCCGCATTTGTTGCCTCATCCAGCCACCCGGCGGCAGCGGCCGTTACGGCGTCCCGCACCTGCAGCTTCAGCTGCTGATCCGCCTCGCTATCGGAATTGGCCAGGATATGCAGGCGCAGCACACGGCTGCGGATGCCCTGACACTCACCGTACAGACCGCACAGCGACAGCACCATACTCAGCACCAGCGCACCGCAAACTGCTTGTATCCACCGCTTTTTCATGAAAAAAACCGTCCTTTCCTGCTTTTCAGTAAGCAGTATGGACGGCTTTTTCCAGTTTTATACAGTTTTTTCCACGCTCACCACCGGTGCGCCGCAGGGACGGCAGAGAAAGGCCACCGGACAGCACTGTGCCAGCGCCGCCACGCAGCGCTCCGCCTGCGCCACCGCCTGCGGCGGAAACAGCGCAAACACGGCCGAGCCGCTGCCGGTCATCTGGCTGCACAGCGGCGAAAAGGCCGCCATCTGTTCGCGGATCGCCCGCACCTGCGGCAGTGCCAGCGCCGGTTCAAAAACATTGCCCATCTGCCGGCATAGGCCGGCAAGATCCCCCTGCCGCAGCGCCTCCAGGGCCGGCGAAAGCGCCGGGTGGCCGGCCACCGGCGCTGCATCCAGCCGTGCATACGCCTCGGCGGTGGAAACCCCCTGTTCCGGCTGCGCAACAGCAATCACGCAATCCGGCAGTGCCGGCAGGGGGGTCAGCTTCTCCCCCACACCGGCGGCCAGCGCCGTACCGCCCAACAGGCAGAACGGCACATCCGCTCCCAGCGACAGTCCTAATGCATACAGCTGCTCCGGCGGCAGCGCCGTGCCATACAGCGCATCCAGCGCCAGCAGGGCCGCGGCGCCATCGGCACTGCCGCCGCCCATGCCCGCCTGCTGCGGAATGCGCTTGTGCAGCGTCATATGCACCCCACCGGCAATGCCGGTATGGGCAAAGAAGCGTTCGGCCGCGCGATAGGCGATATTCTGCTCCGGCGGACATGGCGCGCTGCCCACCGTATCCAGCCGGATATCCTGTGCCGGCTCCGCCGTCAGTGTGTCGCAGCGATCCACCGCCTGCATGATACTGCACAGCTCATGGTAGCCATCCGGCCGGCGGCCGGTCACATCCAGCGTCAAATTCAGCTTGGCCGGTGCCTGCACCGTCACCCGCATAGTCCGTTCTCCGCCAAAAAGGCACGGATGCGCTCCAGCGCCTCCTGGATATGCTTCAGCGAATAGCAGTAGGAAATACGCACAAAGCCCTCGCCGCTGGTGCCGAACGCCGTGCCGGGGATCACCGCCACATGCTTTTCCTTCAGCAGACGCTCACAGAATTCCTCTGAGGTCATCCCGGTGGCCGCAATGGAGGGGAACACATAAAAAGCCCCCTCCGGCTCAAAGCAGGTCAGGCCGAGGCTATTCAGGCCGTCCACGATCAGGCGGCGGCGCATATCGTATTCCTCCCGCATGGCCACCACATCCCCATCGCCGTTCTGCATCGCCTCAATGGCCGCATACTGGGCGGTAGTAGGTGCGCACATGATGGCAAACTGGTGCAGCTTGGTCATCATTTTCAGGATCGGTGCCGGCGCACAGGCATAGCCCAGTCGCCAGCCAGTCATGGCAAATGCCTTGGAAAATCCGCTGATCAGCACGGTGCGCTCCTGCATATCCGGCAGCGAGGCAATGCTCACATGCTGCCGGCCGTAGGTCAGCTCCCCGTAGATCTCATCCGAGAGCACCATAATATCCGTTCCCCGCAGCACGGCAGCGATCTGCTCCAGCTCCTCCCGCGGCATAATGGCGCCGGTCGGGTTATTGGGGTATGGCAGCACCAGCAGCTTGGTGCGCGGGGTGATGGCTGCCCGCACGGTCTCCGCCTGCAGGCGGAATGCGTCCTCGGCCCTGGTTACCAGCGGCACCGGCACACCGCCCGCCATACGGGTCAGCGGCTCATAGCACACAAAGCACGGCTCCGGGATCAGCACCTCATCACCGGGACAAACCAGCGTGCGGAAAGCAAGGTCGATCGCCTCACTGCCGCCCACGGTGACCAGCACCTCTGTCTTTGGCTCATACACCATGCCGCTGTGCCGCTGCACATAGGCGGCTATCGCCTGCCGCAGCGGCAGCATACCGGCATTGGCGCTGTACCAGGTTTTGCCCTTTTCCAGCGTGCGGATACCCTCCTGCCGGATATGCCAGGGGGTGGAAAAATCCGGTTCGCCAACCGACAGGGAGATCACATCCTCCATCTCGGCGGCAATATCAAAGAACTTCCGGATGCCGGAGGGCTTAAGCTCCTGCAGCGTTCCGTTCATGAGCTTTTCGTAATTCATATCTGGCCTCTCTCATCCACATCCCCGTCCACAAAAAGGACGCCTTTTTCCTTATAGGTCTTCAGCACAAAGTGGGTGGCCGTGGAAAGAACGCCATCCAGCGGCGACAGCCGCTTGGCCACAAACATCGCCACATCGCGGAAAGAGCGGCCGGTGATGGTCACCGACAGATCATAGCCACCGGACATCAGCTTGAGGCTCTCCACCTCGTCAAAGGCCATAATGGCCTCCGCCACGGCGTCAAAGCCACGGTCCTTGGAGGGGGCGATCTGCAGATCAATCACCGCAGTAACATACTCGCGGTCGGTCTTATCCCAGTCGATCAGGGCCTTATAGCCGCGCACCACGCCGGCCTTCTCCAGGGTAGACAGGCGCTCCTCCACCTCTGCCTTGGACAGACCCAGCATCACCGCCAGCTGCTCGGCAGACATCCGGGCATCGGTATCCAACAGTTTCAACAGCTTATCCATTGTTTATCTCATCCTTTCGGTTTTGGTACATCTTCAGGCCTTTGGCGGCTGCTTTTTCGGCAGCGGGGTACGGTTACCCTGCTCATCCACCAGCAGGATGCTGTCCAGCTGCCCCTCCAGCGTGCGTCGGAAATCGGCCAGATAGGCCTCCCGCAGCGCCTGCTGCTCGGCGGCCTCCTCCGGGGTCAGCCCGCTCTCCCGCTTCTTTTTGGCCAGCGCATTGATGCGTGCAATCCGTTCCTTGTTCACCGGTTCTTTGTCTCCTTATTCTGTGCCGCCTGCGCGGCGGTAAAGATCTTGTTGAAATAGGTGCGGCTATCCGTCCCGCTCGGCCGCAGGTAGCGGCCGAGGCCATACAGGCAGTCCGGCTGCCGCGTGATACGGTTGATACGGCTTTCGCAGGTCAGGGTACCGCGGAAGCCCATCTCCCGGATGATTGCCTTGGCCTCATCGCAGATGGCACCGTAGGGGTAGGTAAACACCGTGGGGGTGACCCCCGCATTCTGTGTCAGCAGCTGCTGTGCCGTGGTCAGATCCTGCTGCAGCGCCAGCCGGTACTGCTCCGTCGTTTCCCCGGCGCGCTTGAGCGTACCCTTGCGTTTGCCGCTCTCGCAATAATGCATATCATAGCTATGGCTCTGGATCTCCACCGCGCCGCTCTCCACCATCTCCCGGATCTGCGCCCAGGTAATATGGGAATAGACCAGATGATCCTGCTCCTGCGGTGAGTCGGAATACTGCTGTGACCAGCTGACCACCGGCGAGATCACCGCCCGCATACCGTACTTTTTCAGCAGCGGGTAGGCATAGAAATAATTGTTGTAATACCCATCGTCAAATGTCAGCATGATGGGCTTTTCCGGCAGCGGCGTTCCCTCGCTGACATAGGCCAGCAGATCCGCCATCACGATTGTCTCATAGCCGGCCGAGCGTATGTACTCCAGATCCTTTTCAAACTGCGTTGCCGAGATCACATAGCGCCCGATCCGGGCAGGATCCTCCAATATGCCGTGGTACATGACGATCGGCAGGCAGACAGCCGGCGCCGTGCCGGTTGTTTCAGCAGCCACGGCAGCTGCCGGACGGCGGCTGCTCAGCACCGCCTCGCCCACGCCGGCCACCGCCAGCAGAGCCACCAGCACCAGCAGCCCGGCGTCCCGCCATTTATGCCAATGAAATACACGATACATGATTTTATCACCTCTCTCCACATACATAGCAGAAATCGGTGAAAAAATGCCGGTGGATTTACTCCTCTGCGGCAGGGGTATCGTCCAGCAGCTCGGCTGCCTCGCTGCTGCTTAACGCCGTGACATCCTTCAGCTTGCGCTGGATCTGCCGGGTACGCACACCCACCAGTCGATCCAGCTCGGTATTGGCCTGTTCCAGCCGGGACTGTGCCCGCTGGATCACATCGCCGAAGGTATCAAACTCGGTGCGCACGGCGCCCAGCACCTTCCACACCTCGCCGGAGCGCTTCTGGATCGCCAGCGTGCGGAAGCCCATCTGCAGGCTGTTCAGCACCGCCGCCATCGTGGTGGGGCCGGCAATGTTCACATGATATTCCCGCTGCAGGGTCTCCACCATGCCGCGGCGCACCACCTCGGCATACAGCCCCTCAATCGGCAGGAACATGATGCCGAAATCCGTTGTGCTGGGGGGCGCAAGATATTTGTCCCGGATATCCTTGGCAAAGCTGCGGATGCGCTGCTCCAGCACACTGCCCGCTGCCTTGACCTGCTCCGGGTCGCCTGTCTCATAGGCATCCAGCAGCTGCGCATAGGCATCCGCCGGGAATTTTGCGTCAATCGGCAGCCACACGGTGCCGTCATCGCTGCCCGGCAGCTTGACGGCATACTCGACAAAATTGGTGCTGCCCGGCTTGGTCTTCACATTGGCCTCATACTGCTCCGGAGACAGGATCTGCTCCAGAATAGCGCCAAGCTGGATCTCCCCCAGCACGCCGCGGGTCTTGACATTGGAGAGCACCTTTTTCAGGTCGCCCACACCGTTGGCCAGGGTCTTCATCTCACCAAGGCCGGCGTACACCTGCTCCAGCCGCTCATTCACCAGCCGGAAGGACTGGCTGATGCGGTCATTGAGGGTCTTCTGCAGCTTTTCATCCACCGTCTGGCGCATCTGATCCAGCTGCCGGCCGTTCTCCTGCCGGATGGTCTCCAGCTGCCCCGTAACCGCCTGCCGGATGGTCTCCAGGCTATCGGTCACGGTCTTGTTGGCCGTACCCTGTGCCGTCAGCAGCACCTCGCTCATGCTCTGCACCGTCTGCTGGATTACGCGGGCGCTTTCCTGCCGGCTGGCGCGCTGCTCCTCGGTCAGCTGCGCCTGCATCCGCTCCAGCCGCTCTACCAGCTGCCGCTGTCCGGCAGCGTCCTCCTGCCGGCGGCGCAGAGCCGCCAGCTGGCACACCGCTACGATCAGCAGCCCAACTGTGGCCAGCCCCAGACCGAGCAAAATGTATTCGGTCATGCGTTTTTCCTCCTTGCAATCGCCGTCACGGCTCAGATCGTGCTATCGTCCTCGTCGTCATCCTGCGTCTGCCGGCGGCCATGCTGCCGCAGCTCTTCCTCGCTGTACTGGCGCGGGATGGTGGTCGGTGCGGCAGCCGCCCGCTGATCCGAAAAAATCGGCTCGTCCGGCTCCGGCTCCTCCACCTCCAGGTTCAGATCCAGCCGCTGCTGCTTGTCCGCATCCGGATGCTCCGCATAGTAGGGGTCGATCATCAGCCGCCGGATCACCGGAAAGATCGTGTACTGGATCAGCAGCGACCGGAAGCCCGGCAGCACCAGCACAAACAGCAGCAGCACCAGCATATACACGATCATATAGGGCAAAAGCGCCAGCAGCAGGAATGCCGCAATGTAGATCAGCAGCAGCACGGCCGAGATCAGCAAATTCTGCTTAAGTCCCGCCGCGGAAAAGATCAGCGCGTTCCGGTAGATCTGCTTCAGACTCAGCCGGAAGGTCACCACCAGGAAAGGAATATAATACTTCATGAAGGTGAAAACAACATAGCCAAACACGCTGACCCCGAACACGATATAGTTGAGCAGCCCCATTTTCATCGGCTCCGGCACGGTCTGCGAAGCGTCAAACAGCGTGATCAGCTCCGGAAACAGGCCAAAGGTGTAATAGCTGATATTGAACAGCAGCAGCCCGGTGACCACCAGATTGATCAACCCGCAGGCCAGGGCCTGTCCGCGGTTCTTGCGGATCGTCTCAAAGAAATCCGACCGCACAAAGGCATGCTTCTGCCGGGAAAAATTGCGGGTAACAAAGGTCAGACCGACCTGTGCCCAGCCGCAGGTAACCACCGGCAGGCTGACCAGCAGGTACAGCAGGCCGGCCTGCATCAGCTGCCAGAATTTCCGCCCGTAAATTTCAAAAAAGACCACCCACGCGCGCTTTTGCGGAGCATTTTTCTCCACCCCGGCGCCTTCCTTGGTATAATCAAACAAACCGAAAAAACCGGCCACAAATTCCACTCCTTTGTCTTGATGTTCCCTTTCACGGCAGCAGACCGGCAAAAACCGTGCGCAGCAGCACATTGACCAGCCCCGTTGCCAGCGCCAGTGCCAGAAACAGCAAAAAGCGCAGGCAATACAGCCGAAAGCGCGGCCACAGCGCGCCCGGTGCCGCATCGGCCAGCGCCGCCGGTTCCGCCGGCAGCAGCTGCCGGCTGAGCTGCAGCGACAGCCGCAGGCTCTCGGCACCGGCCATGGTCAGCACAGCCGCGCACAGCAGGCCGTGCGGCAGGATAACCGCCGCCACCGCTGCCACCCCCGTACGGCCGAGGGAATAATAGTACGCCTCCGTCAGGCCGAGGCCGATTCCCTGCAGCAGGGGGGCCAGCAGCACAAACGGGGCGCCGCACGGCCACAGGCCGAGCAAGAACAGCGCCGCCAACAGCAGCAGCTCCGAAAACACCGCCCCGGACAGGGCGCCCAATCCGTTTTTCAGCCCGCCGGTCACACCACTGACCCGCAGCAGACTGCCCCAATCGCGGGTGATATGCGGCGCAACGGTCATATAGGCGATCACACCGATCGCCGCCCCCAGCAAAAACAGCCCCATAAAGGGGAACAGCCGGCGGTTCCCCGCCAGAAAATCGGTCATTGCCCGCCGCCGGCGGGTGGTTGTCCTTTTCATGGGCATCCCTTCCTTTCCTGTTACTGTATGCTATGCAGAAGGGAAAGAAAAAAGACCGGAAAAGCAAAGTCCGCCGGCCATGCGGCTGCACGGCGGCGGACTTTTCACAGCTCAGCACCGGTCAATAGCGGCCGTTCCGAGAAAAGGGAGAAACGGCGCTCAGTGCCGGCGGCAATTGACGCCCAGCACGCCACCCAGACCGCCGGCCACGATCAGCACCGCCAGCTTAAGCACGGCAGTGCCGCCGCTGACACCGCTGTAACGGATAAACCCGGCCAGCAGGATCAGCAGATACAGCACCAGACCGCACAGTGCCCCCACCGCCAGGCCACGCTGCCCGGCCGCGGCCGCGGCCGCGAGACCGCCGGCAAAAGCCCCGGCTGCCGCCGCGGCAATGGCCAGCGGCAGCACCGCCGCACGGGGCACATCCACTGTGCGCACCAGGGCTGCCATCAGCAGCAGCGCTGCAACGCAGACGATCACTCCAATCGCCGTCCCCACCAGCAGCGGCCGCAGCCACTGCCGGGCAAAGGAGGGCGTTCTGTCCCGCGACTCCATCCTCGGTTCCTCCCCGTTTTCATCATTTGGTTTTCATCCACAATGTATGATGCAAACGGGGAAAATATGCAATCCGCTGTGCAGCGGATCAGATATCGTCATCATCGTCGTCATCATCATCCGCTGGTGCATCATGCTTGGTATCCACCGTCTGGATGGCCCACTTCTTGAACTGCATCTTGGTGCGATCCGAACCGCTCTCGATGGTGATGGTATCGTCCTTGATGCTGACCACACGGCCGCAGATGCCGCCAATGGTCGTCAGCTCATCGCCCACGCGCAGGCTGTTGCGCATCTGCTGCTCTTCCTTCTGCTTTTTCTTCTGCGGACGGATGAGCATGAAATACATCAGCACCACGATCAGAACCAGCGGTGCAAACTGCAGCAGCATTGCCTGCCAGTTGCTGCCACCCTGCGTTGCGCCGTCAGCCGCAGTCGTCGAGACCTCGTCGGCCAGCAGGAGCATCTTTGCCATAAAATTCATTTGTTCTTCCTCCAAAACTCAATATTTCTTTTATTATAAGGGCTGCCTGGAAAAAGTGCAACCCGTTTTTCACACAAAATGCAAAATTTACAATTTGTCCAAAAAAAGCTCAGATACGGTGGTCCAGTACCCCGACATACCGGCGATAGAATTCCTCATACCGTCCCTCATCCAGCGCCTCACGGATACGCTCCATCAGACGGTTGTAAAAATACAGGTTGTGCATCACCGTCAGCCGCATCCCCAGCATCTCATTCACCTTCAGCAGATGGCGGATATAGCTGCGGGAAAAACGGCGGCAGACAGGGCAATCGCACTCCTCATCCAGCGGCCGGGGATCCTCCGCATATTTATTGTTGATCAGGTTGCGGTGCCCCTGCCAGGTGAAGATATGGCCGTGGCGGGCATTGCGGGAGGGCATCACGCAGTCAAACAGATCCACCCCGCGGTGTACTGCCTCCAGGATGTTCTCCGGCGTGCCCACCCCCATCAGGTAGCGGATCTTGTTTTTCGGCATATACGGCTCCACCGCCTCAATGATCCGGTACATCTCCTCGGTTGGCTCACCCACCGCCAGGCCGCCGATGGCGTAACCATCCAGATCCAGCTCGGCAATCTGCTGCATATGCTCCACCCGCAGATCGGCAAAGGTGCAGCCCTGATTGATCCCAAACAGCAGCTGCCGCGGATTGACGGTATCCGGCAGGCTGTTCAGCCGGGCCATCTCCTCCTTGCAGCGCCGCAGCCAGCGGGTGGTGCGGGCACAGGATTGGCTGGCATACGCGTATTTTGCCGGATTTTCCACACATTCGTCAAAGGCCATGGCAATGGTGGAACCGAGATGCGATTGGATCTGCATGCTCTCCTCCGGGCCGATAAACAGCTTCTTGCCGTCGATATGGGAGGCAAAGTGCACCCCCTCCTCCCGGATCTTCCGCAGGCTGGCCAGCGAGAACACCTGGAACCCACCGCTGTCGGTCAGGATCGGTCCGTCCCAGCCGGTAAATTTATGCAGCCCGCCCATGCGGTATACCAGATCGTCCCCCGGACGCACATGCAGGTGGTAGGTATTGCACAGCATCACCTGGCAGTGCAGGTCCTTCAGGTCAAAGGCCGACACGCCACCCTTGATGGCGCCGCAGGTGGCCACATTCATAAATGCCGGGGTCTGCACCGTGCCATGGGGTGTTTCAAATACCCCGCGGCGGGCAGCGCCCTCTGTTTTTGTGATCGTCAGCATGGTTTCTTCTCCGTTTTCTGTCTGTTTATAGGATCAGCATGGCATCACCGAAGGAGAAAAAGCGGTATTTTTCCTCCACGGCATGCTTATAGGCTGCCATCGTGTGCTCATAGCCGGCAAAAGCACTGACCAGCATGATGAGGGTACTTTCCGGCAGGTGGAAATTGGTGATCAGTCCATCCAGCACCTGAAATTGGTAGCCGGGATAGATGAAAATACCTGTCCACCCCTCTGCCGGCTCCACACGGCCGTTGGTCAGGCCAACGCTTTCCAGCGTGCGGCAGCTGGTGGTGCCCACAGCGATCACCCGGCCGCCCCGCTCACGGGTGCGGTTGATGATCTGCGCCGTTTTCTCGCTCAGCTCGTAGTGCTCGGTGTGCATTTTGTGGGCGGTGATCTCCTCTTCCTTCACCGGGCGGAAGGTGCCAAGCCCCACATGGAGGGTAACAAAGGCGATATCCACGCCCTTCGCCCGCACCTGCTCTAACAGCTCCGGGGTAAAGTGCAGGCCGGCAGTCGGCGCAGCGGCGCTGCCCAGCTCACGGGAATACACCGTCTGGTAGCGCTCCTGATCCAGCAGCTTTTCGTGGATATACGGCGGCAGGGGCATCTGTCCAATGCGCTCCAGCACCTCGTAGAAATTCCCCTCATAGCGGAACTGCACCAGGCGGTTGCCGCCCTCCAGGATCTCCAGCACCTCAGCTGTCAGCAGCCCCTCACCAAACACCAGCACATCCCCCGGTTTCGCCCGGCGGCCGGGACCGGCCAGCACCTCCCAGGTGTCATTCCCCCTGGGGGTCAGCAGCAGCAGCTCCACATGGGCACCGGTGGCCGCACGCACCCCCAGCAGACGCGCCGGCAGCACCCGGCTGTCGTTCAGCACCAGGCAGTCGCCCGGCCGCAGATAGTCCAGGATATCCCGGAAATGCCGATCCTCCCACCCGCCGGTCCGGCGATCCAGCTTCAGCAGCCGGGAGGCATCGCGCGGCTCCACCGGGGTCTGGGCGATCAGCTCCTGCGGCAGATCGTAATAAAATTCACTACGCAGCATACGCTATTCTTCCTATCCTGTGTTTTCGGCCGGGGGGAGTTGCGCAGTTGCATATTGACAATCCCCTGCCGGCAGTGATAAAATGCAACTGTATGACCGGTCTATTATATACCGGATGGCACTTTTTTTCAATGGTTTTTTATTTTCGTCTGTTTTGTGAGGTAAGGGAGTATACTATTATGAGCGAGAAAAAGCACTACCGCGTTGGCATTGTTGGCTGCACCGGCATGGTCGGGCAGCGGTTTATGACCCTGTTGGAAAACCATCCCTGGTTTACTGTTACGGCGCTGGCTGCCAGCCCCCGCTCCGCCGGCAAGCCCTATGAGCAGGCGGTTGCCGGCCGCTGGGCGATGGATACGCCGATCCCGGAAAGCATGAAACAGATGCCCGTGCTGGACGCCTCCCGCGTGGAGGAGGTCGCCGCTCTGGTGGACTTCATTTTCTGCGCTGTGGACATGAAAAAGGACGATATCCGTGCGCTGGAGGAGGCCTATGCCAAGGCCGAATGCCCGGTCGTTTCCAATAACAGCGCCCACCGCGGCACGCCGGATGTGCCGATGATCATTCCGGAGCTGAACTGGCAGCACGAACAGATCATTCCGGCACAGCGCCGCCGCCTCGGCACCCGCCGCGGCTTTGTTGCCGTTAAGTCCAATTGCTCCCTGCAGAGCTATGTGCCGGCGCTGTACCCGCTGGATGAATACGGCGTACGGGATGTGCTGGTGTGCACCTATCAGGCAATTTCCGGCGCCGGCAAGACCTTTGAACGCTGGCCGGAAATGGTGGACAATATCATTCCGTATATCGGCGGCGAAGAAGAAAAATCCGAGCAGGAGCCGCTGAAGATCTGGGGCAGGATCGAGGGGGACACCATCGTGCCGGCCACCTCCCCGGCCTTCACGGCACAGTGCCTGCGGGTGCCGGTCAGCAACGGTCACTTTGCGGCGGTGTTTGTCCGGTTTGACCGCAAGCCGACCAAGGAACAGATCATCGAAAAATGGAACAGCTTCTCCGGCCGGCCGCAGGCGCTGCAGCTTCCGTCGGCACCGCAGCATTTCCTGCGGTATTTCGAGGAGCCGGATATGCCCCAGACCCGGCTGCACCGGGATCTGGAGGGGGGCATGACGGTCTCCCTTGGCCGGCTGCGCGAGGACAGCCAGTACGACTATAAGTTTGTGGGCCTCTCGCATAACACCCTGCGGGGGGCGGCCGGCGGCGCGGTGCTGCTGGCCGAGCTGCTGTGTGCCGACGGCTACATCAGCGCACGGTGATCCCCGCATTTCCCTGTTATGCTCTTGTTGATCACGCAAATACACTTCGGTAATGAAAGGCGGTTTTTTCTATGGCAAAGCAGCCCCTTTTCTCCGGCGCCGGCGTGGCGCTGGTCACCCCGATGCTCCCGGATGGGAATGTCAACTATGCCAAGCTGGAGGAGCTGGTGGACTGGCATATCTGCCACGGCAGCGACGCCATCATCGCCTGCGCCACCACCGGCGAAGCACCGACCCTGACCTCCCCGGAGCACCTGGAGGCGCTGCGGGTGGTGATCGACCGGGCAGCCGGCCGCGTGCCGGTGATCGCCGGCACCGGCTCCAACGATACCGCCCACTGCATTGATATGTGCCGGGTGGCCCAGCGCATGGGCGCCAATGGCCTGCTGCTGGTTACCCCCTACTACAATAAGACCTCCCAGCGCGGGCTGATCGCCCACTACACCAAGGTGGCAGCCTCCACCGACCTGCCAATGATCCTGTACAATGTGCCCTCCCGCACCGGTGTGAACATCCAGCCGGAAACAATGGCGACCCTGTACCGGAATATCGAGCAGATCGTCGGCCTGAAGCAGGCCAGCGGCGACCTTTCTGCCACGGCGCGCATTGCCGCCCTGTGCGATGTACCGATCTACTCCGGCAATGACGACCAGATCGTCCCGATCCTGTCGCTGGGCGGCCGCGGCGTGATCTCGGTGCTGTCCAATATTCTGCCGCAGACGGTGCATGATATCTGCCAGAGATGGTTTGACGGCGACCCGGCCGGCAGCCTGCAGCTGCAGCTGGAATATCTGGATCTGGCCAATGCGCTGTTCTCGGACATCAACCCCATCCCGGTGAAAGCGGCTATGAACCGCATGGGTATGGAGGTTGGCGAGTGCCGCCTGCCGTTGTATCAGATGGACGAACGGGCCTTCAGCGCGCTGGAAGCCGTTCTGCACAAGCACGGCCTGATCGACTGAGGAAAGGAGCTGAGCGCCATGCGTATTCTGCTGTCCGGCTGCGCCGGCCGCATGGGGCAGGCGATCACCGCCCGCGTGTCTGCCGACCCGGCACACACCATTGTGGCCGGCATTGACCGCACCGACGCCGGCCTGCCCTACCCGGTCTATCCCCACCCGGCCGATTGCCGGGAGACCGCCGATGTGCTGATCGCCTTTTCCAATCCCTCGCTGCTGGCGGAGGAGCTGGCCTATGCCACAACGCACCGGCTGCCGGCGGTGATCGCCACCACCGGCCTGGATGAGGCACAGCAGGCCGCCCTGCACACAGCGGCGGCAGCCATACCGGTTTTTTACAGCGGCAATATGAGTGTCGGTGTCGCGCTGCTCTCGGCCCTGACCAGAAAGGCGGCCGCCGTGCTGGGCACAGCCTTTGATGTGGAGATTTTGGAGATGCACCACAACCAAAAGCTGGACGCCCCTTCCGGCACCGCCCTGATGCTGGCACAGGCCGCCAGGGACGGCCTGCCCTATGAGCCGGAATATGTCTATGACCGGCACAGCCGCCGGCAAAAGCGGGCGCCGCAGGAGATCGGCATTTCCTCCGTACGCGGCGGCAGCATCGTCGGTGAGCACCAGGTGATCTTTGCCGGCGATGAGGAGACGGTCATTCTGACCCACCGGGCACAGTCCCGCGGCATTTTTGCCGTCGGCGCCCTGCGGGCGGCCGCTTTCCTGCAGCAGCAGCCGGCCGGCCTGTACACCATGGACGATCTGCTGGCAAATGCCGAATAAAACCGCCTATACAGCACAAAAGACCGGACGCCGACAGACGGCGTCCGGTCTTGTGTTTTGCCGTTACAGCTGCCGCCGGCAGCCGTCGATCTGAATGTTCTGTCCGGCAATATACGAGGCCCGCTCCGATGCCAGGAAGCAGATCAGCTCGGCATTCTCCCGGTCACTGCCGGTACGGCCGAGATAGGAGAGCGGGCTCTCCTGCACATGGTCGATGTCCGCAATATCCGACGGGCTGACGCTGCCGGGGGAAACGCAATTGACCAGCACGCCGCCGGCCGCCACCTCCTTGGCCAGGGCGCGGGTCATGGCGATCACCGCCCCCTTGCTGGCGGAATACTGCACCATATTGGCGTTCCCGTACACCCCCGCCACCGAGGCCACATTCACAATGCGCCCGTAGCCGCGGCGGAGCATACCGCCAAGCACCGCCTGAGTGCAATAGACCACACCCATCACATTGACCGACAGGTACTGCTGCCAGTCCGCCTGCGTCAGCTCCAGAAACGGCTTGCTGCTGCGCCAGACGGCGGCATTGTTGATGAGGATATCCACCCCGCCGAAGCGCTCGGTGGCGGCGGCCACGGCCTGCTGCACCGCTGCGGCATCACTGACATCGCAGGGGCATGCCAGAATGGGCGTACTATACCCGGCCAGCTCCTGCTGCAGCGCATCCAGCGCTGCGGCATCCCGGTCCAGCAGCAGCAGCGTCGCCCCCTCCTGTGCCAGCCGGATGGCGCAGGCCCGGCCGATACCGACAGCAGCGCCCGTGATCATCGCGGTCTTTCCCGAAAACTCCATTTTCGTTTCCTCCTAACCAATTTTGTTCCATCATTTCCAGCGCCGGCCGCCCCTTGGGAACCCGGCAGCCTTTGCCGTGCACAGTATACCATACTCCGGCCGGGCGGGCGATACCATTTCCGATACAAAAACCCACATAAATGAAACGGCCGCCGGACAGCTGTCCGGCGGCCGTCTGGGTCAGCAGCAGCCGCGCCGCGGCGGGGTGGGATCCTTCGGCTGGCTGCAGCCGCAGCCACTTTCATTTTCGCAGGCCGGCGGGAAGAACTCATTCACCGGGAAGCTCATCTTATGGAACAGATCGCAGGGGTTCTCGCTGGTGGGCGTGCATTCCTTGCTCGGCATGCAGTAGTCATACACCGGCATCAGCATCTGCACATTGCGGATCAGCTGCACAATGGTGAAAATGCCGAGAGAAACGACCACCAGCCGGTTCTCGGCGCAGTCCACGAAATTGCCGCCGTACCGGCTGCACAGGCTGGCCGGGATGCTGCCGCAATCGCCGCAGTCGTAGTGGCAGCGCTCACAGCAGTCCACCAGGCGGGCATCCAGCACCACCGGTTCAGCGATCTGTACGCAGCAGTGCGGCATATTGCGGGTGGGCATCTCCTGCCGGTCGTGTTCGTCCGGCCGATACTCACTGTGGAACACCCGCACATGACCCTCGCTGCCATAGAGGATGACCTTCTTGCGGAAGATCCCGACACCATGCAGCACATTGCAGGGGGTTCCGTGGCCACCGTACACCTCCACCTCCACATCGAAGAAGAAGGTCAGATCGCAGGAGTAGTACCCCCGATTAAAGGGCAACGCCTCTACATCTATGTAGGTGGTGATGACCTCGGCCTTTTTGGTGCGGATGCCGGTGGCGTGATCGACGATCATCTGATCCCGCTCGGTGAAGAACAGCCGCATGTTTTCAATGCAATCCTTGTCGCAGCAGCTATCGTACACCCGGCCAGCATCCACACAGACGGCTTCTTTGCATCCGTTATCCCGGATAAACTTTTGTTCCGCCATAGAACTATGCCTCCTATTCAAGATTAAAGCGACAGGGGAACGGCGCGCGGAGCCTGCCCGGTCTCGCTTCACTATCAGTGTATGAGGACAATGGCGGATGTGTGCCGGCACTTTGCCGTGAAATCGCTGTTCGGAGGACTCTTTTTCCCGGGCACCCGGTGCCTATCGGTGCACACGGCAAAATAACCGCTGCAGGACCCTGATCGTCATCCCGGGCACACAGGAATGTAAACTGTACGGTTTTGCTGTTTGCCCATTCCTTCAGCTTTCACCGCCCCAGCTACACCACGCCTCCGGCAGGAATTTTTATTACCGCTGACTGATCCTTTTCAAGCCACACATCCATCGCCGACCGATTGTAAATGATCCGCTCATCGGCGGATATTTTCAGGCTTTTTTGTGCAGCAATGTATTGGAAGATCTCCATATTGGTGGCGTACCAAATTCTTTCGTCCCCGGACAGGAGCTGCAGGAGCGTCTCAAGCTGTTGCCATTCCTCCTCGCTGCGCAGCTCGTGGCTGTGTCCCCATATATACAGCAGCGGCTTCGTCCACCGGCTGTCCAGTGCACCCATAAATCTCTCAACCACCGGCATGGCCACCTTGAAATGGCAGGTAGGGTTCCAAACAAGAAAATTTTCCGGCAGGCCGAAATCATTTGTGGCCGCAACGGTTCTGGCATACTCTATCCCACAGGCGCGCATAACCGAAACCACCCCGCTGTCGTACGAGCCGCTGGGATAGGACATGCCTGTCACCGGATAGCCTGCTATTTCTTCAAGGATTTTTCTATCCTTCATGATTTCTCCGACAAGCGAAGCTGCCGGCATCCGTGTCGGCCAACCGTGGGAATAGGTGTGACAGGCAATTTCATGATTTTGATATTCGTCGCGTACAGCCGCCAGCTCTTCGGTGGTTTTCCCGCGATATCGGCTGCCGTTAAGATGAAAGGTCGATTTCAGAGCGTACTTATCGAATAGCCGGATAAGCCGCGCATCATTTTCGTATCCATCATCAAAGCTGAATGTAACCACCCGGCGGCACCCGCCCGGATATATATGATACTGCAGCATCCCATACCCTCCTTTCAAAAATTAAACAAAACAATTGCCGCAACTCCGAGAAACAGGGCTAAAGCCTGTCTCCCGGACAGTTTTTCTTTTAGTAAAAATACAGAAATGAGCGAAGAAAGCAGGATCACACCCACATTCGTTATCGGAAACACCACTACACTGGGCAGCCGACCGGCCAGCAATGTATTGGCGGTATTGGCCACCGCCATAGCCGTACCGACCAGGACAATGGGAATGCCGGATTCCCTCCTGAATACCCGAACAGAGCTTTTTGCACAAAGGGCTGCCGCCGCCAAGGAAACCGCCGCTGACAGCAAAAAGGCCAGAAACAAAAAGCTGCCAACCTCCGGGGCGCGTGTGGATCTTTGCTGCAGCTTCTGTACAATTCCCAGGCCGCCGGACGATACCATAGAAATCATCAATGGAAGAAAAGCGCCCATCGGCGTTTTCTTATGCTCTGTATCCGGCCTTGCTGACGAAAGCCGTATGGCGGCTATGCAAAGCCCCACACTGAGTATTTTGCAGAAAGTAATGTGCTCATGCCATACGATCGTTCCGAATATGGTGGGGATGATAAAGCCGAAGGAGTATACTGTGGCGCATACGGAAACCGGCATCCGGCCAAGTGCCACGGTATACAGCCATTGGGCAAGCACGGTCAATATTCCGTACAGTATCCCCAGCACCGCTGTTTCAGCTGAGGGGATGTGCATTGTCTGCATGTTTAGTACACATATCCATACAGCAGCAATGAAAAACAACAAAGCCTGGGTTTTATAAAATGCCCTTCTGCCTCCGGTGCTGTCCCCGGCAGACACGCCGAGCCTCTTGGAAAAGACGGCCCGCGCCGTCGAACAGGAAACCGAGGCTATGAGCCAAAACACGGTGACCCCATTCATTTCCGGTTTCCCCGTATGATTTCGGCAAGATTTTCGCTCAGTATTTTTCTGGTGTCATCATCCACAAGGCTGAAACGGTTTCCGTCATTTGGTGTGCTTAAATAGTTCCACACACAATACGGAATTTGATTTTCACTCAGAAAACGAATGACATCCCGCATCCAGTTTTCCCGCCACGCCAACCAGCAATGCCGAATGGTGCCAAACTCGCCGCACCAAAGGATTTTATCGGGATGCTGCCGGATAAACTCTGCTGCAGGCGCAAGACTGTCGGCAATATAGCGGTAATCCATAGCCGTGTACTTTGAGAGTGTGTTTTCCTGTCCGTGAACGACCCGTTCAAAATCCCGATAATACTCTATATCGCCGGGGTATGGCATTTCCCGATTATAATACAGCGTATCGGACTGCAGGACCCCGCGCTGGTGGGTGAACGAAAAGGGTGCGTAGGTATGAAAGGTGTATACCACATTTTCATCGTCGAACACTTTCAGGTCCTTGAGGGTAAACGCCGAGTTCCAGCAGGTGCTGCCGAGGATGATTTTTCGCGCAGCATTCTTTCGGCGTATGGCATCGACGGTTCTTTGAGCGAGCGCATTCCATTTTTGCGGATCAACATCACGCACCTCGTTAAGCAGCTCAAAAGCCACATCCGGCCTGTCAGAGAATCGCTTCTCGATCGTTTCCCAAAGCAGGATAAATCGATCCTGCAATTCCGCATCGTCTAACAGCTGCACAGCCTCCTGTATATCACAGTAATTGCCGACCGCTTTATGCAGATTCAGGACTACATGCAGCCCGTATCGTTCGCACCAATCAAGAAACCGCTCCATAAGCGAAAAGATCTCTTCACGGTAAACTCCGGGCTTCTCTTCCAGAACAATTTGGTCGAAGCCGAGCCGGATATGATCCATTCCCAGCTCATAGATATAGCGCACATCCTTTTCGGTAATATAACCCCTGAAATGCTCAAAGTCGCCAACGGTCAGCACCAACCGTCTGTCCATCGGAAGACAATTGAACCGTTTATAGTTGGTCAGCCAGCCGCCGATGCCCATACCTCTTTCAAAACCGATAAACCTTTTCATCGCACACGCTCCCTTTTTGTCCATAATTATAGGCCGCTTTATTGGGCTGCGCAATACTTCCGATATAGGTGTTATTGCACAAAAGATAGATTTGTGCTACAATGACTGCGGAGGTGTAAATATGGAATTTTTCATCAGCAGAACGGAAGATGGCGTTGTCCGATACCCGATGCACAAGCACCCTTTTTGCGAGATAATGCTCTATTTTGAAGGGAAAGGATGCCTGAAAACAGAGGGCGGAGACATCCCGTTTGAAGAGAACACCGCCATCATTGTACCAAAAAATATCGCACATGGTTCTGTGTCTGAAAACGGATTCCGGAACATTTCCATAGGCGGACACTTTGAAAATCTGCTGCTGTTTGACACACCCGTTCCGATAAAAGCCACCATTGAAAGCAGAACGCTCGCAAAGCTGGTATATGAAAACCAATACGCCGACAACACGCATCTACTCTTGCTGGTGAATTGCTATATATCCTCTTTAATGCAATCGTTCCACTCGCCTTCACACATGGATACGGTCATAAACGGGATCGTGAATGATATAGCGCAAAACGCCCTCCGCCCCGAGTATGCCGTGACATCCGTGTTAAACAGCTCCGGCTATGCCGAGGATTACATCCGAGAAAAATTCCGGATGCGAACCGGCAAAACGCCCGTAGGCTTTGTCCACCAGGTGCGAATCAATCACGCCTGTATGCTGCTTGAAATCTATGGTAAGGAAATCTCCCTTGCGGAAATATCGGAAAAATGCGGATTTGCAAATCCGATATATTTTTCCCGCATTTTCAAGAGGATAAAGCAGGTAAGCCCTTCGGAGTATATCAAGCGGCTGAACAACACAGAAGCCCCCAAATCGCTGCCATTTTAGGGGGCGTTCCGTCCGCATCAAGCCACACCAAACGAGCCTTTGTCGCTTCCCTCGGCCGTATGTCCAGAGCAGAATCCGCAGCATCGATCGCAAGACCTTATTATTGGCCGCCACCCCATCTTCGAGGGCGCACGGTACAAGCTTCAACTTCTGTACATCTATGCGTGCGCCCGGAATTGTCCCGGCGTCAGACCGGTGCACCGCTTAAAGCGGCGGGTAAAATAGCTCTGGTCGGCGAAACCGCATTCCTGCGCGATCTGCGCCAGGGTCATCTCCCGGTCAGCCAGCAGACATCGGGCATGGTCGATCCGCACCTGCTCCACATATGCCGTGGGACTGATGCCGGTCACCCGGCGGAACACATGGCAGAAACGGCTGTCACTCAGCCCGGCAATCGCCGCCAGCCGGCCGATGCTCAGCTCCTCTGCCGGGTGCCCGGCCACATACTGCAGCACCGTATCGATCACCCGTACCGAGGCATTATAGCCTATCCGCTGGCGGTCCGACAGATTATCTGCCACATAAGTGCTGAGCAGCACAAACAGCAGCTCATTGATCAGCCCGGCGCACAAAAACTCGGCAAAGGCCGGTGCCTGCAGTGCCTGCCGGATGCGGTCGAAAAGACCGTCCAGCCGCTCATCCCCGGCAATATGCCGGCAGAACAGGACCCCCTGATACTCCCCCAGCATCTCCGGGGCAATGGTGATGCAGCAAACGCTGGAACGGCCGAAATCGCAGCACTCGTGCACCTCGGTGGAATTGGCCACGATCAGCTCCCGGCCCCTGACCGGGATCACACTGTCCCGGCAGCGGTATTCGCACCCCTCGGTTGTATAAAAATACATCAGCTCGATGGCCGAATGCCAGTGCGGCGGCATCCGCAGCGGATGGTTTGAGCACTGCACACGGAACGGAAAATGCTGGCTATACACATGCCGCTCCTCATATCCAATGGTCTTCATATACACCCTCCACCAAAAAAGTCAGCAGAATAATCCAATGGCGCAGCGTGAAAATCATAGATTTTTCAGCCTGTCACCGATATAATCGTAGCATACCCATCACATGATGTCAACAAAATTGAAAGGGTGGATTTTTATGCGAAACATTCGGGATTACGGCGCCATTGGGGACGGCGTTACGCTGGACACCGCTGCAATCCAGCGGGCAATTGACGACGGCGGCATGGTCTATATACCGGCCGGCGATTATCTGATCGGTACGCTGTATCTGAAAAGCAACGGTGGCCTGCATCTGGCGCCGGGCGCTGTGCTGCACGCCAGCCACAACCGGGAGGATTACAATGCCGATGACTACTGCGCACAAAACCGCGTGTTCTCCAGCGAATGGGTCACCGGCGCACACCTGATCTCCGCCGTGGAGCAGGAAAACATCACCATCGAGGGCTACGGCACCATTGACGGCGACGGCCGCCACTGGGTGAACGAGGAGCACGACTGGACGCCGGATGAGACACGCCCGGCGCAGATGATCTTCCTGTGCGAATGCAAGGGCGTGCGTGTGACCGGCGTGCACCTGCAGAACGGCTCCTACTGGCACCTGTTCCTCCATGGCTGCTGCGATGCAGTCATTCAGGGACTGACCATCCGCGGCGACCGGCCGCGCTGGACGAATGACGGCATTGACATCGACTGCTGCTGCAATGTGCGGATCAGTGACTGCCTGGTCGATGTAGGCGATGACGCCCTGACGCTGCGCGCCTTCGGCGAACCGCTGCTGCACCGGGAGGCGGTGTGCGAAAATGTGGTGGTGACCAACTGCGTACTGCGCGCCGGCAAGGACTATGGCATCCGCGTCGGTGTCGGCAATGGCGTTGTCCGCAACTGCACCCTCAGCAACCTGGATATCGAGGCCCCGAACTGCGGCGGTCTGGGCATCATGGGGCGCTGGGCCGACCACGCCAGGATCATCACCTCCGTCGAGAACATCCACTGCACCGGGCTGACCATCCGCGCCAAGCGCCCGCTGGAATTCATAGTGGCACACGGCGTAAAGCCGCTGCCGGAGGACTGCTTTGTGCGGGATCTCGTTTGCAGCGGGCTGATGCTGTTCCCCAATGAGAGCATGCCGTTCTTCGGCCTGCCCGGCTCCCCGCTCAGCGGTGTACGGGTATCCGATGTGACGGTCAAGCTGCCGCCGGACTTTCCCGCCGACTGGAAGGTGTTCCTCATCCGCAACGGCCAGGATATCCGCATCGACGGGCTGAGCCTGATCAACGGCGCCGGCCGCGATGAGGCCACCTGCGCCGAGATCACCGACAGCCAAGATATCCGGATCAACCGACAGCGGCAGGCATAAAATTCCCCACACAGACGACCGGCGGTGCACGCTTGAGGTGTGCGCCGCCGGTCTTTTTTGCCGCTGCTTTTCTGCCGGGAAAACGGTTGACATTTCTCCTCCCCCTCCGTATAATGGGAGGGAACCGAAAGGAGTAGGTCTCTTCATGTTTTATTACGAAATGCACCAGCACACGGCCGGCTGCAGTGCCTGCGGCATAGATGATCCGGTCAGCACCGTGCTCGGGTTGAAAAAAGCCGGTTTTTCCGGCATGGTTCTCACCAATCACTTTTTCCACGGTAATACCGGCATCCGCCGCAGCCTGCCCTGGGAGGCGTTTGTCGGCGCCTACGAGGAGGCGTACCTTACCGCCAAGGCAGAGGGGGATCGGCTGGATTTCGATGTGCTTTTCGGCCTGGAGGAGGGACTCGGCGACGGCAAGGAGGTTCTGCTCTACGGTATCACGCCGGCGCTGCTGTATGCCCACCCGGAGTGGCCGCAGGCCACCCTGCCCCGGCTGAGCGCCATTGTGCGCGCCGCCGGCGGGCTGGTGTTTCAGGCACATCCCTTCCGGGTGCGCGATTACATCCCCCGCCCCTGGGAAAAGCTGCCCGCCGAGCAGCTGGATGGCATTGAGGTCTTTAACGCCTGCAACGGTGAGCTGGAGAACCTGCGCGCACAGCAGCTGGCGCAGCAAACCGGGCTGCGCCCCTGCGCCGGCTCCGATGCCCACACAGCGGATTTCCCTGCCCGCGCGGGCATTGCCTGCACCCGGCGTGTGCGGGATGAGGCACAGCTGGCCGCCGTGCTGCGTAACCGGGAATATTCCCTATATATCCAGGGGGAGGTTGTGGCGCTATGACGACCCTGCTTTTGCTGGTCATCTATCTGGCCTTCATCAGCCTCGGCCTGCCGGATTCCCTGCTTGGCTCCGCCTGGCCGGTGATGCAGCAGCAGATGAGCGTACCGCTCTCCTACGCCGGGCTTATCTCCATGATCATCTCCGGCGGCACCATCTGCTCCAGCCTGCTTTCCGACCGGCTGACACGGCGCTTCGGCGTGCGCACCGTAACGACCGTCAGTGTATTCCTGACCGCTGCCGCCATGTTCGGGTTTTCCACCGTCACCGCCTTTTGGCAGCTTTGCCTGTGGGCAGTACCCTACGGCCTCGGCGCCGGCGCCATTGATGCCGCACTGAACAACTATGTGGCTCTGCATTACACCGCCCGCCACATGAGCTGGCTGCACTGTTTCTGGGGGGTGGGCACCGTATGCAGCCCCTACATCATGAGCCGCGCACTGGCCACGGCCGGCTGGCAGTCCGGCTACCGCGCGGTGGCGGCAATACAGCTGCTCATTACACTGCTGCTTTTGCTGTCCACTCCCCTGTGGCGGCGCATGGGACAGGCCGCCTCACAGGCGGCAGACAGTGCACCGGCCGGCCTGCGCCGCAGCCTGCGCATCTGCGGGGTTCCGCAGCTGCTATGCGGCTTTTTCGCCTACTGCGCAGCGGAATCCACCGTAATGCTGTGGGCCAGCAGCTACCTTGTGCGTGCCCGCGGCGTAGACGCCAGGCTGGCCGCCGCCTTTGCCTCACTGTTTTTCATCGGCATCACCGTTGGCCGCTTTTTGGCCGGCCTCGTCTCCGAACGACTCGGCGACCGCCGCCTGATCCTGATCGGTACCGGCATCATGCTGCTGGGCATCCTGTGCATTGCGCTGCCCATCCCTATCAACACGCTGGCACTGGCCGGCTTTGTGGTGTTCGGCTTCGGCTGCGCTCCGATTTACCCCTCCATCATCCACGCCACGCCGGGCAATTTCGGCGCAGAAAATTCGCAAAGCATCATCGGCATCCAGATGGCCAGTGCCTATGTTGGCTCCACTTTTATGCCGCCGGTTTTTGGCCTGCTGGCCAATTATGTCTCCATCCGGCTGCTGCCGCTGTACCTACTGGCATTTACGCTTCTGATGGTGTGTATGCTGGAACGCGTACACCGGCTGGTGCGAAACCCCCGCTGAGATTGCTGCAGAAAAGCGCCCCTATCGGTGTCGTCCGACACCGATAGGGGCGCTTATATTATTCTGCCCGGTCCCTATACCGCCCCATTTTGCACTGCACACTGCGCAGGCCGGTGCGGGTGATCCCCAGCCGCATATCCATTTCCCGGGCCGCGTTTTCGTATGTACCGCCGGTATGATGCACCAGCAGATAGTCCGCCTCCCGGATCTTTCCGGCAGCCTGTATGCAAAAGCTTCTCACCGGGGCAGCGAGGCTGAATACCCAGATTGGTGCGCAGATGGTCACATGTTCGTATGCCGCCAGATTGATGTCGACAGGCTCAATCGGCATCGCCCACCGGTGCATCCCATAGCGCCCGCACCACCAAAAGCCGGGCGTTCCCGCTGTCCGCTCCGTCGCCCGGATCTCATAAACCGCCGCCCCCGTGCGGTTCGCCTGTTCATACGCCAGCTTCCGCACATAGCCCATGCGCGAAAAGAACACCACCAGCCGTTCCGGCCGCCTGCCGATGTTCGGGTAATCCGCCGCATCCACGCAGAAGCTTTCCTGCCGGGCGAACACCCATGCCGCATATCCGGTTGCCGCCTGGCACAGGCCGAAGATGAAATAGCTCGTAGACATAAAATTGCACGGAAACATATAAAACTGGATGCCGATCCACAGCATCAGCGTTACCCCGAAAATGCCACCGCACACCACGCCGGCGCGTTTTTTCGCCAGCAGCAGCCCCGCGGCCGTCAGATTGGTCAGCCCATTGACGATCAGCAGCGCCACCCCCGAAAAGGTGAAATTCTGAAACAGGACATTGGCAAACGGCAGCACCTGAAAATACGGCAGCATCGCATCCATTCCCATGGCCCGGCCGCTTGGGTCAAGCAGCATGCCTGCCGCACCGGCCACGGCGCCGAGACCGATAAACCATGTCCAGAAAAGCAATATGCCGCGGGCAGTGCGATAGCGTGAATGTGTTTGCATACTTTACGGCTCCTTTGTGTTATCGGAAAAACCGACCTTCCGGAATTCACCCGACAGGGCACTCCATTTGGACAGTATACTCCGCTACGCAGGCAGTTGTCAAGTCATCTCCCGCCGGTGACGGCCTCCGTGAAAAAAGCCTTGTCCAGCGTACTCTCCACCACCTGGGCATGGTTAGACAAAGCCGTCGAGGTACAACGGTTTTTCGGCTAAACAGCGTCCTTATCGGATTTGTTGCCCCTCGTCGGTCGGGACGCCGCGCGGCGAAAAGGACGCTGTTTCCCGAAAATCTTCGACTTGAATCGGGAGGATTTTTTCGTTTTGGGGTAAAAAATAAAAGCCCGTTAAACGGGCTTTTAAGCGGGATTAAATAGGGATTAAATTGGCGTTTAATCAGCTTGCTCTTTTGGCTCAAAGCGGATGCCGTTATCACCTGGGAACGGGGTATCGTGGTTGTCACTATAAATCAATTCCCGCGGTATCCTATCAGGAAATGCGTCGCAACAAGCATCGCCCCGATAGTGTTTGCAAAAATTACAGAAGTGCATTTCGTAGGATGATGTCTCCGCAAAACACCGCGCAAGGAATTTATCATGATCAGACAGCTCCCCATAACGCGCTAACCGTTCTTGTGTTGGCAGTTTGACAAATTCCTTAAAGGTAAGCATTTTTACATTTCCTCCAAATAGATTGTGTTGCCTTCGCGTTTCTTGATCAGAAAGCGAGTGCCTCTCCTAAAAATAATTTCCATCTCTAACGGATTGTACTTTCTCATATCTCTACCGTGTTTGGACCGGATGATAAACTGGTATTCCATGGACGGGTCATACGGTTCGTCGGATGATGCAGATGTGTATGCATAATACATAACGATATTGGAAGTCTGAAGCTCCTTCTCAAACGCCTCTACATCATCCAAAAACCTTGCACTGACAGATCGGTACACCGTGCCGGTGTATTCCGGAAGCTTATCCAGCGCCGTATCAATACGGCGCACCAGTGCGCTGCGCAAAATGGCATTTTGATAAGTCATTGTTTAGACAAAGCAGCCATTGTCGCTGTTGGTAAAATTGGTACACTTGAATTGCTCCCGAAGTGCTGGAGGATCACTCTTTAAGCTTGGTGACCCATTCTTCGATGCTGGCGAATTCATCCGGATTATAGCCGGGGGCTACTTCCCCGGGATGGCGTTTCATGTATTCCTTCCGCAGCCTTTGTGCTTCTTCGCTAATAGCGAATTTGTACTCATCCGGGGAAATGATCATATAATAACCTCCTCAAAAAGTTTAAGATACGCTGCATACAGTGAGGAGAAATGCTCCAAGTACATTCTATTCTTCTTCGGAGCAGATTGCAAGAAGTTTTTATATTCTTTCCTGGCGGCGTTATCGCCATCGTTCCCTGCTCCACTGCAAAAATCACACAAACAGTGTTGCCCATGCGATGGAAAGGAAAAGAGGCACATGCTATTGCATGTGCCTCTTGTTTGTGTTGGCATCT
>ERZ808246.13-NODE-13-length-162244-cov-110.993464_pt1 | contig 162244 bp, 264 predicted proteins | sample MGYA00521083_ERZ808246 | MGnify/ENA primary metagenome ERZ808246 (study PRJEB31516, sample SAMN03275577) | gut metagenome | biome: mammalia-associated habitat; material: feces | host: Papio cynocephalus | place: Kenya | collected 2012-07-07 ... | reverse complement strand
CGTCATCCAGGAGACGTTAAAATTCACACTGATGAGACTGGACGAAACACAGAGAGAAACTATTAACAACGTAATCGCGCCTATGAGTACCAAGGTTGTAAGAGATTAAGTTCTCTTCTTGGTAACGGGTTCCAAAGGAGCTGAATAAGAGAAGACGATGAAGTATTAATAATGGCTCTGTGTCTGTGAAACAACAAAAAAAATAAGATTATGTTAAAAAACAGCAAGGGTGAAAATTTATATATTTTCACGTGTGTGTCTACTAATGACCTCGATGTATATGTCAAAATTGACACCTGGGAGAATTGTATGAGTGAGTTTGAATTTCGAACTCAACAAAAAGATGATGGGCGTATGTTCGTCCAATTAATTCATAGGGAGATACGAAAAGATTTCGGACGTGCAGAAGCATCAACAAGATGTAATCGTATAGGCTGGGGCTCTGATTTCTTTAGATATATAAGGATAGTGCCTGCGGCTGAGCCTGCGTAAAAAATGTATCCCACTTAAATAAAACTATTGTACTGAGGTTAGAACTCAGAGTGGGAACAATTAAAACAATATATTATGAATAAGGATTTACTGGCCGCAATAGGCCAAACATCCGGCGGTGCCGGACTGGAGGCTTATGCCTCGTTCAAATCCCGTGGTGATCTCGCGGGATTTCTTACTTGGTATAAGAAGGACATATCCTTCAATACCAAAGAAGGTAAAAACTTGGGACAGCGTGTAATAGCTGCCCTAAGTAAATAACCAACATCCTAAGTATGATGTAAAACTGCTTGTATAGTAAAAAAACAGGCCATAAACGGCTTGTTGAAGTAGGATTATGACAACATTTGTTAATCTTACGCCTCATTGCATAACACTGAATGACGGGACTCAGTTCCCGTCTGCAGGTGTTGCCCGTGTAAGCAATAGCTTCACGAGCTTCGATTGCAATGGGGTATGTGATGTGACATTTGGCGACATAGTCGGACTTCCGGATACACAGGATGGTACACTGTACATAGTGAGCGCACTCGTTCTTTCTGCTGCTAAGGCGGCAGGACGGACAGATTGTGTGGCTCCTGCTACAGGTCATCCTGATTGTGTGCGGAAAGACGGCTTTATAGTCAGTGTCCCAGGCTTCGTTCGATAGAATCGAGGCTATCACGGAGGTTAGCTTTCCTTGACAACAGAAAAAGCTATTTTTTATAACCAAAAAAACAGTTAATATGAAACATTTATTTGTATTGAATAACCAGGTTCTCTCAGAGGACACTGTAAAGAATATGAGAGATTGTGGTCGTCTTACATATTTATATAGCTCTATGGAGAGCTACGTAATAGACTATGATGACGCCGAGTTAGACGGAGACTCGGTAAATCTTTACGAGTTCTTCTATGAGAATGGAAGAACTTATGATTATAGCGATTTCTCTGAGTCCTGCAAATGTCCGAAATGGCTGCAGGACAAGGTAGATGAGTACCTCCCTGTATTATCCTCTAAGGAGTTAGAGGATGATATAAAGTCCCTTCCAGAGGGTGATTATAAGTATGACCGTCAGTTAAATGACGAGCCATACTTCCGCGACCTTCTTAAAAAGAGATTGCAGCATTGCGGTTATTCGCTTAAAGCGAATCTCAACAATGCAAGGAAACAGTATGATACCGTCTTCTGGGACGGAGGACACTTCTCTATACACCTTTACAAGGTGTTAGAGAAAGCTCTAAGCGCTCCAATAGATAGTTGGAACGCTTTAGTTTGGCAGCAGATAGTTCGGCAGATGTTTCTGTCGAACGAGAGATATCAGAGAGGTTTCATGTATGCAACTGAGAAGATGCTTATTCTCGGAAAAATGTAATATGGAACACTTCGAGATATTTCTCTGGGTTATTGTGCTATTTTGCACAATAGCCCTATCTATTGCCAGCTTTTTCATTTGGCACCAGTTTATTATTGGTACCATGTTTTTAATCAGCTCTATTATTGGAGCTAAAGTATTAATTAAAGAATATGATATTTAATATTGTCTTGAAATATATTGATGATCACTCCATTGCCCATTTTAAATTGGGTGATGGGGGATCTATCAATATTAATTTGGATCCGTCGGATCCAGCAGATAAGCTGCGTCACAAGATGTTATTTGATGCTTTTTGTGAGGCAGAAGGTAAATTAATCTCGTATGAGCAAATCAATCAGCTCATTGAGACAGTTAATAATTTCAAATTCGTGTTATGATTAAGAATATAATTATTGCCGCGTTGGCAATATTCAGTATCCTGGCAGTTACAGGATATTGTGAAACAAATAAAAGGTTATTTAAAATTAAATTGTCTTTAAAAGAGACAAGGACAGAACTAAGTGATTATCGTGATTATTATGAAGCAGCCGAGGAGCTTCTTGAATGTACGAAGACCACGGATAATCAAGAATACAAAAATTATCTCGACAAATTATCAGTAATTCAACAATATGAAGAAAATGATATTTAAGGAAGAGATAATTACGAATAGATTATGTTATTTATTATTAGGATTGTGTATAGGTTTTGGGGTAGGATTTAGTCTTACCCCAGACCCAGTTACCAAGTCAGATAGTATTAATATAACTATACAGAAGGATTCTATAAAAGAGGTGATCAAGAAACCGATTGCTTTGAATGAGAAGACTTTAAAGGATGAGTTAATAAAGAACAATATTCCCCATAAGGATATTGTATTGGCTCAGGCCAAGTTGGAGTCTGCGCATTTTAAGAGCAATTTAGTAAGAACTAATCAGAATATCTTCGGATTAAAGAAAGGGAATAAATATAGAAAGTATTCCCATTGGACGGAGTGTGTCAAAGATTACAAGAGATGCATTTCAGATCGGTATTCTGGTGGTGATTATTATGCCTTTTTAAAAAGGATCAATTATAGTGAGGATAAAGAGTATATTAATATTTTAAAAGAAATTGTGTAATTATGTATGCTTATGTAGTAAACTATAAAGATGAGGTGTGGATAAAACTTAGTTATGGTGTTTGGACAGATTTAAAAAAAACTAAGAAATTATCTTTTACAAATTATACCATATGACGAAATCACTGAAAGCGTAAAAACCGATATTGACGATCTGGTTGATGAATGTTTTGATATTTACGATGATCATATTCTTTCAGTAGATACTAAAAAGAGGTCATTTATAATTGAACGCTATGATTTATATTAATATAGGATAAATTCCATTGTCTTTATTATATAAAAACTTTTATCATCCAAGTTTTTCTAGTTTTTTAGAGGATGGTATTTTAAGGAGTTGGTAGGAAATGAATCAATAAAAAGAATATTCTCAACGCTTTCCATGGATTAAATGTTAGAGTTAAAACAATTTTCACATATTTGGAAGGAAACCAAGATAACAAACCTAAGTTGTAAAAGGAATTGTCGTTTTTATTGATTTATAGTGGTTCGAATCCACTCAGCTCCACAAATAAATAAAATAAAACAATTATGAAAAAGCTATTAATAATTTTGTTCCTTTTTGTAGGAATATCAGTAAATGCTGGTACTCTTATAAAATTTGATAATCCTGTTAGATTGCAGAATTATCCATATACAATTACGTGTTTTAGGAATGTTGTAAAACTTAAAGATCGGAATCAAGGTTTTATAGCATGTGCTACTTTTGGAGGAGAGGTAACCCTTCATAAGAATGATCCAGTTTTCCTTAAAAATGGATTATATGTTGGAAGAAAGGTTATCATAGTATCAGATAATGTCCCATTTAATTCTATGGAGATAACTCCGAATAATATTATTATTGTTGGATATTATTGTGAATACGGAATTAATGGTATAAGAAAGACACTTGTAGTAGTTATTACAAATCATCATTTTGATGAGAACAACAATCTAATAGATTGATTTTGGAGCCTCCATGTTGTAATTGGTAGCCAAGGTAGACTTAAAATCTGCTGGCCAGTAATGGCCGTATGGGTTCGAGTCCCATTGGAGGTACGAGCGACGGGAACATGTTTCCCGCCAGGTAGTTTTAGGGAGTTCAACCATGAAAGAATTAAACCCTTAAATAAAACTGTAATGAAATAATTCTTACAAAGTATGACAAGTTTTTTTAGAATACTTTTTTAAAGTCATACATTTTTTAAAAAAAAAATAGGATTTTTAACAAAAAAAAAATTAAATTTAAATATTATGGAAACAATAGTTGATATTTTAAAAAAGCAAGAAAGAGAATCTTTTTGGAATACAAAAGCTAAACCATAGCAGCAGAAAATCTCCAAAGAGGTCAAAAGAAGGGAACAGATTATAAAAAAAGCTAGAAAGAAGACGAAGATACCATTTAGATCAATTGTTTCAGATCAAGAATAGATGTATTATAATAATAGATATCCAAAAGGTACTGATTTTAAAGATGCTGTATCTGGGGTAAAGGATAAATTGACAAAACAAGCAATTGTCAATGAACAGATATCATCATAGAATTATCTTACTGGGAATCCAATAGTTGACAGATTGAATACTTTATATCCATATGGATATAAAGATCATAAAAAAGACAATGATGCCTGGGGAGTATTTAAAAAGTTATTTTCCGCACCTAATACCCATGTATAGGAATATGCCGATCTTGATCTATCAAGGGCATCAGAACAATAGGCAGACAGTCTTTATGAACTAGCACAAAGAAATAGTGATTTCGGTTTTAAAAACGCCCCACATTCACTAAAACAATTCTCAATGAGAGCAAGGATAGATTTAAATAGACTACATGGAGGATATCCACAAAGATATAATACTTTTACATAGGATAACGGATATACAACAAAAGAAGGAAAAAGGACTTGGGCATTTGATGACTAGGATAAAATAAATGTTGAAAATCAATATTTTAATCAAGTACTAAGGTCTAATCCTACAAATGTATCAAAAAATCCACTATATAAGCTATACAGTTTAAATCAAGATCCATATGCGATATATAATGTTTACAGTATAATTAAAGATAATTCAGGATCACGTTCATTTGATAAATGGGATTACGGATTAATTAATAACACTTTCCCAGGAATGAAAGAGGTTCTAGTAGGACATAAAATAAAATGATGTATACAATAATAAAATTAATAAACTTGCTATTCGAAGAAAGTCTAGCAACATATATTGGAATTAAAATTTCCATTGATGATCTTTTAATAGGTATATTCTTAATGGTTTTACCAATTTGTTTAATTATTTATATATTAAAGAAAATAAATGATAAATATCATAATCTACGCACTATGTGGCGTTCTATATGTCATAGGTCTGATATTCGGATGGACATATAAGGAAACAAGTATATATATATGTATTTATGGATGTCCAATAATATGTATATTAAGTGCATTATTATCGGTTATATATTGTGGTATAAAGTCTCTTTTTAGAACTTTTATATGCTCAATAAATGCAAGTTTATTAATTTTTTATATAATTTTAACAAAAATATTCTGGATGCATTTTTTATGCTCTCAGGATAAATTTGAATTATGCAAATACGATCTTATTAATATTGCCGGTAAACTAGGTATAACATACAATGAGTGTAATCTTTATGTATATTGTATCTTGTTTCCGGCAATTGTTGTTTTTCATATAATACAAATATTTATATTTAAGAAATTGCGCAATAATAACCAAAACAAATAATTATGTTTAATAAGACTTGGAAAGCAAATTCACAACTAGTAGCTAGATGTGAATTTAAAGACGGAGAGGTTAAGTTTGAGAATTTTATAAATTTTTATAAAAATGAAGAAGCTTAATCTCTATGTAACGGATGAAACCTATACTGGAAAAGATGATAAGATCAAAGATTTTCCAGTGGTTTCTAGTTTGAACTATGATGAAATCCATATTGTCGGTGGGGATCCACTGACAAAATATGGAAGATTATATAACTTCTTGACAAATCTAAATGAGATAACTCCAGAATTATATGGAATTAAACCAAATGTTTATATTCATACGTCAATATGGAGAATACCGATTTTAGTTTGTTTGTCAGAAGTATGTAATGTTCTTTCAATATCTCTTAATGACAAAGATGATATAGGACAGTTTATCGAATTAAATAGGGAACTAAATATAGATACTTCAGATGTCTTTTATCATTTTAGGAGAATATCTGTAAATGTATTTATAAAAGAAGAACTTTTCCCGAATATTGATATAAATCCAATATTAAATATTCATATAGGAAAAGACAATTTAGGCAGTTCTTCTGATAATAGAAGAATTGTAGAACTTTGGTAATTTTATTTTTTTTGTTGATAAATAGAGGAATATCTGGTGATTTTAAAATGGTTCGATTCCATTTATTCCTCCCATTAAGGTTAGATGTAATTTTGCGTTCAGACACTGGTTCGGGAGAATAAGTGTTTTAGCTGCGTTAGCTTAAAAGGAAAAGCGTAATATATATTGGTTCGAATCCAATACGCAGCACTTAATTTTAAATTTCATATTATGATTCTAAATTTATTGGCACAATTATTTGTGCATCTTGTTCTTGCAATTAATATTGCAATTGAACTTCCTATCACATTAATTATTTATGTATTTACAGGAAAAGACACAGGAATACTCGATGGAAAAGCTCCTGCTTTTTTAAGAATAGGTGAACGGATTTGTGATTATCTTGATAAATTATTAAATGAAGATCGTTAAAAGATTGATATTTCTTATTTTGATTATATTGTTAATCCCAGCATGTATCATTGATGCAATTATAGAATTTATAATTATAATTCCAGTATGGGTTCTTACGGGAAAAATAATAGGATTTATGAATCCGAATAATAACGGAAATGTTTGGGTATTCAACCATGTTGACTTAATATTATGCTATTTATTAAAATAAAAAAATAAAATATGATTAACCTTGAATTAAGAGAGCCTTTTGAAACAGTAGAGGAATTTAAGAAAGAGGCAAAAAAGCATAAATTACCATATAAGATATTTGATTTAAATGGAAATTCATATACTGTAGAAATAGGGAATGGCAAAATTTTTATCAAAGAAAAAGGGAGAAACTTTTTTTCATATGAGTTGTTTAGTTTTACTTTCGATGATGGAACACCATGTGGAAAAGTAAAATATAATAATAAAGAACTCAATAAAAGAATAGATCGTCTTTGCTATTTAATGCAGAAATTTAAAGATGGAAAAGTAATTAAGAATATTAATGGTATAAATCTATCTTATATATCTAAGTTAAATCTAAATAATGTAATGAATTTTACAGTAGAGAAGAATAACTATCGACCATTTAATTCATACGAGGAATGTCTTGATGAAATCGGAAAACACAAATATGTTGGAAATGTCATAGAAATATCAAGTAGACACTATTATAATATAAATAGTATCTTAAAAGATAATAAATTTGATATAAATATCGATGGTTCAAAATATTATTTCGATGAGGTATTTAATAAATTCACTTTTGTTGACGGCGAACCATTTGGGAAGAAAATTATTAACAATATAATTTATTATTAAAATATGGAATATAGAAAAATAGATAGAATGATTAATATTCTTCAAGCATATAAAAATGGAAGAACAATACAAGTCAATTACTATAAAGACAATAATAAGTGGGAAGATACAGATGATCTTTCGCTATTGTCAATTAGTACTGTAAAATTCTTTCGTATAAAGCCGAATTATCGGCCATTTAGATCAAATACTGAATGTGCAATAGAAATAACAAATCATTCTTTTCCAGGATCATTATTAGAAAGTGAGTATAAAAATACTGAATATAGTATTATCCAATTTAATAATAATCAATCTGATGCATCTTGGAATATATTAATTTATAATAAAAAAATGACTTTTGAAGAAGCTTTCAATACATATATATTTGTTGATGGAAGCCCATTTGGAGTAATAAACGAAGAATAAATGAAAAAAGAAATAACAATACTTCCTGTCTTCGAAAATGATAATACAATGTATATTAAAAACGAAGATGCGGAAAGTTTTTTTGATTTATTAAACAAAAAAAAGAAATTATGAAGATAAATACAAAGAAATAGACGATTAAACGGTTTTCCCGGAATGGTTGTAAAAAGGTTCGATTCCTTTTCCGGGATCAATATGGTTTTACGTATTTATAAGGCGAATAATAGTAACTTTCCTGAAAAATACGGTGAACTGCCAGTCAATATGACTGGAATTGAGGTTAAATAATATCCCTGGCCTCGGGGAAAAATTGTATGTCAACAATTATTAAATTAAATGACAATGTTTCAGTACAGCTGGACAAGAATTTTGGTATTTGCGATTATTTTATTGACTCTGACGAGATGAGATCAAAACTTCTTAACTCAACAAAAGGAAGAGATCTCAGACTTGAAGAGGTACAGACAATAATTGAAAATATCCTTAATCCAATATCAAGATTATGAGAGCAAGAATAAAATGTATTGATATTATCCAGAAATTCAACAAAGATAAGCCAATACACGTAGTAAACGCAACAGATGCAATACGATTTTTGAATGATCATGGCCTTCCAATAGACTATAAGTTTTTTAAAATTCTTTTGGATACTACGAATGTAATTGAAAAAGTAAGATGGGGAAGATATAAATTTAATGTCAATCCAACCCATTATATGACTCTTCAAAAGGCGTATGATGATTATCATATTCAATTGGATAAAGCTAGTAATTCCAATCTTAATAAAGAAATTAAAATTGGCGAAGCAATAAGACTTTTAAAAGAGAATGGGTTTATGGTTTATAAACCTATGTAGATAATTTAATTTATTAACTAAAAAACAAAAAGATGAAAAAGCTTTTGATCTTTGGTCTTTTTATGACCGCAATTACAATGATGTCGTGCGGCAATAAGACGACAAATGCCAGTACAACCGATACAGTATCAACTGATTCTGTAGATACCGTTCTAGTTGACTCGGTACACTAATTTATGGGATTCTGGAATAGACTTAATTTCAACAATTAATTTACAATCCAGAATCCCATTTTTATAATAATATAACAGATTTTATAAAATAAAATAATATGGAAAGATTAAAGTTAAGTTGTAAGAATTATTATTTTACACAGCATGACAATGAGATATATTGTCATATTAAGGTATATAATAAGTTTACCAATTACAAGAATGAAGTAACAGAGAAGGCTATTTGCGCATCGGATGACAAATTTGACCTAAAAACAGGACAAAGACTCGCAAGATCAAGAGCTGAGAAAGTAGCGTTTGCACAGTTTAAAGGATGGCTTGACCATTATTATATTCCTAAGCGACTAGATGAGAACGACGAGATATTTGAATTATCCGATCGTATGAAGCAATATATCGAACATCAAGAAGATTATATTAAAACATTCTGATTATGTATATCGTTCATATTAATTTTAAATTATTTCTCAATAATAATAATGGAGAAATAATATTTAGCCAGGATCATACAAAAGCAACAGAATATAATACTATTGGTGACGCTATGAGGTCTGCGGCCAAAATTAATAAGGACGTAGATAATCTGGCCAGAATAATAAGAAAGTAAAACAGATTCCGATGAGTTTTCAAGTCATCTTTTTTATTCGGAAATAAGAAAATTTCCAGCTCCGATAAGCTAAAGAATCGGTGATTTTTTCATATTTTTTAACAGAAAAACTATGGGTATTCCAATTGCCTTAAAGTTGGATGGTATGAATATATTATTAATTGTTTTGGATTTTTCATGATTTTTAATATATTCTAAGCGTTCCCTGGTGGGGTAATCCAGAAGTTCGATTCCTGGAACGCTGCAGTTTTCGGAAAATCCGGAAATTATTAATAATTATTAATTTTTTAAATTTTATTACAATGACAAACAATGTAATCATTTATGTCGTAAACGTAAACGAAGTAGTTAACAATCTTAACGAGCTCTACGCTGCAGTGAGCGGTACCAATAAGTATCGTGTATCAGCTATTGACCATCTTCCTAAGTTAAAGAATGTCGCTCCTGGTGATATTATCACAACAAAGAAGGGTAATAAGGCTTATGTTATCGATGTATTCACCGATTTCAATGATCCACGTCTTGTTGATTTCTGTGATTCCCATGAAGTTAAAGAATCTAAGATTCTTGGTGTTTCAAATCTAACAACACGCAAAGTATGGGATAAGAGCTATGCTCCAGTAGCAAAGGCTGCGCCTGTTGCAAAGATGTCTATCGCTGACAAGGTTAAGTCTATGTTTATGCCTACCGAGGCAGAGAATGTAGCCATATCAATGAATGGCGATATTTGTGTAGCAACAAACGAAGGCTATGTTACTATTAATAGTGAAAATGAACTTGTATCATATCCCGAGGAACTTGTTCTTACTGGTATGCCTGCATATGTTGTAAGTAAGCCTATTGATCAGGTTGTGGCAGGTGATATTATCCAGGTAAAGAACTCGTATGTAAAGGTTGTAGGCCGTAGGGGTAATAAACTTACTACTATTTCATATACAGGCTCTGGTAAGACTGTGCATACTATAAAGGATGTTATTCTTAACCAGAATCTCGTTCGCGTAGTTATCACTCTTACTGGTTCTGTAAATTCGCAGGTAAATCCTCTTATGTTTATGATGCTCGCAAAGGATGGGAATACCTCTGACAAGCTCCTTCCTTTGATGATGATGAACCAGCAGAACGGTGCACTTGGTACAAATCCTATGCTTATGGCTCTTGCTATGGGCGACGGAGAGCTTGATACCAAGTCTCTTCTTATGATGTCTATGATGGGCGGCCAGAATATTCTCGGTAATATGTTTGGAACTAAGACTCCTTCAAATATTAAGCAAACCTATGATCTCGAAGACGTTGATGCGGAAGATGTCAAGGAAGAAAATGTTAAGGACTAATTAATAAAGGAAGTGGGAGTTTTCCCACTTCCTTTTAAAAAAAAAGAATTAAAGATGTTTGAATTTCCAAGTTATTGTTCAATATATTCTTCTCATGGTGATATAAATTTTGACAAGCCAAACTTTGATGGAGAAGCATGCTTTAAAAAAATTTTTGACCCATTGAAAAAAATGGCACGTGACGAAATTGTTAAAAATCATTATAAAATATATCTATGTAAAGATATTGAATTCATCGAAGATAAAAGCCAAAATAATTTTTGCTTTTTTAGTGAAGAAGAAATACGATTCCATATATCGTATTTAAGATTTATAGCACCATTTCAATGGAAACTTTCAACTTTTGAAACAAATTATGATTTTTGGAAAATAGAATTAAAGCTGCAAGCAGCTCCATTGGTTCATAGAATGTTTTTGACATGGATTAGATATCTTTATGAGTCACCATTTACACTTGCTGTTTATGATGCACTCCAATTAAGAAAGATTAAGAATGTAATAAAAACATCCAATTATATGAATTTGCTAAATTTAACTTTAGCAAATTATTCCAATGATTCATTACATCAAATATCACGAAGCTATGCTGATTTTGATTGCTCATATATTATGGAGCCATTGTCAAGGAAACAATTTAAAGAACGGTTACTAAAAAGGCCTTGTTTAAATAGTATTTATAATCAAACAGACAATGAAATTAGGATATTTGATTATAGAGAATGGGATTTTGATAAATTTAAAGACCAAACGAAAGAAAGATTAAATATATATATTGAACAATTAAAAAGAATTGAAAGATGAAAGTTTTCGTAGTAGGAAATAATACAGAATACGCAAATTGGATATCCAATGTTGAATTTGTGGATGAACCAAAAGATGCTGATTTGGTATTCTTTACCGGTGGAGAAGACGTCTCTCCACAAATGTATGGAAAAACAGATCCGCATAATTTGTGTTATACTTCGCCACAAAGAGATGAATATGAAAAACGAATCTTTGATAGTTTAAGACCGGATCAACATTGTATTGGAGTATGCCGTGGGTTAAAAAAATGATGGCTCACGTTAAACACGGTGAATTGCTGGAACGTCTGAAATGATAATCAGCAGCCAAGCTATAATTGAAAAATTATTGAAGGTTCAACGACTAGGAATCGAGACTAAGTTTCTTCCAATGAGGAAATATGTCAGTAATATTCCCAAGAGTGCCGTGCTCATTTATATAATTTATTAACAAACTATAATTTTTTATAAAATTATTTAATTGTATAAAATTGGCTTCATTTTTCATTGCATTTGCAAGACGAGAAATAACCATGACATTACCAGGAATATATCCTTTTGAATTATCAATTCTGTCCAATGAAGCATGATTTGAAATTTATCCATAATAATTGTTTTTATAATTAATAATAATTATTATTATTAAATAAAATAAAAAAAAATATCAAAGTTAATAAATGTTAAATAAATGATGAAGATATAGTCTGAACTTATATGAATAACAAAATATAAGAAGTATGAATAAAAAGTCATACGATAACAAAATTGCTCAGTTTTTGTGCGCTATGAACGGTGGGAATCTAGTACAAGATTGTACAAATCATGCAATATATAAAACCCATCCAATAACAGATGGTAGGCTTGTTTTGAATATTACTAGTACTCACCATCAAATGCAAGACCCTTATAGTATAAATAAAAACTATTACAAAGTATTATTCTGGAGTCTTAATGCACGCTCTGCTCATTATTATGGACAAGATCTTAATATTCATGAGTTAGAAACAAAAGAGCCCGAAATAGTAATATACAATGTTCCTAATAAGCCTAAATGTATTGCAATACAAGGCCATCCAGAAATGATGGAAGGAACACAAACCGCAAAATATTTAGATACGTTAATTCAAAAATTTATTAAAGAATGATAGATAATATAACAATTGGAGCAGATCCGGAACTTTTTATTGTTGATAAAACAAATAATAAAGTTATTTCATCCGTTGGCTTGATACCTGGCAAAAAGGGAGAGCCTTATGTGGCAGATAATATGCCAAAAGGATTCGGTATAGAAATAGATAATATTCTAGGAGAGTTTAACATCCCTCCCACATCGTCAAAAGAAGGTTTTGTAAATAATATCGAATATATGAAAAATTATATTGATGATTTTATAAAATCAAAGAATCCAAACTACACAATACAATGTATAGCATCAAGAATGGTCGATGATGATCAGTTAACCTCTCCAGAAGCTAGAGAATTTGGATGTTCCATAGACTATAATGCATATACTAGAAAGGCAAATCCAAAGCCAAAAGGAACTTCAACTAATCTCAGGAGTGCCGGTTTTCACATCCATGTAGGATACGATCATCCATCTGTTAATTTGTCTTTGAATCTTATAAAATTATTTGATGTATATCTGGGTATACCAAGTATTCTTATTGATAAAGATACTAAAAGAAGAAGTCTGTATGGAAAAGCAGGCGCCTTTAGGCTCACAAAGTACGGTTTTGAATATCGTACATTAAGTTCATATTTAATGTCTAAAAAAGAATATTTGACATTAATATGGGATTTAATGGCAAGAGCATTTACCGGTGATTATTCGCCATCCGATTTCGATCAGGATAAAGTACAATATATTATCAATAATAGTGATTCGAATCTTGCAAAAGAATTTTTACGAGAGACAAGAATATTGTCTAGATATCCGTCTAGCGCAATATTACGATTTATCAATTATGCTGAAATTTAACTTTTTAAAATTTTAATATTTTGTGTGGAATAGGAGGGATAATTAGCGCTAGTCCCAAGCCGTTTAATTATACGGCATTTTGCGCTTTAGGAGTAACAAATGATGTTCGTGGAGGAGATTCATGCGGTGTTTTTATTGACGGAAAGTATTATTATGGCATAAAGGAAAAGAGATATTTTGCTGATGCATTTAAAGATATTGAAATCCTGAATACAACAGAAGAATCTCAAATTGTTTTGGTTCATTGCAGAAAAGCTTCTGTAGGTGTTATTGATCATAGTACTGCTCAACCGGTAATAATAGCACCAAATAATAAAGTAGAATTTGTTCTTTTACATAATGGGACAATTTATAATTATGAGGATTTGGCAAAGAAATATATTCCTAATATTGATATAAAAGGAATGACCGACTCGCAGGTCATGGCCCAAATAATTTATTATAAAGGCTTTGATGTACTGGAAGAATATATTGGAAGTGCTGCAATGGTAATTGTAGATTATCGAAGTGGAAAACCAGAAACGTTTTTGTATCATGGCAAATCAAAGGATTATTCCTATTCTGTAAAAGAAGAAGAGGAAAGACCTTTGTATTTCTTAATTGATAATGAAAATGAAACTTTGTATTTTTCTTCAATTTATCCAATTCTAGAAACTTTTATACGAGATAGGGTCGCATATGTAATACCATATAATACAGTATGCCGTTTTGATGCTGACAGTATTCGTGGTGTGCAGAAAATCGATCGTTCTAAATGTACTCAGAAAAAAGCATATGTTGCTAAAGCAAATAGCTATTATGATTATGGATCTACTGAGTATTGGAATGATTATATTGTATGTAAAAGCGCAGATAATACGTATACAATAAACAGCAAGCCAATTCACGGTAAAAAGTTTCTTTCTGCTTTTGGTAGAGTAGAAGACAAAAAACTTGCAAGTAATTACGAATGTTATTTCTTTGAAGGTAAGCTTCTTGCAAATCAAAAGACATTTACTTTTTTACATTCGTTAGCAACAAAGCTTAAATTATCAACTTTTGAGTTTGCAAACAAATATCCAATACTTGTGACATATCTTAGTTTTGACCAGTTAATGTTTGATCCAGAAACCAAACTATGGGTTAAAGCAACAGACTGGAATAAAACAACATCTTATACTGGAGCGTATCAACAAATAACCAGTACTATTATACATAAGATAGAAAATGGAGTTATGGATGTTACACAAACATATGGCACAAATCTTACACCATATGAGATTGTTAATAATAATCTTAAATTCAAAGAATTATTTAAAAAGATAAATGAATGTTTGTAATACATGAATATACTGGCGAAAAAATTAATATCGATGATTCTGCACAAGTCCTTGTACAGGTAAAAGAGGAAATAAAAATATATGGTTTTGTAAAATCCAATGAATATATTAGAGCTAGAGTCCTTTATGATTTTGGGAAAATTTGTCTAGAGAAAATATATAAGCCATTTTATGAGAAAAATGTATTTTACAGTTCTTTAATAGGTACGAAAATAATTAGTTTTGACAATGATGAAATTACTAATCGTTTTAAATATAGTCGAGGAACTGGAGATTTTCCATATTCTTTTGCAAGACATTATGAAGCAATAGAAAGCTTTGATATTTACGATGGCAAACAGCAAATTGATTATACAAAAAATATTGGAGAACTTTTCCATTATACTTTTGGATTGGAATTTGAGACAAATGGAGGATATATTCCAGAAGAAGACTGTATGAAGAATGGGCTTATCCCTTTAAGAGATGGATCAATACCAGGTTTAGAGTATTCTACAGTCATATTGAATAAATCAGAAGGAGTCAATCTTTTGAAGACTGCTTTAAAAGATTTAAATAGATATACTGGATATGATGTTACCTGTTCTTTGCATATGCATTTAGGCGGATTTCCATTAGACTCGTCTAAAATATGGAAATTATATAAGTTTTTATATAAATTTCAATATTTGATACAGCCATATATAAGTGAGTATGCTTTCCATACTGCGAAATTCAAGCCAAATGAAAAGGATTATTGCAAACCTCTTCCTTTGCTTAAAAGCTTTCCATCATTATATAAATATATGACTGGTGTAGAGTTTTTCGGTGATTTTTATCAACCACATCCGAATGATAGGTATCACGAAGCAAAATGGAGAATACCTACAAGATATTTTTTCTGTAATCTGATTAATCTTCTTTGTTATGATGCAAATAAAACAGTCGAATTTAGATTCCTTCATCCAACATTTAATTATAATAGAATTATATGGTGGATGCTGACATTTAATGCATTGTTGTATAATGCTGAAATCTCAAAGAATTTAACATCTTTTCAGAAAATAGAAGATTTGTTTAAGATTTATCCAAGAAATATCCAAAAACAAATGAAATTGGGTTTGGAAGATTTGCTAGAATTGAAAAGATTACAGATTAAAGACGGAGATGACCTCGATATGGATAATACACATGAATATCGTGTATTTAGTAATTTAAATTTTGATTTATAAAAATAATTAATTAAATTTATGAAGAAAATTATTCTAATTTTATTTGCATTTATTGCTATTTCTGCAAATGCGCAGACTGCAATTGAGACACCGAAATTCTTTGATAATACTTATCTTAACTTGAATATTGGTGCCACTACACCATTGGAGTTTAAGAGTCCATTTAAGAATCTTAATCCTACTGCAGGGATAAAGGTTGGTAAGTGGTTCAATCCGATTTATGGTGCAAATATTGAGGGAAAAGCTTGGTTTAATAGTGATTTTTCTGGTGATCCAATATTAACTCAGAAAAACTTTGTTGAAGCAACTTACGTTGGAATTAATGGTGTTGTAAACTGGACAAATGCTATCTGTGGATACAAACAGGATCGTAAATTTACAATAAGTTCTGAAATTGGTGTTGGTTGGATACATTTGTTTAATCCAACATTTGATACTAATGATTTTGGCGCAAAGACAGGTCTTGATCTGGCATATCATTTCAGTGATAAGTGGGCTCTTAATATCGAACCCGCAATCTATTGGGATCTTACCCGCCGTTCAAATCTAAATCCTAGCGCCACCCAGACAGTACAGTTCTCGAAAACCTATGCTCAGTTCGCTCTTTCAGTAGGAGCAACATATAATCTCAAAACCTCAAATGGTACCCATACTTTTAAAACATATGATATCAGAAGTATGAACAATGAGATTAATAGTCTACGCAATCAGCTCGCTCAGAAGCCAACAGAAATTGTACGGGAAATTCAGACAGAGAAAACAGTTTATATACCTAACAAGTATATAGTGTTCTTTGCTCAGAACTCTGCAGTATTAACCGCAGAAGCTATTTGCGAGCTTTCTAAGATCGCTAAAGATAGTCGGGTATCAATTACTGGTTCTGCTTCAATCGAGGGCCCTGTAGGCTATAATTTGACGCTTTCAGAAAAGCGTGCTAACGTTGTAGCTGAGTTCTTGGCTAACAGAGGAGTTGTTGTTGAGAATTGTAAGGGCATTGGTGCAACGAATACCGAAAGTGGTCGTGTTGCAATTGTAGTATTGAAATAATTTTTAATAAATAATAGTTTCATATGATTTAAAAAACATTTTTCATCTTCGGTTCGTGAGAATAGAAGATGGTTTTTTGGGGATTAGTGTACCGGCAGGAAACGACAGTTTTTGGATCTGTAGAAAGAGGTTCGACCCCTCTATCCCCAACTGAATTTTATAATATTAATTATTTTTTTATCCTATCCTAAATCGCTTCCATAGTATAAAGGTTATTACAAATGATTTGTAATCATTAAATTACAGTTCGAGTCTGTATGGAAGCTCAAATATTTAATTTTTAAATAATATGAGATATTTTAAAAGATTTGACAAAAGGCATCCAATGACAAAAGAGTTTTTTTCTTTTGATGGAAGGATATTAAGATGTATTTTAATTAAGTATAGTCGTGATATGGAAATACTTGATTATGAATTAAAACCGACAGAGAATCAATTAAATGGCTTTATTGGAAATTCTGAAGAGATATCTAAAGAGCAATTTGATTATGCGAAAATAATACTTGATAAATTAAGAGTAATATTAAGATATAGTTATTTTGAATTATAATGGCAGAAATAGACAAAACTTGGGTAACTAGAGAGCAATATAATCTAGTAAGACGATGGGCTTATGAATATGGTGATTTTGAAATCCCAGAAGCCCATTTTAAGGATAAGGTGAGTAATTATATTCACGAATATGATGAAGTACCGGAACAAGCGATGTTATGGAATACACCAGAATATTTTGATGTATTTCTAAAGGAAAATTGCCCTTTTGATTTTATTCAGAAAAGGTTAAAAGAGCAATATGGGAACAGTTATTATCATCTAAAATACGGTACGCCATATTTTAGATATAAAAACAAACAAATATCAATTAAATTTGATAAAAATATTGATAAAACGCTATATGGAGATATTGAGGTAATTGTCACATATAATGACGAATGGATATTATATAACGCAGAACCAGAATATTTTCTAAAAGGGGCATTGCCTTTTTCTAGTTTGTCAAAAACATACAGTCATAAAAAGCATCTTCAAAATGTTATAGAAGATATGAAACATTTCAATCTTTTATATGACAGTGTTGTAGAAATAATAGTTAATAATGAATTTTCTTTTAAAGGAATAGTTAAGGCGATGATTTAATCATCGCCTTTTTTTATCGTATGATATTACAAGAATACAGAAAAATAAAAAGAAGATGGGAGTTATCTACTTGTTGGAAAGATAGTCCGCTTTCTATATTAGCAGAAAACAATAATGAAAGTGATTTGATTCCTTTCTGGAGACAAAAACAAGCATCTCTTGAATATTATAATAGATTAATAAAAATAATGGAAAATGAGCTAAAAAAAGAAATAGCTCAATGTGAAGAACGTTTAAAAATAATTATTAAATCCAAAAACCTAAAAGAACTTAGAAAAATCGAGAAATTAACTGCTATATATATTCATAGCAATGATTTTGAAACAATCAAAGGACGTTTAATGGTTTGGTATAAAACTAAAATAAAACATGACAAACAAGAACTTGGATCCAGTTCCCATTATTGGTCATCAATATAAATTCTTTGACGATGGAAAAATATGTCATAGTAGAATGTATGATGCTACAGTTAATCAGATATTAACAAAAAAGGAAGTAAAAAAACACACTCTTTATTTTCCAGAAGAATTATATAAATCAGTTATAAATGACAATTTATATGATTTGTGGAAAGAAGAGATTAATTCTCATATAAATACAGAAAATTTTCAAGTATTACCTGCAAAAATCGGAGAGCCATGGTTATATGCTGAAGATACCGATTATTTTGTATTTTGTGAAATACCTGAATATTCTGATTATCCTGTTATATTTGTACGTGATATTCAAGGAAAATGGTTTTCTCTTGGATATCCTTCAAGTTTTGATGGTGGTGTTTTGGATGTAACAGGTAATCTATATAAATCAATATGTAATGATTAACGAAAGATCATATTATAATGCTAAAATTCTCCATATTCTTAAATTGATAATCAATAAAAATCCAAATATGAGATTTAATCAAATATTATGGAAATTAAATATAGAAAATGGGGAAGATAGATTTTATGAAGAATCTAGAATAACATATAAAAAGGTAATTAACAGTTTAAACAATGAGTAATTTAATTATGGCAATTTTGTGGATTTTAACCATCGCAGTTGCGATAGCAATTCTGGTTATGGCGTGGAGAGAAAAACTTAATTATGAGAAAATTATTAAAACTGAAAAGGAGATTTGTGATGAACAGGCCGACATTCTTGTGAAGGAACAGGAATTACTTGATAGAATAGAAAAAGCAAGAAAAGTCATAGAAGAATGATTGTATTATTTTTGTGTGCAATTGTATCTATAATAGTCTATTTCAATATAGCAATAGATATTTCAGTTGAATGGTATAAACACATAATTCAAAAAACAGAAGCCATAATACAGTTGACTTTATTGACTACTAGTACTATGGCGGTAATTTTCTCACTTTTCTTATTGGCAGAATATGTTTAATAAAATCAAACTTTTCTTTATAATATTAAAGGAAACTTTTAGTAGAAGATTGTATTATTGGAAAAAATCCAAGTATTTCATTGAATGGGATTATAATGGTCTTTTATTGGCTGAAAAAGCTTTTATAAAACGTATGTTAGATACGTATGATGGTTCCGAGGAAATGAATGACAAACAATTAAATAGTCTTAGAACGGCCTTAAAATTATTGAATATTGTTTTAGGAGAAACTGATATTACAGAATCGGAAGTTGATAAAGACAAAATCCATAGTTTCCCAGAAGAAATATTTGAAAGACGAGATTACAAACTTCTTATTCCAATAAATGTTAAAAATGCAAAAAGATTTCTCAAAAAAGATTCTTATGATTTATTGCAAAAATATAAAGAAGAACCTTTATTCTTAGAAGAGTATTATAGGCAAAAAGCTTTTTATATTTATAATATGTATAGAACACACAATTTATATACATGGTGGACTTAAATAAACTTATTTATTGGTTAAATAGGACTTGTTGTCAACTCGATGAAGATATTTGCATAAACGAAGGAGGATGCTGTTATGTAGCATATGTTATTGCAAAACTTATGTGTAAATATAATATCAAGGACTATTATCTGTCAATTATAAACCAATCTCCTAAGAATAGTCAATTTCTAGAATATAATATTAAAAACCATATTAAAAAAGATATTAATGATTCTCTTGTAATAAAAGATGGGACTTGTAATCATTATTTTATTACAATAAATGATAAAAGAATAAATGGTTGTGGTAAATTCTGGAATAGCAAAAAATTATATAGAATAAATCTCTCTGTTAAACCAAAAGATATATTATGGATATATCGTAATGGCGATTGGAGTGATGTGTATGACAAACAATATAATCTTAGAGTATATAATAATATAGAAAATGTATTTAAAAAATGTCAAGTTCAAAAATAGATTATAAAGTCCTTGATTATTTCGATCGCACTTTTTTTGAAGTAATTGACCAGACTGATTTTATGGTTTATCTATATGCTGGAAAATTCAATCAAGACTTGTATTTAGATGTTTATGAAATAGTCCAAGATTTCGTGACATCCGACCTGCTTAATAGCCGTTTAAAAAAGATGGCAAAAAAACTTCTTGATAGTGGCATGATTTTTGATTTAACAAGTGAAAGAATAGATATATTAATACAAGAATATGAACAAAGTTAATTGTTGGGCAGCTGTCGAAACTGACGGAAGCGAATATTTTTATAGCAATAAACCAATATGGCAAGAGGAACAAAAAGAATGGTATTTAAGTAATGAAAGTGATAAATATATAGAAGTACCAAAAGGAACCATAAAAAGACTAACTGGAATTGCATTAAGATACGACGACGAACCAATTTTATTAAAATGAATTTATTATCAGCAATAGTAGGAGAATATGTCATAGTAGAAGGGCATACAATCCTCGTAGAAGAAGATAAGGAATTAACTTGCAAAAATTGTGTTTTCGAAAAAGGAGGGTGCAAAAACGAGTGTTTTGCACCCTTTAGAATAGATAACACAAATGTTATTTTTAAGCAAGTAGATGTATAATTTATTAATTTATTTTTATTTATGGAACAAGCAGTAATGTTTACAAATGTCCATGATGATGAGTTGATGGTAAGTCTTGGAATAAGACAACCACCGTATGTTGAACCTCAAATCATTAAAAAGACAAATGACGAAAAACGGCAATTAAAGAAGTTGCGGTGCAAACACAAAGAGAAGATGCATTTCTCAATTCCAAGAAAACGGAATATTCCAGTACGGGATAAACTGATTGTTTGGTTAACAAAAAATAACCATTTTGAGAATACTACTTATTCTAAGAAATGCTATCAACACGAAATACCACAAATACTTGGGTTCTTTTATGCACTTTCTAAGAAAGGAAATGATATGAATCTAATATCCAAGTATTATTTTAACGGTCACACGTATAGACCTAATGAATTACCTTTTTATTTTAATTAATTATGGCAGAAAACGAAGTAAAGCATGTTAAAAAAGAAGAACCTGTGAATACAAGACTTTTGGTTAAAGCCAGTTTTATAACACAGGATAATCCCGACCATATACAGGAAGGGTCTTTTAGTATTAACAATATTATGGAATTGGGAAAAGTTATTGAGTTCCTAGCAAATACAGTTAAAATATCCAGATTAAACAAATTTGAATTTGAGACAGAAGTCGTTCTTTAATGAATATTAATTTAAGAAGTATTATAATTTCGGTTGTTATATTGTTATTAACAATAAATATATTTGTTGGGATATATTATGTTAGGAATCACGAAGACCACAAATGTATTAAACAGGATACCATATTATATCAAATTAATATAAAAAGGTATGAATTAAAGAAAGATATTGATAAAAACAATAAAGAATTAATTAAAAATACCTATATATATGAAAAGATACGGGATTCTATTGTTAATGCTGATAACAACTACAACTATTTGTTCTTCTCAGATTATACAAAGAAGTACGACAGTATTAGATACAACAAGAGTAGTCATAACAGATAAACAGTTAAGAACCGCCAACCTAATTTTTGTTGAGCACGCAAAACTCTTAAAAGAAAACGAGATTTTGATTAAACAGTTAAATAATTATAAAATGCTCGATAGTCTAAATACAAAAACAGATTCTATAAAAACAAACTTTCTCAATGATCTGACAAAAGAAAATATTGGATTAAAAAAGAAAGTTAAAAAACAAAAAACTATTTTTGGTATTTCTGGATTGTCTCTAGGATTGGCTTTTATTTTGACTATATTGTTTAAATGATATTAAAATTCAAAGATCGGGAATGTATTAAATGTAAACGTTATCCTTGTTTTGAAAATATTGATAAATGTTATTCCAATTTTGCAGGATACGGATGTACTCTGTATGTTGAATGACCATTTTATCCAAACTAGTAGCAAAACGAAACGATAACGGTTATATAATTTATGTCTTCAAATGTCTTGATGAACAAATTATCAGACAAACCCCATATGTTATGTGTACCAGATTTCCAAATTGGAATCATAGGGAAATAGAAATTGGTGAAGTTGGATATTTGGAATTTATGGAAATAAAGGCAGGAGAAGACACTTGGTTTGATGGAGCCAATCAAATTCCATATCGTTATAATATGATTCAATTTTTAAGATTTATAGAACAGCAAGAAGATGAAACAATAGAAAATAATAGATATATAGTTTAAATATATTTTAGAAATATATACTATGCAAACAATGAAAGAGAAACTTATCGCAGCTATAGAGACCAAGAATAATGATGTTAAATCTTTTGTATGGAAATTTCCTAGAAAAGAGGATAGAAGCCAGGAATCAATTGCATTAATGGATGCTACACCAGAGGATTTACAGAAATTTTATAATCATTGTTTTTCAATGCTTTATAACACCGATAAGGATAATCCCGGTAGATATACACTTTTGGGGATTATAGATGAACAACGTAGGAAATGTAATGTTGAACTTTTCTTACGTAAACTAGAAACAGGCGCATTATGTGCTGATGGGAAGCCCTATCCGAGATATTTGTATTTGCAGGATATCCGTGCGGTTATGAATAAGTCTAAGGATCAGTTCCCAACAGAAAAGCTCGGTGAAATATCAATCGCAACAATTACAGGTGGACTTCCAAGAGAGTTTGAAAGAATTTCTATTGAGGAGGTTATTGATGGTTGCTTAGGACAGTTGGGAATTTTCCAGAATAAGCATATTACTTTTAGTTTTATTTTAAATCTTGGAGTATGTCTTACCCCACAGGAGTTAAATGAATTGAATGTAACAGATGCAAATGGAAAACTTAGAAAGAAACCAGAAGTTCTTAAAGAAAAACTTGGAATTAACCCAAAGGTACAGCTTACAATAAAGCCATCTGGATTGAGCTATGACGAGCTTAGGGCCATGCTTAATCTTAAAACTACACGATATCATGATTTAACCACAAATCAGCTTACAGTACTTAGAAATAAGGCCTTGTTTAAGCTTGAAGAGGAGGTGAATTATCATATCAGTCAATGGAAAGAGCAAATCAGACGAATTGAGCTTGTAGCAGAAAAAAGAGGTATCGACTTGGTAAAGCCAGAAGCCTAAAATGATTTCTCGTGATGAGAGACAAGAAATATGTTTACAGAATTGGTTTAAAAACAAAGGAATCGGAACAATCATTGCGCCTACAGGGCTAGGTTTCAAAAAAAAATAATTAAATATATAGAAAATAAATTATAGTATTTTAAAAAATTATCATATGAATATATAAATACTGATATGATAAAAGTATGATTTATTTAAATAGAAAATTTAAATTATTTACATTTTTTAAAAATGGAAGCCGTTTAATCCAGGAATGGATTTTATTACAATCGGACAATATCGGTAAAAATCTTTTATCAGATAATACCGAGATAATTATATAATTAATATTATATAATATTGTACAGCATAGAAATTGAAACTGACTATATCAGAATATAATATTTCCACGAGTGTCCGATACCCCAACTGAAATAAGTGGGTAAAAATATATGCGGAGCTTACTAGTGATAGTAAGAAGTTCAAATAAAAAGTTGAACGATAACACAACTGAAAACCCGTATTGCAACAAATATGATTGGACGTTTATTAAATAAATATCCATCAACCAAATTTATTGTTATTGTACCAACTACAGTATTAAAAGATCAATGGACGGAAATACTTGATAAACTAGAATATGGACTTAATTGCGATGTATTAGTAATTAATACGGCAATTAAAAATAATTATAAATGTAATGTATTGATTATCGATGAATGAAAATTGTCGATATAAAACCCATTTAACTGCTGGAACGCCCTTAGAGCCTTTTAAACTACAGCATAATTGGAAACTTTAAGTGCGAATGTTAAAAAATTAAAAGGATTGGGTAATCAGCATCTAAGATTTTTAAATTTAAGATTTAAAGATAAAGTTCATCGACCATCCCGAAAGGGAGTACAGAGTTTTTTTAACTTTGGAAAAGGTGGGAATTTATAAATATTAAAATCTTTTTATATGGAAAAATAGAAAATTTATTATTTTTATATTTTATTTTCAGAAGAAAACCCTTTAGATATTAGATACGTTGGAGTAACACAAGTTGGAATTAAAAAAAGATTTTATCAACACAAGTATTGTGCTACTCATAAAAATAAACGTGGATTACCAGTTCATAAATGGATGTATTCGAGATATTTAAAAGGAGACAAAATAGGATATAAGCAAATAGATTCGTGTTATGAATCTGAATGGTAGGAACGAGAAAGATATTGGATTTCCTTTTATAAAAAGAAAGGATTTAAATTGATGAATATAGATAAAGGAGGATCTGGAGTAATTACAAAAGAAAAGCGAAATATAGGTTCTATTCAAAGATCAATCAATGCGCATAAAAAGCCTGTTATTGCTTTGTACAAAAATGGACAATTCTTTAAAGAGTTTGATTCAGTCCAATCAGCATCTAAATACTTTAATTTGAAAAGTCATACAGCAATAGGAAATGTATTAAAAGGTTGGAGTAAAAGTTGTAGTGGTTTTTTGTGGATTTATAAAAAAGATTATGATCCAAATAAAAAATATACTTATAATCCAATTCAACCTAAAATAATTAAAGTTTATCAATTTAATTTTGATGGTGCTTTAATAAAGTGTTGGCAAAGCTTAGAAGATTTTTAGAGGCAAAAAGGATATAGTGCAAATGGAGTAAAATCCGCAATTAAAAATAAAAAACCATATCATAATCATTATTAGTCATTTGAAAATTCAATTAATCCAAACGAGTATGTTTCACCATATAAATATAGAATAACAAAAGCAAATAATAATTATTATTTTAATAATCAGAATAATTTATGTTTGTTTTTAGGAATATCTATATAGACTTATTATAAATATTTAAATAATAATATCACTACAATAAAAGGATATCAAATAATATTATAAATTAAGATATGGTCAGTCCTATTTCGAAAGATTTAGGGTAAAACGGAGTGCCACCGTATTCCTTCGACAACGTTTAGAGAGGTATTTGACACAATACAATATAAATATATAATGTGTCTTACAGCTACTTTAGAACGCCTAGATGGACAGGAATCAATAATAACAGATAATTGCCCAGTCATAGATAAAATAACGCTTCTAGAAGCAGAAATTAATGGATGGGTAAGTCCATATAAAGAGTATCAAGTAATGATTGATGTCCCAGATATTGAAAAATATAAGGAAATGAACAAAAGGTTTATATATTATTTTGGTTATTTCAATTATGATTTCAATATGGCAATGAAATGTTTCGGAAAAGGAGGTTATGTATTTCGAAGAAAACTAGCAGAAAAACTAGTTCTGGAGAAAAATCCAGAATTAAGAAAGAAGTTGGTAAACGAAAAATGTAAAGAGATAACCCTAAGTGCAATGGCATTTATGAAAACTGTTCAGGAAAGAAAGAATTTTATTAACAATCATCCAAAAAAGATTGAGATTGCACAAAAAATTATTAATGCCAAAAAGGATAAGAAAATTATAACTTTTAGCAATAATATAAAAATGGCAAACAAAATCGGAATTGGTCAAACGTATTCTGGTAAAGATACTGGAAAACACGGAAAACAAATTATGGATGATTTCAAACGTAATAAATTTAATGTTCTGAATACAATTCAGAAAGTAAATGAAGGTTTGGACTGTCCTGGATTGGGAGTAGCAATAATGCTAGGGATTGATTCCAGTAAAATTAAACGAGTCCAGAGAGTAGGGCGCGTAATTCGAATGGAAGAAGGAAAACAAGCAGAAATATTCATATTGATAATAAAAAATACTGTAGAAGAAAAATGGGCAACAAATTCACAAATAACCAATGATGTAATAAAAATAGATGAGGATGGGCTGGAGGAAGTGCTGGAAGGGAAAGATCCAAAAGCATATAATAAGCCCATACAGAAAATACAATTCAGATTCTGAATAGATGATAGATACGGAATTAGTCATATTTATCATATTATAATGTATTTTCCATTTGATAAAGAGCTTGACTTTCTTCAAGCAAATAGGCTAACCCCAAATGAACTAGTATTATTGACAAGCATACTGGTTTTACAGGATGATGCCAATGGGAAGTATTTGAAACAATTTCTTACAATAATGCATGATAGAAATATTGATGTACGGGAAATGTTACAAAGACTTCAAAATATTGGAATAATAAATAAATATAATATTCCAAAACCAGGAGAACCATTTGATCCAGTAGAAATACCAATTAATAAAATATTTCTTAAAAACTTTTATAAAAGTTCCTTTGAAATGGGAGAGGAACTTTTTAACGCATATCCACAATTTGGTACTATTAATGGAGAAGCGGTAGCGCTTAGAGGAGTAGCTACAAAGTTTGATTCCCTAGAAGATGCATTTTTCGCATATGGGAAGGCAATAAAATGGAATCCTGAAAAACATAATGAAATTATACAACTGGTAAAATGGGCCGGAGATCATAATCTAATATGTAAAAGCCTAGCCAAGTTTATTATTGACAGAAGCTGGGAGGATATTAAAAGTCTTAAAAACGGAGATAAAGTTAATATTAACTTTGATGCAATGAGACTTTTATGACAATAAAGGATGAGATTATAACGGAAATACAAAAAGGAAGAGCAGGAGAAAACCAAGGATTAAGTATGGGATTGCCAAAACTAGAAAGCATAGTTGATGGAGTTTGTCGTGAGACATATACTCTAATTATTTCAAATTCAGGAAGTGGCAAGACCAGTTATGCATTATATGCTTATTTATACAAGCCTTTAATGGCAACTCTTGGCAATGACAATTTCAAAGTACTGTATTTTTCACTGGAAATGAATCGTATGTCCCTTTTTGTAAAATTATTATCCATTTATATTTTTGAAAATTTCGGTAAACAATTATCATTCAAGAAAATCCTTTCGAGAGAAAGAGATTTTATTCTTTCAGATGATGATTATGAATTGGTTATGAAATGTATGCCATGGGTTGAGAAGATTTCAGATAAAGTAGAAATTTATGATAAAAATGTCAATGCAAATACAATTTATGCGATATTAAAAGACAGATTATCTAAAATGGGTACTTTTACAGAAACCGAAACCCGATTAACCTATACACCAAATAATCCAAGTTTAATATATAATGTTGTCGTAGATCATGTTGGCTTGTTAAACCCAGTACAAGGCCATACGCTAAAACAGGAAATTGATCTGTTTTCAAAATATATGGTCTTTTTTAGGGAAAAATGTAAAATAAGTCCAATTGTTATCCAACAAGCCAATAGAGAACAAGGTAACATTGAACGCCTCAAACAAGGAAGAAGTTCATTCAGTATTAATGATTTTTTAAAACCAGAGTATTTCAAAATTTATTTTGCCATATATAATAGATAGTATGAAATACAAAATACATAAGTCATTGTTAAACTCCGTTAAACAGGGAAACTCCAAGTTGGGCAATCCTGTGCTAAACCCTCGAGAAATTGAGGAAAAAGCTAAACGACTAGATGTGATTCCTAACGAGAAAGACGAGGATATAAAATCATCCACGAAAGCGGGGCACTGTTCAGAGTAATATTTGTGAAAATATAAAATGAATTAAAGATATAGTCTAAGCTGTATATATAAATAAAAATGCAGAACTATAGGATAAAGAGCCTATAGGATAATATAACTGGCAAAAGACACAGGGAATTGTGTAAATGACAGCAATATAATGATTGCAGTTTATAATCCATTTAGAGATGGATTAAAAACATATAAGCAATATGATATTGAAAGATTAGGAGGAAACTTCCGAAGTATCCAGGTGTTAAAAAATAGATTTGGAGACTGCGATATAGAAGTCGGATGTGCATTTTATGGATGGATCAATTATTTTGCCGAAATACCAAGACCAGAATGTATAACTAATTATGAAAAATACAAGAATCCATTATGGATCCTAGATAGTGAAGATAATACAGAGAACAGAGAGATAAATAATAATAATTCTTCTAAATTTGTATTATAATGGCTATTAAATTACCTACAACAAAATTACCAGCAGCAACACAAGATCCTCAGAATTTAATTATATATGGTATGCCAAAGATAGAAACCTGTCGTTTAGAAGAGTAATTTTCTAAATTATAATTGGGCAAAAACGGTGGAAAACTTATGCAATCTTTTTTACAAAAAATATTCTTTAAATTTTTATCAAGAATGTGCAGAATATTTAAAAACACATTCTTTAAAAGAGACTTCAGAAAGATACAATATAAAATATGCTACATTAAAGCAAAATTTAATTAAATACGGATTTAGGAAACCCAATAGAAAAATAAATAAAATTAAAATAAATTATAATGATCATTATTTTGATAATATTGATACAGAACATAAAGCATATTTTTTAGGGTTTTTATTTGCAGATGGTTGTGTTTGTAAAACTGCATATAAATATCAAATGCAATTATGTGTTCAATTACAAGATGATTATATATTATATATTTTAAAAGACGAAATGAGAATTTCAACAAAAATATATAAATATAAAAATTCATCGAAATTATGTATAATTTGCACAGATCATTTAAAAGACGTTCTATTTAATTTAGGATTAAAAGAAGATAAATCACGTAAAAGTTTAAATATTTCAAATAATATTCCAAACCATCTAATTAGGCATTTTATTCGTGGAGTATTTGATGGTGATGGATGCATAACAATAAAACGTACTGGATTTTCTGTAACTTCAATATGTAGTAATTCAATTAATTTTCTAGAAGACATAAAGAAATATTTAAATTATAATAATATAGAAAATATTCACATTCGTCCTGAAAAAGGTAAGCGAAAAAATATTTTATATATATTATATATAAGTAGAAAAGATAATCAAAATCAATTTAAAAATTATATATATAACTATTCTAGTATATATTTAAAACGAAAATTTGATAAATTTAAGTTAATACCGTGTTAATTAAATAGATTACGAAAGGTTATTTAACAATGTAGAGCATAGGAGATGAATAAATATAATTCTCCCACGAGTGTCCAATATCCAAATTATTTGGATAAAAATATATGCCGAACTATATAGTAATATATAGAAACTAGGATAAAAAGCCTAGTGATAACAAGATGAGGCAAGACAACCGTATTATCAACATTAGAGGACAACTTAATTTGTGATTTTGAATCTGGTAGTAAGTACGTATCAGCTTTAAAAGTTGAAATTAACTCCTTGAAGGATTTTGCTGAGGTTTATAAAGCTCTGAAAGAATCAGAGCATAAGTATAAGTTTATCACAATTGATACTGTAACTGCTTTGGAAGATTTCGTAAAACCATTGGCATTGAAGATGTATCGCGATACTCCTGCTGGAGCAAATTATACTGGCGATATTCTACAAGCACCAATGGGTATCGGTTATTCATTTCAACGAGCAGCGATGGAATCAATTATTGACAAAATTAAGTCAGTAACTGACAACGTAATTATTGTAGGTCATGTAAAAGACAAGTCAATTGTCTCAGCAGAGGGAAAAGAGGTCGGTTCAGTTAAGGATTTCGATCTCACTGGTAAAGCAGCAAGAATCTTTGCGGCCAAATCTGATGCTATAGGATTTGTTCACAGAGATGAAAATAGCAACCTCTGTATTAATTTTGAAACAGGAGGCATTGCCTCGGCTGGAGCGAGACCAGCACATTTAGCAAATAAAGATATTATTGTAGCAGAAAGACAAGAAGATGGAACTTTTATTTCACATTGGGATCGTATATACCCATCATTGAAACATTAATTATGAAAGTAAATTTTATATTAACAACAACTTTTACTTACGAGCAAACAGTAGATTCTGAAACTGGTGAGATTTTAAATACTAAACTTATTGATAAAAAAGTCAATATTGTTGATAAAATTGATCAGGATGACCCTACTCCAACAGTTCTTGTTGAAGCATCTAAATTGGTATTTAATAACGCAGCAATAAATCTTATGGGTGTTAAAGTTGGTACTTTAATGGACGTAAAATATAAAATGCAAGACGGAAAATCAATACCAGTTCTTGGAACAGCAGATGCTTTTAATGTTGAAGGCGGAAATAAACTAACCAAATCAAAAACACTTTCTTTTAGAGGGGCAAAACATGAAACCATAATAGAATATGGTACTAGATTTACCCTAGAAACAACACAAAGAAAGGGAGAGTTTAATCTTATAAGTCAAGACAAAAACTTAATAGTTGATGATAAAGTTGGAATTGACGAAGCCAAAGAGTGGAAACTCGATAATGAAGAAATAGAAAATCCAGACGGTTTGGAAGCTGACGATAGTATTTTTAAATTTTAATTAATTAATAAAAATGAATATGAATTTTAACACTTTTGGAGATTTAGACGCAGTAGCTAGTGGTAATCATAGACTTGCACCATGGGGTATTTATAAAGTAAAGTTTATGGGAGCAAAGAAAGATACTATTACTGGAAGGCAAGATCCATCAAAATCATATGATGTCCTTAAAATACGTTTTGAGGGAGACGATGGTTATTATGAGGAGTCTGTATTTTATCCCAGTGATGATCAATTCTTTGAGCGTAGAACGTTCACAAATAGAGATGGTGGAGAATATCAGATGCCATCAAATTGGGAGCGTGTACAAACAATGATTGCCCAATTAGGTACTGTTCTAAACAAGGAAGGATTTGAGAAATTCCAGGCTGCAAGTCGCAAAGGAGCTTTTAAGAGTTTTGACGATGTTATAAAAGGTTTCGTAAAGATTATGGAACCGGCAGTCGGAAAAGAGACAAATCTTAAATTAGTAGGCCGTACTGACAAAAATGGAAATATAAATGCGGTCTTGCCAAAATTTGTTGCAATCAATAAAGAGGGAAAATTATTTGTATCTGACAATTTTGTTGGAGAAAAACTATATTTCAGTGCATACGAGGAAAAACAGAAGGCAAATATGGCAAATGCCAAGCCTACAAGTATGCCAGAAACAGAGAGTTTGGATATTGACAAACCGGAACCAAAGGATGATTTAAGTGATATAGATTTCAACGATCTTTAAATAAATTCATATGGATTTTCGGTTCGATCCTATCGTAGATAAGGATTTGATCCTTTCGCATTTTTCTGAAGAACAGATAATGGAATATTATCTCGGAATTTCAATAACTAAAAAGAAATTATTTAGATCTCCTTTAAGAGTTGATAAAAGACCAACTTGTAATGTTTTTAGAAACGATAAAGGAGTATTAATATTTAAAGATTTTGCCACAGGACAGCATTTAAATTGTTTTGGTGTTGTAATGGAAAAATTTAAATGCGATTATCATAAAGCATTGGATATTATCGCAAATGATTTTGGATTGGTTGACAATAAAAATATAAAGAAAAATGCAGGAAGGATTAATCCAAATCCAATAAAGATAACAGATAAAGAACCTTCGAAAATCCAAATTGAAATACAGAATTTTTCTGAAGAAGAGCTGAATTGGTGGAAACAATATGGAATAACAATTGATATATTAAAAAGATACAATGTATTTAGTTGTAAATATCTTTTTTTAAATAATATTATTGTTGCCAAATCAACAAAATCTTGTCCCATTTTTGGTTATTACGGCGGTAAAGTCAAAGAAAATAATGAGACAAGAGAATTATGGAGATGCTATTTTCCAAAAAGAAAAGATAACCGTTTTTTAACTAATTGGCCAGCAAAAAAGATACAAGGTTTTGACCAATTACCTAAAAAAGGAAAAGTGTGTATTGTCACAAAATCAATGAAGGATGTAATGGCACTCTCCGCTTTTAAAATACCAGCTTGCGCGCCAAACTCCGAGCATTTATTTATTTCAGATAATGTATTGGAGGATCTCAAAAGGCGATTTAAATATATTATTATCTTATATGATCAGGACAGAACGGGAAAATTAAATATGGCCAAGATTCGTTCCGAACATCCAGAATTAATATATTTGGTAATCCCAAAAGAATACGGCGCAAAAGACTTTTCAGATTTCAGAAAGAAATATGGATTTATGAAGACAAAAGAAGCTATATTAAATGTAATAAAATGGCTAAAACTAATTAGAAAGACGAAAGAATTGAAATAATCTATAAGGGGTCTTCCCCAGTAGAATATAAAACTATAAAAAAGGCTAGTGAAGTTACCGGTCTTTCAGAAAAAGCTATCCGAAACCGATGTAATTCCTCTAGACAAGGAAACACCGGCAAGGATGGCTATTTATGTAGATGGGTCAATGACAGTACTTTTAGAAGATATTCGGCAAAACGTTCCAGAAAAAAAGGAAACTCATATGAGTTGACTATTATTAAAGAATTAACAGATTTGGGATTTAAAGGACTTGTAAGTTCAAGAAGCCAAAGCAAAAATCTGGATAATGCAAAAATTGATATCTGTGATACGGAAAACCAACTAGACTTTTATGTACAATGTAAATATACGGCAAATCAACCAAATATTTCTAAAATTAACAAGGAAGTTGGACTAAAAGATAAGCCATTGGCAATATTCTGGAAGAAAGTTAATGGATCTACCAATAAAGAAGAGTTTGTTTGTATTCCAAAAGATTATTTCTATAAATTGATAAATAATGTATAATAAATATATTATTCCAATTTGCGAGATTCAAAAAAGCAAGGTATATAATATATGCCTGGATGCTGTATCTCTTTCCCATTGTGAAGACAAAATAATGGAACTTTTCAGAGATTATTCCGATAAGGATGAATACGGAGAGTTTATAGAGAATCTCGATAAGAACAAAGATATACTAATAGGAGAAATCAAAGAAATAGATGAATTTTAAACTAAGAATCGCACTCGACTTAGATGATTGTATCTTTGATTTTTATGGGACATATCAAAGATGCTTTCCAAACCCAAAGGAATGGGAAGACGCGAGAATAACAAAAAATGTATGGAAACTTCAGAAAAATAAATATTTCTGGGAAAATTTACCATTAATTGAAAAACCTGACTTTGAGGCTGCCATCTATGCTACAAAAAGAATAAATGATAAGTCATATACTAGAAATTGTCTAAAAAAACACGGACTTCCAATAAAACCAATATATCAGACTCTTTATCAACACGGTAATAAAGCGGATATAATTAAAGGAAGATGCGATGTTTTAATTGATGATAGTATCAGTAATGTACTTAAAGCAATAAGGAAAGGCGTTCCAGCTCTTTTGATAACAAGACCCCATAATATTAAGTATGATTTCAAATATAGAATATCATCTCTTAAATATAACGAGATAGAATATATGTATAATTTAGAAATCAATGAATTATGAAGGCGGAAGACATAAAATTACGTTTCGTTCCAGGAACGTTTAAACTATCAAAAATTGAGGATGAAGTATATTTTAGTAAAAAATATAAAAATTACATAAGTAATTCAAGATTTGGATTATTAGACCCAAAAAAAGACGGATCTCCAGAAAAGTTTTTTAAAGGCTTTACAGACCAGGGATTTAAAAGTTTTTTTGAATTAGGTTCTGATATTCATATGCTTACATTGCAACCAGAATATTTTGCAATGGCACCAGATCTTGGGAAACCATCTGAAAAGCTCGGAGCAATGGCTGATGAATTATTTAAGACTTTTGTTGAAAGACCGATAATGATGGAAGATATTATCCGGGCTTCAAATAAAGTGGATTATTACAAAGGTAAAATTGATAATAAAATTTGTAATAATATAATTCAGAAATGTACGCCATATTGGAAGAATAGATTAAATTATGTTGGAGAGGAAGGAAAAGAAATGATCCATTTGGGAGGTACTGCCAGAAATACGGTATTAAACTGTGTTGAGGCATTAAAGAACAATAATATGATTTATAATCTCCTTCATCCAATATATTTTAATGAACAACCAATAGTCGAAAATGAACAGGCAATAACAGTTGATATGGAAGCAGAAATGCCAGAAGGACAAAAATATGTTTTTCATATAAAATCAAAACTCGATAATTATGTTATTGATTTTGATACTGCTACCATAACGGTAAATGATGTTAAAACCATAGGAAAAGGAGTTGATCGTTTCCATGACAATTTTATCAATTTTAATTATTATCGGGAGCTTGGCATGTATTGTGGTCTCCTTAGACTAGTCGCAAAACAAGAATATGATATAAATGGATTTGAAATAAAATCAAATTGCTTAATTGTATCAACAAGATCCCCATATAATACAGGCGTATATCACGTAACAAGAGAAGACCTTTTAATGGGATGGAAAGAATTTGTTCTATATATGAAGAAAGTGGCTTATTATTATTATAAAGGATATCGGTGGACTTAACATATCGACAATTACGGGATTTCTATGTGAAGAATTTTTCATTAGGAAATATAAATGGATCAATACAAGATAAATTTACATTGATTGCATTAGTTTGTAGATTAAAATTTCTTTTGTCTAAAAAGAAACCGGATATTACCCATTATCAAATAATTAAAAAGATTATTGGAGAGCAACTCCCAGAAGACTGGATAAAAGGAGTGTCAATTGTTTGTGAGGATTTCGCATATAATTGTAATGATTTTCCAAATTTCGGATTTGAAGATAAGGATATGCCAAAAGAGATAAAACGAATTTTAATGAATTATTTACCATTTTAATTATGATTAAGACAATTAAAACATTTTCAATTGAGGAGTATTTAACAAGTGTAGGTTTCACATCAATTAAGGAATTCCCAAAGAAGGATTTTGATAAGTTGTATCGCGAGACCGGTGACGAGGATGAAGTATTGCACCAAATATGGGAGAAATTGCCACAGGAAGAAGGAGAGGCATATTATATTGAGCTTAACAAGCCAGTATTAAATACAAAAAAGCGCCCATATACTATTACGACAAATACAAATGAAGGAAAGCGTGTATTTAAGAAAGCCTACCTTTTGATTGACGCAAGCAGCAATACAATACTTTCTGAGCTTGGTGGTACCATAAAGGATGTTAAAGCAGAGGTTGAGAGACTCTATTCCGAAGGATTTACAGGTGATATCAACTGCCGCTTAATCCATATGGTTACCGAAGGCGAGGATCTGCCTATTCAGACTTTTTATTCGCCTTCAGCAAATATGAAGCAGGGAGAATATATTGTATTAGGAAGACTTTAATTTTATAAAAAATGAAAACATACGCAATTATTGTTGAATCAGAAAATCCAAAAATACGAATACCTTTGATGGTTTCTCGAACTATTGACGATTTAAGATTTGCTTACAAAGACGCAAAGGAAAAAGTCGCCGAATATGGAATGACTACCAAAATAGGATATTTGGATATTAAACCAAAGAATACGTATATAATCTCTTCCATATCTGAAAAACAGGATGATGAATGGAAAGATTATGATGTAGAGTTTGATGACGAAAACAAGGATTTAGAATGAATGAAAAATATTTAGTATATATATTATTTGAAAATGGCGATATGGATGTAGGCATTTGCGATACAAGGGCAGAGGCCGTAAGCCTAGCACAAAAAACAAATGAGTATATTACAAGCCTTCCAAATATTAAGGATAAAATAACAGAAGAAAATCTGACAACATTTCTTGATACTTACCCTGAACTCGAGAATGGAAAATATAATCAATTCCTTCAAAACAATAAAAACTACTCAAAGCTTGATATTGTAAAAGCAATTGATTATTATTCATTTCGTTTTAAGGATTATTGTGGTACCTATATAAGAAATATAAAATATTTTAGCCCAAATCAACAAATACAATATGAAGAAATATTTTAATATTGTTGAAATATATGGCGTTGGTGAAGATTCTACTGTTGAATTAACAAAGACTTTTGAAACTTACGATGAAGCACAAAAGTATTTGGATATGAAAACCAAGGAATTTCCCGATGAAGAAAGTAATGAATATCTCCGTATCAAACGATACGGAGATTATTCTACTTTTATAGATACAATGGATCCAGATAATTTTAGATATATTGGTATCTTATCTTCGAAAATAAATATAAATGATTAACGTAATTAAAAGAAATGGAAGCAAGGAAAAATTTGAACCAAACAAAATTGAAAATGCAATAAAAAAAGCTTTTGATTCTATTGGAAAAGAGATTTCTGATGTAACCATCAAATCAATGATGAGACGGATAACTGGGATGCTTGAACTTTTGAATAACGATGATATCAATATCGAACTTGTCCAAGATACTGTTGAAGACACGCTTATGCGATCCGGATTTTATGACGTTGCAAAGAGATTTATCTTATATCGTAATGAACACGAAAAAGCCCGATTTATTGATGGACGAATTAATTATATGGAAAAATATAGTAATTCTACCTCAAATGCCGCAACTTCTTCTGAAACTGATGCAAATGCAAATGTAACAATTAAAAATGTTGCAAATATGGAAGGAGAGGTGTATAAAAAGACAAATCGACTTGTTCAGAGATATCGAATGAAAAAAGAATTGAATGTTCTTTTTCCAGAAGTTGCAAAACAATATGAAAAAGATTTGGATTCTCATATTATTTATGCTCATGATGAATCTCAAACCCCAGCATTAAAAGCATATTGTATGGCTGCTACATTATATCCACTGATGTTAGAAGGTACTGGAAATATTGATGGAGTAACGCCTACTCCACCAAATGACATAAATTCTTTCAGTGGACAGGTGACGAATTTGGTATTTCTTTTAAGTTCACAAGTACGCGGTGCAGTAGCTCTAGGTGATTATTTTGTTGCTTTAAATTATTATATTATAAAAGAATTTGGTGACAAATGGTACGACAAACTAGATGTAATAACTACTACCGATCATTGTAATTATAAAAGAACTATAAAAGATGCTATTCGAAAAGGAATGAAGCAATTTATTTTTGGCGTAAACCAACCGGCCGGTAATAGATCATATAATTCACCATTTTCGAATATAAATTTCTTTGACAAATATTACTATAATGCTCTTTTTAAAGAATTCTTTTATCCAGATGGTACAAAACCAGAATGGGTAGCTATAGATAAACTTCAAAGAATATTTATGGAACTTCTTCGTGAATTACGTTTAATTAAGCCATTGACTTTCCCAGTAACTTCTCTTTGTATGCTCCATGATAATAACGAATGTCTTGATTTGGAAACAAAGAAATGGGCAGCAGAGGAATGGGCAAAAGGAAGTAGCTTCTTTATGTATTTAAGCAATAATCCAAATTCAATCTCCTCTTGCTGCCGGGTTCAGAACGAAATAGTTGATAATACTTTTAATTCAACAACTGGATTAACTGGTATTATGACTGGCTCTGCCAATGTTATAACACTTAATCTTAACAGAATAATTCAAAATGCAATAAGAAATTATGCAAATGAGCATGGTGAGGATGAAAGTAAATATAAATATTGGGGAAACGATGCTAGAGAAGCAATTTCTGACGAATTAAATGAAATACTGGAAAGGGTTTATAAGTATCAAATTGCATATAAGACAATGTTATATGATATGGAAGAAAAGAAAATGTATAGCTGCTGTAATGCCGGTTATATATATATGAGTAAATTATATTGTACAATTGGAGCAATTGGATATGTTGAAGCTGCAAAGTATTTGGGATTAGATATCAATGATAATAAAGATTATAAGGATTTCTTAAAATTCATATTTTCAATTATCCAAGAAGGAAATAAAAAACATTCTATACATGATCCAAAAAGACCATTTATATTCAACTTAGAAGCCATCCCTGGAGAAAATTTAGCTGTAAAATTATATGAGTGGGATAAAAATGACGGATATGAAGTTCCAGATGACCAAGTGTGTTTTAGTAGTTATTTCTTTAGACAATGGGATAAAGATTTAACTGTTCTTGACAAATTAAAACTTCACAATAAAGAAGTAAATCAATATTGTGGAGGAGGCCAGGCATGCCATATACATTTGGATGAACATTTAAATGAAAAGCAATATACAAAATTAATTGATTTTGCCGTTCACGAAGGATGTAATTATTTTACCTTTAATATCCCAATGTCAGAATGTAAAGACTGCGGTCATGTAGTAAATGCGCCAATACATAAATGTCCAAATTGCGGAAGCACAAATATTGATTGGTGGGTTAGAATAATCGGATAAATTTAAATGTCCCATTAAATAGCAATATTTATTGCAAACCTCGAATATGCTGGAAACCCCTAAAGTTTTGAGTACCAAAGTGTAAAAATCTTAAAAATGTAACAATGGGCAATCAGCAGGGATAGACTTTTATAGTAGGCCCCCATCGACTACCAAGAGGCATCCTAATGGATGAAGGTATAGTCAATTCCTAAAATATTTGAATATGAAATTAAAGAGAATTAAATTATGTAAGATTTGCGGAAAAGAAGTTTTAAAATTAAAACTTGGAATGTGTAGAAAGCATTATGAACAATACCATAAATTCGGAATAGTTTTGGATAATAATCCAAGAACAGTATGGGATGATAATGAAATTAGGACATATGATAGTTATGGTGAAATAGATACTTATACTAATACCGGAGAAGTTCAAAACACTTTTAAATTTGATTTAGAAGACATTAAATATCTAATGAACCACAAATGGAGAACTACTTTCAAAGGAAAACAAAAATCACCATATTTGGTAACTGGGAAAACTATTTACTTTCATAGATTAGTAATGGGTAATCCAATAAGAGAAGTAGACCATATAAATAGAGATACAACTGATAATAGAAAAATAAATTTAAGAGAATCTTTCAGAACACAACAACTCGCAAATACAAGACTAAGAATAGATAATACACATGGTATAAAAGGAGTGTATTTTATAAAAAGAAAATTTAATCATAAAAATGGCTGGAAAGCAGAAATAGCAATTGGTAAAAAACGATTTCAAAGTAAATATTTCGAAACAAAAGAAGAAGCCGCATATATGAGATATTTGTATGAGCAACATTTTTACAAAACAATAGGAATTAACAATAGTAAAGAAGTGCTTGAATTAATTCAAAAATTACCAATTGATAAAAAAATAAATATTCAAAAATATTTTGTAAATAGAATGAAAGTTCAGGTAGAGAAGTTTTAAGACCAATCAGTGCATTTAGCAAAGAACGACAAATTGAAGCAAGTAAAAGAGTATATTCCCATTTAGAAGATGAATGAGAATAAATTTAATTTATAATTTATAAACAATTTAACCGCCTTTCCCTTTTTATAGGGATTGGCGGTTTTTTAATATTAATAATATGGATACATTAAACATTAATTATCAATTAGGAAATATTAATATCAAGCTTTCAACAGACGTATCAGATGATAACGCACCGTATAATCTTGCAGATCTTTTCATAAAGATTATAGAAGATACGAATGTAAATGAAGATATGGTTATCGAAGGATTAATTGACCATTTTGGATATAGTAAAGATGATATTGACGAGTGAATTTTCAAATACCCTTTCTTTGAAAAGTGGTTATTCCATATTTCTTTTACCAATGGTATGCATCTCAAAATTGAAATATGCTAACTTTATAAGTTATTATTTAAATATTTCATTTCTTTTTTGGCAAATAATAACCCATATTGATTATGAACAAGAAAATAAAGATAGCAGTAGGAATAATTAAATTATTTTCTAAAAAAGCAAAACAACGTTTTGAATATTTAAAATCAGAATATGAAAATATCGTATTAAATATTGATAAGACAGTATGGCACTCAATTGAGGAGAAACCGACAGAGAATAAAACGATTATATTTTATTTAAAACATCCAAATTCTGATAATCATGATTATGCAATTATGGAATTTGAAGAAATCGGTACAAAAGGAAAAAAGTATATAAATATTCTTTTTATGGGAGCCAAGTATTGGGCATATTGTGATGATCTTTTTAATATATGAAAAAATATATATTATTACTTTTGTTATTATTAATAACAAAAATGGTTGCTATCGCAGATAAATTTAAAGGAAGAATTTGCGATATAAATGGTGTTCCAATTATAGGCGCTTGCGTAGAAAATGTTAATTTAAAATACAAAACATATACAGATATCGATGGGAAGTTTATAATAATGACTCGTCCTGGAAATTCTATTAGATTTAGTTGCCTAGGATTTCATAGTGAATTAATTACATATCACAAGAAGCAACAAATAATAATTTTAAAAGATACTGATAATTTTAAAAAAGATTCAGTAAAAAAAGTATTAGTACAATTATGCAATTTAGTAAAACAAGTTTACCCAGGGAAAACCTTATACTTAGTAATAAGTAGAGAAAGTATGTCTATGTTTAATTTTGATTTTGATTTAAATGATTTTTTATATTTTGAAGAGATACGTAAAGCAATAAAATCCAAAGATGACAATTAATTATACAAAAATAAAAATTAATAATTTAGCAGAAAAATATATATTATCAAATTGGCCAGACGATATTGATGATTTGGAAGTACGTAATGCAATAAAGTTTGCATATATTGACGGTTTTAATAATGCCTTTAATTATAAGAAACGGAAAACTGGGAGATAGGTATTTCCATTTTAAATACGAAGACGGAAAACCAATAAGAATACAATAATGTATAAAGAAATATCTAAAGAATATCTTGAAGACGGTAAAGCCGTTTATGTAAAAAAGAAATATTTATTTGGTATTTTATATTCAACTTGGCATCGTGAAACTGCAATACGAGAAGAGGTTGAAGATATGATACCGCCAAAAACTAAATTAGGATTTTAATATGCCAAACTGGTGTGACACAACTTATATTTGCGAAGGGCCTAAAAGACAAATTAATCAATTATATAGATTGATTAAGAAATGTCAAGAAGGTAAAGTTAATAAAATACCAAATGATTTTGGTAATATGTGGCTTGGAAATATTCTACTTGCATGCGAATGCAAAGATGTCAAAGATAAACGCTGTAGAGGTGTTATCGTTGATTTTGTAAAGCCTAAAGATGATATATTGGAAATCTGGATGGATACTGCCTGGTGTGAGCAAGAGGATGTCAGAAAAACTATTGAAAAGAGATTTCCAAATATCAGAGTATATTATCAGGATGTCGAATGGGGATGCGAGTATTTTTATTCAAATGATGTAGATCACAAATATTTCAAAGACTACGCATTTATAATGGATGAAAATGATAATACACGTTCTGTAAAATCGGAAAGTGATTTACAAAAGGAGATAGCCGATTACGAAAAAAGAGGAGAACAAATACCAATTATTGGATATTTTAAATATGAAAAAGATTAAATTAAAATCAAGAGGAGCTGATAACTGGTTGGAAGAAATCCAAGAAGGAAAATATGTCTTACATTCCGAATATGATAATGTAAGAATTATATTTAATAATAATAAACTATTTCCAACAGCAGTAGATCCAGCTGATGGCCCAATGCTAAATATTGGGGATAATATACAAGAAATCGGTACAATAAAGAAAATTATCAACTGTAATAGAATTTATATTATAACTGATAAATTTAATCAAAAACCGCAAGAACCTTACGAGCTTTTCGGAATTGAGTGTGGAAAGGGTTGGAATAAATTAATAACCCCAATACTCGACTATATTGATATTTATAATTCAGGGCATAAAGAGGAAGATAAAATCCATATTCTACAAATAAAAGAAAAATTTGGAGGATTAAGAATTTATGTTTCGCCCGAACCAAAGGAATTGTCCGAAATGATTGAGAAGGCCGAAGACGAATCGTATAAAACCTGTGAATATTGTGGAAGTACTGAAAATGTAACACAAACTAAACACGGGTGGATTAAAACACTTTGTGATAAATGCCGAGAAAATAATTAAGTTAAAGGGATATGGTTTCCCATATCCCTTTTTTAATATTTAGATAAAAATAAGAAAAATATGGAGATATATTATTTAAGAAAGATGAAGCACTACTAAAAATGATATGACGTGCGAGAACGTCTTTCTCGAGATTTAAATTAAGAAATATGTTTTTAAACCAAGTTAATAATAATGATTATATAATAGTTAATAATGTCCGTATTGCAATAAAACCGTATTTTATTGGTGGATATGATAGGAACCTATTACGATTAAATCCGTATATCCCAGCAATATTGAAAAATAATTTTGTCTCAAATATAATTTTATATACAAAATTAGATGATGATTATGTAATTATTTCTGGTCATTATATGTTAAATAGTTTATTGAAATATATTAATGGTGAATATTGTATTAACAGGAAATATTTTAATGACTTGACAGATGATAAAAAGAATTTAATATTGAATACCCAATTTGATTTTGCATATTATGAGCCAAATGAATTTGGGGTATTTCATATTTATTCTTTTATACAACAAAAATATCCGAATTTTTATACAAAACAGGAGCAATATAATGTTTTGATGAAAGGAAAATGGCTTGAACATTTATTAAATGTTTTTGCTTCTAAGGATTCTGAATATTATGATATTATCAATAAATATATTTCCGGTTCTGTAGAAAGATCACAAAAACTACACAATTGTTTAAAAATGATTTGTGGAAATACTCCAATACTTGAATATATGGCCTGTAATAGAAATAATGAAAATGCAGATGAAACAATACGGGAAATATTAATCCGTATTTATTGGATGGATTCACTATTTGGTGATATAGTACAAGATTGTAGACTTTTAAAAGATGCTAATATAGGATTTTTATATGATAAATATCATATGTATTCATATGATAAAGAGATAATTAAGAAAAGACTTTCTAGAGCATTGGAATTTAATAGAGAACCAGCTTTTAAAACTTCTGGCATATTTGAATACGCCCTTCAGAAACATGATGGAAAACAGTCAATTTATAAAAGATTCTTTGCACCGTCAACAATTGTAAGCAAATATTTAAATAACAATATCTGCCCAATATGCGGCAAACCAATATTGTCTCTTGAAGATGCAGAAGGTGATCATATAATTCCATGGATATCAGGAGGACTAACAGAAGAAAGTAATTGTCAAGTTGTTCATAAAATGTGTAATCGTAGAAAGGGTGTAAAATGCTAAAATATGTTGATACAATGGTGACTTTTTCAGAGTTTCCAGATGAAATATCATTATGTATTAATATCTCAAATTGTCCGAATAATTGTGTCGGATGTCATTCTCCTTATTTAAAAGAGGATATTGGAGATAATTTGGATTTTGATGCAATTGATAATCTAATTTCTAAAAACAAAGGAATAACCTGTGTGGGACTTATGGGAGGTGATCGAGATCCTGCTGAAATAAATAAATTGGCAATCTATATAAAAGCTAACTATGATTTAAAAATAGGCTGGTATAGTGGCTCTGAAACGCTTTCAACTAAGATAGATAGGCAATTGTTCGACTATATAAAAATAGGGCCGTATATCGAAGAATTTGGGCCTCTAAACAAATGTACTACTAACCAGGTTATGTATGAAAATATTGATGGAAAGTTAATTGATATAACTTACAAATTCTGGAAATTATGTTAGGTTTAATTTTACAAATTTTAGGATTTGTTCAATGTCTTTATGGCTCGTTTTTTGCAATTAAATTAATTGGTGACGATGAAGTCGATCCATATGCTAGGACGTCCTATGTAATGAATGTTATATATGGGTTATTGTTAATAAATGTTGGTATATGGATATAACGATATTATGCAATTTACGAAAGGATCAAAAATTGATTGATTATTTGATGGGAATAGCAGAAAATGCCTATTTTCAGATATATAATATCAATAATCGTCATATGAGGTCTAAAATAAGAAAGACAATGTATAATTATTCCTCTACTGTTTTACCGTTTATTTTAGTACAAGACGGGAAAGAAGAGAGAGGGTTTTATAGTGAGACTGGAGATAATGCAATAAATCAATTAATTAATTTTATAAATAATGGAAATAAAATTTAAGAAAGTTTTGGACAACGCTGTATTGCCATACAGGGCAACGCCTTTTTCTGCAGGATATGATTTAACAGCAGCAGCTGTATCATACGATGAGAAAAACGATTGTTGGGTTTATGATTTGGGTTTTGCAACAGAATTTGACCCAGAATATGTTGCATTAATATTTCCAAGAAGTTCAAATAGAAAGACAGAATTTTATCTCCCTAACTCCATTGGCGTTGTAGATAGTGATTTCCGATCGACCTGGAAGGTATGCTTAAAAAGCAGGGATTTTACGAATCTACGAGAGCCGCCATATAGAGTTGGTGAAAGGATTGGTCAAATGATAATCCAGAAATTAGAAGATGTCAATATTGTAGAAGTAGACAAATTGTCTGAAACAGTTAGAGGAGAAGGAGGCTTCGGAAGTACAGGGAAATGAGTATATTAGAGGATTTTATAAATATGGCAAAAGACAAAGATTATGTTTATGACCGTACAGAATATCATAGTTCAATATCAAAAAATGAATTTATTGATTTAATAAACAATTATATTGAATTAACGGATTTAGCCGATAAAATAAACGAGTTATTCCATGGTTGTGTATATGAGCTAAAAACCTGGACTTTTATTGATAATCTGTTTCATAAAGTATTATCTAGCAAATTCAATCAAGAGGAAATCGAGGATATTGATTGGTGGTTATATGAAAAAAGGGGAAATCCAGATTTGAAATATTTTATTGATAAAAAAGAAATCCCTGCTGAAACTGTCGAGGATTTGTGGAATATACTATGTGCAAAAACAAGTTGAATAATTTTAAAATTCAAAAATGCATATTAAATAATTATAATGATATTATAGAGCTTTTATTTAAGGATGTTAGGAAATTAAAAGTAGTTTCCGAAGAAGAGGAAACTGAATTAATTAAAAAAATTAAAAATAATAATGACCATATTGCTTTTAACAAATTGGTTGAATCCAATATGAGATTTGTTATTTCAGTTGCAAAACAATATCAAGGTAAAGGTATTGAATTGTGTGATTTGATTCAGGAAGGATCAATGGGATTGATTCACGCAATAACAAAATACAATCCAAATAAAGGATGTAAGTTTATTACGTATGCAATATATTGGATTCGGCAGTTTATTATTAAAGCTCTGCAATATCATAGTAGGACAATTCGGCTTCCGCAAAATCAATTGGCAAATTATGCTAAAATAAAAAATGAAACAGAAAAATTCGAGCAAGAAAATGATAGGAGTCCATCCACCCTGGAATTGGAAGAGAACACAGGAATAGAGCATAATAAAATTTATTCAATAATGGCATCAAGTATTAATACAACTTCTTTTGATAAACCGATAAGCTCAAAAGAAGATTTATCAATAATTGATGTTATACCAAATGATAATGCAGAACCCGTAGATACAAATATTGAGAAAACGGATATAACAAATAAAATACAATCCGTTTTAAGTAAGTTAAATCATAGAGACCAAGATATTATACGAATGTATTTTGGAATTGATATGCCACCTATGCCACCAAGTGAAATCGCAAGAAGATATGGTATTGGAGCAGAAAGAGTAAGGCAATTGCTTAAACACGCAATTTCAAAAATACGACGTAGATTCTCAAATGATTTAAAAGGATTATTATGATATATAAATTCACTGTTGATAATTTTGTAAAATGCTGGCTCAGAAAAGAGATAGCAGTAAATGCAGATAATTTGAAGGATGCCTGTATGAAGGTATTAGAATCAGATACACTAAAAGGAGCAACCTTTGTAGATAATACTGCCGCTGGATTACAAAACGAAGATGGTAATTCAATTGAAATATATATCAAAGATAAGAACGAACCAATATTTGCAATATGATATATTTGGTAAGTAATCAAACAGAATTATTTGATAATAGTCACTATCAAAATATATCTCCTGATACTGCCATAAATATGTTAAAATCTATTCCCGAAATAGATGGAAAACGCATTATTGCAGCAGATACCGAAACGGCAGGGTTAAATTTCCTACAAAAAGATATTCTTACCATACAGTTAGGAACTGGAGATTTTCAGATCGTCTGGGATTGCATTACAGTTGATATTTTATTATTAAAAGAAATATTGGAAGACGAAAATATAATAACAATATGGTGGAATTCTTTATTTGATTTATTATTTTTATATAAAAACAATATTTTCCCAAGAAATATATATGATGGTATGCTTGCAGAACAATTATTATATAATGGGTTGAGTTACAAAAATCTTTTGAAAAGCACCGCAGATAAATTTGGAAAGGAATACACTCCATTTTCACTAAAAACTGCTGTACGAAGATATTGTAATGAAATATTGGATAAATCAGTACGAGGAAAAATAATAAATGTAGGATTAACTCCAGAAGTAATAGTATATGCTGCAAAAGATGTTGAATATGAAATCGAAATACGGAATGAACAATTAAAATTAATTAAACAACAAGGCTTAGACAAGGCGCTAGTTATCGAAAATAAATTTGCGCCTTGTCTGGCTTATTTTAAATTTTGCGGAGTTAAACTCGATACCAACAGATGGCGAGAAAAAATGAGCCGAGATATCGCTGAAATGAGTAAATATAATAATGAATTAAATAATTGGGTAATTAATTATTATAATTCATTTAATGGCGAGAATGGATATCTAAAAATCGATAGAAGAGTTGGGAAAAATGTAAATGGGAAATACGAGGAAATCACAAATAATCTACCACCAAAATCAAAAATGATTACTGGGAAACAGGAAATAACAGAAGAAGATGGGAAAAGGGTTATTTATGATGTCGGAAAATTTCTAGTTCCTTTCGGTTATTATGAAGGAAAAGAGTTTAAACCTTTTGTATATACCAATTGCGAAGGAGATCTTTTTGATGGATTTGATACAGGGCAATATTGTTCAATAAACTGGAATAGCCAACAACAATTGATTGTACTTTTTGAGTTTCTTGGATTTAACCTAGATATTATTGACAAGAAAACAAAACAGAAAAGAAAATCTGTAAGTGCGGATATTATACAGGAACAAAAAGAAATATGTGATATTTCAATACCATATATCAAATATAAAAAAGCAGCAAAAATCTGCCAGTCATATGGCCAGAAATGGTTAGATATGGTTGATATAGATGGAAGAATACACCCCGAATACCATCAATTAGGAACAAATACTGGAAGAATAAGTAGTGGGGATCCAGATGATCCAGATACTATAAGCATATTGACTTTGCCAAAAGATTTTGAAACTAGAGCTTGTTTTATACCAGACGAAGGAAATGTCTGGATTAGCGAAGACTTCATAGGTTAAAAATATCCATATAAATTATTGTATTATTTTTAAATTTATCATATAAATTTTATAAAAAAATAAATATGATAAAAAAAATTAGTAATGAAATTAAATTAAAAGCCGTAGAATTATATATTTCTGGAAAAACATCTAAAGAAATATCATAGATTTTAAATGTAAGTAGCACAAGATGTTTTAAAAATATACAATAATTTATATTCAAATGCACGTTATTTTCTAAAAAGAAAATATGAAAAATTTGGCCCTTTATTAAAGAAATTTAATAGAAGTAATTTCGTAAATTCGGGGAACGAGAAGTGCAACTCCAATCCCGAGCCAAGCCTTAAAGAGGAAGGTGTAGAGACTTTATACGAAATATCTAAACCATAAAATGGCATGATAAAGAGAAAGTCCATAGTGGGTACTATGCAGGAAAGCAGAATCCTAGCAGATATAAGTCAAGATCCAGCAATGCTTGATTTATATAATACTGGATGCGGGGATATGCACTCGTTAGTTGCCAGTAAGGCATATAAGAAAATAATTGGAGATTGTCCAATTGAGGAAATAAAGGAAAAATTTCCGAAACAAAGACAGGACGCAAAGAAAGTTGAATTTGCGATTTCCTATTTTGGCAATGCAAATACAATACATAAAAACGATTCTTCAATATCAATGGAAGAGGCAGAAGAAATATATAATAATTATATGGAAGGCTTTCCAGGAGTTAAGAAATATCAAAAATATTGCCAGAAATCTGTATTAAAAGATGGAGTTGTATTAATATGTCCACAAACAGGTCATAAAGCATATTTTGATGATATTGATGAACTAAGAAGAATTTACCAGTTGATGCATCAAGATGGTTTTTGGGAAAGATATAAATTTGAAAAAAGAAATTATCCAGATTCCCAATATGTAAAAGATGTTAAATTCTTTTATAGAAAAAAAGCAGAATATGATAAAAGAGCTATCAATTATCGTATTCAAGGAAGAGGAGCGGTTATTTTTAAATTATCAATGATATATCTATGGAATTATATAAGAAACAATAATTTATTAAATATTGTTAAATTATTAATTCCACCATATGATGAATGTAATATAGAATGTCCAAAAGAAATGGCGGATAAAATGGCAAAAGTCTTACAGAAATGTATGGAAAAAGGAGCATCTATTATTTGTAAAAAAGTAAAATTAAGTACCGATATAAATATCGGAAAACATTGGATACATTAAAATTATGAGTAGTTATTTAACTTTTTATGTACAGCATAAGGGTGATGATAAAAAGCATCCGATAGTATCTTATTCAAGAAATAATGACATATATCAAGCTTTTGATGAAAATCTACACATAGCTTTCTGTTATAATGAAATTAAATATACAGAATTAAATGAAGAAGATATTATACTTGTTTTGGATAATATAAAAAATGATATATCTAAAGCAGAAGGTCGTTTGCAGGAATATGAAAAATATGCAAATGGAAATTCCGAATGTATTGAGGAAATAATTCAAATAAAGGATTATATAAGTGATTTAAAGATAACTTATTATAAAGTAATGGCTATTATGGATGTCATTTCCAATATTTCGTATGGAAGTGATGTCGAGCACGTATATTGTAATATTAGTTGAAAGGCGTTAAAATAACTTTAAATATGTCAAAGACCCTCTATTTAGATGTTCCAGACAATATGAAAAACCCGGAAATAAAGAAAAAGGCAGAGGAAGGTTTAGTTCTTCCTACTGCTGGTTTAATGAAAATCCGAGAATTATTAAGAAAATTAAATATTCAGATACCAAAATTAGATATTGAAGATTGGAATGTTGATAAAGTAAAATTTAAAATATTGAAATGAATACTCCAACGCTCACTAGCTATGAAGAATCTATTGCACCGTGGAACCAAACAGAACAAAAGTTAAGTACTTATTTTGTAACAGCAAAAATAAGCATACCATATAATACTTTTGTCACAAAAGATATGACGGAAAAAGAAATTAAAAATCAGATTTATTCAGAAATGAAAGATGAGCTTAGAGGATGGGATATCGAAGATTTGGAAATAACAAATTATTAATTATGGAACAAATTGCAATACTTGATTATAATACAAATAATGTATATATCTATGATATAACAGAAGAATTGGAAGGATATAATGTCGAGAATCTTTTAAAGGAACTCGGACACGATCTGGATAATTGCTCGATAATGTTTGGGGAGGATATTAAAGTATTTAAAAATGATAATAGCGATTGATTTTGATGGAACTTGTGTTTCTGCAAATTATCCGTATTTAGGAAAGGATATAGGGGCTGCACCCGTATTAAAGAAATTAGTTGATAATGGCCATAAATTAATATTATATACAATGAGAGATACTGGTCATTTTATAGATGTTGCAATTAAATGGTTTAAAGATAATAATATACCACTTTTTGCAATTAATGATAATCCAGAAATGTCAATGTCTAGAAAAGTATATGCGCATCTGTATATTGATGACATGGCTTTAGGGATACCTCTTATAAAAGATCCAAATGAAAAATGGCCATATGTAGACTGGAAAGAAGTTGAAATTTTATTAAAACGTAAAGGAATTATAAATGAAATTAATTAAACAATATTGTTATCTTGACAATCAAACAGATTTCAGTATACTCGGAATAAAGAAATTTATTGAAAAACAAGCCAAGACCTGTTATCAAAGTACTCATACAATAACGGAAGATTCATACGAAAAGTTCGTACAGAGAATGATTGACTCTGATCATTCTCGAACACTTGAATTTGCCACAGTGCATTTGCTTTTTCCATTGGATACTTTTTATAGTATAATACAATATCTTTCCCATACAAAGGATTATTCAACACAATGGTTTCAATGGAATATTGATGGACTTAATAGCCTTGTCTATGTATCAACAAATTATAGGTATTATCTTAGAATATATGATATATTTAAAAAGACCGAATACGATCTAGATAAATTCATTAATTATTCCAATAATAATAAATTTCCAGAAAGGCATACAATCCATTTTATAACCGATAGGGTAACAATGGATTCTTTCAGAACACATGTTGGAATGTCAAGTATGGCAGAATCTACTAGGTTTTGTTCATATAATAAGGATAAATTTGGAAACGAGGTAACATTTGTTATACCAAATTGGATTAACATTCCAGAAGGTGAATATCGATATTTTGGAGGACAATGGTGTAACGAGAATGACATACCAAGATCGTATGAGGAAAGTTTGGCAGTAAATAATTTTCTTTTAGGACTAAGATCTGCAGAATCAGAATATATGATATTGTTAAAATCTGGATGGAAAGCTGAACAGGCCAGACAACTTTTGCCATTATCCGTAAAATCAGAATTAGTATTATGCGGATTTGATGATTGTTGGAATAATTTCTTATATAGAAGAGATGATCCGCACGCTCATCCTATGGCTAGAGAATTGGCAAAAAATGTCAGAAAACTTTTAAAGAAATAATATGGGAACAAATTATTATGCGGCAATTTTACCAACAAAAGAAAGAAAGCAGAAATTAATAAATGCAATCCAAAATGACGATATTGACAATATACAGGAATTGTATAATATATCATATCGGGATATTGATAATTACAATCCAAGCAATTATGGAATACTGCATTTAGGGAAACGTTCTTCTGGATGGAAATTCTTATGGGATCCAAATATTTATAAATATAATGGAAAAATAAAAACTTATTATGATTTTAACAAAAAATCAATATTGGAGTTTTTATCAAAACCAAATATAAAAATAATAGATGAATATTGGAAATACGATAACAATAAATCTGAACATGAATTTACACCAGAAGAGTTTATGAATATGGCTATAAATTGGTGTCCAGATGGAGAAGATGGAACCAATAGTAATGAATATATTCATTATAACAATTTGTTACCGGAATTAGGAATTAGACAAATAGGAAATTATTTCTTTTCAGATGGTTTGAGATTTTCCGCATTTACAGAATTTAGTTAATTATGAAATATTATATTAAAATAACCGAAACACTTTCAAGAACCGTTCCAATAGAGGCTGACGATGAACATAAAGCGATTCGTATAGCAAAGGAATTATATAAAAATGAGCAAATTGTATTAAACTCAAATGATTATGTTACAACAGAATTTACCAGTTAAGGTATGAAACAATATGAAATCATTTACTCGTCGTACAAAGATTTAAAAAACCACAATGAGTTGCCAGATTGGTTTATAGAGTTTGGGAAAAATATAGGAAAACGATATAAAACATATGGAAATGTCGAGGGAACACTTATTGGGATGTGCGAAACCGATGAAGATCTTTATTATGTTTTACAACTAGATAATGGTAAAAAATTATTTGAAACTTGTGTTTCTAAAATAATAGAAATATGACAGGAAAAGAACTTATAAAGGAATTACAGAAACTTTCTGAAAGTGAATTAAATCGTGATGTTATAGTATTTGACGGCCCTGCTTATGCAACAGTAAGTAGGGTCGAAATACTTTCCAATAAATGGTCAAAGAATTTACAAGGAAAGATATGGATAGACTAATAAATAAATTTTATAAAATATGATAGGAAGTCACAATTCTGCTACTTATTTAAAAGAGAAAAACTGGTGGATGATATTATTGCGACCGTGGACAAAATGCCAAAGCAAAACGGTAAAACAGCAATATGATAGTGGTGTTAGATATTTTGATTTTAGAATCAAAATAGAAGATACTTATATGGGATATATTGCACGTATATGCCATAATAATGTTATTTATAATAAACGGTTATATACTATATTACGAGATATTGATCACAAAGATGTTAATATACGATTAATACTTGATTATAGAAAAAAACCAGAAAATTCAGAAAGACTTGTAAAATTATTTGAGTCAGTTATTGCTTTTATTGATAGCCGTTTTGACTTAAAGATTGACAGTGCAATAACATTTTGGGATTGGAAAGAATTTGTAATAACAGGATTCAATATTTCTGAAAAACATTATTCGGTTGATGCCAAACATTGGTATGAATGGATATTAGGCCCGTATCTTTTTAATAGGTTAAAAGAAACAAACTATAAAAAATATTTGGCCGATTTGAAAAATAAGAATGATGAAAAAACAGTTATTTTAAAAGATTTTGTATAATGCCAAAATATTATCCAGGGAAATATACAAATGATTTAAGAAATCATTTTGTAGATTATTTAAATACACAAATAGATAAAGAGCTTCTTGATATGCCAGAAGAATATTTATCTCTATTTGCAGAAACAATAGAAGTGTTAAAAAATATAGTTGAACTTAATAAAAACAAAGAAAATGATAACAATACTTAAATTTTTCTCTCCAACATGCGGCCCTTGTAAGGCACTTGACAATAATCTAAAAGCAGCTGAAATTAATTATACTTCAATAAATGCAGCAGATCCTAATTCCAGTGATTTATTGGATAAATATGAAATTCATTCAATACCTACTTTGGTAAAAGTAGATGGCGATAAAGTTATTGATAAATTTACAGGAATAATGACTGTGGATAAATTAAAAGAATGGGTAAATGACAAATGAAGAATTGTTGATATCTCAAATCAAAGACCCATATAGGGTAAAACCAATTAAGATACCATATGATCCTAAAAAAATATTCTTTACTTCGGATTTGCATTTTAATCATAAAAATATTATGAACTTTTGCAAAAGGCCATTTAAAGATATTGACGAAATGAAAGATATTCTAATTGCAAATTGGAATAATGTAGTAGGAAAAGATTGTATTGTATTTGATTTAGGTGATTTTGCTTTTGCTGGTACTGGGGAATGGAAAAGAATTTTAAAAGAATTAAATGGTATCCATATATTAATAAAAGGTAATCATGAAGTTACCAGAGCACCACAGCCTTCAGCTTTAAGAGATTTTTTTGCAGTTTACGAAAATCTTACAATAGAAATCAATGGTCAAAAAATATATTTAAATCATTTTCCATATCTTTGTATGGATGGTACTTATAAAACAGAGCACCAGCCTTGGCAGTTATTTGGGCATGTGCATTTAAGCCCGATAATGGAAAACAATATTGGAAAAGATTTTGATAGACTTAAAATACTATTTCCAAACCAGTATGATGTAGGAGTTGATTTTAATAATTATGAACCAATTTCCTTTGAAGAAGTAAAAGAAAAGATTGATTATCAAATACAAAATAATGTTAATTGCTTAACTTGGATAAAATGGTAACCGCAGTATTAATTATATTGATCATTGTTTTAATAGTATATGCCAGAGAAGACGACTGAAGAATTTGAAAAAAGACTCGAATATCTAGGTATTATAGATAATACTGGAATACGAGAAGGAAATATTGGTAATAGTGATTATAGCAAACACATAATCCAGCCATGGTCAATATGGCTGGATTATAATTTAAATCCTTGGGATGCCGATATTATTAAAAGAGTTTTAAGAACAAAGACAGAGCCTGGTATTTCTGAAACAGAAGCTAGATTAATGGATTATAATAAAATTATACATATTTGTAATGAACGAATTCGACAACTTAGTAATAAATAATATGTTTTTATATGATTTTGATAATGGATTGAAATATCTAAAATGCGGATTGCACGGATTGCTTGATAATATGGATAGGCAAAATATAGATAGAAAAGATGTCAAAGGAGTAAGCATTGAAGCAATTATATGTGCAGCTAAAGTATGTGATGATATTCATATTTATCAAAATAGATTAAATATTGAAATTCTTTTAAGATGGGATAATAATAATATGATATATCTCATAAAACAAGACGATAATTCTATTACCGTAGAAAAGTTTAAAACCAAATAAAGAAAGCCCGTCAGCATTGGAGTAAAATCCTTTGCTGACGGGCTTATTTTTTTTAATCTGCATCGAAGGTTCCACCTTCACGTTCTGTTCTAAACATTTCTGGTTTAACCGTATCTAATAATGGTTTAATCTATCGAAGTGCTCCAAATGAATTTACAACACCATCTTGAAAATCTTCATCTCCTATTGCTACTTTATATAAAGTTTTTAATTTTTGCTAACCCCATTCAAATGTAAATGGTGTCCACTAAAATACTGGATTTCCAATTGATGTCATTGCATTAAGATCACTGAATGAACTTTTTGATGACATTACTGCAACATTTAAAGCTGCTGCCAATAAACCATCTCGTATATTTCTAGATTCTTTTGCTTTTTTCTTTTGATCATCTAACAATCCTCCTAAAAGGAAGGCTATGATATTACCCATTACAGCAAACATAAATAAATCATAACCTAGCTATTTTATATTGCTTCTATGGACATTTCTTAGCATCTCATTATCATTATTCCACATTTCAGTCCATGCATCTTTTACAGATTTTTTCTATATTGCGTTTTTTGCAAAATCGTGCAGTGTTAGTACAATACCTTCCTACCACTGTCCTTTCCATACCATATATGGTGCAGAAGTTTCGTCTGTTGTTAGTGGTTGATCAAACAATATATTTCCACTTCCATCTACTTGATAATAATATTTTTTACCATTCTCTTCGTATTGCTGCCAACTTCCTCTCATTTTTATTCCACCTGGGGCTAAATATTGGTTTTTCTTACCAGACCAATATGTCTTAAATTGCATCCACAATGCACCGACTAAAGTCGACTGTACCAATGATTTATTCTCGTGAGAATAATAACCATAAATATCATCTGCTAAAGACTTGTAACTTTCTGCTTGCTATACCGTATATGCCGATGGAAGAGCCATTGGATTTTCCATATTTAATTCAAAATCAGTACCATCTGCATTTTTTGCGTGTTCATTTACGAATTGTTTTGCAACTGCATAATACAATGCTTTCTATTTATTATATTCTGCACTACCTTTATTTATTCCATTTGCAAAAAGATTAAATCGTTTGTCTTTTTTCCAATCATATTTCAGTTGCCCATTTTCTATCGAGTAGGCATCAAGGCATCCATCTCCCATCATCTAAGATAAAAATATAACTAAACGATTATAATAATCCGGTCTTTGTGAAAATTTCATCATAATCTATTCAAAATTCCATATTCCTCGCTTACTTTCTGAAATACGATTATTGTAATCATTTATATCCATATCATTTAATCCAAAAGTCTAATTTATTAACTAGCAAAAAGAAGGATTTTCTGAGAAATGACCTAAATCCGAATATGCCAATTTGTATGCTTTTGTCAAATTTGATATTGTAAAAGCGTGTGATCCGTCTGGTTTCCTAATAAAAAGGCTTATACTCTACCATAAACCCTATAAAGGCTAATAAAATAATTGTACTGGTGCAAAAGCTAATGTTGCTTTTGATGCAAATCCTCTAAATGAACGTAACACCTAATCGGCAATTCTGAATTTTGGATTAACAATTGATTTATTTTGTATTTTATTTTTAATAAAATCTTCAATATATTCGAGAGTATCATCAAAAGATTTATTCTAGACATTTCCGTCCATGGTAAGAGAAATTGTAGCTGCTTTAATAATTGGAAATACCTAATCAACATTCCTCTAAACTGAATATGCTAATTGGTGTTTAAATAATATTGTTTCTAGATTTCTTTCAATATTCTGAACTCCACCTACTCTTGCTATTGCAGCTAATCTATCATAATCCTCTCCTTCATCAAACATGTTTGTCATCTTAAAATACAATTCCTAATTTTTACTAGATTCTCTATCTGATTTTTCAAAATCTTCTCCTAATCCTTCTAATTTTTGTCTTGTTCTACGATATGCTTCGTGTGGGTTAAGATTTTTTAAAAAATCTCTAAAACCATATGCTAAACCTTTTAAAGCAACTCTAGACTACTTGTCGCCTATAAGAAGCGGAACTTTATAATAATCATAATCTCCACTATCTCTCATTTGCTATAATTCTTTTTCGGATTTAAGTGGATATCTATTATGATTAATAATATCAAGTGCATATCTAAGTATCTTTTTTGATGCATCATCCTAAAGCTCATCTTCCCGTTTAAATAACAAATCACCATTTGGAGTTTCTTTATATAAATCTATATATAATTTTGTCTAATTTCCAAACATTCTTTGTTTAGTCATTGAAAAGCCTTTTGCCTTTTTGAAATTATGTAATTTCTCTTCTGCCTATACTCTGAACTTCTGCATTTCATTTCTAGTATTCTGATATGCCTCTTTTAATAACTATTGAATTGAATTTAGAGTTTCAGATTTCATATTTCCTGGATTGTCAATACTAGTTCCAGAAAGTCCATTTTCCCATATTCTTATTGATTCAATAAATTTACTATTATCTGAAATTTGCTATCTAAAATTAACTCCTTTTAGCTATGCTATTGCAATCAAAATATCATTATATAATTGTCTATAAGCTTCATTATTTTCCGAGAAATGCGTAGAATATCTTTGTAATTTTGAAGATATCGTTCTATCTCCATTTAATTTATCTAAGATTTTCTAAAGAGCCTCTATTTTTTTCTATGTATTTCCTTCTATATCCTATAAGAATACTGGTATTGCTGATTTAAACTTCTATAATCCCGCATATTCATCTTTGTAATCATGATTTTCAGCTGCTGTCATTATAAGTCTAAAATCCTATTTTGCTATTTCATATTTTGTAGCTAATTTTAACTCTCCAGTATCAAATTTATTTGTTTCTATCGAATGGGTAGGATCTAATTTTGTAAGTTCCGAAAAGCAATACATAAGCTATTCGTTTGAAAGTGACATACCATTTCCATATACCGGATTTATTGCCTATATACGACCTATAATATGGCCTTCCAATCCAGTAAGACAATTGATAATCGCCATTGACTCCATAAGCTCTATATTACCCTATGTGGCTTCAGCCATAAGTGTTTTTGATTCAGATATATTAAATCCATCATGCATACGTATATTTCCACCTTTTGAAATAGCTTCAATATCAGTCTAAAAAGCTCCAGTTAATCCAGTTCTTGAACGAAGAGGATTGTCTTTTTGCATATACGTAGTATAATTTTCAGATAAATTATTTGTACACACTCTAAGAAAATCAATTTGTTTTGGTTCTCCTTTTGTTTTTAGCATTATAAGTCCAAATCCTTCTATTTCTGGTTTGTCAACAACCTCCCAATTACCATCGCAATACTTTTTTAACATATCCTATAACCAATCCAAATCTTTAGCATTGTCTTTATATCGTATGCTTGGCAAATCCATTGATTTATAACCGTTTTTCATCCCCTTTTTGAGGGCATCCTTTACCTATCCAGTAAGTACTAAACGTTTTTTTGGAAGTGTCCTAAAATAAGTAGTAACCTATTTAACAAAAGATTCTTCATCATTTGTTTCAATAACAGAATCTTTATCGTGTTTATAAAATCTATATAATCCATTATCGTTTGGAGTAAGGAGGCCATGGTCTTTAAGAAATTTTATTGTAGATTTCTCGTCAACAACTTTAGAATCAGAATAATCTTTAAAGCAAGCAGACATAAATTTAGAATCAACTTCATTTATATCTTTTGTTCCAATATTTACCGAAAAAGGTGCAGGCATAAAATCTTCGATATTTTCTAATACCTTTTCCTATGACATTTCTAACCCCTAATTTATAAGAACCGTTTCTGTATCAATACCATCTATAGAATAATCATCCCCATTCTTTTTAAATCCAAGTAAATGAACTGGGGCAATAAATAATTTTCCTTCATATGAATTTATACCCTATCTTTCTAACATACGTTGATAAGTAGCTATCTAATAGCTATAAGCATACTTTTTGGGAGCTCCAAAATCGGCATAATTGTGTACTGAAGTTTTATAATCAAGAATATGGCATTTTCCTTTACTATCTACAATCAATAAATCAATAACTCCAAAAAGAGTCTATGTTTTTCCCGTTTCTGGATTTACTGCATCCTACGCTAACTAAAGCTCTGTATAAAATTGTAAATCTTCATCATTTAATTCTTTCTATAATTTATTTTTAAACTCTAGTGCATATTTGATTGTATTGTTTAATACATTATCTGTAATAAATTTCTTATTTTTTTGTTCTAGATTTTTTAATATATATGATTTTAATTCACTTTCTGATTTTGTAAAATTATAATTATCGCCATCTTTTTGAAAGATAATCTGAAAAACATTATGAATTGCAGTACCTATTTCTGCCTAATTTTTCCATCTGTTTTTCATCTAATTCATTTTCGCTTCCTATTCTGCGCGATCCACTATTTTTGGCGGATTATCCTTGTTAATTCCAAATTCTTCTATTTCAGAATCACTAAATTTTCCTGCTTCCCAATTCTAAAATTCTCTTTCCCAATATTCTTTTTCTCTAAATTCCGGGAAAAGCAATTCTCCTTTTGAATTTTTTAATCCAGAAAGAAAACTGGTAACACCAATATAGGGTGGATCGGAAATGGTCATTTCGCCATCTTCTCCATATATATATTTGTTATTTTTACGCCATTCTTTGGCTTTCTCTTTTAACTATTTATTTGTTGTATTAATCTATTCTATCTAATCTATAACCTGCATCTATTCTTTTGTAACCTAAAATACTAAATCTCCATATTTTGATTCATAAGGTAATGAGTCTAATATAAAATCATCTAGCTCATTTTCATTTTTAAATATATGATTTTTATATAAATATACACAAGCCATATCAACACTATTCTATTAACGATCCATTTTCTAACAATTCTGATTTTATATTATTTAATTTTCTATGTAATTCAGAATTTTTTAATTCAATTATCTATTCCATTCTATTTTGACACAATTCGGAATTTGTAATTTTAGCTGCCTATTTTAAAGTTAAATTTCCAATTCTATTTTTCTATATTGCCTTTACAGTATAGCTACCCATAAGTGAAGAATCTAATACTCTATTTATATTATATTCTATTTCATGTCTGAATTTTTCAGATAATTTGTTTATTTCTGATGGCTATCCTGCAATATATTTTGATACTTCTTCTACAAATATTTCTTCATTAATATCTGATCTCGTGCGGTTATGAAACTAACTAACCAAATAATCATAATTTTCAAAATTCTATACAGAATCTATTAATTGTGAGTATATATTTGGATCTTGAAACCTCATTGCTCCAATAAATATATGCATTAATTCGTGAATTTTTGTGTCTACTGTAGCATTATCTATATTTATATATATTTCTCCATTATAAACAAATCCTTTAACTAAATGCCCATTTTCTATTTTGTCTGCCCATTCATCTGATAAAAGTTCCTAATTTGATATTTCGTGAAATTTAATACCATATAAATCGGAAAGTTTCTATAACATATTATTCATAATAAATGGACTAGAAGAAGACGTATCTACCTATTTTAAATTATCATCAATATCCAATCCAGCTTCTGGTCTTTTTGTCTATATGACAAGTGCTTTTTTATTCATGGGAAGAATCTGTGTTTCCTAATCCCTAAACTAATCATTGATTTTTATTACCGATTCCTCTATACTATCTGATTTTGTATAATCTAATATATTTTGAATATCTGTACTTTTACCTTTAATATTTAATTCCTTTTTTAGAAATTTACTAGAATCTGCTCCCATAACTTCATCAAGATATGGTAGTCTTCCATATTTATCCATATATCTAGAACTCTAGCCTTCAAGATATAAAGCTGAGTTACCAGCCCTCCGTTCGAGGGACTGGTACTCGCTAGATTTTGTATTTATACAACTCATAATTTACAATAATTTCCCTAAATCATGCTCTATATTAATTCTTCATTTGGTACTATCTAGTTCGTTACTGGATCTCGCATTAAAAATTTATTTTTATTAATATATAAATCAGAATCTGCTTTAGATACAATCCAATGACCGCGTTTGCGTTCAAATTTTTGGATACGTTTAATATCTCCATTATTATCATATTCTATTCCAATACCAAGTCCAGCTTCGTTATTCACACGCTTAATAATTGTGCTTTCTTTAAACAAATCACCAGTAGGGAACTTCTTTGGATTTGGAATTTCCTACATTATTTCCCAATCTTTTGGTATTACCCTTCCTAGGTTATTTTCATCTATTGGGCTAAAATCAGTATCTAGTAAATCAATATCTGAAAAATCAAAATCCTAAAAGTCTTCTTCATATGCAGATGTGTCCACAAATACGTGTTTCATTAATTTATATAATTTTGACTCTGGGTCTTTATACCATATGTATTTTGCTCTGGAATAATAAGGACTTTCCGGTTTTGCCAAATAAGCAGCCTTTAAATTTTCATCCATATGTTCTATATCCAAAGAATCACCACTAGCATCTAAATCCGTTTCGTATTTATAAAATTTATTAATAAGCCCAGTATCTTTAAAATCCTAAAACAAAGGAACTAAAGAACGTTCTGAAAGTTTCCATTTGTTTACAATCATTCCATATAAAATAAATATATCTGTAAGTGGAATTCCATTTTTAGTATATATTGATAATTGGTTAAACGCCTATTTATATTCATTAAACAAAGTCCTCTCCGCATCTGTTCTTGGAAGCATTGTCGATGGGAGAGCTATTATATTTTCTGGATTATGAGAAGTCGTCCTAGTGTTTAAATCATATACTAAATCCTAAATAAATTTATTATCTTTTAACTCAGGCCGTTCTTTTAATTCTGCAATAAGATTAGTTTCTACCCAATTTTTAAAAGTGGCATTATTCAATGAATTTCCAAGTCTTATTTTACTAAGCGCCTAAACAATAACAGAAGATTCTTCAGATGTAAATAATCTTGCTCCAGCGTCTATTACAACAGATATATTATTTCCCTATAAATAATTGTTGATTATGGTATCTCCTATAAGATTTGTTAATCCTCTTGTAGCCTAATCCTATGGAATTTTAAATTCTTCTGATAATTGTAATACATTATTATAAATAGTTCTAAATTTATATCCCTACTTGTGTATCGCTAAACTTTCCGCTAGATTTGCAAGATAAGAACTAAAATGCGGACTTTTGTTAAGCACATCAAGAACATTGATCGCTGTTTTCTCAATTTCATATCCTCTAACACACTATGCTCTATATTCTGGATCTACACAATATTTTTCAATATCAATAATATCGTTATGATTTCTATCCTAAGGATTCTTTTTATTATAAATCAAATATCTAAGTGTATTTAACTAACTAATATACCTAGCACCTTCCGTTCTAATTCCCTAATTCAATCCTAATAATCTACCTAAAACATAAATTTCCGAAGCTCCTTCTGTAAGAGTTTTTATATTATCATAATTTCTAGACTATACTGGATCCTATACGAGAGTATATAGATTATCTACTGCCTACATTGCCCGTTTCTTTAAAGCATATAATTGTTGTGCAGATTGTAGCTATTTTATATTTTTTGGAACATTACTTAATATTATATGAATTTGTTTGTCAATTAATTCACTTATATCTTTTGGGCTATCACCAGAATATACCAATATACCCAATATACTGCCAAGAGATTTATTTTCAAATTGCTAATCAATATATTCTATTTTCAACTATTCTAACAATTTATTATATGCAGGTATTATACGATCACCAGTAGAAAGATAGCTTTTATTAAACATCAATAAATTCTTGTCCTCACAACTTTCTATAAAAGTAAATACAGGATCAGAAATACGCATAAAATCACTTTTTCCAGTAAACATATTTCCCTACATTGCCTTTATAACAATATCTCCTGCAGGAGACATAATTGTATTTGCAAGATCGGAGAATGGTATTCCAATTGATATTCCATACAAATATAAAGAAATCATCTACTAAACAGCATTTAACTTTGCTAAAGTGAGCTCTTTTGCATTATCCGTACTAAGAGAAAGTAAGGCACTTAATAATACTGCTGCATCTTCCTCGTTGTATTGTGCCGTTGCAATTGCACTTAATAACTCTTGATTTGTTATTGAATTTACATTTTTAGCACGTATATTTGCAATTACTTTATAATAGTTTTGTCTTCCATTTTTGTCAGTAAATGCAATATTATTATAAAGGCTAAACTATTCATTTAAATCACCATTGTTTAATATTGTATTACAATAATGCGTAGTTGCAAAAAACGATTTAAGGGCAACGGCACAAATACCAATACATTTTTTACCAATCTGATTGTCGGTTATACTTTCAATCTGATTTAAGAAATTACCAGCGGTTCTTTCTTTTACCAATTTTGAATTATTTGATTGATTTCCAATTTCTTTTATTGGGCCTGTCGTTCCATCTACTGATACGTGACCCTACCATTGGTTAATTGGAGTCCGTATAGTTGCAATCATATTTGCTGTTGAATAGTTGTTTACAATTCTTTCTATTTTATTATAAGATAATGTATTAAAATACAAATTATGTTTATTAACTACTTGTAATATAAGCGCTTTTAATACAATATTAAGATTATGTGTATTATTAATATTAAATTGTTGTTCGTCTTGTCCAAATATAATATTATAGTTTTGATTTTCAAACGAAATTCCCAAATTATTTTCATCAAGCAATCTTAACTCAGATCCATCTTTTAAGAACTCAGCTAATAAATCAAGTTGCTCTGGATTAATATTTATATTTGCATTTTCAAAATTAAGTGATCCATCTTTATTTTGCTGGAAACTCAATGTAAATAGTCCTCTGTATTTTGATAATATATTATATATTGCATCTGATGAATTTATTTTTTCATCAAGAGAAATTGTTCTTCCAGTTGGGAAGGGAAGGCTAAAAGACTACCTTATATGTTCCTATGAGTCTATTTTTGCAAAAGGTGATGGCAAATCTATTAATCCATTGTTGTTAATATCATATGTAACAAGATTTACCGTATCAATATCAAAGTCAGAACCCTATAAAAGAAGCTACATTGTGTTAACATATACTGTATTAACATCAGCATTTTCAAATGCTACTATTTTCATTGCCATAAATGACTACATTGACTATGCTGGAACACGAGCTGCTACAATATTTAAAGCTGTTAAGAATGAATTATATTTTTCCTAACTACGTTTATATAGAAAACTAGTAATATCATTTAAATCTATAGTATTAATTCTATTGACATTTTCAAAAAACTAATCCTCATAATTTGCGCTAAACACACCACTATCGTATAGTTCGTAATTTAATTCATTATAAATATTATTTGCAGTATTATTATTTGATTCTTTTAATAAATTCAAATAACCTTGCAAAGTTTCTATGGCATTTTCTGAATTTTGGGTAATACCTCTAGAAAACTATATAACATCATAATTTAAATTATTAATATATTGATCAATATTATCTGTAACTATAATTTCCTAGCCATCTTTTTCATATATAATATCATTTGGATTCATCTAATACATTTTATTGTAATTTGAATCCAATCTCCATATATTCCCCTCATCATCTCTTGTTGTCATCGGAATAATTTGAGTAACATCTTGAAAATTCGCTCTATTTCGATTTATAATATAAACATGCTTACCATTAAACATTTTAAATGCAATATCATAATTTGCATCATCTACTTTTGTCTAAATATTTTTTTGATATTGTTTTAAAAAGAATAATGGATCATTTACAATATCACTTAACTACACATCATCTTCTAATCCAAAAGCAGACTAGAACGTTTTAGACATTATAACTTCATATGGTTCTATTTGTATAGAATCTTTATTAATATTATAATATTTTCTACCTATTGAAACTTTTTGTGTATTTAATGCCTATTGTGCTATCCGATTGAATTCCGCTTTATCTAATTCTCCATTTTTAATTATTGGATTGCTTTTTGGATTTAACCGGAATAAAATACATATTTTATCCTAAAGCATCTAGAGATCTTTAATATCTGGATTTTCTTTATTTTGGAATATCTAAACCGCTTCTTTAAACTAATCATAAATCTAGTTTACATTTGTAGAAAGATTTAACAAATCCTACTAAAGTCTTGCATTTACACGCTTAACAAGTAGTTTAATCTTCTAGTCGTCACTTAATATTTTGATTGTATTTTCACTTAAATAATATTGTGCTATTTGATTTATTGTTTCAATATCATTTTTCTTAATTGCGTGTTTAATCCTATTTAAGTCATTAATTGAATCGATATCCCATAATTGTGCTTTTATTGGTTCTTCTCCATCACCATATATTTCAAATCTCGAATTATATGGTGCTAGATTTCTCCCTACTTTTACATTTTCATAAAAGCTACTAACATTTCCAGAAAATACATCCTTTTTTAATTTCTAATATTTTTCTATTGTATCCAATTCTAATTGGATAGTTTGACCATCTTTGAAATTAACTGTATATGTGGTTCCAAAACGAAGACCTGCAAATGGATTGTTTTTTAATATTTCCTATTTTCTATAATTATAATATTCTTCGTCTGTTTCATTTTCTGATTTTAATCGAAGATTGTCTTCAAATTCTGGATTATTTATTTTTTGCTATTGTAATATTTCTAATTCCTGTTCTGGATTATCAAATTGTTCGTATTTTTTTCCAGCATATAATTTGTTTATTTTAAAACTAGTAGTTAAAACTGAAAGGATACCTGGAATCTTTGATTTTATACCAGAATTTGTAAGGAAAGAATTAATTGTAGACAAGAGTTTTGCATATATTGTGTTATCACTTAAAGGTAATAAATTATCAGAAAGCTTAACTTCTCCATTCCGTAACTTTTCCTGTAATGATAATGCCATACTTTTTGCAATACTATCACTTTTACTATTTGCAAGTTCTTCAATTAATGTTTTATTAATCAGCTCTTTTATTTGTGAATTATCGCCATTAAATAATGAAACAAGTCCTTGATAGTATTCTTTTGTATTATTAATATTTGCAGCAGCTAAAGCTTGATAGACTTTTGATGCGGCATCATATGTATAACCCAAAGAAGCACAAGCACTAATAACCTATGTCATAAGTGATATTTCTGCATCATCTGCATGATGCTCTTTGTCTAACTAAATACCAGCCTATAATATTTCTATTTTAGTTGTAGACAATGGCTAATCATCAGATTCGAAAGTTTCAACAGTATTTATATTTGCACCACCAAATTTAACAGCTCCTTTCGTTGGAATATAATGAATATCCGTATGCTTTAATGGTTGATAAACTTCATCCTATGTAAGAACAGTATTTGTATTTGTATTTTGATTTAATACAGTTCCAATTTCATTCATTGCAGTAACAACCTATTCAACAGAAATATTAGAATATTTTAATATTCCATTTTTTAATTCCATCGAATATTCACCACCGAAGAATTTCCATAAATCATAATTTGACATTATATTTGTTTCGTCTTCTGAATCTGTCCCATTTATTGGTTCTCCATTTTCAGCTACCTACCATACGGTATATCTATACTAATAAGGTGAAACCATCTAAACAGAATTTAGGTCAATCGTATAATAATTGCCGTTTCTTTTAAAGAATATTGGTTTATACAATGACTTTGGGTCTAAACCTCTATAATACGAATGACTATCCATAATATTAATCATACTAGGCCAAGTCCTATCAGTCATTTTTTCCATCATTCTCTAAAGATATGGAGAATTTCTTATCCAGTCATTTGTAAGACCAAATCCAGCGGTTTTTATAATACCGCCAGTACCATATTCTTTATTATAATAATGTACAAACTATTTTTTCGTAACACCAGCTGCACTTCCTTCTAGTGAATTATTTTCCAAAATTACCATAAAAGGATTTACAAATGTGGCACCATCAAATGCAGTTATTTTTGATGTTTCTCCATGTACAGTAGATGCATAGTCGTTTACATCCTCTATAATTGCTATATTATATTTTGTAGGTACTCCATTTATTGTATTTAAAAGGAATGAGTGCATTGCTGCAGTCATTGACACATTTCTTTTATGCTAAGCATTAAATCTAGCTGCTTCTTCTTCAAGTATATTTGCAAATTTACCTTTACCAGGATGGGCAGCAAAAGTTCCTACTGTTGAAAGCATAAATGACTACGAATTAAAATACGCTATTTTATTGTATTTTCTTAATTCTGGATGAAGTTCTAAAGATCCAAAACCATCATATGTTAATATTGTAGAAGTATCAAAATTTGTCTTATATTTTGTTCTTAAAATATTAATTAAATTATTGAGTTCTTCCTAATTTGTTAAATTATGAACAGTTCCATCTTTTTCACGATATTTTGCCCATATAATATCACCAGCTTTATCAATCCATCTATTTTCTAGGTTTTGGTCGGTTGGATGAGATCTATTTTTTAATTGTTTTATTCCTTCCTATAAAGAATCTATTGTGTTAATATCTATATTATATCGCAATATTCCCTATAGCAATTCAGATTCTTTGTATTTCCAAAAAGATTTATAATCAGCCATTCCATTTGTAACTGATTTTTTCATTTTGTTAAAATACTCTGGTTTAAATCTATATAATTGACTTATTAAAGTTTTGTTTGAGCATATATTTCCAGACTTATCAGCATAATAATGAATCTGGTCTATGAAGTTAATTGGTTGATGACCTTCAATATCCTCGTATTCTCTTCGTAATTCGTACATTTTATTACTAGGAGAAATATTATTGTCATTGCAATATGCATTAAATTTCTAAAAATTATCAAAAAAGTCTTTTCTTAATTCAGCTTTATTTTTCCAGATTAATCCAATTTCCTAATTTCCCTGTACTTTTAATACATTATAAAAAATATCGAAATCCTATAATACATTTTCTATAATATTCTAATATACATTTCCAAAATCATTTGAAATAAGCTAATCTAGTTCTTCCGAAGACATCTAGTTTATTGATTTCCCATTATATATTATTGCATTTAAATCAGTTGTCATACAACTTATATTAGGTTTATCGGAATTTACAGAAATAAGAAATGCTCCCAATCCATTACCTAAGAAACTTCCATTCGGCGAATACTAAGTCATATAATTTGTAATAAACATTGGAAAAAACATTTCTGCTGCGTTCATATCTGTAATTTCTTTTGTATTTCCAAAGAAATCAAAATATTCTTTTGCCTAGAAAATTCCTTTAAAATAATTTGGGTTTGACAATAAAGTAAGTGTACGTACTGCTGATGTCTCTTGTTTATCCTATAATTCAAATTGTTCAAAAAATGACCCAAATAATCTACTGAGTGTTTGTTTATTTTGGTTTTTCTTATCACCACTTTTAACTAAAGTGGCAGTTGTTAAACCAGATAAATCAGCCTATGTATTGGCGAGATTCTAAAGCGTCTTTGTGTTATATCTGTGTATAAAATCAAGAGTTTTATTGTTAAATTTTGGGGCACTTTTTGTACCAAAATATTCAGTTATTTTATTGTTTATATCTGTTTTATTATTAAGTGACTCTATATATTTTGCTGATATATATGAATTTCCAAGAATATTTATAGCAAGACCAAAAAGATCCCTATTGGCCTATTCTCTTGAATCATATTTCTATATAAATGAATTATAAAAATCAATATTGTTATTTAAATTTAATGGATTTAAAATAAGATTAATTAATTCCCACTTCCTCTTATCATCAATCATTGTATTGACATTTAAAGTAGAAGGCGTATAACTAATTGTGTATCCATCAGTTGTAATAAATTTTATTGTCTTTACTCCAGACTTTGACGTTTCTTCTGTTATTTGTCTAAAATGTTTTCCTAAATACGAATCATAATCTAAAAAACGATCTTTCATATTCCATAATTGCAGTGAAACCTCAAATTGTCTTTTTATATTTGAAATAGACTAATCAGAAAGCGTTCTAGCAACAATATCATTATCTGAAGAACGATAAAACTATACCAATTCGTTATTATATATATCAACTGCCGTTGACGATATATATGATGCCATGTCAAATAACCCTGGCGTTTTGGATAATTCAAAAATACTATTCGTACCTTTCTGATAAATCTCTTTATAAGTAGAATATAATATATTAAACTCATCTTCCGTAAAAAGATTATTTAATACTTTTTTATACTAATTATAAAATTGATTATTTAATAATAATTCATATATATATCCTATTCTGTCCCTATAATTATATTTAACTTCAGCAAGAGCCTATCTAAAAGTTTTCCCGGCAAAGTATCTCGATGCATCCACTGATAAACCAAACTATGCAAGTAGAAGAGGATTTTTAAAATCTAATGTTGCAAATATAGGATTGAAATATAATGATTTTATTTTTCCAGTTATATGCTAAAAATTCTAAAATGAAATAAATTTTCCAATAACTGGAGAATTTGAGCCGTTTTTATAATATGGTGTATGGTTCAATACTAACTTGGTGAGTACGTCAGCCTATTCGGAGACATCCATATTATCAGTATTCCAATTTGACGTATTTCTACCAGTATCTTTATTTAAGGTATATTTATCCTTTCCTGTTAATTTTCCAAAATCATTTATCTAAATACTTTTTCCAAAAGTACTTAAAAGAAAATGATCATAATTCTATAAAAAGACATATGAATTATATGCATCTAATTTTAATTTATCAAAACTTCCATCATTTTTATATGCTGTATTATTGTATAAATCCGTAAGAACGTCTGGTGATAAATTAAGATAAGTCTGTATATATTTCTATAATACATCTAATTGTCCAGAATTTACAAAAGAACCGCCATTTGATATATACAAACGCGGAAAATCAAATATTTCTTTTAAATCAGTTTCAATATTTGCTTTTGCATTATTCTATAATATATTGTCTTTCAAATATTTAAAATATTTTACAATATTCTAAAAAAGATATTCTTGATAAGCTCTTATATTCTCATTTAATTGAGTTATATTTAAAACTCTTTGGTGAGGCAAGTTTAACTCTTGCCTCCCAAATAAAATCACATCTATTAAATTATTCTCCTATTCACTAAGAGCTGGTTTTTTCGCACTTGATCCTCCATAAGCATCTTCTAAGAATTTAAATGGAGCCTATTGGATATTTGAAAATTCTTCAGGATCATCAAAAATTTGGCTAGTACGACTTTGTCTTATAAAATGTTCCACTGAACTATTATCAGACATTATCACATTAGTTAAATACTAAAATGTAATATTTGGGTCAATTACTGTAGAACCATTTCTTTTCAGAGAAGTTACTAATTTATCAACAAATTGATTTCTCTATTCATCGTTATTTGAGCTATTCTTAATCTATTGACATAATTCAAATATTAATTTTCGAGCGTCAGATCTATTATTCTATTCATATAGCCTACAAATCATTCTTGCTTTCCCGATTATCATCGGTATTGTTATTGCACAAGTTATCATATTATATTTATTTTATTATGAACAAACTCCATCTATTTTTGTTAATCTATCTATAAGTTCCTCAGTTATATTGTGTTTTCCTTTATATTTTTGTAATATTTTTCTTAAATCCTTTGCTCCATCTTCTGACAAAAATAATTTAAAATCATCTATTGAATTGCTACAAGCCTCAATATCTTCTTTATAGAAGCGATTTGTCTCAATTTCGTGTTTTATTACATCATCATCAAACAAACTAAGCAAAGTATCAATATCTTCTTTAAACTATTTTTGCTATTGTTCTGGGTCAATTACCTACTATTGATTATTTTGATTATTTGTAGGATCTTCTTCGTCTTGTAAGCGTGTAGCTATCATATCATTATATTGCGCATCATCCATCATAAAATATTCTATTTCATTTTTATATGGTGAATTGTTAATAAGTTCCTATCCGATTACAGAATTTAACACATTTATATTAATAATATCAAATATTTCCTATTCTTCCTAAGTTGTTATATTTGGATTATTTTCAATTGTATAAATCTTTGCTGAAATTTCATCTATTAATACATACGCTGTCTTTCCATCTTCTTTTTTGAGTTTAAATAAAGCAATATTATCAATTTTGTGATTTTCTATTTCTTTTTTATTATAAAATTCTAAAGCAACCGGAATAGGTTCTACGTCTGTTATTTTATTTAATGTTGCTAAAATGTAATTTCCAGAACGATCTTTAACAAAATAAATATATTCACCAGTAGTTCTATATATATTATCTAAATATTGTATTGCCTACTATAATAACTTAGCGTCATTCACAATTGCATTTGCATTTTTAGCTATATAATTCAAATCAATTGTAATATTATTATTAGATGTAGGACGAATTGAACAATCATGTTGTTTATATGATTTATCGTAATTAGACCAATATTGTTTGGTTGATTCATCATAATGGAGATTTTTTAACACATGCTCAACCATACCATTAACATCGCCCTAAAAAGCGGATTGATCTAACTTAACCCTTGCTGTGAATGGTATTTGATTATATTGATAATTTGATGAATTTATTTTTACAAATCCATTGTATTCAGAACCCTTCATAAGAGTAGTATGCACATAAACTTCTGAAATTCCAGCATCCTAGCAAATTGAGACTAGATCATTTAGATTAGCCGAAATTTCATCCGTTGCAGAAAGATAAGATCTAAATGAATTGACTATATATCTATCAATTAATCCAGTTCTGGAATACTTTTCATCAGGATCTACTCCCATTAAAAATCCAACTCTATCTTTAATATCGTCTAATTGTTTTGCCTAATCATATATATTTTTAATTTTCTAAAAATATTCATCATTATTAAAATATTGTTTAAATCTAGCAAGACACGTTTGACTTGAAAATATTTTATCTAATATATTAAAAGTAGTTAATGGATTTCCAAGAGATGGAATATATGCATTATTACTAATAATATTGAATTTATTTATAAAATAATCTCTAATATCGTATTTAGGCGGATTTACATAAAAATAATTAATATGCTTTGGCAGGGATGGATTACTCTACTCTTCTATAAATCTCTGAATTATCTATTCATCAGAAGTATAAAATGAAGAATCAGAAAACAACATAATTGGAGAACCCTTTTTTACTGGTAGATTCGGATTATCCTATATTAGTGTTATTGGCACAGATAAAAAATTAAATGGTGATTCTGCTATAATTTCAGAAATTGGCTTTTCATTTGCGCTGTCATTTGAATCATACTCAAATCCTTCAGCAATACTATAATCTCCTCTTTTTACAGAAACCTATGGGCCAAGCCTTGTCATATTAGGCATAAAAGAATTTTTATCATAATTTAGATAAACTATTGTATTGCTACCAACATTGAATAATTTAAATAAATTAATTAAACTCTTGTATTTTGCATATTGGTTATTGTCAAATGTTTCCACTATCTTACTAGATAATTCATGAAGTGATATATTATTAGCATTATTTTGACGATACGTTTCAACATAATCTGCAATTTCTGGAAATATATAAGACCCACTCTAATCGACCTGATATGCTAAAGTAAATGGAGAAGTTAATGATAAAAGTGGTATTTCTACTATTTTACTTGATTTTTTATCTCCTATTATAGCCACTATTGTATGTCTATTTACTTCACCAGACCTACCACCTTGATTATTGCCATTATAAATCGAACGCTCATCAGCACCTTTTTCATATATTAAATTGTCTCCTTTACTTGCAAATTCTTTTCCTTTAGAAAGTATTGCAGAGAACTTAAATGCGAAACGTATATATGGATCAGAATTATCATCGAAATATCCATTTGCTATTAATACACTTTTAATAAGATTTTCCATAGTTTTCTAGTCATTACCAGAAAGCAAAACTTCTCTTAACAATTTCAGTGTATTAATTGCATCCTAAACAGAAATATTTGGATTTATTTTACTTAATCCATTATATCCATCTATACGATATGGTGTACTTTCATCGGTAATTGGATTTCCATTCTAATCCAATCTTACTCCTAATTCAAAAGTATTAAAAGAAAATAAAATAGAATTTATATTTATAGCCTAACTACTATTATCAATATTTACTGTTGGCAATATCCTATCATCATTATCAGTGTCAACCTATTGCTGATTTTCCTACACAGAAGCTCCTGTTGCAATGTCTTGCAAAACTTCTAAATCACTTGGTTTAAGATTATTTGTAATTTGTATAATATCCTATTCAGAAAGTGTTTTATTAATATTAAAATTCTTTATAAATGAATAAAATGCATTTCTATCCTTATCTACTAATAGATTATAATCTACAGCATTATCAATAGCACTACTAGAATCTAAACTATTTATTTTCTATAATTGTTCCAGTGCTCTTTCTGGCTATACGGAAAAGCCATCTAGAATCTCCCATTTTCCATTATTCCATTTATATACTATTAGTTCATATGCATCAACAGCATAATAATCCCCATCGGATTTTATAATTGGTGTTTTTCCAATTTTTCCAATTTCTTCAAATTCAAATAATGACAATTGATTAGATGAATATAAATCTCCAAACCTATCGATTAATTCTTTTTGTGAATAATTTTGGTCGGCTTGATTTCCCTGGGTAACATTTTGTTTACTTTGGTATCCAGATTCATCTAGATAATCATTATTAGCAAAAGTATTCGTATAATTTAAAAAATCAAAAGAACTGCTTTTATCTAAGGCACCAAAATCAACCGCAATAACTCCCTTTCTAAATACGCTATCAGAACCATTTAATGTTTGTAAAATTTTTATTGCTTCTTCATTAGATGTAGAATTATTTTTTGCAAAACTCCAGAAATTTGTTGATTTATTCCACTTTGCAGTTCCTTTTGAAGTTACTAGGTAATATTCATTATTATAATATATTACTTTTGCCTATCCTCTCTATTGCCCATTACCAATATCTCCAATAAAAGTAAATGATTTTATATCTGCATCGTTGATTTTATCCTATTTCCATAATTCACCAAAAAGAGATTCCTATTCATCAGTTGAAAATTCTTTAAAACTAGAAGCATCAATATTAGTATAATTAGAATTTTTCCCTAAAACAGAGCCAGTTGCAAAATTATATGTTTTTTTCTATTGTGTTGTCTATTGATTATTTACTGGTGATTTTTCCTATTCAGCAGTTCTCGGTATGAGCTACGGTTTTTCAGTAGCATTTAATACTTCAGTTAATATTGTTTTTCGTTTATTTGCATACTTCCTAACCTATTGTATAGGCAAAGGTTCCTAAATGAGTTCATTAGATCTTTTGTTCATCAACTAAATCTACTTATTCTATTTAGTAGTTGTTGATGGAGCAAATAAAAGACTTCCCTATGCAGATCTCGTAATACCAGTATATATGTTTTTTAAATATCTATTTAACGAATTAGGATTTGTCTCAATTATATAATATCTAGCTTCTAAACCAAGAGCCGAACTACCTTTTTTAAAATCAACTTTATTCTTATATTTTTCAGTTTGTAAAAGCTAATATAACTTAGAAGTTTCGTCGTCATATATAAATCCGATTTTCTCACCTTCATTTAAATAATTAAACAATTTATCCAATTCTTTTATATCTTCTTCTTCGATCTTATTATGTGCATGATATATTACTTTATCTCCCCAAAGACCATTCTCGTCTTCATAATAATTAAATTTAAAAGGATTGTGCTGAAGTGTTTCGTCATTCATGAAAGCCTAGAAACCAATAGTATTCTATGATTTTAGTTCATTATCGGTTCTCATTATTACACCCAATTTCGGAGAATGAATAAATTCCTATTCTGTTAATCCAGCATTATATACATTAGAATTGTCTAACTATATTGAAGCCTCTACTCCCTACTAATCAAAATCACCAGATACTACTACAGATATATTATGCTTATTTGCATAATCCATAATAATATCCATATCAAAAGTACTAAACTATTGAATCTCATCAATAATAATAAGGCTAAACGGATTGGAACTGACGGCTGCCTAGTCTGTTGATACAAATAATCCCTGGCTATTTATCTAATATTTTGAAGGATCTATTTTAAATGATTGTAATTTATCATCCCATTCTAGTTCTTTCCAATTTGGATTCATCATTTTCATGAAATCCTATTTCCCGAAAGCCTCACTTTTTTCAATATTTATTGAAGACTAAATATCAATTGCAGAAGCTTTCGATCCCCCATGAACTATTGCAACATGACTTAACGGATTATTTTTATCAGAAGCATAATTTTTTAACATCTAAACAGTAATAAAATCAATTGCCTTTGTCTTACCAGTACCAGCGGCTCCCTCAACTAACGCAAATCCATCAAATTTTGTAAGATTCAATAAAGTTCCTATTATTTTATCTCCACCATAATTTTTTGATTTCGAATAAATATCATATGTATTTCCAAGGACTTTTTTCTTATCCTCTTCTGATAATTTATGGAATTTATTTAATATTGCATTATTTGTTGCTTTTCTAAACTGAGAAAAAATATTTCCATTAACAATACTAGCAAACTGATTGTAAATACCAAGTTCCTATGTAATTAATGGTGCTATTGGTTTTTTTGATTCTGGGTCAATTACGTCTTTATATAAAGTATAAAACTATTCTGATTTAACAGCAGTCCTACTAGCTAAATACCATATAAACTCTTTATCGGTAATCGAATCTAATTCTTCAGTAAGCAATTTTTCGTCAGAATTAAGAATATCTAATTCTTCAATAAAATCCTATATTTTATCAATATTTGAATTAAATACATCAAATACTGCATTTTCAATATCAATCTATTCTCTTGTATATTGTTTTTCCTATTCCTATGTAAGAGTTTTTAATTTATCATCAATTGCTTTTTGATGAATAGTACTATTTGTAATTACATTTTTAAGAAGATCAATTTTCTCCCAATCTTTAAATTTTTCTTTATCAAGAATTGAGATTATATATTTAAACTTTTTATATAAAATACTATTAAAATTAAGTGCTACCTTATCCTATAATTGTAATTTCTATCCTCTATTATATAAATACAACTATTTTATTGTAAGAAGCCTTTGATAATTAACTTCCAAATCACGTAATAATATCTATGCTGTACTATCATCTATTTCAGCAAGGCCCTCGAATTCTGTGTCTCCAACCTTCTTTGCAACTTCATTAAGCGTAGCATTAAACCCAAAAAGATTTCCAAGATTTGCATTATCGGTCTATGCTCCCTCTATCGCTGCTTTATATAATGATATTAATTTTAACGCATTATTTAACTCTTTAAATAATTCATTTGACATCTAAAAGCTCTCAATACTATTTCTATTTATATTAAGAGATTTCTATAATTTATTTATCAAATCCGTTAATTTAATTGCTTTCTTTCCAACGGATATTGCGAACTAATCTAAGTTTTCCTCAAATGGTGTACGATTTAAATTCTGTATTTTAGTTTGTAAATCATCAAGCTAATCAAGTAAATCGAACTCTTCATTTCCCTCTAAAAAATTGGCTCTATTATATATTATCTTTAATAAAGCATCTTTTGTAGTCTATGTAGCATATCCCCTATCAATATATTTTTGTAAAATCGGCTATAAATTATCAGTTAGATATTTATTATAAGTATCTAACATTTCTTTTTGCATTGATTCATATGCTGTTTGATAAGCATCTATGGCTAATTGTTCATCTTGTGTTGGATTTTTAGGATCTGCTACTTTAGGCTCTTCAAGTTTATATTTACTTTTAACGCCTTTTAATAGATTAAACAATTCATCATTAAGGAAGACATTATGCAATGCCATTCCAAGTTGATTGACTTCATTTGGGTCTGCAAGTGCTTTTGAAAGATTCTCTATCCAATCCTCTTCAGATTTTGTGTTAAAATTAAAAATCCTAGATAAATATGCATCAAACTTCCCAAAATTTTTATCTTCAGAAATATATTTTTCACTGTGTTGTTTTATGACATCACTGGCTTTTTTTGCAATATCAAGATACATATCAGTAAGAGTCTGAAAACGTATTGACCCATCGAGATTTGAGAAATTCTTCCATTCATCAAGAGCCTTCTGCTTTTCTTCATCACTTAAATCATCATATTTTTTGTGATATTTTCTTTCGGCATATATTGCATATATTGGTGAAGTAAAATTACTGCTTAACGCTGTAGTCATTTCAAATAATGACTGTGCGATAAATTTATACGCATATTTACCTTCTTGTAAATCCTATAATTCTTTTTTAATATCTTCTATTTGCTTTTTCTTCTATTCAATTTGTTGATTTATTCTTTCAGTTGATGGCGTATCATCCTATTTGTCTTTCTATGCATTTCGTTTTTCTTTATCTTCTACAACACCATCATTATTTGTATCAGCCTTTGTATTTATTAAGGTTTCTAATTCTGACATTGATTTTACTAAATCAACATTTAATTTATTATAATGATTGAGATAAGCTCCAGCTGTTGTTGAATTGTGCAGTGCCATAAAACGAAAATCACCAAGAGTATTTGTATCCAAAAACTCATTATCTGATTTTGCGCCATTTGCCGTTAAAATACTCTAAATAATTTCAAGTTGCTTATCCAGTGCTTTGTGTGCGGCAATATTTTGATTATCCGATTTTGTCCCCTATTGCCAAATTATTTTTCCATCAACAACATCATAATTTGTTGCTGATAAATTCGGATTTCCTAATATCTGTTTATTTGTGTATTTTTTATATTCATCAAGTTCATTGTTTCTGGTCATATTAACCAGTTCTCTCATTGCTGTTTCTGGTGTATACGAGATTGCCTAGTGTATTGCTTTATAATTCATTCTTGCATTTGCTACACCACCTCCTATAAATCCTCCTATAAATGACATTCCATATCTCGAAGATATATCATCCATATCAAATTTTCCAGTTGTCGCATCATATCCAAACGCTTTCATATAATCATCTTTCCCTTGAAGCCACTATGATATATTATGACAACTTCTCATAAAATCAGCTAATACTTCTTCAGAAGTTTCTTCTGTAGCTTCTCCTAAAGCAGCAGCAAAAGTAGCATTTGCGGTTTTTGCTCCAGTAACTCTCACTCCTGAAACGATATCTTTTCCAAATTGTATCATTTTTGATACATATGCCCTCTTGGCCTATTCTGTTGTTGTATTTCCAAACTAATTTGTAATTGATTTAAGAGCTTCGTTTTTCTTTTGGAAAAGAGCTTTATTAATTGCTTCAATTCTATATCTACCAGCTCGTAATTCTGGTAATACCAATTCACCAAGACCTGTACTTAAAAGCGCATACTCAGCGGCTGTATATCCTATAGTTAAAAGAGCAGCATCGGTATCGGATGCTCCAGCTGCCTTGGCTTCACCATACATATCTTTTACTGTAATACCAGTCATATATGCTTTACTAATAATACTAGAAATATTCTATGAACTTTTAACCAAGTTTTTTAATTGATTGGCAGCCTCCAGTCCAGCGTGTTTTGTTAATATTGCAGATGCCTCCATGGCTTTTCCAATATTTTTTGGATCTTTCAGAATAGCATCTATTTTTATTTGATTATTTTTTAATATCTAGTCTAGTAGTTGTTTTTGCTTTTTGGCCTATCCAGCTTCTGTCATGATATCTGCTCCAGATATAAGTGAAGAACCTTTTTCAAATATCCATCTCTGTTCGGCAAGCTAAGCTACAGCATCGCCTATAAGATTTATCATATTTTCTACGCACCAAACATTCTGCTATGCATATTCTGAACGAGCTGTCTGCCTATTAACCGACATTGACCATCCTTCCATATTGTTAAATAAATCACTATCACTACCAGCAGCGATTTTTCCTAAAGTACCTAATAAACCTACAGACTATGTAAGCACACTTACGCCTCTAAAGAATCCACCAACATACGGAAGGAACATAGCTCCAACAAGAGCCGTATTTTTTAAAATTGTTTTAATCCAACCATTATCTTTATCATCGGAATCGAATATATCAAACCTATTCCAAGCTGATCCATCTTTTGTAAGAATATTCATTTTATTTAAAACCTATTTCCCATATGGATCTCTGCCTTCCAATCTTTCGTAATAAAATTCACCTTCTGGACTAATTTTTGGTTCTCCTTTTACATGTTTTACTCTCTAACCAGTTATTGGGTCTGTTTCTTCTACATCTTCATCATAAGTTGCCAATACAAGAGAGTCGAAAAAATATCCCATAAAGTTATCATTTGGAGCTGAGCCCCATTGTGCTTTCGATGGATCCTTTTCTGCTTCAATAGGATTTAAAAGAACTTTGTTGTTTTGAGCTATTTCAGAAAGTGAGAATGGAGATTCTGATACTTTCCCTAGTTCCGAAAGGCCTTCTGTTGTATGCCATGGATTTATAGTTTGATACATCTAAAATTGTGGCCCCTATTGTCTTTGTTCTGCTGGTGCAAAAATATTATCTCTATGGTAAATTGCAGATTTTGCAACCGAAGAATTATAATCTGATGTAGCCATTTGATTATAAAATGATGAAGCTGTATTATAAAAATTATTAAATTTCTATTCATCAAACTAGCCACTATCATTTTTGAACATCTCCTATACCTTTTCACTATTCCTATATGTGTCTTTATCTTTTAATTCTGTGTTATTAGAATTTAATCCAGCTGATATAAGATCATCATATGAAAAATTCTAATTATATGCCATATTTGTAAACAAATCGTATTTTTTCTCGTCCATATTAGTATATTCTACTATTTGTTAACTAGGCATGCTTTTGAGCAGCCTATTGTTTCGCTTCTATATCGTTAAATTGACCAGGTTTTATCTTTTCATTGGCCATTGATGTATTAACATCAACTTTAAGGGGTACCCATAATTCAGTATTATACACTGTATCCGTACTAAAAAAGCCAGAAGGAAATTGATAATTTTTATCTACACCCTTCATTATTCGTTTGAAATTATTAATAATATTTTTATCCTATATTTCCTAAACTAGCCTCTGATCAACATCGTCGCCAATTACATTTTCTGTTGTCTGAACATTCATAACACCAAATCTCATCCAAGTCGTATTATTTGGAGTTCCATCCTAATTGTATGCTGGTGGCAACTGGCATTTCTGATAAACCTAATTAATTTTATCTATATTGTTTTTAACCTACTCTGGATCATTGATATTTATTCCCATTCTCTGAAGTTCTTTATCTGCTTTTAATTTCTTCGAAACAGTTTCCAAACTAAGATCAGGTCTAATATCTCCATTCTAATCTCTAATAATAGGAAAATCCACTGAAGCAATATTTCCATCTCTTACAATTATCTCATTTAAAAGAGCAGTATCAATATGCTTTCCTGCAACTGTAATATTCTGTGCGTCAAGAATAGGACTAAACTATCCGGAAAACGCACTCTATGCAGTAGAGTTTGTGCCTAAATAATCTCCATTATTTGCAGTAAGTGGCATAACTCTGGCAGAAACCTAAATATTAGAACCACCGTCAGAGTGAATATTAAACATTGTTGGATTTCCTCCCCCAATTACAAATTTAGTCGCTGTATTTATTTTAACACCATCACTATCAGAACCTTCGCCCTATGAGCTGGTCCCATCTTTTGTTTTCCCATATTTAACATTATAAGTATCTGTAGTTTTTATTCCACCAAGTAACAACCCAGCAACAACATCCATTGTAGCAGCATCTCTATCTTTTTTTCCAACTTTATATGCAGCCCAAGTTTTTGCATTATCAGGCATTAGACTAGCAATTGTTTTAATAACCTACTATATTTGCTTTGTGTTTGAATTGTGAACTACAGTAAAATCGTATATTCCAGTTTTGTTAAAATTACTTAAAATTCTGCTTTTATCCTCGTCAGAAAGATTATTAAGTGCAGTAAGTCCTTCTTTTAAATTCTAATTATAATTTGCCACACCACTAAATGATACATTTGATTCTCCAATATCATTTTTTAAATCTTTAATTATTTGATTAAATTTCTTTGCACTCATTGAATTATCCAGTACGTTTATATAATCTTCATCAAAAGCCATACTAGAACTGTATTGTCTAAGTTTTGTAAATTGGTCATTTGATATTACCGTATAATTCTTTGGATTTGACAAGTAAGCCTAAACGGAAACCTCTCCTAATGATTCATCTCTTTTTTGATATAAAAGTTTTCCAGTAGTAGATATTGCTGGATCGGTAAGTGCTCCATCTGCTTTTAACTAATCAACTTCTTTATCGAACTACACTTTGTTATTTGCCATTATCTCACTTTGTATTTTAAACTATGCATAAATACGAAGCATATCATCCGATGTGGCTCCAAGCATTGAGGATAATTTCATTGAGTTAACAAGGCCAGACATTGTCTATCGCATTTCATTTGCCAGACCTTTTGTATTTTTCATTAAATCCAATATATCTTTCTATGATATATTTTCATCTTTTGTATCTTTTGACTTTGTTGTAGCAGATTCCTTTTCCGAAGCTACAGCTTTCTATTGCTGAGTTGTAGGAAAAGGAACTGCTGTATATTGTGCAAAATAAGAGGCATAACCTCCCTATTGATATTTTGGTATTATTTTCATTTCAAAAACTTATTTTTAGGAATCAATCTTCCTCCCATCTTATATTTATGATTCTCTATATTTTTTGGCTTTATCCAGGGATTATCTGGTATATAATTCTGACCTGTAATTGCCATATATGTCTGCAACATTTTAGCATTTTGCTTAATTTTAATATCACTCATTGTCTTTAGATATTTCTAGTATTCTGGTTGTAGTTTTAGCCAAGTAGCATTATTCTGATTTTCAGTTGATTGTTGTGAAAACCATTTATAATAATCATCAGATGCTTGTTGCATTTCATCAGTATAGGATGACGTAGCTTCGGCTTCAGCAATTGATTTGATATAATTATCATACATTTGTTTCTTTTCAAGTTGCTTCTATCTATAATCAGCTTCATACTATTTTAAGTAGGTATCTTTACTTGTAAAATCAGCCATATTTCTATTAGCGTCAATACTTGAAAGTTCCTTTCTATATGCAGCTAGATTATCAATATTTTTATTGGCAATTGTCTGCCTACGTTCTTTATTCTAGGTTTCATATTGTCTTGACAATTGTTCTGTACGTACTCGTTCCGCAAAATCTGCTGCAATACCTTTTTGGTTTAATTCATCGGCTTGCGAAGCTCCTTTAAGCTATGCCAATATTCTTGCCCGTCCATCAGCAGACTACATATCTGCCATTTGACTATTAATATTTGCAGCCATATTTCTATATTGGGACATTGTTGTATATGCACCTGTAATTGGCGTATTTTCCCTATAAGTATCATATTGTACTGGCGTAAGACCATTCTTTAATATATTGGCATTTTTTTCATTATTATCCAAAGCCATTTTTAAACGGCTTAAAGCCAGCAAGTCTGCCTTTCCTGGTTTATCATATGGATTTTCGATTTCCAGATCTTTTAGATTTTTTGTCGACTTTATTTGCTTTCCATCCTCTATTTCCCCTGCTTTATAATTCGGGTCTTTTTCCAACATATATAAATCCGTAATATCGTTAAATGGATTTGCATCTCCATTAACCTTGTATCCTTCCGGTATATTATTATAATATACAACCTGGTTTGTACTAGGATCAAAAATACCATACATTCTTCCTTTGTATACGTCGTGGCCAATACCATTTAATTTGTCAGACCATACAAAAAGCTTTCCATTTCCATTTGGTATTTCCTATTTGAATTTTTCAAAATTAAAAGAGCCATCAGAATTAAACCAATTTGTAGCCTATGCACCATTTGTTGATCCATTTAAATCTCTATATCGCCTAGCAAAAGTTTCAGCCAGCTTCTCGTTTGTAGTAAGCCGCTGTATCCAATCACTATTCCAAGACATTGCTTCGAGATTATCGTCAGGAGTCTATGATCCATAGATACCCTCTACATCGTATAATCCATTTCCAGTTGATATTTTGTCTGTTGATGCCATATCACCTCTACTCTATAATTCATATTGTTTGGTTTCTGGATTGTACCATCTACGGTATCTATTTGTATTTTTCAGATCATCATCGGTATAAAAAACCGCTTTATTATAATTGGATCCTGTATACCCACCACTAGGAAGATTCGCATCATAATATTTGGTGAACCAACTAGAACTTGGTGAATAGCTCATAAAATCTGGAGCCTATGGCTTAAAATTTAGCGAATAATTAAATGGCCATTTCATTCCATTCTGTGCTTTTAATACACCACCTTTTTTATTGCTTTCAACCTATGAAGTGTTATTGTCCTGCATATATTTTGTATACCAGTCACTAGAAGCGTTTCCATTGGATTTTCTAAATTGCTCCAATTTATTTCTTACAATATATTCAACATTTCTTGCAGCAGTCTTAAATAACTTCTTCTATTTTGTATCCCATACAAGTGCATATGGTGATTTATTTGTATAATATAGATACTTTCCATCACCCATATCGGTAAGAAGATTTCTAGATTTTAAAATCCTCATTAACATATATCTTGACTGTTTATTTGTCGGGATCAGTACTGAAGAACTATTAAAATTCAATTTCTACTAGGTCTGCCTAAAACGCTTTATACTATTAAAATCTATTTCCTAATGATCATTTAATTTATTCAACGTATCCACTATATCATCATCAGACATATTCTACAATATCTTTATTGTACCATTTAAATAACCACCATATTTATCAGTGTCTGGGTTAACCCAATAAAATTCTTCTTTTCCAGTATATTCCGGAATTTCTGTTGTCATATAATTTTCCAAAACCTATTGTGGTGTTTGCTGGTCAGCAGCTGTAGTAGTGGGTTCTGGACTTGTTGGCTAGTCGGCGTCTTGAATATCTTTTTCAGTTGTAAATATTTTACCCCAATTTCCCTATTGACCAAAAAGTCTTGATAAAGCCAGATATTCATTTGAAGTTATTGTTCCATCCGAAATCGCTTTTTTTGCATCCTCAATATATTGCCCATATTGCTATCTTGTTACATCATCAAAATCTTTAAAGTCTCTATCAAGATCAATTTGGTTTAAATAATTACTAACTGCTGCAATTCGATTTGTCATTGCTCTCTTTCCAGTTTTTTCATCTGGTGCGTCAAGATTTATAAAATCGTCTGCATTAAATGTATTATTATTAAACATATAGTTATTGAAATTGGTTGCAAAAGCAGAATTAGTTAATGCAACCTTTCTCTTTTCTTCTGGTGATATATATTCATTTGACTTACCTAATTGCCTTTTTAAATAATACGTCACCTAGCCATATAACTATTTATTATTTAATATATTCTCATCATTTGTATAAAAATTACCATCTTTAATTGTTACGGTACCATTGTTAATACCATCTATCATATAATCATATGCCTAATTTAAAGCATCCTAATTTTTATCTCCATCTATTAAAGCACTTCTATATTCATCCCAACCATCATTTGAAGAAGATTGGAAATCTGATAATTTATAATTTTTATCGTTAAATTTGTATGTTTTCGGTGTTTCCATTTTGTATAAAACAAAAATTGGGGAAAGTATACAATATACCTTCCCCAATGTATTAATTAATATTACTTCTTAATTCTACGAACTAGGATACCACCCTTTTTAAATACGGGCTGACCCTGTTCCTCTTGTGGGGCTGCTCCGCCCTGCGACTGCTGGACGAGCTGAAGGAACATCTGTGCTCCCTGCGCCAAAAGTTGACAATCTTGCTTCTGCAGACCTTCAGCAAACATCTGGACAATCTGCATCATTGGATCTTCCTGACCTTGGGGTGCCTGCTCCTCTGGAGCTGCTGCCTCTTCTACTGGAGCCTAATTTACAGGCTCCTCCTGGGGTGCATCAACAGCACCGCCATCCTAAAATTTACGTGGTATAATTCTCATAATAATTATTAATTAAATTAAATTTACTGAATAAATTTAATTATTTTTTTTAAAAAATCAAAATAAATTTTATCTTATTTCGGAGAATCCACATATTCTGGCTTTCTATTATTTTGAGCTTCAATTTCTCGGAACATTTTCTTTCCTATTTTTCTGCAAATACTTTTAAATAAACTTTCATTATTTTTGTTTGTATCTGCCTTTTTTGCCCATTCTATTAATTGTTTTGTAAAAGCTCTTCTAAATATTCTTTCTCCGCCATATAAATCCATCTATGAAGAACCGTCTTGTGCTAAGACTTTCATAACGGGTGCTGACTCATCGTCAAACTCTATATCATCCCCTACTACAACACCACTATCAATATTTAACTCCAATACATATTTTGTGTCTGGATATGATACCAAAGCCTTGTCGTTTGGTTTTGCGTGATAAACATAAATGACCTCCATATCATCATTTATAAAAATAATATCTAGTGGGATATTTACTTTATCCATCCACATTTGCGGTTTTTCATTATCATTAAAATAAAAGAGCATACCTTCGTTTTCTGGAAGTTTTTTAATTCCCTGAAGACCTTTTCTTTTTTCTTCCTCGGTTTTTGCTTCTTTTACTTTATATTCTTTATCATTAATATATATTGTTATCATTAATATTCAATCTATGGTTGTGCCATATTACTCTACATTCTACTATTTATCAAATCTTGCTATTGTTTTTGAAGATCTACATTAGCAGTACTAGCTTTGTTCGTTGATTTATCAACTTTTGTACTGTCATTTACCTCTTTGTTGCCTCTTAAAGCCCAACCAGCTGCTCCAGCCGCTCCCAAAGCAGCAGCTCCTAGTGCCGGCTTCCATCCAACACGAAATAAAGCCCCAGGTGTTTTCTTTAATGTTTCTATATCTCGTTGTTTTTTTATAATTTTAGCATTATTTTCCTAAATAATCTATTCATCAGTTTTGGGCTCATTATTTTTTGGCTTTGGCTCTGGCTTCTACCTACCTCTTCCAGCAATTCGATCACCAAGTTTCTCTCTCAAACTACGATCATCCGTTCCCCTTGCTGCTGGTGCTGCAGTTCCTGTAGTATCTCTAGGTGCAGTTCCTGTAGAATCACTTGCCGCACTCATTGTTCTAGTGATTGCGATTGGATGTGCTTTTGTAGTTGCTGTTCTATGAAGGTTAAGCGTTGTAGGTCGGGTTGTAGGAACAACAACTGGCCTTGCTACTCGCGTTGCGTCTGAAGCTGCAACAGACTAAGTACTATGTCTCTAAGACCTTGCTTTATTTGCAGATCCTCTATCGGTTGCAACATTCCACAAAATTGAAGCAACAACACCAGGAACTCCTCCTACAATTGGGAGAGCTCTTGACATTCCTCCTACAATTGGGAGAGCTCTTGACACTGGTATTGCTATAGCTCCAGCCTATGCTTTTATTATTTTATTCATAATAATTCTTTTGTATTATCAATTGTTTTATTTAATAATTCATCTACTAGAATCTCACCGGCTCTTTCAGCAACTTCATCTTTTTCGGACTAAGAAATATCTGATTTATATTTTTTTAATAATTTTTCCAACTTCTACGTCAAATCCAATCTTAATATAATTTCAGATCTTTCTATTTCTGCGAACTATTCAGTTTTTCCATCATCCCCTTCACCAACAACTGGAATTCCCTTTTTAGTGATATTTTCATCATTTTCCATATGATGAAGGTTTTTATGAAGTGCGCCTTCTGGAATGATATTTAACTCTCCGCCATTTCTAAACTACTATGGTTTTAATTCTCCGGTATTTAAATAATCAACTATATTATTATATAACTATTTAATAGTATCATCAAAAAGCCATTGCTTTTCCGCATTTTTTCTTGATTGATATCTAGATCTTTTTCTAGTTTTATCGGAAGCCATTAAATCGCGAAGAACGCCGTCTATTCCCTAAATAATATACTAATTATTTACGTTATTATCCAGGAAATCTCCGTATGTATTTGGATTCTATTTTGATTCTCTAAACCATTCTCCAAGTTCTGTATTCCAAAATATATCTCCTCTTCTTTTATTTAAGAGATAGTCCTAAAATGGCTTTAATACCTATTGATACTTCTAATCTGTATTTCTAAAATGATGAAGTGTATCCAGCTAAATATCATCTATTGTATTTGTATTCGGATCAAATACTATCGTAGGTGTATTATTTGGATTTTTAAAGATAAATCCATTTTTATATTTTTTTTCTGGTTCGTCAACATATTCTATTGACCCTACTCCAGTTTTTTCCCTTGTAAATTCAGGATCCCTATAAATATGATATTCAGAAGTGTTTTTAATTGCTGGCCATCGTTTGGCTATAATATTTTTCATATCATCCTCTGAAGGCTATATAACAACTTCTTCTAAAAGCTATCCTCCATTCTGGAATTGTGGAACAACATCATCAATTATTGACTATGGTGCAACTTCCTCTATAATCTGCATTGGCTTTTCTATTTTTGCTCCTTCCTTTGCAACTAAAGTCTATGGATCTAAACCACCCTGTAAATCAATATTATATTGGATATTCCCCAATCCGTTTGCCTATTGCCTAGCATCTGCCATTTTATTCTATTGATCCATATTTAAAAGGGCTTCATTGGCATTTCCATACCAATTAATGAGTTTATTTGCTTTATTATATGCTCCGTGAGAAAGCATACCATATTTTTTCCCTTGCCGTTTCCATGCTGTCTATCCTTGCTATACAGTATCTGTATAAGCAGATTCTATTTTTGAAAGATCTTGGTTTTCTTGAAATGTTCTAGGAGTGAGTTTTAATGTTGTCTTTCCGTTTTTACCATTAATTAAAGAAAGTGGCAAAAGAGCTTCTCCAATCATGTTATTTCCTAAAAGCGCGTCTACCGTAGTCTAGCCATCAGTACCATATCCAGCATTATTGAGAGCCTTGAAACCAGTATCTAACCCAGCTTTTGCTAATGCAAAAATCTATCCGAATCCAGGAACCATACTAGCAGCAGCAGTACCAATAGAATCAATAGTATCTAAAGTAGACGTTATTTTACCTTTTTCACCAGCATATTCTGTTTTTGATTTTAATGCAGCATTAACAGCACCAAGTGCCATTCCTCCAATATTGGCTCCATTAAATCCAGAAAACACATTTGCTTTATTCATTAAATTCGTTGCGACCTATGATCCAACCCCGTTAATAATAGAACCAGCAGCTCTCGCTCCAGCGTTTTTGCTATTGGACAAACCAGAAGTTGCAATTCCTATTGCAGAATTAGCAATTCCAGATGTTATGCTATTTGCATTGAATCCATTTTGAAATGCATTATTAACAATATTGCCTACTGTCTGACTTGCCATATTTCCGATTTTTGAATCTCCGAAAATATTGTTACCAAACGCCGATAATGCCTGTTCTGCCGCTGCTCCTAGATAAGCATTTCCAACGTTTTTCCAGCCTTGTACTCTAGCTTGATGCTATTGCTATTTCTATTGCTATTTATGTAATTGATCCATCATTGTCTAATCGAACTATGCGGAAAAGTTTGGCTTTGGTATTTGAAAAAGTGGCTATTTAGTAAGGTCTTGTGGTGTAAATTTTTTATCTATATATGCCATTATGATACACTTAATTGAAACATTGTTAAAATTTGGTATATTGTAGCTAATTTATTGCCACTGTACCTTATTTTAATTTTAATATATTTATCTCTGATTTTTGCTTCTTCTCTGTCAGACCAGCTATCTTCAGTATCAATATTGGAAATAGTATATCCAACTGGTAACTTATTTATATTTGTGGATTTTATATCATAATTATCGGAGCTTTTCGGTAAAACTATTGGTGGTACCTTCCATTTATCCTCATTCTTTTCCCTAAAACTTATAGAAGGAATTTGTATATGCCATTCATTTTCTTTGTATTGAGAATTGCCTCTCAAACGATTATCTTTCTCTATGGAAGTGTTCTTAATATGCGTAGAAATCTCATAATGATCTGTAAGTTTATTTTTTACTACTTCCGTGCCAGAGAGATTGTCATAGTTTTTACCATCTCCTGTTAACTATTTATAAATCTCATACATATAATATATTGGCTTTTCCTTTTTATAATATTCTGTAAATTTAACAGATTTTTTCTATTGATCCAATTCAGTATTTGAATACTATTTATCATATTCAATATTTGAACCCAATCCATTCATAAGATCCCTGGTTGCTTCCTATCTATAATAAATATTTTTCAAATCATCCTTAAAAGAATATGAATCTCCAGAAACGGTAAAATGAAAAGATTCTGGTTCTGCATTATTTGCTATTATTCTTAAATTCTAAAATATTTTCTACAAATAGATATAATCATTTACAATAAACTCAAATTCAAAAGGATATGTATTTCCATACCAATTTGTCGGCTTTACATACTAATCTTTTAAATTTCCGTGTTTCCATATATGATTATCATGATCCCAGAAATCTTTATTATCTTTTGGAATATGATATTCAAATGAATACATTGTATTGTCTATATTAACAGAATATGATGGTATCCACGAATAAAAAGTCGAGAAATTGCCAAACGTAATATTATAACAAACATTCCAAATTTTATTTTCTTTTGTATTCCATACTGTAAACATTACATCGTTTTTCTTTGCATTGTAAGTTGTTTTAATATTTGAATTTATTATATTAATATCAACTTCATTTTCTTTAAATGGAATATTTTCCTATAAAAATTTAGAAATTTTATTATCGGAAATTATTTGTAATTTAGTACCATCTGTAGTCCAGATTTTCCTTTCCGATGCGTCTAAGCCAAATATAAAATATGGTGTTGAAATAACCGCTTCTGGCCATTGACAACCATACGATTCATTAATCATTACTATATTCTCTGGAAGGATTGTTTTGTTATTTATAAATACTTCTCCGCCATCTCCATTTGCTACAAGAGTTCTTTCATTAATTGGTATTAAACCAACGCCGTGCTCCATAATACAAACTAAATTATTTCCTAACGGTATAAGTTTTGTTATTTCACCATATTGTTTCGAATAATCCTGGTAATTTCCTGTTTTAAAAACTCTATATCCATTAATAAATGAATCTGTTGTATTTACATCTGAATATATTATTCTGTTTTTAAATTCGTTTCTTATATATGCAGAATCTTTATATCCGACAAATCTTTTTAATCCCAAATTTGTTTTAAACCCATTATTTGAAACATATGATGTTGCAATCTTTGTACCACCTTCTGCAGATATAGGTTCTATTGGATAAAACCGTCTTCCATGCCCAAATATCGCCATTTCGTCTCTATTTGACTCATCAACAGTTCTTATTGAAAGATTATTTGTAGATTTTATTTTAATCGTAATCCAACTTCCTAATTTAACAGCATTGATATCTCCTCTCTGGATTTTGTCATTTTCAGAACCATCTCCTCTATAGTGTTTTTGCCATGTCTCAGGATACAATATAATATCATTTGTGGGTGCTGTAGAATCCTGGAAATTTCTATTTACCCTATGTGTAAAAGTACACAAGAAACAATCTCCCCTAAACAAATCCTATTCAACGGATTCTTTCATATTTCCAAATTCTATTCTATCTGATATTGGATAATATGGCGAATTATCATTAAACCTAATTAAAAGATTTGGATCTTCTCCATCGCCATTCCAAAATTTGGTTCCCTTTGCATAAATATTAAAAGTACGGCTATACCCCCTATCTTTCTCTGAAGAATTATTATATTGTTTTGCAACAATTCCCAAATATGGTGAATAGATTCCTCTTACGAAATTAAAATCCTAATCATTATTATCATTAAAATTATTTTTTAGAGTATCTCGTCTTTCTGCAGAATGTTGTTCATTTATATAACTTGTGCGATATGCTTCCTAAGCATTTCCTGCTAATGTAGTAAAAATTGTATGGTCAATTCCAACAGTAGGAAGTTCCTCTGAAACACCTATGATTTTATATGTAATTTCTTTATTTAAATATTCCTAATTATAAGTATATGGTTTTCCACTATTTTCAACTTGATCTTCCTCATATTGATAACTTGTATAATAATGTCGTTTATTGTCAATATCTCGTATTGGCATACCCTATTGGAACGAAGTGTATTTTATTGATAATTCATGTCCTGTAAAAAACTGATTAAAATCGGTCTGATTAACCTCAAACTCTGGACATATTGCAGTCAATTGATTCCCGTCACAGTATTTATATCTATTATACCAATGCTTATAAGCATACTATCCCAAATTCGTTTCTCCACATTCTTGTTGTCCGTTTGTAATTATATAATTAGAATAGTAACAATTTGCTAAATATAGTTTTTCTGGTACCTTGTAATTGTTTTCGTTACCTGGAAGAATTGGAATTGATCCATCATCAACAAAAAATACCTGATTTGTATAATAATAGGACGTGTTCTCTGAATATGCATATCCGCTATCCGGAGGCCCTGAAACTTCAGATGAAATACTTGGTTTGTTATATTGATAACTGAAATCTATAAATTTAGTATTTGTTTCATCATTTGTTTCATTGCGTAATCCATCACAATATATATCTAACAATTCTTTTAACTATATAGATTCTTTAGAATCATTTTCTCCTGTAATATCAACTTTTACTGAAAATTCAAATAGTGGTTTTTCTATATTATTTCCTTGGCATTTTTCTGTAAACTATTTCACAACCTCATTAAACGAAGTATACTCCTTACCATCAAATTTAAATTTCTATTCATACAAAAATGCATTTATTTTAAGTTTTTGTAACATTTGATCCTATAATGTATACAACGCATTATTTGAATAATCAATGTCTTTGATTTTTTCATTTAATACCTGTATTAATCTACTAGAAGTAATAAGTTCCTATGATTTCTTTTGATCCTTTTTATCATAAATGACAAATGATATACTTTTAAATTCATTTGGATATTTATTCTGATCACCAATACCTCTTAAAAATTCTTCAAATGCTTGTCCAAAATCCTCAAATTGTGTATTTGGAAATTCTGGATTTGATACACCTTCGGTTCTATTTAATACAAAATACCCATTTAATTCGTATTGTGTATAAACATAGCTTATATCCGATGCTTGCCAGTCAACCATTTTTGCATCAATACAACATGGTAAGATATTATGTAATCTAGGAAGATAATCATTGGTAACGCATCTAGGAAGTTCGTAATAATCGCCTATTACATCGTTATCTTTTCCATCTCTACCACTTCCTATTTTAAGATCCCTTGCCTCCTAGCCAGTCTATGTTACAAAGCTTTCAACAAAATAATGCGGGAACCACATCATTCCTTTATTTTCTTCTGACTGATATCCACCTACATTGTATAAATAATTTCTGAATTTATCTGAAATAACCAGATTATCACTAATAACGGATTCTGTTTTTTTCGCTACCTAATTAAAAATTGATTTTATAGACGAATATTCGGCCATTGTCTAGTTTTTCTCTACATACGGGAAACTCTTTGCCCAATATTCGACAATTGGCAAGTGGGACTCTTTGTCCCATGGCATCGTAAATCCCTATGCAAGGATTGTTTTTATCCTTTTCTTTCGTACAATAAAAAATCCCTTTATTCCCAATCCAAAAAGATAATTCTATATTTCAGGTGATATCTATACTCCTAGAGAATAAATATAATCGTCGTTTGAATGTGAGGTCTAGATATCATTTATATGAATAACACCTTTTGTGTTAATTTGGGTTTTTCCTATATAATTTCCAACTATCTGGAATAATTGACGGCTTTTTGTCGACTATGCAAAAATACTCGGACATTCGTTCTTTAACATAACAGTATGCAAATATACGGTATTTTTATTGTCAGTAAATCCAGTAATCTCTCCTCCAGGAAGGTTAAATACAGGAGAATTAGATCCGTCTTTATTTATATAAACAATACCTAATCTATAATATTCTTCATTCCAATATCCTACATTATAATAAATATTCTTTGTATTATAATATTCACCTTTAAATATATGCTTTTCTGTTGATTCTTCTATTTTAGAATCTTCACTATAATCTTTTTGACTTATATGGCCGATTTTATCTTTTGATTTTATTTTTTTAACATACGGATTAATATGTAAGCTAACATCGGTTAAATCCTTATATAATAAATCTGGTTCTTTTATATTGGCAAAAAACATCCTATTCTAAATCTAAGCCTATGTTTTTGCATATTCAATTGTAGAATAGCTAGTCTGAATATAATCCAGTCCTATCTACTTTTTATCTTCGTTCCCCGTAATTGATATTATACAATCATCTGAAACAAATATTGGATCTACAATTTCGTATGCTTCTGGAACAGGATCTATATTTGCCTATGAGGAACTTTTAGTATAATATACTTTTATAAAATCATATGATGTGTCAAAATTATTTAATTTTAACTATATTGTTTTATTCGCATTTTCATTCTCTATTCCTCCATTTATTGTAAATGGATCTGCATCTGTACCTTTAAACACAGAAATAATACCAGATTCGGCAACCCAATCTGTTTCATTTTTATCATAATCACAATATTTAATATAAAATACATAATTACCAACATTTAAATTTCCGTTTTCTAGCTGTCCCTCATAATCTATAATTGGAAATTTATTTACGCGCTTAATAAGCGATGTATCAATATCAAATTTATCCTAGTCAAACTCCTATTCATTTTCGAGCTTTGGAATTACCCTATATAAATTAGCATTATTCTTCATTCTATTTGGTATCTTTGCCTTTCCTGAAGAAGTAACACTAAACCTAGTATTTATTAATCTAGGTATGTTTTTATTATCATTAATCAATAAATTAACCGATCCATCATACGATGGCTATATCTATATATCAACTGGGTGGTTAATATCCCAATGAAAAAGAACTGTTCTACATGGCTTTATCTAAACACCTTCCGAATCAGCCTAACTTGTATAATACAATTTATTCTATCCGTTTACATCTGTATTTACGCAATTCATTAACGGTTGATACGATTCTACCAAATTAACTTCTTGCTCTTTCACTTCTATAGCGTCAAGGCTCTATGCTTCTATCTTTTCATAATTCGGTGATGGATAACTTCCTATTTCACATTCGCCTTTTTCATTTATCGATGCTATATATATTATACCATTATGCTCTTTTATACCTATTGGCTGAAAACCATCTGAGAGTTTTACGCTTCCACCCTTTAATTCATCTGGGATTTCTAAATTTCCCATATCATTTTGTATGGCTCCCATTTCTCCGACATTAGATAAAAAAGTAGCATTGAGTGCATTTGTTAATGTCTTATCTTGCTATACTAAATATTCATTGTAATCGCAGATCAGACCATTGGAAAACTAGTTAGTCGCTACTTTGACACTCATACTTTGTATTTCTTTAAATTATCCTAAATATATTTAAATGTGGTTGCTTTTCTCTCACATTCAAATACCATATTTTTAAAATCTTCTGGTTCAAAATTTCTACTATATATATTAGGTTCTTCTTCTCTTTTTATTGAATATACATACGTACCTAAACTTGTTCCCAAATCGGCTAGTTCTCTTGTCCTATACGCTTTCAACTGTATTGTATAAGTACCTTGCTTTAGCTTTTCAAGTTGTGATTTGGTAAGATAAATATACCACTTATCTCCCAATTTTAATTTATGTTTTTTTCTGTCAAGAAACATCATTTTGAAAAGCATCTTTTTTTTATAATATTCAAAATGATCCAATTCATCTTTGAAAAGTTTTCCTATATATGCCTTTGCCGGTCTTTGTAAAAGGGAAATATCCGCTCCTCTTAATTTCAATTGTAAAAAATTTGTCCATCCAGTACAAACAATATAATTAAGATCCTTCCGTGGAATATTTGAATATTTCTCATATATCTTATCCATATAATCTCTCCACGTAGTTTCTATTTTCCCGTCCCCATATTGTTTTCCTTCATTCAACTTTTTTATTAAATCTTTCTATACAAACTCGTTTAAATAAACTGGTTGAATGAAAGGCTTTTTATAACAATATATACTTACAACCAACTCGGCTCCTGTAAAATAGGTTTTCATTGGATCAAGACCTTTGAAAAAACCAACATTATATAACTTTTTAAAACGATGTCCCCTAATAACCCTAGTCTTTAAAAGGCCCTTGGCTCCAGTTCTTCTAAAAATATGATATGTAACATTCCTTTCTATAATATCATTTACAACCAAAAAGAAATGTGTAAGAAAAACATTTGCACTAAATTCATCTTTGTGTTTATCGTGAATATATGGAATACAGTCTTTGCCTAAAAAAGTCAACCTTTTCATATTCATATTTACCATTAATTCCTTTGCATTAAAAGCAAAACCCTGTGCCAACTATCTCATTGATTTAATTTAAAAGATTTTCTATACTATTTTCTGCCCCAAGCAGTTTTTGCATCTAAGATTTCATCAAAATCATTCTGCGTCATATGGGTAACCCTAGCCTAATCACATTGTAAAAGCCATTTTGCATTAAGAGATTCAGCAATCTATATTATTGCTGTATTCATTGTTTTTAATCCCTCTTTATATTTTACCGTATACGCACAAAATGTTGCAATCGCATTTGCCTCCTCATCTGTTAAAGCTGGCAAACCATCATTATCAAGCTCCTGCCCTCTATATAATATACGAACTATTGGCCAATGATCTGTAAAATACATTTTATCCCCAACAATTTCATATTTTATAAATTTGCCAGGAGCATAAAGCTTATCCATATTGTGCTTGCGGTTTTCAATATACTGTTCTGTAAAAGCTGATAAAATATCACCATTTGGAGTTGTATTTGTAGAATAATTCCAATCTTCAAATCCAGTTGTTACCGCATCAATAAACTCACAATTACATGGGAGTTCTATAAAATTAACACAATCATCCATATAAGCTTCATATCTGTATATCTTCATTCTTTTATTTCCTATTCTATTAAAAGCTATCAACCCGATTTCCTCAAATTTTTCATCTGGCATTTTAATACCATATAATTCATTTAGAAGAAATTGAGCATAATGAAAATCGTTATTTGCTATCATGCTGTATAACTCTAAGTATTAGGCAAATTCTATGCTGCCAACTATCTATAATACGATATCTTTTTCTAGGTTAGCCTTTTCTTTACTTCGTTATCAATAAATGAAAGATTGTCATCGGAATTTTCTATACAACAAGAATATTTTTCAAGCTGCCTAGGATCTTTAAAAATACCAATTATTGATACTGTCTTTAATAACGGAGCGTTAAATATCCAACAATCATACATCCCATTTTCATTTGGAGTTGTATCAATCCATACATATGGTTTTGACTTTCCTCGCTTTCTATATTTCTATATTCGTAAAGCGTGAGGAGACGTATAATATATAAATGGATACTATTTATCTACAGAACCAATATATGAAATTGCTAAATCCTAATAATCATTTAAAAGCTGCGGAATCTCAAAATGCAAATGCAAATCATTTGGATCCTAATATTCAGAACGACAAGAGCATTTGTCAATATTCCCACACTCAACAGGAATACAGTTTATTGATACATATAAATCATCAACGGGTAGTATACCTTTTAAAGAATATTCTTTTATTACCTATAACCTTTCCGATATTATATCATCAACAAGCTGATCCATATTAATACTAGAATTAATATGATAACCCTATAAGCCACTTACAATATCATTGTAAACGGCTGAAGCTAATTTTTCAACCTGACTATACATATATAAAAAAAATAAAGGCGAAGGCGATTATCTCGCTTTCGCCTAAATTATTTAGTTAAACTATTATCAAGCCTTTACACTCTTACCGCCAGTAGAAGCCTGTGAAGCAAGAGCAGTCTTTGTAGCAGTATTCATAACAGAACCAAGATTCTTCATAGCAGCCTGAAACTCTGTTGCCAAAGTATTGGGTACATAGAATACATGGGTGGTAACCGACTTAACGGTATCACCGACAGCGTTCATGCCAAGCTCGCCACGATCGGCACAGTAATGAAGTACGTACTCGTCGTAAATAACGCCAGGTACAGGGCTCTCTTCCTTGTTCCAGGCAAATGCACCAGAACGTGCATCGGTCGGGAGACGAAGATTGTGGAGCAAATATGAATAAGTGCCAAATCCTTCCTTACCAACAAACTTGCCCTCATTAACAGGAGCACCGTCCTTTACAACAGCATCACGGGTTGTCTGAACTGTAAGTTTATCGAGACCCTTAACAACCTTGTAATCACCCATCTCGAAATATGCGTTAGGATCGAGCTTCTCGATATTTGCACGAACAAAGCGCTGATACTCATTTACGGCCTCAATAGCAACAAACGTAGTCTTTGCGCTAGCCTTCAACTGGCGATCGCCATAAACAAGAATATCGTACTTATTAAGAATATTAACAAGATTCTCTGCTGTCTTAGAAGCATCTGCATCAGCAACGAAATCAATCGAGAAAGCCTTGCCCTTGTGATAAAGATCATTTGCATAACGGCTGTCAGCAGAACCCTGGGTAAGACCAATATAAAGATTCAAACGATACTTACCATCGGCTTCAAGACCTGTCATATCGAAACAAACAGCAGCAAGCTCAGCTTCAGAACCAGGAGTATAATAAATATCCTGCACATTAACCTTCTTAAAATTACCAACACGCTTGATGCGGGTTTCCTCACTGCCAGAAGTAGCAATAACTGTAATAAGATCCTTACCAGTGGTAAGATCCTTCAAAGAATTAAGTACGTTAGTAGTTGTAAATTGAAACATAATTATAAAATTTTATTATTTTTTTGTCGACTGCTGAACTGGACTTGCAACCGACGTTGTAACTGGAATATGTGTCTATAATCTTGGTTCGGCAATATTCTCCATTGCCAAATGCACCAGTTCATTCATTATCTCAAAACATACTGGTTCTGGAAATTCCAAAACCTGTGATGTATCCTCAACCAAATCTAATTCTTCCTAAGTAAGTTTGACATATTTAGGAACTTTTAGATAATCTATAACTACCCCTACCGGTTCATATTTAGAAGTATCTGACCCACACCGAATCTCACATCGAATACTGGAATAATTTCCATATCGTACTTCTTGTTGTTTCTTTTTTGTTGAAATTTCATTTCCATTAAAAGTAAAAACAGAGGGTACGGCTGTATCTGTGCCATCGGAATCCCTTGTCAGCTTTTCTACTTCAAATTTATTAGTAGGTAGTTCTGTAGAGGTATTTATATTGTGAATAAAATAATATGGTTGCTCGGGTCTTGGTCTAAAATAATAATTTGAATTAATTACAGGCCAAGAATCCGAAGTGATTCTTTTTGCGGCAAACTAAACAAGCTCGCCATCCTTCTTGCAATTTATGGAATTTCCAACTGCCTTAAATACACATATGCAATTCAGCAAATGGAAATAATCCAAAGGCAAATGAACTATATATGATGTTCCAGTCAAATTAAATGCTGAAATATCATCAATAGCATTAAAATCCTTATTTTCTTCTTTCTTTAAAAAAGCGGTGGATTTTAATACTCGTAAGTCATCTGCCATTTGCTACGAAGTATCATAGAGATTATACCTTTTGTTAGCCACCTAAATTATGGCTTTATTAACTAAATAATTATAATCATCCAATAAAATCGGCGATGCATTAACCTTATTTAATTCAATTAAAAGATTATTATATGCCTCTCTAGATGTCACTGCGGTATAATTAAATAATTATTTTTTTACTTTATCTTCTGCGAAATATTCGGGATAAACATCCCTCTTAATCAATTCCATAATTTTCTGATTCTTCGGATCCTTCATCCAAGCCAAAGCGGCCTCGTCTGTTGCACCGAGAATGACATTATCTCCATACATATAAAGCTTGTTTCGTAGTACAATAACATGCTTCTCCTTTGCATCCAAGAAAAGAAGCTGCGTAGAAATATCATCCGAATATATATCAATAATTCGTTTTGGATCTTTGTCTGCTACATCCAAAAGATAATCAAGAACATCGGCAATAGGCTGATTTCTCATATCCTTACCCAATATTCTTGCAATATTCATCTGACCATCCAATCCTCTAGGATCTTCATAAATAAATGATTCAGCCTTATGCACAAGCTGCTTTCTTGTAACTCTTTTCTGAGCTTGGATTCCTGGACGATCAATATACAATTCTGCAATACCATAACGTGCAGGATGAGCAGATGTTGACTTCGGACCATCAATAATAAGATTGCCGTTTGCATCCTTTTCATCACGACTCTTGGCAATAAGCGGACAATTCTCGATTGCCTCCCACTCTGCCTTGTCATATTGATTATCCAAGTTGTAAGTTTTACCACTTGTTACTACAAAAATATGATTTTCTGGGAAAAATACAGCACGGCCTTCAGAATATGCGTCGCGCTCCTTTTCACTCATAATCATATCACCCTGAGAATTTACTTTCTTAATACAGGGTGGAAACTAGCCATATTTGTTCTTACAAGGTTGTATGAAATACTTGATTCCTGCCTTGTCATATGTGCTTTTTAATGTTATTATTTTATCATCAAAAACAATATCTGCTTTTGTGATTTTCTTATTTGCTACCATCATTAATACATTTAACATTAAATATAACCGGAGGAGTGAAAACTCCCCCGGGTTTATCTCATTTTCTTATTTTATTTTATTGTATCATCGATTATTAAACTTGACGCAAAATAACCGAACGATACGGAGTAAAGCATGCAATGCCTGCATACCCACTCATTACCAGCTTGCTACCAGCCACATTGCTGGCTACTTCACCAGATTCCTTTCCGGAATATCCGCCTCGAATATAAATTGTCGATTATCAACCATTTAGACTATATCATTAACTTATTTAAAAGTTATTCTCCGCTTCCAAATTTGTATTTCTTTAGAATAGTCGTTGAACTCTATTAATAATAATTAATTTAGCTGCTGATTATTTAATAAAACTTTCCAGCAATTCAGAGAATTTTGTTTTTCGTAAAATTACTTTTACGCGGCGCAGACGGCAACTTCTACGCCGACGATCTTATTTGTCATAAAATCTTTTCCGGTAAGACTAAATTTGCCTTGTCTATATAGACAGTAGACTATATCTTTATATTATATATTTAAAAATGAAACCTTTACTTGTTTTGAAAGCACCTCTTAAACACCCAACTGCACTAGAACCCCATTTTCGTTTTGCATCGTTTACTTTATCAAAAGTCTCTAAAAGTTGCCCATCTAAAGAATATCTTCCAACTTTTCGAATTCTTCCAGATTTGTTTTCGAGTTTTTCTAATTTTTCAAGTTTTTCAAAACTCCACCTAAAACCATAGGATGAATGACCTTGTATTATTGAATTTACAATATTACAATTTTTAACTTTTAAATATTCTTTTACCTCTTTTTTATTTTTAAATTCCCTAATAAAATCTCCATTTAAATCATATTGATATATTTTCAAATCTTTAAATGATCTATTTTTAGGTATTTGTATTTTATTATTTTTCTTAAAAGAAGCATACCATTTTTGACGCACTTTATACATTCCCTTTATTGCAGATAATATTTTTTTTGGTGTATCATTTACAAATTTAGCGCAATCGGATATTGAATTAAATTCTTGTTGATAATTTCCATTTAAATCATATAAATAAACTTTTCTTTTATTTTCATTAATGTGAAAATTATCTAAATTTAATAAATTTACTTTTTCTGAACTCCAAAAGAATCCATTACTTGGTGTTTTATCTAATACTGCTCTACCAATGCTAGATCCAGAACAATTAAAGTATTTTGCTGCTTCTGAAACGGAATTCCAGCTTTTTACAAAAGAACCATCTAAATTATATTGATAAATTAATTTATTCCCAGTTGGCGGATCTCCACCTCCTAGAGTTATATTATATGTGTCTTTCCTATTTATAAATTCTTTTGTTACTAACCATCTTTCTAAATCTAAAGCATCCTGTCTATTATCAAATATCATTAATGTCTCTCTTCTAAATTTTTCTATTCCGTATTTTGCTACTGCAAAATGGAAAGGCTCTTTTGGATTTCTTAATAAATATAAATCGTTTGTCCATAAACCATTTCCTAAATAACCATCAAAAATTTCAGGAACTTCTGTTTGATGAACTCCAATATATATTTTATTGTTATCTAAATTAATTGTTTTATATACTATGTGTTTCATTTTTTTTAAAAATTATTAATACATCTCCCATTTCCAAATAATTGTACGGCTTTCGCCTAGTCGTTGAACACCTTTTATTATTATAAAAGTCTGCTGCTGATTGCCTTGCGGTTTCCAGCAATTAGAGAGTTATTTGTTTCGAGAGTTAATCTCTCATCCAGCTACCGGCAATTCCAATAGCTGGCATACCAGTTGTCTTGTCAGCGGTCAAGTCGATACATACACCATATCCCTTTGTAGGATATTCGCGAGTGAGAGCTCTATCACACATAAAAGTAATAGAGTTACCCAATTTAGACTATATTATCGTTATCATATTTAAAATAAAATCCTTTATGTGACTTAATTATTTTTTTTATAACTCGGTTTATTTGAGTTTTTCTTAATTGAGGATTTTTTATTACACATTCTTGAATACTACTATATTTTTTTGTATTTCCAGTTTTTATATCTATCATTAATATTGGTAATATTTTATTTTTATTTCGTTCGTTTATTAAAGGAGTTATATCTTTTGTAGATCCATTATAAAATCTCCATTGAAACCCCCCCCCCGCAATTATAATGCTTTGAAATTGCCTATGCAATTGAATTTAAATGTAAATCAAATTGTGCTTCTTCAATACTATTATAATTTTTAATAAACTTTCCAGATAATGTATATTGTGATATTTTTTTTCTATTATTATTTGAATAATTAAATTGTTTTATATAACTCCAATAATACCCAAAACTACTTTTTGATATACCTAAACAATTATTTCTTATTGATTTAATTACATTATAGATATTTTCCGGATTAATAGACAAAGCAGCTTCTCTAACAGACTTAAAACTTCTTAAATAATTTCCATTTAAATCAAATTTATAATTTTTTTTTAAATTATCATTATTTATACTACCAAATCCACCGAGTGAACAATTATAACAATTTTTACTTTTTAATAAAGTTTCATTAACTAAAATTGATTCTAATTTATATGCATCAATATATCCTTGCTCATTAAATGGAAAAATCTTTATAATAGTCCTTTTGAAATTATTATATCCATATTTCTTTACTGCTTTATGAAATGGCGTATTTTTCACAGCTTCTGATTGACGATATATCCCATTTCCAATATATCCATCAAAAACTTCTGGATTTGTTTTATGCACACCAATATAAAACTTCCCATTAATAGTATTAATTGTAATGTATAATATATATTTTAAATTCATAACGTTTATTCTTTTAGATATTTCTTATTTTGTTAAAATAGTCGTTGAACATCTTCCATGCAAATCATATTGTTTAGGAAGTTTGCTGCTGGTTATTATAAAATATAATTTTTAAACATTCACACTTATTGTTTCCAATTATGTTATAGTTTATATTTTTATATAATTTTCCAGCAATTTAATAAATTTTTATTCGCCGGTATTATCTAGCGAACTCGTATGTATCATATGTGGCACCTACCTTAACGTAGCCACCCTTGCCCTGGTTAGCTGACTTAGAGTACATGAAAGTACCATCAGTGCGATAGTGCGAAAGGAACTCACCGAGAACGAGATTTATATCGTTCCAGAGCGTGCGATTCACAACGAAGGCATCAATTTGTTATCTATATATTTCTATATAGTTCAGACTATATCATTGCTTTATTATTTAAAGCATAAAACTTTTAGTCGTTGAACATTCTTCCCTTTCGGAAGCCTTTGCTGCTGATTGTCCAATCTTCTTAATTTTCAAACATTCACGATTGTTGTTTCCAACTGCGTTGTAGTTTAAGAAGCTCTAAGGATTTTCCAGCAATTTGAATTATTTAAATCATATACATTTCTGTATAAGTCACCAACATTTTAGTGATTGCCTGTATCGCTTTGGCACTTGTCTGACATATCTGCCATAATCATATTAAACAATGGCAGAGTAGGTTTGTCGTTATAACAATATTTGTTGGCTGCAGCCTCAATCTGAGGGATGGCTCCCTCGCCTATATATCATTTTCTGTTATCTACTATTACTAGTAGTGTCGGACTATATCTTTAGCTTAATTATTTTAAGCTATCTTTTACTTCCATTTAAACTGTATATTATTAAATTAGTCTCTGAACTTTATTGATATAATCAATCTAGCTGCTGATTGTCCATTTGGATTTCCAGCAATTCAAAAGATTTTATAATAATCATCACTGATTACACCTACATATATTTTTATAGGCCTCTGAGTATCAGGCTCTGCGATTGTGGCCTTGCCATTAACATCCACGTTACCTTTGTTTAATAACAACCCTGTATTCATAGAATACATGAAAGTGTCGAGAAGTTCCTTCTCTTTCTTCATCATCTTAAATATCTTCTCACCCTTCGAGCGATCCTTGTCGTCAGCAATACGCATAAATACATCTTCCTGTATTGCGTAAAGACTAGACCAGCTAGCATCACAACGGAAAGTGGTCATATAATTACGATGAAGCTCCATATTAGATTGGAACTTTGAGTACAATTTGTGTTAATCAATATGTTTCCATATTGTTCAGACTATATCTTAATCTAAATATTTAAATACAAAGCCTTTACAAACGTTTCGTTTGCCCAAGGCAACTGTTTGATATACCATATATTTCATTGTATTCAAATTTTAGATTTATTCCATTTCGGGGTTACCTCCCCTACATCCATTTGGATTAGTCGTTGAACGTTCTCTTTGTTTATTATTTAGAGAGTCGCTGCTGATTAGCATAATTCAGCCTTCCAGCAATTAAAAATATTTATTTAATTTTTCGTTAAATACTAATATTAACGGAGGAAAGTAACTCATTTTCATACACTTTGCCTTCCTCACTTAACTCGGGCTGAGCTACCGACTGGAATGTGGTAGTATCGCCCGGATTGCAATAGGTATCATCCAGAAGCGTATCATAGGTATTATCTATGAGGCGCACCTGGAGTTCCCAATAATTCATTTAGACTATATCATTTACTATAGTATTTGAATATATAATCACCATAATATTTATTTCCTTGTTGAATATCAACAATCTTGTTTTTTGGAACTTTATATTTAGAACCGAGAATATTTAAATTATAAACCGTTTCAATTAGCTTTCCGTCTTTTGTATATACTTCAACCTTTCTTTTATACGGTCTTTCCGGAACTTTATCAACTGTTACCAAAGACAAATAAAAATCCTTATACCATCCATCATATAAATTAAATGTATTGGCTAGTTTCTTCCACGAGTGCTGGTTTATAACCTTCATTACTGTCTTTCCTTTATATGCTCCGAGATATTCTCCAGTATCCTTATAAACGTGAAATACTTGTGACTTGTTCTGTCTTCTTGGCTTTGGCTCGAAAAGACTATATAACTTATTGGAAATATAATAATCATTAATATCCCTCTGTGTCTTAATAGCATCAAGAGCCTGTTTAACAGAGCATTTAAGAAACTTTACAGCATCATCGTAGTTGCTAAAAACCTTAACAAGCTTTCCACTTTTATTATAAATATATGATACGTGATTAATAAAATTATCATTGTATTCGTTTATATCAATATTCTTATCAAAAGACCAGAAAGAATCTGAAAATGTCACCTTTAAATCAATAAAGCATTTCATTCTTTCTTGTGGGTAATTATAGAAATCGGCAATTTCATTGAAATTCCATTTCTTTTTCAGATTACCTAAAAGATCATACTGATATACAGTTCTCGGATCAATTCTTTCGAAATTATAATATGATGTATCGTTTATAATATTATCAATAATCTTATTTGCCTTTGAACAAGCTTCCTTATACGTATCACAGGTTGCTATGGTTATTCTTCTAAAATTCTTACTACCAGTCATTTTAACATCATATTGGAGTGTGGATTTTGGATACATAAAAGAACTAGCCTTGTCGGCCTCTATTCCATCTCCAAGATAACCGTCAAACTTATCAGGATTATCTGTTCTGTGTACTCCAATAAAATTTCTATTTGTCTTTAATCCAGTAGTTAAAAATACTATATATTTCATTTTGTAATTCAGTTTTTAAAATTAATTTATGATTTTCATCTAGTCGTTGAACGTTATTGTATAAACAATCACGCTGCTGGTTACGGATATCGCTTTCCAGCAATTTAAAGAATTTATTTAAAGCGAGACAATTATTGTTTATCACGCTTACGGATCGGATGCGAAACTACTATACACTGCTGACGGCTTCCGTCAATACGGAAGATATCATACTTGTTATAATAATTCTCAACAAAAGCCATTGTAATTTCAGAACCATTCTCGCCCTTACCAGAGGGAACGTCAGCAAATTCAACATGCTTAATATTGTTTACCTCTGTCTGCCACTCGAAAAGCAGCGAGTCAGAAATCTGGAACGTATTGGCTTTTTCATCCTTATAAAAAATATTGCGCAAACCATCAGTCAAATAGCTCAAAGTATTATCTGTGTACATACGCGAAACAACACCGAGCTTATGTGCCTTTGCACCGAGGTACTTAGACCAGTCCTCGTATGTCTTAGTTTGCATTTTGTTAACTTATAATTTACCATCTTATAAGATCAGACTATATCATTAAATATTCTGCGCTTTGTAGTCGTTGAACCTATATTTAATAAATATTTGGCTGCTGATTACCCATTATAAAATATGTTAGTTATTTCGGAGGGTTTCCAGCAGTTCACAGAATTTTAAATGGGCAAACTATTTCACCCATTGTAGGGATTCTTGAAGTAAAACTAGCAACTAACATATTAATTTAAAAATTTTAGTTTTTGATTAAAAATCATCCAAATCATCATAAACCTCATCTTTTTGAGTTGATTTGGGCTTATATACAACATCTGATTTCTTGTCCTGATCTTTTAAACCTTTATTATATCCTTCTTGTCTGGCCTTGGTTATTGCTTTCTGATAATAGTCAGTAATATCATTAAGCATATCCTCGCCATGCAGCGTAAGCCAGGCAGCTTTTACGAGAATCTTCGGATCGGATAATGCTTTGACAAAATAATTATTACCTGCAGCATCTGTACTGGTAATAAAATCATATATTTCCTGCATATCATCATCCTGTAGATTGAGATCGTAATTTGAATATGTCTTTAGGTTATTTATCTCATTCACTACTTGGTCAGAAAACTGTTGAAACTGTTCTTGTGCCTGTGCATCGGCTTCCGACTGCTGCTGCATCTTGGTCTCGTCTTCAATAGTCTTATACTGATTCCGTATTGAATCAATCTGTCTTTTCCATAAATCTGGGTTGCTTTTAGCCTGCTCCAAAGCTTCCTGAGCTTCTTCTTGGGTTGCTCCCTGAATCCTGCTCATAAAATCTGCAATATACAAAGAATCATCATCGTATTGATCTACAGAATACTGTGGAGTAGTATTTGAATTTTGGTAATCTGAAATAGTAGAACTCCGAATATAATTCATATATTCATCTGGAGTCATACCGCTTTTCCTGATTTGATTGATAAATGCTATCTCGTCAGAATCAAGATTGTTTGTTTCGGTTTGCTAAGTCGGACTTGAAGTTCGAATTATATTCAGTTTGTCTGAATCGGAAAGATCATCCCAATTTACATCCTTAACAATTCCATCTTCCTCAAATTGAATTTTAGACTTATCAGAAATACCTCTATCTTTCAGCAACTCTGTTATGAAATCTGGTTGTTCACCCTCCTCGGAAGAAGGAGACGTATCTGTAGTTGTGGTTGTTTCTTGATTAATTTCTTCTGAACCTTCGAGGATGTCATCATCATCGATGTCGTCTGTTACATTAATAGCCATTTACATTAAACATTAAAATTAAATATTATATATCTTACTTCTCTTCTCGAATCTTTCCATTCTTAAATAATCTGTAGTTTATGCTGGTTATTACATAAATATAAAAAAGTAATCCAGCACAAAGCCATACACTATTATAATTAATTGTTAAACATAACAATAATATCCATCCTATTTGAACGATTTGACCTAAAATACCACCGATAACTGTTGCGGCAATATCTAACCAATCAAAATCGCCTCCATATTGCCAGTCTTTAAATTCCATACCAACCGCACATCCTGCAGTAAATATTACTGAAAGATAACTGGCTAATATATAACCATACCTTAAATGCTCAGTACGGTTACTTTCTTTTAACCAACTCATTTAATTGTTATTTTTATTTGTTCATTTCTTTTATTGGAAGGAATTAAATAATCTCTAACCAATTTTGTAAATGTATCTCTTCCTTCTAATAAACCGCCAACAATTTTGTTTTTTCCTACTAAAAGACATCCTTCTGTAAGTAAATACCCATTTGATCCATCTCCAACGTGTATCAAAACCCCTTGAAAACCAGGAACTCCCATTAATCTTGGAAGTTTACCATTGCATACTGCTTTATAGAAAGCCTTACTTCCAAATCTGGGACTTACAATATTCATATTTATTTTATAGGTTCCAGTTGGGATTGCAGTTTTTCCAGGGATCTTTATTTTCTTTATTTCTTTTTCAGACATTGATTGTTTTAAGCCTCTATCAGTGTCTTCTAAAGTATCGCAAAAATATTGATTATCAATATATAATCTTCCAATTGTATAATCTTTCTTTTTTGCAATTCGCTTTAATATTAATTCCATATTACAAATATAATTAATTTATTTAAATTATCAAAATAAAAAAAGACTATCAATCATTTTAGGAAATCCAAATGACTGATAGTCAATACTTTATATCTATCTATACTAGAATAGTATAGATACAATTCGCCCTATAATTTTTTCAGAGGAAAAATCGCTAATTCCCCTAATCATACAACTTCACGAAAAGGTGTCTCAGGAAATGAATTCCTTAACCTAAAAGTACGTTTGTGCCCCCAACCTTTTGATTCGCAGGTGTACTGCTTTTCGCTTATATGTATGAATGTGATAGCTAGATTTGAACCTCAGCGCTATGTTTCGATATTATTTCAATCGCGCACCTACTACCCTAGTCCAGCCCTTCCCTTGATCGTTACATCGGAGTAAGGGCGATGAAACTCGCGAATCTCGAGTTCTATCAATACAAATATAATTAATTAATTTGATTAATCAAAATATTTTTTTATATAAAATCTTCCCAATCTATTGATATTCCGAGTTTTGCGGAATCTGCAAGTATTCTATTAAATATTAAACTACTATCTTTTTCAAGTATTGCACATATTATCTATAATATAATCTAGTCATCTAGATTTAAATGCCTATAATAATTATACAGATAAACTTTGTCATAAATATTTTTCTCTTCGCAAATAGCGTTATTATTTGTACAAAAGTTCATATAATCATCTTTTGTATATTGATTATCAAACTACTATCTACAAATATACTCGCATAATTCTTTATTTAGATGATGTCCGTGATATCTTAAATAATTAACAAAGCCTTTTGGTTTAATATCGTATTCAGTGAAATCCTCCATAATATAAAAATAAAAACGGCGACAATAAATTAATATTGCCGCCTTATCAATTAATAATCGTATCTATTTCTACTTCTTCGACGACCATCCTCTTCGTCATCATAAATATCAGAATGTTCTTCCAATGCCTTCATTAATTTGCAAGCAATTGTCTTAATTCTTTTCAGATGCTCTATAGTGTCATCATATGTATCCTCTTTAATTTCAATCATTCCTCTCATAATATTCAGTTTTAATTGTCAGACTTAGAAAGCATCTAGATAATTGTATCCATTTTAGATTTTATTCCTCCTATTTCTGATTTTAGATTATTTATATCCTCATCATGCTATACTTCCTTAGCATATTTTGGGCTTAGATCTTTAAGCATCTATTCGCATTGGCTTACGATATTTTTGTGATATTCAACATTTTCAACAATACTTTTACTGTTCTGTAATAAATTTTCCACTTCTGGTATTAATAGTTCTTTCGTTTCTGATAATATCGCATTTTTATAATCAACAACAGAAAGTGTTGGGATTATATTCTTAAATTCCATATTATCATCATTTGTTTTAATATTAATATCCATTGACTAGCCATTATAATAATTTGTATTGTATGTTGGGTATGTCGTTGACTCTACTGTTCCTTTTATTAATTCCGGAATATTATCTTTTAATAATACATATACCTAACTTCCTTTTCTAAGTGCTGAAAACATAATTTAACAATAATTAACTGGTTGCTGCGGTGTATTCCATAAATCGCAGTGTGCCTTTTGATTTATTCAAATATGCCAATCTTTCGGTTTCTACTTCTATATCTTTTCCCGTAACATTCGATCCCTAGCTATCTACTACAGGGCTAGAACCGGCTACTGTAACAGGTAGTGCCGCACCTCCTTCTGGTACTGCGGATTTAATTTTTAATAATATTATACATTCACATGGAAGCTGATTATATACTGACTATTTAATTCCATAATCAACACTCGACCCGGTATTTAATGAAACGCTATTTGTCTCAACTACATAAATACCATTTTGATCAAGCCTTTTAATATTATTTCTAAATCCAAAAGGAATTATAACGGGTGAATACCAATATGGAAACATACCCTATATCATACGCAACCACAGGTTGAATTTGTTAAACTAGAAGCATTTATACCATAATTAACTGGTATAAAGCCGCCCATAGCAGGCGTATATGGAACTTTTGCAACTTCTGGTTGATTGCACTCAATCTTTGCCAAACGGCTACTCAAATCATTTAAGGCAGCATTTACAGGTATTAACTGTTGTGCCTAAGCCTATTGAATCTATGCTGTCTAATGCTCATTACTTAAAGTAGACATAAGTGTACTATTCTTCTCTCTAAGTGAATCAATCTTATCCTATAAAGCCTGTGTTGTCATTTGGTCGAGCTTGCCTAGTATCGCATTTGTGTTTGCCTGGCCGGCATCCCTAAGCATAAGTGCATTTGTATTTGCCGTGTCATTTAGACTATGCGTTTGCTGACAAATTGCCAATTTACTTTCATAACCTTGTGTTGTTATATTATTATTTGTCTTGCAGCAGCAGTCGCATATCTGCTGAGCAATACTGGTATTGCCTTGCTGAATTGCGTTTATCACTTGCTGTCCTGTTAAACCAAGTTGATTTCCAACACCTGAAATCTGTCCCATAACATTGTTTAATGCTGTCTGGATTTGTCCTACTGAACAATTGAGGTTCGTAGCCAGAGAATTAATAGAATTGCCATTACCATTAATTGCTTGCATAAGAAGATCGCGGCCATAATCATTGTTTATTTCATTTGCCAAACCATTTGATCTTCCGAAACCTCCCCATCCATTTCCTCCCCATCCCATGAGGAAGAAAAGGAAAATAACCCACATGAACCATCCGTCTTCTCCTCCGAAGCCGTTATTTTTATTCATTGCGAGTAAAACATTTGGATCTACACCTTTCTACTGAAGCATCGGTGCTAATATTGAAGCTAAATTACCGTTGCTTGATTCTGGAAACATAAAAACTTTACTGTCCATACAAAATAAAATTAAATTAATAAATACTTTTATTGATAGCTATCTATTACAAATTTAATTAAAAAAGTATGGAAATAAAAAAAGGTGACAACTAAATTTTAAATTAGTTATCACCTTTTTATTTTGTTTTTATTTTTCGCATTTTTCTTCAACTTCCTTATTTGCTATATTATATGCTTTTGAAGTTTTCTTAAACCAGTGCCCCAGCTTTAATAAATGTCTTACAGCAGAAACTGATCTATTGAGCAGATTTGCTATTGTATCGATGGAAAAGCCGTGAGAAAGAATCTTCGCTGCGAGAATACATCTTGTCATAACCAAATTTGTTTTCCTTGACTTCCCAGTCACATCTTTTATTGTAATATTTGTCTTTCCTTCATCATCTATTTCCATCGCACAACAGTCAATTACTATTTTAGTAATCCGCTCCAGCTCTTGTTGTTTTTTATTCATAAATAACACATTAAAGACCCTATAAATGAGCCTATAATATCATTATATATATTTTGTTTATTTATAACTTCGTGTTTAACAATTTTATCTATTAAATATTCTTTTATTATAATTCCAATAAAAATTGAAATGGTAAATCCATAATAACAACTAAGTATTAATTGGTCAGTAATTCCGTAAAAATATCTTGAAAAAACAAATGAAATTAAGATACTAACCAATAAACAAAGCGGTAAATTATGTTGCATATCAGAAAATATTTTAATTATCTTTTTCATTTTTTAAATTATTATGATTTTATATAAGGACTTACTTTTGAACTATAATATATTACAGAAAGATCTTTTGATAAATAATCATCTTGACTAGTTGGAAATTCCTTTGCATTTCCATAATCACCATTTGGATCAAGTCCTATCTATATACAATATTGGCCATTGATTATTTTTTCAACACTATCTGTCCATTTTACGTTTTCATCAACAATTAAAGAAGACCCGCCTATTCCTTCAGATCCTAAAATCATACACTTCCATTCAGATTGTTTTCCAGTTCCAAGATTTACATTATTCTAAGAAAGATCCCATTCATATAAGTTACTTTCTTTGTAATCTTCAGAACAAGAGTAGAACCAATAATAATTATATTTTTGCGCAAGCTCTTTTGATAATTTATATTGTGTATCTTCAACAATCTGTCCCTAAATAGTAGGTGCAACATATTGAAAGCACGTTTTGTAATATGATACAATTCCAGAAGTCGTTATTGAGTTTCCACTTACTGCATCACCAGTATCTGGTAAATAGAGGAAATTCTATGCATCAGATGAGATATCGGTATTTTTAATTGTACCATTCTCAGAAAGAGAACCAATCACAGGTGTGAATACATAAAAACCCTTTTTACGCTACAACTATCCAGAAGTTATATATTGTACTAATCCACTTGCCCCAAGTGTCCATACTAAAGTACCATCATCCCTTCTGTATTCAAATTGTAAAGTTTTTGATTTTTCGTCTATTCCAAACCGAAGATTTGGTTCATTTTCACCGTTAAGTCTTTCTAACGAGTTATATCCAGTTAATAATCCTTTTTCTAATTTAATAACTGGCGCGGACGAGTCTAATTCTGTAGTGGAATTTTCTTTATATGTTTTTGTCTATATGGATGCAGCAGAAAGATTTCCAGAAGCGGATACTTCTTTTGAAATTAACTAAATAGCATTAGTTCCTTCAAAAGTTATATTATCAGCATTTACTTTAAATTTGCTACCCGTTCCTTCTCCGTTGCCTCCATCATCAGCCAATTCGAATCCTGCTACGTTTAATCCATTCTTTAAAAGGTTTATTCCAAAATGATTATCGGTTAGTGTCATAACGCTCTCTTTCGCGTCAGTACCAGTACCATCGGAAAAAACTCCAGCAACAATTTCGTTGGCATGATCTTTAAAATAAGATCCCATTTTTTCCTGTTGCTTAGAGCCATCTTGTCCAATATAAGTATTTACAAGATTAACTGTCTACTCGAATCCGTCTGCTGTTGATTCAAGTGTTGCAACCCTATCCTAGACCTTTATTGCGCCATCCTATAAAGATTTTACATTCGATTGTATCTCATGAGTAGTTCCATTAGCTGTTGTTTTCCAATTATTATAATCTGTTTTTATTTCTTCGCCATTTTGCTATACTGCTTTTGCTGTTGCCTACAAGCTTTCAGCATCTAGTTGGATTTGGGTATTATACTTTTCAATATTTCCATTTATCTCTTTATAAACTGCATATTGGCTAGTAAGCTGTTTATCTGTTCTCTCGTAATAAGAAGTATATAAAACTGTATTATCAACGACAAACGGTACTGTAGTCTTGCAGAGAGTTTTATCGGCTACGAACTTTACCACAGCATAACCGGACGTATAAGAAATTGTTTTCTTTGTTGAAGCGGATTCGTCCTCCTGTGATATATTTATTTCGTGTTGTGCGATGTGTTTAAATCTAAATGTATCTGTACTTCCGTCAACCATTTCGACTTCTGCGTTCTACAACTCAAAACCATTTGGCTCTATCTTGACATTATCCAGTTTTTCTGAACCTCTATATGCTATTATCTATACTGTCTTATCTATTAACTAGCTATCCTCTACTATCCCGTCCTCATTTGACTGAATGGTAACAATACTAGGTAATACATAAAACGTTATTCCATCTTCTCCCTTTTCTCCTGTAGTGCCACTGCTACCACCTGATTTCTATTCTACACAGGCAATATTAAATTCAGCAGCTTCTATATCTCCATCATAAGCCTTTACAATAAGTGAAGTTATATCGCTAAACGAATAATCAAAATCCGTTTCAGCAAATTTATTTGACTTTAAATTAAAAGTACCGTTTACACCATTTATTGTATAATTTATGACAAATTTTGTTCTATTCGTTATATCCTATATCGAATTGTTTTCCTTTTTAAATAAGAAAAAAGAAATCTCTTGCGGAGTAGCAATACCATTACTTATAATATATGCACAACTTGGTATTATATGATATAATTGTGAGTCCCCCTCTGTTATGTCCAATGCATTTTGTGGTATATCACTACTCCCAAGAGTATTTATGTTTTTCCCTACTAAATAAGTTTTAGTATCTAATTTCATTATGGCTTTCGTAATACAAATTTAATTAAATATATCTAGTAATAAAAAAAAGATAACATACAAATTATAATAAAGTTATTATCTTTTTATTACACTTTTATTTTCTTTTTATAATTTTAATTATAAAATGATATATATCAAAATATATTTTATTGATTTTAACAATAATTAACTTACTGATATCTCCTCATCAATCCATTTCTAAATATCATCAGTACTTACTGCATCGTATGTAGTATCAGTAAATTTAGCATCTGCCGGTACGTCTATCTCTACTGTATGGTTATTAACTGTTGTTGCATTATCTGCAGTTCCTTTAAATCTGGAAGCGCTTACAATATATGGGAAGTGCGCCTCCTAATTATCATAGCAATAATACAAATGTCCATACTGTGCCATATTTGATTCACATTCCCAAACTAATGGGCCATATGCCATTATTTTAGAAATACTATATCCATATCCGGTTTTTGCTCTTGGGCCAGAACCAAAAATAAATCTTATTTTTTTTACATAAGAAGGAATTTTATTATTCGATCCAACAGTTGTAATCATTTTTGTATTAATAACATTGTATCCATGCGTAATTCGTGCTGTTTCTAAATCCTAAAAAATATCAGGCTTTTCATATGTAGAATATTGAATTGTGCAATATTTATCATCAGATAGATTTGCATACGACTTATCAAAAATACAAAATTTACATAATATTGCATAAAGACAAATATACCCTTCACCAAAAGTATACGTAATTCTTAATAAGCAATTTTCTGGATGCTCTTCATTACTACCACATATAGAATATGGGTAATTACCTTTTTGTGTTACCCATGCAGGTCTATAATCTGTCGGCTTGTTTTGGTCAACCCATGTCTGCCCATTATCTATACTTCTTTCAACGGTTATCCCTTTTATATTAGAATAAATAAATCTATCATTTCCCAACTCGGAAATAACACCTGCGTCTATTGGTGTTACACTTGTAAAATCAGCAGAACTTCCAGTAGACCCGTACCACTATACGTTCTTTTCGTTAAAATCCGATTTTAATAAAAATTTATCTTTGATATATTCAATAACTTTATTTAATCCATTAAAATCTAAATATTTAGTCATTTGAACAAATTGTTTATTTCTTCTTCTGTTATTGTTGCATCGGTATCTAGTTTCTTGGTTAAATCATAGTAGTTACCATCTCTTGTAAAACATTCTGTTGATAATCCATTTTGTTGTGTTATACCATCATAATTGATCTAAATATAATTCGAAGCATCATTGCTAAATCGAATCAATCCTTGATATATTGTTGTACTAATACCTCTATATCCTCCAGGTAAATAAGTGGAAACATCATCCTTCAGAGTGATTTGATTAATGATATTTCCATTTTGACATAGGTATTTTCCATCTGAGTCTTCTTTATAATAAACAAAATTACTTTTAGCCCAATCAATGATTTTCTTTAATCCAGTTAAATCTAGATATTTTGACATAATTTATTATTTTATTTCAAAGGCTGGTCCATCAGCTACTTTTGATGAAGAATCTGGTCTAAAAGATATTTTCTCATCACCAACTATAGCAATTACTTTTATTAATATACGTTTTGATGACATAAAATATCCTATAAACCTTGCGTTTTCCCAGTTATTATTATAATATGTTCTTGCACATCTCTGAAATATAACACCATCTGATGTTTTAAAGAAGTTTAGATCGTATCCCATTCCATTACCGTTAAGCAGGTTTTTCTGCTAATTTGTTATTGTATAGGTTATTGTCTAAAATGTTGTTGGCGTTATTTCAGTTGCCAAAATATCGACATTTGTAGTCATTACGTTTTGAGATGAGATATTTTTTTCCGTTTTTGTCGAACCATCAGCGAGAAGAACATTACCACTTTTTAACGAATCAACAAATTTTGATGCGGTAACAATACCGGTTGTCTTAATATCACCAAAAGCAGGACTGATAGTTATACTTTCGGCATAACTACTTTCTTTCATAGAATTATTTTCCATTGTTGCGTCAGGCGCAATTGCCATGGCAAAATAATTTGAATTATTAGTCTCGCTCCATTTTGAGGTTTTCCAGTCAGTAGTATAGAAATATAGTTTTGGTACAACAGGATATTTCTTAACTGTATTAGAATCATCATTTGCGATTACAGCAATGTCATATTCCCAATTTGATTTATCTAAATATCTATGTGAAAGTTTCAAGAGCTTCCACCAATTATTTATTTGATTTATAACCCATTTCTTAAAATTTGTTATAAAATAATGTATTCCAGAATCATTAACAAAATCCACAATTACACAAAATTAATATTAGTACTAGTTATAACTGTATTATCCCACCATCCGCAATATGAACTTCTTGGGTTTTCGTTAGTTACAAATATAAGATAATGAGTTCCCTGATAAATGGTTGGCCATGCAATAAGCATATTATCATTAAAAACATCGTAAGCCATAAATCTAGCTTCCCTGTCTTTATCCGTTTCGCTTCTATTTGTATCTAGCCAATATCTATTTATTCTTGTAAATACCGTTCCTGAAGTATACAATTGAAAAAACGCCATATCGGTATTAGAACCAGATCCCATAAAAGTTTCATAATCTTCCTCGGAGATATAAAATGCCTTTGGTATTGCCGTTATCTATTGGTCTATAATTCCGTATATTGCCTTTGCTGTAGTGTTTGGTAATTCGGACATTACCTTTGTTGAACCATCCGCCATTATAATCTACGAACTATTGCCATTTGTAATTTTAAATTGTCCGGCAGTAACTTGATTTGCATTTATACTTCCTTTATAAGGATTTGCTGTTATACTGTTTGTATAATAATTCTGATATTTTCCTCCATTTGTTAAATTGGCGTACTATGCTGGTGCTGTAACTATTGGATAATCATAATCCAGATTACAATCATTCCATTTACTATATGCCCAATCGGTTGTGTTTAACCATATTTTAGGTGATTTCCCAAAAGGGGATTCCGTATTATCTATTACACCGGCTTTAAATTCCCAAGATGATTTTGATCCGTCAACCCTAGAAAGTTTTAGGTTCCCCCAAAATTCGCCTAATTTGGTTATTGCCCAAATTTTTATTTTGGAAATAATATTCTGCAATCCCAATCCATTTAAAAATTCCATATTATCCAATAATTATATCATTAATTTCAAGTTCCATCTCATAGGTAGACCCATTGCTAGGAAAGCTATCTACGTCTAATCCATCATTATAAATAGCAAAACATATATTATATGTATAAGTATTACTAAACATTCCGACATCATCAACAATATACGCGATAATTTTTAGTGGTAGATCTAAATAAGAAATGCAATCCGCTATAAACATCGGAAATCCATTATTAGTAACTCCAATTTTTTTAAATATCATACTCTCATCTAATGCCTAAAAGAAATCAAGCTCCTCAAACTTTGAATACATATCGTCAGTTAATGGAAATACAATTGGATTACTATTACTATTGACAATTTCAGTATATATCATTGAATTAATCTATGGTATATTATTCTATAAATCCAAAGAAGATATATCCTTTTTGCTGCCATCACCTAAAAGCATTTCTGTACTCTTTCCGCCAGGAACGCTAAATCCGGAAGCAGTTATAGCACCCTATAGTCTTAATTTTCCAGTAGAAGGATTTATATTTATAGAATTAAAATAATAGCTTTGGTATTTCCCTCCATCTTTTAAATTTTGTGGCTAAGCAGGAGCACAGGTAAACGGAAACCAATTATTGGCAGTTGTCTCTGACCATTTACTATATTTCCAATCCGTTGTCCTTAACCATAATTTTGGTTTTCCATCAACAATATCCGATGAAAACTCCCATTGGTCTTTGTCACCATCTACATGGGAAATCTAAAGGGTTCCCCACCATTCTATCATTTTTTTGGCTATCCATGTCTTCATGCCATAGATAACCTTTTTAACACCGTCTGTATTTACAAAATTCATAATGTAATCGCTTCATCAATCCAAGACTGTATATCTGTAGTAGAAACTGCTGTTGCATAATCATTGTGTGCTCCCAAAAGGACATTTGTAGGAAACTTTTCAAAATCAATTCCATTTATACCCCAGTTTGTCCCTTTAGCGTTAGCTCCATCATAGATATAGAATCCGCCTTTATTATCTCCATTTATAAGAATATCATATCCAGAATGTTCACTCCATCTGATTATATTCTTATCGCCTAGTCTAATATATCCATTTTTTCCATCCCATACATTGGTTAATACAGAATTGTCAAGTTTAGATTTATCATTTGCTGACATTAAACCTGGAGAACTTGTAGTTGCGTTACTATATTGTGTATTAGTAGAATTTATCGTTATATTTCCATTTGCATCACTAGTTACCGTAGTTGCTCCAGTACCTTTTATCAAATGACCTTCCCTATAAGTGCCATCATCAGTTACTTTAATATATGTATTCCCGTTTGTCGTTGCAGCATTTGATCCTGTGCCGCTTGCTCCAATTCTTAAACCAGTTTTATAGTGTGTATCAGTAAATTTAGCATTACTAGGAACGTCTGTTCCAACAGAATGACCATTTATATTTCCTTCAAAATTAGTTGCCTTGATGCTCCCAATTGCTGGATTTGCCAATATTTTTGATGTAACCGAAGTAATATCTGTAACAGTCTACTCTGCGTTCTCGGAGGTTCCTATCAGCAATGGATAATTATAAGAAGCAGTATTGCCAGTATATACATACTAGGTAACGTTTTTATCAGTAAACACAGCATTGCTTGGAACATCAGAATTAACAGTATGGCTATTTACCTTAGCTGCATTACCTGTAATACTTACTGAAATTGTATCATTGCATGCAGTAGGAGTACCACTATTAATATATACAGGTTTAGTTGAACTACCTACTGTTGATGTACCTATTTTAGTTGCGGTTGTTGCTGTGCCACTTAAAGAACCATAAAATTCATTCGCTGATACAGAATTGGGGAAAATGGCATTTTGTTCACTGTCATATTTATACAAATGTCCATTTACAGCCATATTACTTGGTGTTTTCCATCCTTCGCCCCCAAAAGCCCTTATCCCATGAATACATAATCCTTTATAGTCTGGATAGTCATCACCAGTACAACCAAAAACAAACCTCAGCCTTCCATACTGAGATGATGGTGAATCTCCATACGTGGTTATTGAAGGTGTATTAATAATATTATAACCACTCCAACCTGATATTGGTACCTTTGTAACAACATCAGTAAATACTGTAGGAGTGCTTTGTAATGCTTTCTGTATTGTACAATAACAACCAGTCTTACCCATAGTTGACATATATATACAGAATTTGTTTAACACAGTATAGCAATTAATACCAGTTTCTGAACTTGTATCAATCGTTATCCTAAGCATATCTTTTGTTGGTGTGGACGTTTTTGTTTTACCCGCATACAGGTTTCCCATTCCCGTACCAAAAACATATTTAATATCACTATCACTTGCGCCATAGTCTTTCCAAGTAACACCACTATCATTACTATATTCAACGGTTATGCCTTTAGGGTCAGCAAAGGCAAACCTATTAGCACCTAATATAGGCATAATTGCAGCATCTATAGGGCCGTAAGAACCTGCAAAATTCCTACCACCCCATTGTAAATTAGCCTCATATTGGCTATCCTGTCTTACATAAGTATTCTTTATCTTTTCCACAAGTTTACTTAGACCTGTGTAATCAAGAAATTTAGTTGTTGCCATATTATACTTATTATTTATAAATTAAAAAAAATAAAGCGGAGAAGTCAATTCTCCTCCGCTTATCAATATCTTATTACATACTATTTAATAATGTATTTAACTCCGTCAAGGTAATAGCTTTAATAGACTATGCGGAAGACCCGTCAAATGACCATTCTGTAGTTCCATTACAATCTGTCAATGATAGCTTGTTTATAGTCTATTTAGCTGTAATATCGTATGACGAATTTCTAACTATAATCTATTTGATATTAGCCATTTATCTTAAATTATGCCTATTGGTTAATCGTGTGTGTATGACCAGGATCTGTAATCGTAATACCAGTACCAACAGAACCCTGGGTAACATTATTCGTATGGTCGTGAGCACCAGCTGAAGCAGCAGTACCAGAAACGCTAATTGTAGCCGGTTTACCAGTAAATGTAGGAGCTGCAGTAGCACTCGGGCCTCCAGAGGTAACAGCAGTACCAGTAAACGATCCGTTTATCATAACACCAGTACCAGTGAACAAGGCACTAGGATCACCAGTAATAGTAACACCAGAACCACCAGTAGAAGTTGATGTGGTATTCGGAGTAAGCTTGAAATAACCCATATTACCAGATGCGCTAGTAAGGAATTTGGTAGTACCAGACGTTGCGGTGAAACTTGCACTAGTAGACCCAACACCTGTTTTACTTGATTTGACATTTGAGTAGGCTGTTTTCGTAGCCGTAACTTCACTAAGTGTTAATGTCTCACCAGAAACAGAAGCATTTACAGCAGTAACAGTGTCATTACTAGAAATTAATGAAGACGTCACCTCTGATGCACTCACAGTGGGTACTGTAACAGAACCGGACACAGATACAGCAGAAGAACCAGTTGTAACACCAGTCAATGCTGCAAATGTATTCGAATCGGCTGTACCTGCTGCACTTGTTATTCTTGTTGTCTTGTCGTAAGTATGACTATGGCTAGCACCTGCAAGAGTACCCTTTGACGCGGATACCTTACCAGCAGGAGTGTATGTAGCAGTCTGACTAGAAGTCGGAGTAGCAGTTGTTATCGAAACAGATCCTTCTGCAGTAACACTATGTGTATGACCAGTTGTAGGAACTGCCGATATAGAACCAGCAGGAGTATAGTCACCAGATGCAGAAACATCATGAGTATGAGCACCACCCGAATTAATCTTAACAGAAGTGCCAGAAACAGCGCCACTATTCAACTTTGCCGTAATGCCAGTTTTATTACTAGCGGTGCTTGTAGCCTAAACAGCACCAAACTCGTGCCAGTGTGCAGTTGTAGGATGACCGGAAGCATCTACCGTCTTTCCGTCTGTAGGGGCGGGAGCCCAGATAAATTCTAGGTTACCATAAATAACCATATCACCTACATTGATACTAGAAACTGTTGCTTTTTCGCCATACAGATCAGTAGGAACCTATACACCCCCGTCCGAGATGGCTATATTTGTTACGCCAACAAGACGCGAATATCCACGGGCGGTAGCGTCCTTTATATCATAAGTTGTTCCGCCAATAATAATTTTTGAAATACTTGCCATAATTTATTATAAATTTTCTAAAGTCCAAGTTTCAGTATTTGAATTATATGAACTTTTTATTTTATCCTATTTAGTATTAAGGATATCTTCAATTTCTTTTATTTTTGTTATAGAAGCGTAGGTATTATCTAAAATTTCCTATAATGAAATAATTGTAGTACCATTATTAGCAAAAGTTATTTTTAGACCTTTATTATCCTTATCCGCTTCTATTTTATCTACATTCATATTTGTGCCAAAATGACAAGAATATAATTGACCATGAGTATATATTTCCTATACATCTTTTATGAAGCACAAACTTTTATCCGTTAAATCTCCACTTTCTAACGATTTCTCAAATTGAGATTTCGTTAAAAAGTGGATTAAAGGTTTATTTATCATATTTTACTTTTGCCAAAATATAATAAAAAATATTATTCTTTCTCTTCCCAAAGATCTACAGTCTTTATATATCTCTCATCGAGATTTTTAAGAAAGATCTTTAAGCCGTTTAAATCGAGAAATTTAGTTTTATCTGCCATGTCTTTTAATTAAGTTAATATATTATTATCCAAAGTTGTTATAAAATCAAATTCTTTTATTATTTTGAAATCTTTCCATGTATCAGTTGATTTGTATACATTCGAAGTATCTATTGGGACATATAATGTACATGTATTTAATACAGAAGAATCTGATATTAGATTAGATACTTTTGGAGGAATTTTTGCTTCAACATACATCGAAGTAAGTTCTGAGCATTTAGCAAAACAGCCAAGCCCTATACTTGTTACAGAAGAGGGAATGGTGATAGAGGATAGCCCAGAACACCATGCAAAACATAAATTTCCTAACCTTATAACCGATGATGGAATGGTAATTGAAGTTAGTCTATTACAACTATAAAAGCAATGATCTCCTAATTCAACAACGGAATTTGATATTTGAATAGATTTAATTATATTATTTTGATTAAACAATGCACCACCAAGATTATTTACAATAACATTATTTCCTAAACAATTAACCGTACTAGGAATTACAACATCAGCCTTCTATTCAAGTAATTTATAAGCAGTAGCCTCGTTATTATTTATTTGATATAAAATTCCATCAGCTATTACTGACCTTACCATCAATAATATTCTGTATTTCCTCGCTGGAAATTGGGATAGCCGTGTCCTCAACAGCAACATTGGTAATCTTTCCATCTGCCTAAGTCACCGTCACCTTTGCAAAACCACCAGTGCCAGATGCAGTCGAATCAAGCTCATTTATAGCCTTTGTTATCTTTGTATCTGTAGCAGAACCATCAGCAGCAGATACAGCGTCAACATAACTCTTAATCTTTACAATATCAGCACCCGTAACAGCGCCATAATTATTTCCAGCAGAAAGATTAGCAGCAGCAGAATCAGTCTTTGCCGTGTAGTTAACTTCAGCATCCAAATTTGATACTGTTACACTTTCAATTGTTCCTTCCATTTGGTGAACAGATACTCTTACAGCAGCAGCATCATGAGACAATATACCAGAATTAAGATTTTTGATAACCCTATCGACATAAGTCTTTACATCAGAAGCCTCAGCAAGACCCTTCTTTGGAGCATCCTCAGCAGAAGATGCAGTAGCTATAGGCTGAATTGTAGCATCGGCACCAACAGTAAGTTTGGTACCCGATTTCGTTACCGTTGCCTTTACATAATTGCTAGCACTAGCGGCATCGGCACTTTGTACTGCAGCGGAAGAAAGATTTGCAACAGCAGTTGAAACATTTGTTACAGACTCGGCAGTGGCAATCTTTGTTGTATCAACGCTAAAAGCATGACCATCCAATGTCAAACCACCATCCTTTGCAGCAGTATAAGTATCAACCAATGAGCTTACATTAATAACTATTGGATCTTTACCAGAAGCAGTATTAAAGGTAAGTGTAATTTCTTTTGTGTCCTCGTTAAATGAGGCATTGTCAAGCATACCATCCTTTATAAAATCAGCAGCATCAATTGAGGCAATAGGAGTTTTTGTATCGATTCCATACAAATTAATATGCTAGTTTTCATACTTCATATTAAGAGTACTTGTAAGAGAAGTACCCTCCATTGCAAGTACTTTATCACCACTCTTTACGCCAGTTACGGTAGCAGCAGGGATTGTTACAGAACCTTTAAGTCCAGTAGCACTCTAGCTGAACTGAACGTTTCCTGAATTATCAAGTTTCAAACCAACTTCATTGCCATCAACTTTAATTGCAGAAGCAGCATCAGCCTTCGGTTTAATTTTCTAATTGATTTGTGTTACAAGAGTCTACAAACCCTCATAGCTAAGAAATTTTTTTGAATCAGCCATAATATATTTATTTAAAAATTTGTTATTTAATTTTAATTAAAAAAATCTGAAAATCAAATTATTTTTATTGTTTTTCAGTATCGCCATTAAAAGCCTTTACTACCTCGTCGGTAGTTAAAGAACTAATTCCAAGATCGGTTTCTACAGAAACAGTATCCGTACTTACCACTCTACCAAATGCGTCAACTGATATTTTATACAAACCTTTGGCAACTGCTGTTGTTTTCTATTCAAGAGAAAGAGAACCGTCTTCCTATATTGCAAGACCAGAGTTCGCTGGAATCATAACACCACCAAGACTGTCTGCTGTAGCGGCAGTAAGTGTGAAATTCTAAAGACTACCCAGCGTTTTCTTATCTTCAGCAGACATCAAGCCATTTTTTGTTTCTGTTGCTACGTTGGTACTAGCCTTATTATCAAGATCTGTCTTTATTTGTGTTATTTCATTTGCATTTGTATCAGCTGTAGTTTTTGCTTCTGTAGCAGTAGCCTGTGCAGCTTCAGCAGCTTTTTGCGCAGCCTCAACAGCAGCAGCAGAACCAAATGTAGCATTAGCAAATGTAGGATGACCGTCAGCATCGGCTATTACGATTTGCCCTTCCGTACCGGTAATACCAACAACTTGATTTCCTGCAGCGCCAACCATCAAAGCACCGTCCCAGTTCTTTTCAGGTTCACCATTGATTACAGCACCGTCTATATTTCTCTAAACCACAATCCAAGTTGCGGCGGTATCACCATTCTTAGCGGCGGTACATACTAAAGTATCACCTACCTCGCAGGTCTCTCCAGCAAACTCACCAGCAGTACCCACTACGTAAGTATCACCGATCTTCGGTGTCAGAGCGAGAAGGGCATCATTGCTGTCGATACTCCCTTTAAATACAAGAGCCTATGAAAGACCAGCGACTTTATCATTGACATAACTTACTACGGTATCGTCGATACCTTCAAGTTTGTTCTAGATTGCTTCAATTTCTCCGCTAGTCGCAATTCCCTTAATACTCTTCGTTTCGCCATTTGTAGTCCAAACTGTGAACTCGTCTCCGGTATTATCATCAAATTTAAGACCAGTATTTGTAAGAGTTACGCCTCCAGTTTGACCAGTACCAAAAGAATTAATATTAATACCATATGTAGTATCAATAGTAACTTTATTAACACCATCATTAAGTTGAATCTTACTTAGGTTTGTACCATTCTGTGAAATTGTATTATCATCACCAGAAGCAGTAAGTGCATTTTTATCACCAAACTCGAGCTTCTTCCAAGTACCTTTAGACTCATCAATTTTACCATCAGAAGTTGTTTCCGTTTTAGTTAATTGATAAAGAGTTCCAGCTACATTGGTTATAAAATGATTTGGGAAATTTGTTTTCGGAGCTGCTTTTAAAAGATCTTCACTCTCAAAATAATCACGAGAGAAATTAAATTTCTACGCTTTAAGATCAAATTGATCAACTATTGACATTGCCATAAATTATTTCCTCCTATTAATTATTTAAAATGATAAGTAAATTTAGTAACACTAGCTGCATCTTTTTGTATCTTACAAGTATATGCAACTCCATTTATAGTTGTAGTCTTTGTATCAAAAGATTCTGTAATATCAAAATTATTCTGATCATAAATTTTTGAAACGGTCAAATAGCTGGGATACATATAACATACCCTTTGGTTATTTAGCGTAACAGTTACGTCCTATGTGCCAGAATTTGAAATCGAACAAGCCGTTAAACCGTCAGTAGATGTTGGAACGTCTGCAGAATCCAAAACTCCATAATATTTTCTGTGAACAGTTTGTAAAGAAACGGATTTTGAATCTGTTTTTGTGTTTTCGTTAGCTTTTGCAGTTAAAGTAAATGTTACAGTTTTTCTTGTACTTATGTCAACAGGATCCCAAGTCAAAGTTTTCGTACCAACTGCAACAGTCTTTGTTGTTGTACCATCTGATACAGTCTAGCTATTAACAGTGTGCTTTTCGTTTTTGTAACTCCAACTCAAAGTAGGGGTAATAGGCGTTGCACTAACTTCGATTACTCCACTTTTTGTAGAAGAAAAAGAAGAAATTCCAAATGGATATTTGTCAGCAACAAGTGCAGCATAATCACTCAGATCCATTTTTGTACCATCTGATGCCCATACTGTTGTAGCACTTCCATCCTGTGTTGCCTTCAAACCACTACTAGTAATTACTTTCTCAGCATCATACTGCGGAAAGTTTGTTTTAATTAATTCGATCAATTTATCCAGACCTTCTTTGTCTAAATATTTTGCCATAATTATTAATTTTTATTAAAAATAATTTTGTATATCTTCAATACTGATATTATCTACTGGAATATCATCTAATTTCAAACCGTCTTTAGAAACTGATAAATGATCACTTGATGTCTAGTCAATCTTAATACTCATAACACCATCTGAAAGCTATAGCCCATCTCCTGCAGAAATATTATTTGTTGGAATCTTTGTTTTTGTTAACTCGTATGAACCATTATTATATATTAACTATAAAAGATAGTCCATTTCTTTCTTCTCTCCTAATACAATCTAGCCGTCTTTCACAAAAGCATCCTCATTTCCTATCTTTACTTGAAATAATTTTGGAACCTAGATTTCGCTTCCACCAAACACATTCTATCCATCACCTCCTACAATTGAATAAATATTATAATTGCTTCCTTCTGGAGATGACATCTAGATCTATCCGTGATTTATAATTTCTAATTGTCCATTAACTTCATCAAGTACTTCCTATTGCTTTTGATAAGCCTCTTCTAATTTTATGATCTTATTGGCAAGATCTTCTGTAGTAGATGATCCTACGCACTACCAATTATCCTCTCCAGGTAATTTCATCCATATAGTACCGGATTCTTTAACCCAAAGATGAAAATCTGTAGGAGGGGTTTTATCCCCTCTCCATACTGAAATATTTTTATTAAGTGCCATATATTATTGTATTACAAATCCAGCATATGAATACCATTTTTTGCTATCAGAACTACTTATCTAACCTGTTTTTATCATATTGTTATATGAATATGCTTTGTAAAAATAATTTATTTCATTATTTGCTAATGGGAATTTAATATTAACAGATATTTCTGAATCACCAGCACTAGTGATACTAGAAGCAGGCATAAACACTATATTTTCCTTATTATTTATTTTGTTCTCAGATAATATAAAATTACTATTAAACAAATTTCCATAACAAACAAATCCGAGCCATCCATAGAATAGACTGTCAATATATAATTTTTTGAAATATTCCATATCAAATCCTGTTATTACCGTATCTCCCTGGATATATCCCATATAATTAATATATGAATCCAATTTACCAGTTGTCTGACTATGTATATACCTATTTTCAGTATGAAAAACGTCAAAAGCATGCATCATACTCGTGGTGTTTTTCCCTATAGAATCTTTTAATATGATAAATACAAAATTATTTTCTGTTTTATCATTTATAGGAATTATTGGATATATATCAAATGCATAATCAAGATTTGTGTAATTTGTATAATTCGATGGAAAGTTAGAATATACGTTTACTGTTTTGTCGTTATTTTTGAATTGTTTGATCTTTCTTGGGACAATTATCTATTTCCTAAAAGTATGAGACACTGAAACGTTAGTATTATTGCAAAAAATATGTTCTGGTATTATTCCTGTTAGCTCGCCTCCTGACTGACAAGATAATGCATAATTACAGTTAACTGGCTGTGTTCTATTAATACCATAGAAGAAGTCTGGAGGGATGCATAAACAATTTGTGATATCAAAATCTTCTGAAGATTTTTTTGTATCTAAACCTGGATTCGTATAACTATCTTTTGTGGTAGGTGATATTTCAGATATATGATACCCTTCTACGTTCTCACAATCAGTTATCTCATACGGCTATTCCAAAGTATGTTCTGTATATTTGTATGTTACAGTATTATCATCATTTACAATTGAATGTTTTGTGTAATATTTTGTATAATCATTCCTACCAGTCGTTTCACAATATACGTTATTTTTTGGAATCTGTCCAGTATATTCAAAATGTCTGTTTGTAGCCGTAAAACTAGAATTATAAAATACATATCCAAATTCTATCATATCTGGGCGGTATTCATATATTGTTAGTGTAGCATCGACTTTTTCTCCATTATTATCAACATATACTTTACTATTTATTGATGAAGAAACTTGCCGTTTATTGAAGAAATTAAAAGGTATTGGATTTGAAAAACTACAATATGAAAAAGTAGAATATACATCTTTTATATTTGATAGATTTTTAAAAAATGTATTACTTATAGGTATTGGATATTCTCGTCCATTATTTATTAATTTACAATTATAGAAAAGGCCACAAATATTTTCAATTGTGTTATTAACTGTAGTTGATGTACCAAACGTGAATTCATCAGTTACTCCTTCAATATTGCAATTTCTAAAAATATCAACAAGATTAACTATATTGGATTTTATAAATAAATTACATAATTTATTATAATTTTCTAATGTTATTTTTTTATCAAAATCGAAGTTAACATCATGCTCAATTCGATTATAATCTATTAATCCTTTTTGGGTTAATCCTTTTTGGGTAAAATTCTCCCAATTTATAAAATTAAACAAATCCACTCTTTGGTCAATTGAAGATCTGAGAAAAATCAAGCCAATTGTTTGCAAGCTAGGTAAATCATATAGAAGATTTTCTATGCCTTTATATTTCTGATTTGATTTCCACATAAAATCTCGTAAAGTTGTTAAAGACTTCCAGTCTTCTGTAAATGTACCAGTAAAATCAACAGTCTAATCTGCGTCTGTATAAAACCTATCTAGCTACTAAAGTTTTATTGGATGCTTTTCATTGGGATTAAAAAAGTCTTTTAATTTAATTTCTCCAGTCTCTTTATCTCCGGATTCATTTAAAAAAATAAACTTTCTACGAGTATTTGAATAAGTCCCAAATAACATTTTAACTTTATCTATTATATTTTCAAGACTATCTATTGTTACATATACACTGCTGTCATCAGTAGTTGGCATTGGATCAATAAATGCATACATATTTAATGTTTTCACATTAAAATTAAGCATATTTTTATTATAACATTTTACATTCGTATTTGCAAACATCCAATTAACATTCAATTCATTTGATTTAAATTTGCTAAAATCAATATAATTTTTCGATTCTCCATTTAAATCACTCTTAAACTATTCTATATCATAATTAATGCCTTGATTTCCATAAAACATACCATACATATTTGTTATAGTTGCTTTTCTCTCATCGCTAATACACTACGTTATAAAATGTTTTGCATCCTCTAAAGTTATTACTTTTGATGTATTGTTCATATAAAACAAATACGATATATCGTTTGTCTATACGTTAAAATCAGTATACTAACCATTTTGATCTCGCATATTATATTTAGTACAATTATAAAATATGTAATTTCCAGCTATTTGTATATTGGTTCCAGATATAGATTGCAAACTATTTAACCCCTAGCAGGCCGATTCTGTCAATTTTACATTGTTCGGTAATATTAATTTAGTTATTCCAGAAGAATATCTCAAATTAACAGTTTCTATTGTTGTAATTTCCGAAAAGTCAACTACCGTATTTTCAACTTGAATTTCCCCAGTCTATATTTTTAAATCTTTATTACTACAATTTGTTATGGATATATTTTTAACCTATGAGTAATTTCCCTGCTTTATTACAACCGATTGTAAATTTGGACATCCATTTATTTTAATGTTTTCAAATCCAGTTAAAGAAATACTTGATACAGAAATATCATTACTTATAGATATTGTCTTTCCAGCTGTACTACAAGAAAGATCTAATTTACTTATTTTGTTACCATCTAGATTTATGTCTCCAATTTGCTTATTTCCACTTAGTGTTAAACTTTGCAATACAAGAGATCCGTAATAAAAATTATCTTTTAATTGATTACAATTGGTTATTGTTATTTCTGCCTATGAGTTTTGAATATTAGAAATATTCAAATAATCAATAGATAAATCATCTAATGTCATTGATAAGTTAGATCCTGAAATATCAATTGATTTTAAATTTGGATAATTAATGCTACTTTTTAAAGACAACAATCCAGAATACGTATTAGAGTTGAGCTTCAGATCTTTTAAGCTCGGGATTGAAAGAGAAATTCCAGAAAATTTACCAGAAGTTCCAGTTATATTTTCAAGATTTTTTGAAGTAATGGATATTGGGCCACTCTATGACACCCAGTCAATTGATGATAAATAAGTCCAGGCCTAAGATCCTCCAAAATGGACAGCCTATTGTCCTGTTGGCTTAAATTCAATTTTTTGATAATTATTTCCGCCTAAAATATAATTCATCCATACGCTTTTATTTGCATTATATATCTGCAATGGTGAATTTTCTGGACATTTTATTAATAAAGATACATGTTCTGATGTCTACAACCCAGAAGACGAAGTATCATCTGAAAATATATCATGCAAAATCTATATATCAGGATTGCCTTGTAAATTATACGTTTGACTGTCATAAGTAATATCAGAAATTGTTGTATTACCATTTTTCAGAGTTTGCCATGTATCATTTTCATCAAGATATGTTATTGCGTTTACAGATTGTTTGTTTAAATTAAAATAATCATCCAAAATATGAAGTCTACCATTTAACCAATCACGTACTTTGTTTATTCTAGTTCCATGGAATTTTTTATAGTTGTAATTATCCCATCCTATTCCATCTAATTTAAAATACTTATATCTATAATTAAATGTAACAAGCAATGGATCTATTTTTCCTATATTATTAGAGAAGAATTTTTCCATAAAATTATCTGCGTTACAAAGTATTCCTTCGTTTGTTGTTGAATTTGATGTTCCGCTTCGCCATTTTGCATATAATTGTTGTGGATACTCTGACAAATACTAAATATCTGCACTTCCGTTTAATAGTAGTTTTGCGTATTTTGCTATTGCAAAAATATAACTACTTGGTGTGTCAAAGCCAGCCTCGCTATTTCCTTCTACCTTTGTATAAAAATCCCTGTAGATATTTACCGGCTAAGGTTCATCAATATTACCTTCAGTTGACTTTTTCCCATACCAATAATCTGAAAAAGCAAAATAACTAGTATCATTACCTGCGTTATCAATACCAAGACAAGTATCCATATCATAAAACGCAAGAACCCAAGTTGTCATATCCCAGGTTTTTATATTCATATTTTTCATTACACTATCAACAAGACCAAGTGTCATACAAATAGTGTAATACTCAGATAAGCTCTAAAAATCAAGTGAATTTACAGATCCGTTATCAATATCAGGCACAACTAGCTATCTTAGTTCTCCCGTAGTTATGGAATTTATATCTATTTTTTCTTTTGGAGTATATACGTTACCAGATTGCTCTATACTTCGTGAATATTGTGTCGTAAAATCTGGCACCTGGTTTTTTGAACTACCGTCTTCATTTACAGCAGTATATGCATCCGAATAAGGACCAAATCTTTTCTTTAGATAATTAAATATATATCCTCCGGATCTTGCAATCTGTTTTACAAGATTTGCTATTTTATCCTATACCTATGCCAGTGTAGATTCGCTTCCATAAACTATATCTCCAAACATATATGTCTGGTCATTGTCATTTGCAAGTTTGAACAATATGGATTTATCGTATTGGGAAAAGTCAAAATAACTAGTTCCTCCCTATATTTCAGCTACCCCTATTCCTTTTTTGTTTTTATCATCATCAATAGGAACTGAAAAGAAAGTAAATACATCTCCAGAATCAACCAACTTACCAGTTGATTTTTGGTTGTTATAAAATACGGACAAATCTCTATATCCAAGATTATAATATGATTCTCGACCAAGATTAAAATTATATATTCCTAAATAATAGAAATTATGAGCTTTTGTGCCTACTTTATCTATACTTGTAACTACTTCTATATACAAGAGAATTGGAAATCCTTCAAGACAATTTCTTACATAATCTTTATATATTCCCGTTTCGTTTGTATTGAATTTTTTACAAACCGTATTTACAAATTTACCGCAAGCAGTATTATTTGAATGACTACTATCAACAACATCAGATTTTAGATTAAATCCTTTTTCTGGAAGGAAAGTTGAACTATCACCATTTTTAAAGTTCGGAGAAAACAAATAAGAATCCTTGCTGTCCTCGTCGGTATTCTACAACTCCAAGAAGAAATTTTTTGATTTGTTTAATTTTGTTGAAGACCCCTAAAGAATTGCCATAAACTAAGCGCCTTTCATATCAGCTGGAACGACAATTTCTTTTAATACTGTTCCTCCACGACTCCAAGAAAGCTTGACATTAAAACTGAAATCCGACCCAACATCACTTTCTTCATAGCTCTATTCTAGTTTTTTCCAAAAATCTTCTTCATCACCATTATATTCACAAGTAAACAAAAGAGATGGAGTATCAATTAAACTTGCAATACTATTTATTGTTGTACTATTAGTAGCTACCCTATCATTATTGTCCACATTAAATCCAGATAAAAGATTTATCAAGGTTGGATTAATAGATTCATGTAAAATACTTTCTTTGTATTTAGAGAAAAACTTATATACCTGATAATCCCCAAACTACTATTCGCTTATTGATGGATTCTTTATTATATAATCAACATCTAAACAATTTATAAAACAATTCGATGGACAAATTTCAATTCTTGAAACATTTAAACTACTTGTGCTGAAATTTCCAGCTTCGGCTTCAAGCCTCCCATCTATATAAATTGATATTTGGTAATACAAATCATTTCCAATACTTTTTGTATATTTTGAAAATATCTACAATAAATGAAAGTTTGATACTTCTGAAATATCCGCATCATCCTATTTTTTAATATAGACCTCATAATCTACGCCTTTTATAGTTATTTTCGACTACTTTATTTGAACGATAGGTGTACTACTTGTCTGGCCATACAACTATATAATTGGATTATCAGTATTGTTTATTGCATTATATTGCAATCCGATAGCAATATGCGTGTTTAATGCATCCTATCCAGATATATTTGGTATATTAATATTATTAATAGATATTGACGAGCTATTTACCGACTAGGTAATTCCCATTACGCCAGCTCCGCCATTAAAAGTATTTGTATTATCACCTAATCGATAATAATTCTAAACCCACTATTCGTCGAACCAATTTATAGTGTTTTCTATTTCAGATACATAAAAATAATATACAGCACTATAGCTTGTACCTATTTTAAATTCTATTGTGTTTTCTCCTGCATTGTTTGTAGGCAACTTTAATGACTCGTAACTTCGTTCAACTACTGTCTTTTCATAAATTTGCTCTCCATTTACATATGCAAGCACATTATAGGATCTATTTTGATTTGCTCCGCAATACACCCGATAATTAAATGTAATATATCCAGGTAGGTACTCTTCAGGCGACTCTGTATGCTACTTATAAATATGCCCAGTTTCAGGCAATACCAATAAATACAAATCTTCTGGTATTAAATTTATATATTTATTGTATTTAAGAGTTACAGGATCTTGGTTTGTTGGCGTTACGGTTATTTCAATTATAGCGTTATAATATCCAGCGTTTTCAGGAACCAGAAAATCTGGATCAACTTTAAATTTAATTGATCCGAAATTATCTTCTATAGTACCTTCAGTGGTTTCTCCATTAAACTAATATTTGTATGTAATAGACTATACATTAACAGAAATTGAATAATTCAAATTTAAATTTAATCCATTCTGTTTTGCAGTGTTTACAAATACTTCTTCTCCATACTGGTTAGGATTGTCCCCATCAGATATCGAAGTAAAAGAAAACTGATAAGGCGTTGTCACATAAGAACAGCTGACCTGTTTATTGTCATTTCCGTCTGTAACGTCTACAGTTAACGTATCGTTATTATTCAGAGTAATATTTACATTTAAAGTATACCTATTTTCTATATTTAATATTTGCGTACTCTGCTATTTCTAGGCATTTCCAGTTTTATCTGTAGAAGAGTACGTGTAAGTAACATTAAATTGACCATTGTTGGGATTATTTATTTTAACAAATAAATTATACACTCCTGGCTCTTTTAATATTATTGAGTTTCCACTTAATTGAACTCCATCCAATGTCGCATATACAGAGAAGGCTGTAGTGGAGCCTCCTCCACCACTTCCGCCTTTTCCAACACCTCCGTATTTATATATCCATTTAACATTACTTTTCAGTTCATCTATTTCCTATTGCTGCGATTCAAACTTTTCTGATAAAGAACTACCAGAAAGTTCAATATCGTCTTCTGATATTATTCTGTTTTTACCATTTAGTTTCATATCGTAAGCATTATAGTATCGTTGTCAACCCATTGGCCATAATTATTATCGGAAACGTTCTGAAAATATTGTAATTTCATATCAGAAGTTCCAAATGTACTTTGATTAAATGCAGCCTTTGCGTTAAGTATATTTGCTATTCGAACTAGCTTGATAGTGTAATTATCATTTAAATCTATAATACCAAACATTGGGTATTTCTGTTCAGCACTTGCTTTATCGGCTCCACCAGATACAGAAGTCTTAGGAACGACTACTGAAAATTTCTGGTTAGCACTTGGTAACTCTTTGTTTGATGTAAGTTTAAATCCTGTTGCCTGGCACATAAAATATACTACGCCGCCCTGAAGTTCTGGATCTGCAGTATATGGATAAAAACTTCCAGCTGGATCAGAACCAACGTTCTCTCGTTTCGTCAATGGGAATTTCGTTAAATTCTTCTAATCAACTACCCATTGTACATTGTCATTTTGCAATGTTGACTCCATATTGTATTTGGAACTCCAATCTGAATAGTTATCACTACTATATTGGTAATTATCTCCAAATTTGAAGTATTCTCTTAAAGGATATGTACAAGCATATGTATGTTTGTGCCCACCAATGCAAAGTTTAACTCCAGCCTTTTCTAAAAGTCTACTAAGCCAATAGGTTCCTTTTCCAGTTTCATCTTTTGTAAGTTGATTGCAATGGCTTCCAATTAAAGCACCTCCATTTGGCCCTACAGATCTAGAATACTATTTTTGGGTATCAGCAATGCTACTGTTTGTAATAACAGTAAATGGCATCTCATGACAGGCAATTATATATTGCTTTCCAGATTTTGATTCTTTATCCATTTCTAGCATATGGTATACCATAGAATAAATAGAAGTAAAAGAATCGTCATAATCTTTCGATGTTAAATAGAACCCAGTATATATATTGCAAACATCCTGATTTCCATCGCTTAACTATTTGCTAAGTCCAAACCAATCCTTACAATTGACTTGTGTAATCTCGCTATTTATCATTATAAACCGAAAATTGGCAGAATCAAAATAATATAAACTAGGAATATATTTATTATTTACAATTGGAACAAATTTACCACTTTCTTCTGTATCGTCACCAATATCATAACAGTAGAATACATGGAAGTAGAAAGAATTTGATTTTCCAATATCATCGCCAGTACCAAGCTCGTTTATATTTGTTCCGCAAAGATCGTTATTTCCAACAACGTTCATTTGCTCAAACTCTTTAAACAATATCCTACCAGCCTAATAATAATCATACCATTCATTGATACGGGTTCCATTCTATGTCATATCTCCAGTATTAATTAATATTGGTATTATATTATTTGTCTCCTGGTCTGCTTTGATTTTATTATAAACTTCCGTAGCTGCTGCTGCCCATACCTAATATTCAACCCAGTGGAATCCCTACTAATCGGTTACTTGATAAATAACTGGACGATAGGATTTCGGATATATTGTAAATGTCTAAATATCGGATTCACAATCATCTCTTCCAACCTTATATTCATAAATAACCGGAGATGTTGGATTCTCGTCACTTAATTCTATCACACACTTATGTGCTGTATAGAAAGTGTTATCTCCTGGAAATCTATTTGCAATTCTTTTATATATAATATTAATTGTACTTTCCTTATAAGCTTTTCTTCTTGGGTATTCTTCTTGTGCTGAAAATTCAGAAGAGTCCCCTTTATAGGATTCAAACTTCTTCCATTCAGTTTCTCCGCATTTTCTAAGATACAGATATTCGTCATAATATCCTACAGAAATCCAGTTAAAGCATCTAGTTGTATATATGTCAACTCCAAAAGAGCAAGTAACCATATTTGGTTTTGTTGAATCCAATTTGGATTTATCCGTTGCTACGTTCTTCTTTTCGTAAGAGGCCTTTGGAGAGAAATGACCTATATCATAAGTATCATCAGAGTGGGGGAATTTGATAATTGGGCTAGATAAATCCATTACCCATATATCATTAGCATTATCCCATCTTGCCCTAGAACTGTCTTTCTTGTTTAGGCTTTGAAATGCTTGTTTTGCAGGATCCAATTCAAACATATTTTTATACATCGTATTTGATGTGATTGAAACCGCGGTGGAAGCCCACCTACCAACATTTGATGCGTCTACTACCATATTATAATAATATATAGCATCAATAAAGCTATTGTCATATACTCTAGGGAAAACAGAAGTTGATAAAGATATTTCAGATAATTTCGCCAAATCTTCCGATGAGGATTTCTTATATAAAGACGTATCATATGAAAGATCTTTATTGCCATAGGTAATTGCAAAACCATATCCTAATTTTTTATCCTTATCTTCTGGGTTAATTGAGAAATCAATTAATTCTCCATTTTCAAACCATTCTTGATCAAACGAAGATACTTTAATTACTACATTTTTATCATATAGTTCGGCATATTCTTTTCCAACTATAAGATATGTACTTCCGGCTTTTATCGTTCCAGTAAGAGGAAGATGATATACAGTCTATTGATTATCTACAGGTCTTGTAAAATGCAGATAACACCCTTCCAAGCAAAAGTCTTTATCAGAAGTGTTTTCCAGTTCTATAAATGCCCTATTGCATCCATATACTTTATCGGTAATAAAAGGTGCATAGAAAGCTCCTATTTTTATTCGATCAGCATATAATCCAATATCTGTACTCAACAATAATTTAGATCCAGCTTTTTGAGCTTCGGCTAAACCTAAAAGTCCAATAAAACCTCTTACGTTCTATGTTGAGCCTAGCGATAGATCACTTTTTAAAATACGAGAACTGAGCAACTCTGTATTATCCGGAATTAGATCACTTCTAATTGACCCATCACTATTAACACTTATTTTAAATATTTTGCCAGTATCTTGATTAACTAGATTGATATCCGCAAAATCATTTATTGCATAAACAGGGGCCTACTCAGTTCCAGTATTTTTTACAAGACCCATATTTATTAACTCTTTAAATAATTCTTCTTTGGTCATTCCGTCGTCTATTGTTGATCCACCACTTCCTATCGATGTTAATTTATTATTATTCTTAATATATAATTTACTTTCATCCTCAACATATATCAATTCATTCTCTGGAAGCTAGTTCAGTATACCCTCTAATATACTTTTGCTTTTTACAGAACGAATTGTTAAATGCGCAGCTCCGTATTTGTAATTTTGGTCAGTCGGAGCACTAGGTATTACCTATTTAGAGAAATCCTAATATTTCGAATAAATATTAAGTTTAGAAAGTGATAGATTGTTAAATATAATAGATTTAAAAGAATATTCTTTATCGATATATTTTGGCTATTTAAATAATTGGTTATTGTATAAATATCCTTCTTTCAAAGTTTTATTGCCAGTCCCTATACTTAAATATATAAAACTGTTTTCTGCATTTCTATTTATACAAACCATAATATTATATGAATCCGCTTTAGATATATCCAAATCTTTTAAATTAAACGAATATTCTCCTAGATTCAAATTAATATCTAATCCAGTTGTTGAGAGATATAAAAATAATTTTGGATCATCAACATCGTCCTCGCTATATTCCCAGCTAACATTGTTTCCTAATGTTAATATTCCATCAACACTAGCGTCAACCTCTGATTCTGGTGTTAAATCATTTCCAAGACCGATAACCATTGAATAAATCGAAGAAAGATCTTCCTCCTCTATGGCCCACAATGGCTCTTCGTCTGGATTCTTTATTCCCTCAACCTATTGTGACATTGCCGTATTCGTTCCAGTATATGAATAAATACCATATTGAAATGAATTTCTTAATTTTGCAACCTCACTTTGTAATTTTCTTATCGCTGAAAACAATATGTCAACATATGTTCCAGTTTCCTTTATCTCTCTTGAAATAGGACTACTATTTAAATCCTACTCCTTATTTGCTATAGTTATATATTTTTCTGGCAGCTCTTCTGTTTCATCAAGCATCTATTGGTCGAAAATCTAAATTCCACCACCACCAAACTTCGCCTCTTCCCAGGAAGAATCTTCTGCCAGTTTGTAATATTTATCATCTTTCTTAACATAGCAGAGCATACCAATCTTTCTTCTCTATTCTGGAATTGAGTCTCTCTCTGCTTCTGTATCGACAGAATAAAAACCACCTCTTATATTATTTGAATCAAGAAGCGGAAACTATCCTTTGTTTTTCTATACTATTTCACTGATTAACTCTATTGCCATTTTTAAGAAATATTAATTGTGGTATTGCCTAAACTATGGTTATCACTTCTCCATATATTATATTTGGTAACCTTGTAATCAATTGTTCCAATATTCTAAAAACCACCAGAAAATCCATTAACAGTAAAAGTGGGATTTCCATATTCCTATGGAAGAAATATCCAAATATATTGTCCAGTCCCAGCGTTGGTAGTAATAGTACAATTCCTATTTCCTCTTAAAGTTTTGCTAATTGCACTCATTTCAGGTTGGTCAATACCAGAACCGTAATATATTCCAGCATAAAACACAATTGAGACTGATCCTTCAACAGTTTTCTTTCCATCTGTACCCGATATCTTGAAAGTCCGATTTTCAGTTATTGGCTAGGAAACAGTCAGATTCCTAGCATCACTATCAATCGAAATTCCACCGGGATAATCCGAACTATACAATGTTTGTTTTTTAACTTCTTTATTGTAATTCCAAGTAACAACAACAGAAGTCACAGAATCCCCTTTTTCTGCGATCTACGGGCTTATCGTAATCGTTATGGATAAATCCTTATACAACAGTAAATCAAGCGCGTCACGAAGAGTTTTTACGTCTGGATAATCCTCATTGATATAAATTATATCGTCAACATTTTCTGGCGTATCGCCTTCTTTTTCCTTTTTAAGATAATCCTATAAAAGTTCTTTAAATTTCTTTTCTGATATTTCGTCTTTTTCAATAAACTATTGTATTATAGAATATATACCTAGATTTTCCAATACTTTTCGTTTATCTTCTTTTGTCAGAAATTCAGAAAGGTAATTTTCTTTTGTAAGTATTTGATTAACACATGGCTTAGGAGGAACTTTTGATTTTAAAACCAAATCCGGAGAATCAATTATTCCCAGTATTTTGTTTTTCATACATTTTTACCTAAAAGGTTTCAGTAGCCTCATCAAGTTTGGTTATCGCATATTTTGTAGAGAAATCATCAATTCTTTTAAAAGTCTCGTCAGAAGTCTCTGATCCGAAAATCCCTTTATTAACTGTTCCGCTACAATTCTCCACTTCTTTTGTGAAGACATTATTAAAAGTACCATATCCAAATTGACTGTTTTTACATCCTCCAGCAAATACATTGTCGTGACAATCAGTACCAAGATTCACGTTTTCTGTATCGTTAAGAAAAATATTTCTTATAGCAAATCTATCAAGGTGGTTATTTGACCATCCATTTTCAGAGCCGTCCATTCCGTAATTATCAAAAGTATAGAAATATGTATCCTAATCATATGATTTCGGAAAATCTTTTAATTCCTAAATGGTCTTCAGAAATTTCATATTCTTGAAATCATAATATGCCTCATTGTTGTTCTAGTCCCTAAGAAATGTTATAGTACCTTTATTATATGTCTTTGAATTTGCATCAAGAAGTCTAGGAGTAATATCATATTCTACAGTCCATTGCCAGCAAGTACTTTCGTTATTTCCGTATTCGAAAATTCCAACTCTAGAATCAAATGAAGAAGTGCTTATTGGATGAAGAAAAAGCCAATAAGTTTTACTTTCTACCGGACTTTTCTATGGCCCGCATATATTTCCCTTTGCGTCTTGATAAATTGTCTGAAAATCCTAAATTACATATATATGTCCAACGCGAAGTTGATTTTGATTCTTGGCATTGAGAACTTTCTCGTAGTCTGATAAATGTACGATAGGATCATACCCTGGAGTATCCGACGAAGTGAGTCCTAGATTTTTTCTAATTATAGCCTTTTCCTCATCGGAAAAATCTGAAAAATATTCATCTCTCTTGATGTAATTTTCCAAATCTTTTAGACATACGTGTCTAAATTGATCGTTACATGCCATAATTTATAAAATATTCGTAAATTATATTCGGTTTATCTAAATTACTCCACACACCAAGAAAACTAATCTCGTTGAGTATATAACTGAAATTATCTTTATATCCTTTATTCATTCGGTTTACAATATGAATATAATCTTTTATGATTTTCTTTTTAAGCTCTTGTGTTGCAGCCACATCCAGATCCGTTGTTATATCGCATTTCTATATCATTACAAAATCCTCCGCAATAATTAACTTCTTCTAGAATCCTTTCTGCCTCTGAGAAATTACCAAGCTCAATCTGGTATTTTAAGACGTTAATAGTCATCCAAAGAAAATCCCTTTTATATGTTATTTCATCAAAATCACTTGACTTCTTGCATCTAATTGTCAAATCATTAAACAGAATCTTACAAAGATTAATATAACAATCGTATAATTGAAAAATCATAAACTGATCTGATTCAATTCTTGATATTGTAGTATTTTCCGTATTAATGTTTGCCAATACAGACGGATCAACCTCTTTTATTTCTTTATCACAATATGTATAAATATTCTCACCGTCTGTAAAATAAATATCAATATCTTTTGTGGTCAGATTATCTTCTTTCGCCATTTCCTCCTAAAACCATTCGTATGTTGGAAGTATGCAATGGTATATTGTATGATGCCCATCATACTATACTTGATAATACTATTCATCCAGATATGAAGAATGGTCTGTAAACAGCGTGTCGATTATTTCTGACTTATCAATCTAATTTCTCTATATAATATTTATTGTACAAGTTTCACTGTACTTAAATTTATTCTATTCGTAATAAGGTTCAGTATCTGTTATTTTCTCATCAATATATTCGTCAGAATCCTACGTCAGATCTGTAATAACAATATTATTCTCACCTATATTACATATTTTAATTATTGGTATCATTCGAGTTGTTTTATTTGATCGTTATACGGATTTCCATCTGACATTTGTTTAAGTTCTATTTCGGTTCTTCTCTTTGCCTCTTCAGCCATATTCGTTTTGTAAGTACGGTCTGTCTGTGCCTTGAATTGCTCAATCTTCATTTTGAGTTCCATCTCCTGTTGATCCAACTGGAGTTTGGCCTGGTTAAGCTACTGTACTTGATTCTATGCTTTCTAAAGCTCTGAACTAGCCTGTTTAAGCTATTGCTGAAGTTGTTCGTTCTATTGCTGAAGCTACTGCATTGCAGTTCCTTCTTCTTTTTGCTTTTGCATCGCTTTCTGAATTTTGTATTTCAGATCCGGTATGCTCTTGCTCGTAAGGGCTTCAACAATAATATCTGGCGGAAGACCACCTGATTTAACAAATTCTGGAATGATCGCCCGTATCTACTCTAAATCCTTGACAATATCTGCACTCGTAATAATACGTATATCAAAATCGGTAAGCGTAAAATATTCTGGAAGAGCCGTAAATATTTTTTGGTATTTATCTCCAAGAACGATACTTCCTGTAAGTCCGTCCTTCCATACGATCTTTGCCTGATTCAGACAATCTAAAAGCAATTCATTAACTATCAAATCCATTTGATGATAATATTGCTTTGTCTGAACAAAAGAGTTCTACGCTCCTATTTTAACATTTGTCACGGCATCCTTTTGCTGGATACCATTTAATCTTTCTCTGAATACACCTGTAATCGAAGATACGGTAGCTTCAATCGAATCTATGGCTATCTGTATTGCCTGTATTGACTATGCCTTGACGGTATTATCGAATCCATTAAAAATGGTATTCAGAGGAGCGGTACCCTATGCCATACGTCCTTCTTGCGAAGAATCCAAAAGGCCAATTCCCTGTTTTTTAAGAGCCATCCAGTTTTTTACCCGTTCTGGAAGATCTACTCCTAGTTTTGCAGGAATAAGAGTCTGGTCAATCCAGTCTCCAATTGTACCACTGCTTGCTATTAAGTTATCACGATAGAATATTAGAAGGTCATACTAATCCTATAAAGACGCACAAGTAAGTACCATTGAATATGGATTTGTGCCTCTATTTAAAAAATATAATCCATTTACGGATAACCCACACTGACTTGGATTTGATCTACTTCTGATTACATTTTCATCCTTTCCAGTCAGTATATAGATATCCTCTCCTATTCTAATCGTAGTATATCTTTGCATTACGAAATCGTTATCGGTTTCTAACCATTCAACCTCATATACTGGTATTAATTCCTAGTGGATCTAATATCCGGGAGAAGGATATCCTGGAGTAACCTCAACTCCTGCCTATAATCCATCTGTGGCAGGTACGCCACTCTTATTTATCCCAAGATTGACATAATACCATGCACTGTCGTATATAGAACCCCACTTCTCATTAATCAACTCTCTGTCTTTCTCGGTCATCCTTTTACCGTAAATATTTAAAATCTACTGTTTTGACATCCAACTCCTAACCACAACTCTATATGAGTTTTTGACATACGGCGATTCAATATTTCTATCGATAAATGTATTTAACGGATTTAATACCTGAATTTTTATATTGTTATTATCTACAGTGGGTTTTACTCTATAAAACGCATATCCTGTCACTAAAAGATCAAAAAGCATATCTCGTAATGCCGTTATTAAATCTGTGTCTCTTGACTGCAGAATATATTCTATAACATTCTGTGCAGCTATTTCATATTCTGAAATAAAATTTTTATTTAGATCTTCAACCAGCTATTTTAGCTACTACTCTATAAGTCCATCATTTGCATCTTTTCCAGTTATTTGATTAAGTGTATAATTTTTTATTTTCTACATAAGAAAATTTCTAGACTCTTTTGCTATTGCAATTTGTTTATCCCTATAAATATTGGATATCGTATTTTCGTCTTTGCAATATATTTTTGGGAGTATCGGTGTTTCAAGATACTCCCCCAAAAGAGCATCGATATGTTTCTTAATTAATGGTGTAAAATGCAATGTAGTAGGAACATTCGCTCCATAGACTTCCTCCAAATACCTAAACTAATCCGCATCTCGCACTCCATTATAATAATTATATGCTTTCTGCAAATCGTATTTGGCATAGACTAGTTCATTAATAGCTTTGTCAGTCTTTTCAATAAGTTCGTCTTTCGTCATGGCAGCTACATGCTGTATTTCTTGGTTGGCACTCTGTTGGTTCTCGTAAAGCCACGGAACCATAAGAAACCAAATTAAATCTTCTATCTTTTATTTCTTGTCTTATAAATTTTAAAAAATCCTCCCCTTCCAATTCGGCGTATATTGCCATTGGTTGGTCTGGAGTATTCATTCCAAACTTGATATAATAACCAATTGGATTTAATTTCTGAATAGATATTTTACCAATGTATTCCTTGTGATAAATATCCTTGATAATATCTCGGATTACTTGTTCTAATTCTTCCAGGGTCTTCATATGTGTCTCCAAAATTATTATTCCACCTTATATTATTATTGTTATTCTAATTCGGAATCTCACCATATCGCCTCCTTCCGAACTCATCTGTATAATATCCTATTTGTCGCCACCCTTTTGTAATATCTTCCATTTTGTATGGTACGACACCTTGTAATTCCTCATCTGCAAGTTCCGCCATCCCCATCGATGCGATAATATCAAACTTCCTTTTATTCTCTATGGTATATCGGTTTGCCTCATCAAGCATTTCTTCAAACCATATCTAATGGCAGTAGTCTTCGATATAATCCCTAATTAAATCTGTCTGATGATCAATTATTGCTGGAGTCGCAGGAGTTCCAAACTATTTATTTGTATTTCTCGCTGTTTCGGCTAGGGTAGCTCTTGGTCTTCTCATAAACCTCCATATAAATCCATTTGATTTGGCATATGGAATTATTCCCTGTCTGGTAGCCTCGATATTAATTATCGCATTATAATACTCGGCTATCTTTCTTGTAATCTTGTAAGCCTCTCGTATATCGTTTGGCCTGTCTTTATATATTGCCACATACTATGGCTCCTATAAACCAAAAGTACGTTTTTTAACAACTAAACAAAAATCGGAAGGATCCTTTGTTGATTCTGACGTCTGTAATTTACCTATATCAATACCGTCAATACCAATAACATATAAATTCCGTACTGGCTCTTCCGGCGGTGACCAGATAACTTTGCCGTTCTCATCCTTTTTCTATGGTAATAACCAAATTGGATCTTCCAATATTTTTATCTTGCCATTTGGATTATCAATCCATTTAAATCCTGTTATATTATTCTCGGTATGTTCTCCATTTCTGTATGTATATTCCAGCCATCCAGTTTTTATTGGAGGACATTCTTTTAATGCACGTATCCTAGTCAGCTATTCGACAATATTTCCTTTATTGAATTTATTGTCTCCCTCCATATTAAAAGCCTCTTCAGCAGTCCAGCAACGCTCTGCGCATTTCTCGACATACTTGTCTGGTAGTGCCGCAAGTGCATCCCTTTCTTTTTGGAGAAGTTCCTTAAATTCCTTTTCTTTACAAACGCCCCTTTCATCCATATACTCTGGATTCAATGACTATGCAAAATATGGTATAAAATAACCTGTAGTTACGTATTCGTGTGTTTCTGTATAATTATGATGATATGGTAAAATTTTAAAAGCCTTCGGTTCGTAGTATATTGTACGAAGACCTTCAAGAGCCATCCCATGGTCGCCTCCTGTACCTCCAAACAGCATTATACCTCGTGGAACACCTTGAACCTCAACTAGTTCCTATCCTTGAACAATTGCGGTTGTAAGTCCAGGCCAACTATTATGACAAATTGTAAAATCTTTTAATAAAAATAATTGATTTCCATCAAGTGTAAATCCATAATATTTACCAATATTTAATTTTTCTATTTTAAATGTTGTATCCAACCTATCATAATTACTTTTTTTAATCTTGCCATCTCTATCAACTGATTGCTTTCTTAGTATTTTTGTTGGTATTTTTGAATGTCCATATAAAATGCGAATTCTATACTATCTTACTCCGCCTTTTATTTTTCTGCCATTCATAATTCTTTCTTTAGATAATCTGGAATCCCTGCTAACTCTCATTCCAAGAACGTGGCATATAAATTCTATCTAATCGATCAAATGTTTTCTTCCCTCATACTGGGTTATTTCTACAACTTTTTTTGTATGATTATAAGTTCCATCTGAATCTATAATTCCGGCAAGAACCTGTAAAAGGATATTATCATCATTATATAAATATATGTCTGGAATTGACTTGTTATTAAATACACCTAATTGTCTTAAAATATCATGGAATCTATTCTTTGGACGATTGTCTGCAAGATATATATGTTTGCATTTTTTTGCATTTTTACAATCCGTAATCCTAACATCAAAATTATTCTATTTTCCAAATTGTATTAAGTAATTAATTACTTCCTAGTCTTCCGATGTGAATCTAGCCTTTGCAGAATCTCCATCCCCAAGCCAATATCCCAAAATATACGGATCAAGCGGAACATTCTTATGTTTAAAATGTACAGAAGAGCTTCTAATTAATTTATATCCATCTTTTTTCCTAGGCTGTTTTGAAACCATATCATAATAATCTTTAACCTTCATTTCAAATTCAGTATATTTCTTATTATAATATGTGCGCCTCTTTCCATATAAAATATGGTTTTCATTAACTATCTACTCATCGCCATTTTTTGGTATTATTCTATACATTTGCTATTCTCCAGAATGTAATTGAACAACTGTCCTCGGAGTTCCGTCATCTCCCATAACCTTATCTCCAACCTAGATGTCCTCAACATTTTTTAATCTCCCATCTGCCATTATTACCTATGTTCCAGGCGCATGACAACCAGCTTCATCATATACCAACAAATCAACACGATCACCTCGAATATTTCCAGGGTCTTTTCCGATAACCCCGGTAACCGATGACTGGAAACCATCGGCAACTTTCTGTCCATTAATATTACGGTAAAATCCAGACCTTTTGCAAAGGGCAGAATCCTCTATCTGACGCAACCTAAACATACCACCATCCGTCTTACCATCCAAAAACATTAATGCATGGGTAAATTTCTTGTAAGTACGTTTAAGCTTTAACTCGTCATAACAAGTTATCAGCGTATCACTCTACCGAACATTAACAAACATATTTGTGGCTATTGATGCATTTATCTCTGAAAATCCAATAGATCTCGCCTTCATAAGCGCGGCGTGCAAATGCAATCTTTTAGCCATTTCAAAATAATGGAAAAACGCATACTATGATGCAAAAAAAATCGGAAAATCATCACGAGTTCCCGATCCAGATTTCTAGCCAATAGAGACGACCGGAAGTGTGTAATAATTAAGAAAAAAATAATTATCACCAGTTATTGTATAACCATGCGAGGAAAAGCCTTCCTTGCATCTCCTATTCTCCTCCTGCCAGAAGTCGTTATAAGGTTTTGATTTAAATCTATAAGAACAATAATGACCTGTACGTTTGTAATTATCTCTTGCTTCTGTAAACCATTCTGGTTTAAAATCAAGACCTTCCGTCTGGTTTATCGGCCTATATCCGGTAAGCTCATACGAAAGAGCTGGATCAAAATATTCAATTTCCTATCCTTTAGGAACATCCCATTTAAACTTTGCCATAATTACATCGGTTCAAATCCTTCGACTGCTCCTGCCCGAATCGTTGACTTCTCGGCCATATCTTTCTTAACTCGTTTTTCAAGATCAACAAGTTCATCAAGCATCTTGCCAAGATTGGAGATTTCCTTCATAATATCACCAGCTTTATAAACCGGCTTATTTGTTGTCTCGTCACGTTCAAGCGGATCAACCGTTTTAAAATATTCTATAAATTTATTTGTCATTTCCTATGCAGCGTTTAATAATCTAACAGAAAGTCTAGATTCTTGTATCTGTCTAAACTTTCTACACGCTGCTCGAAAAGTAGGGTCATCAAATTCTTTCTACGTCATATGCGCATCCCTAAGCGCTTCCGTATGACGTTCCTATTCATCATATTCACTGTATACACTTTTCCACGATAGTGCTAGCCAAATATAAGTAAATTCTCTAAATGCCCGTAATCCAAATTTTCCTTTTGGATCTTCCTTGCATTTATTCCTAGATGGTTCCATAAGTTGTTTAAACTCATCAACCAAAAGAATCTCTGGAGTGTTTAACTCTATCTGGTTTGTAGCACTATTGTATAAAAAGATATCATCTATCATAAATCATTATCATTAAATTATTTTTATTATCTATTATTTTTTGCCTTCCTATATGGCGGCTTTGCGCGATCCTTGAAAGAACTTATGCTCTCTTGTATACTTTAGTTCCATTTTTGGGCCTTCTTCATTTTACGGCCACATTTAAACTGCTCAACAGAATCCTATACTTTCCCATCGGCTTTCTGCTTAGCAACACACCTCTTGCAAATATGACCGCCGTTCTTGTAATATTGAACATCAGTACCTTCCGGGCACTGACCGTTAAGACTACGTATATAATTAAGCTTAGCACCGAACTTGGCAGCCTGTACCTATTGCTGCTGCATTTCCTGCATAAATTCTTGGTATGCCTGTTGCAAGCCCTGCTCGCCCATCTGCTGCATTGCCTATTTAAGCTATGCCTCATCCTGTACGCCAAGCTTTTGGGCAAGCCATTGAATAAAAGCCTATTGTAATTCTTGCTCGTTCATATTATTAAATTAAAATTAAATCCTTAGTAGACCATACGGCCTCCTGTAACTAACCATCTTTAGTAAACCATCTACAACGCATCCCCTTTAACTTCCCCTTGCTGTCATGACTAAAAACGTTTGTCTCCTTCCTGACAACCATCATTATGGGTGCATTGGGAATGTCCTATCGTATTTTTACAATTTGACCTGGTAAAAAATAGGTCTTATCTTCCTCCATAATTATTTGCATTTGTTAAACCGCTCTGTCAGCCCTTCATTCACAATAGATATAACCTGATGCTCATCAATACTATAAAATCCCTGTTTAAAGAATGGTACTGGAATAGCGGTATCTTTCCTATAAAATATTACATCTCCCGGCTGAATATACTTAACCTCTGGGCCAATTTCCTGTACAGCTCCAGTACGAATAAACGGATCCATCTCCTCGTTCTTTCCCGTTATAGGGTTCTTGTCTACGTGGGGGTTATAACCGCCAGTATCAATAATAATATTTCCCTGCGTAACAATCTTCTGGAAAGGATTATTCTTAAAAGGTGTAAATATAATTCTTGAATACATTGGCTTGATCTCCGCCGTATTAATATCGTACTCGATTTTATCCTGACTCTCTTTCATAGCCTTGTGGCTCTCGTTAATCTGCTCTTGGAACTTCTCTAACTGATCGTTCATTTTAGAAGCCTTCTCTTTTTCTACAAGGGCTTCGATTGAGTTCTCGCGCATATTAACCATATTGTAATTGGAGTCAGTACCCAAAGCTGCTACAGCCAGCTTCTCATCATTTGTCATTTCATTTCTAAATTTTGTCATAATTCATTAATCATTAAAAGTTATTACCATTTTCCCGCTACACAAACAGCCGTTGAAACTCTTGTCTTTGCCAGTAGTCTACAATTGCAACCACGCACAAATCCGTCCTTCGGCTTACCGCTAACCTCGTTGGTCTCTGGATTTAACCACAACTTACTATTACAGATACCTCCGAGTGTATTTTTGAATATCGGGCATTTTCTACATATCTTCATCCTATTCTCACTCAATTTATCATTGATATGGAGAATCTCATTTTTGTGTCCATTAATTATGTCTAAAATCTACATCTTTATATAAAAATAAAAAAAAGAGGATTTGAATATTATTTTAAAACTCGGTGACTTCCAGTATAATAAAATAATACTCGCGCTAGTCCTAAAAAATCATATCATTTAATATTCAATCCTCTTACGTTTCTCTCTGTTCTTTTCTAAAAGTAATTGTTTCTTATAATGTGCAAGCATCCTCTCTACCTCTTTTTTCAAATACTCACAATGATACAAACGATTATTCCCATTATGATCATAATGATTTAATATTAAATCATCAATAATAAAATTTGGGTTAATTTTCTGTAGCATCCAGGCATAGGTAGAAAGCTGCATCGTATAGTGCCAGAAATTTGAGTCGTCTAGTTTGTTCAATGGATACTTCATCTTAGTGGTTGACTTTGTAGCAGAATCGTAAAACCCTTGAATATCAATGTGTTCATTGGTTTTGTGATCGCATAATGTAATATGATTTCCTTGTTTAATTAACAAATCAATTTGTCCTGCCAATAATAAAATGCCATCGTCAGACTCTCTATAAATTAAATATTCTGGATATACTCCATATTCCAAATCCAAGTCTGTGTAATTTTTCTTACACACAAACTTTCCTCCTTTTACAAATTTTACCAATTCTTTGTTGTTAGGATTTTTATAAAAGGAGTTTTCTATATCGGCGTGTATTTTCGTTCCTCGTTTACAAGCCTCTTCATTTTTCTTTTTCCATTCATCTAATATATCTTTCTGCGCTTTATCAAATTCTTTTCCTGATATACCGTAGGTCTGTAATATTTTGTTATTCCACTTTTTACTGGAAAGCAGATTTTTCTTCTCCATATTAAAAGCATCCGGGGCAATTTTCTGAAGCGCCTTATACTTAGACCAAAACGCTTCGTTAAATGGCTGGCCGTACCTTTCAATTAAAGTGGTTACGCTGATATATTTTTTTGACTCATCCGTTATATCCCAATATTTATGAAATTCATCATTGAAAACTACGTTTCCATTTCTTTTATCAATTTCCATACACTATATTATAACATTATCATTTCAACAATCCGTCTCTCCACATCTTATATCTATAATTGTAATCTATTCCGAGTAAGGCTGCAACGAACGTACTCGTCTCACCAAATGCCACCAAAACAGAACTGTCAATAGCTCCCATCGGTGGAACTGTAAAACCCGCAATTAAAAGCCCGCTTCCAACAACTGTAAGGAAAGCAGCTATTAACAATCGTAAATTTAATTTCTTTTCGTTAGTCATAATAAACTGTTACCTACGGTACTCGGAAAAATTAAATTTTGTTTATACAAATTTAATTATTAAATTTAAATAATCAAAATTTTTTTATTAAAAAATAAATAACCATAATAACAATATGTTATATCTAAAGAACGGAAGCGGAATACACATTAAAAAGGAGAACAAAGGAAAATTTACCGCCAGTGCCAAACGAGCTGGTATGAGCGTATAGGAATATGCGCAGAAAGTCCTAAACAATCCAAATGCAACTCCGCTACAAAAGAAACAGGCTAACTTTGCACTAAACGCAAAGCGTTGGAAACCCAGAAAAGGATAGGAAGGAATGTAGGTTCCTTCTATAGATATGTGGACGTAGTTTTCAAGAAAGATAAACGGCAATCAACAAACGGTCGTAAAAGCACAATAGATGTATAATGATTTAGTGTCAAGAGGTTATTCACCGGCATAGGCAATAGCGGTAACTGGTGTTGCCGGTTTTGAAACTGGCGGTACTTACAACCCTGAGATAGGTAGAAGATATAAAGGCCTTTTACAATGGGCACCAAACAGATATCCAGGATCTGGGTATAACAGATAGATATAGTATATAGTTGATGACACGAGAAATAGGAAAAACTGGGCTGGAAGCGATGCGTATGACACTTTTAATAATACCAGTACAAATCTTAATGATACAACTGCTGCTTTCGAACGCGGATATGTGCGTTCTGCAAACGGTTCTAGAAGAGCAGCTGTACTAAATAAAATCTTTGGTCAGTTTGTAGATAAATTAAATTTAGAAAAAATAAAATTTAGACCAGATGGATAGTAAGAATTATTTCGCAGAGTTTGATAGTGTAGATCCTCCATATGTAACAGAAGATTATGAATAGAATAAATTATTAGATGTGGAATTGAAAAAACCAAATCCAGGCGCGGAGGTTATTAACTTATTGGATATTTCCGATAAAGACAAACAGGAAATCGGTCTTCCAGTAAGCCCTTCCGGAGAGTTTAAAAATATATTTAATGATAATTTTAATCCAACATTAAAAATGTCAACAGGATCTAAAAACTTAGAATAGGCCTTAAATAAATAGAATGTAACAGGAGTAAAAAGAAACTGTCTTATCAAACTAGCGAAATTAGAATCCAATATGAATCAATATGCTAAGGCTTCTAATTCTTCTGCTTCGGGAATGTTTTAGATGATAGACAGTACAAGACGACTTGTAAGTTCTGTTTCAAAATAGGAATTTATGAACAACCTTGATGAATAGGTTAGAGCGGCATCTAAATTATATGACAAAAATCTTGCATATTTAAAATCTAATGGCCTTCTCGAAAAAGCATCTGCAAAAGGACTTTCAACCGACGAAGCAATTGCAATGACTTGGCTGAACCCAACTTGGACAAAAAGCTGGCTTAATGGAGGAGGTTCTGGGGGAACTGATGCAAATGGAACTGGAATATTACAATATCTTAAAATGTACCGAAATAAATGACTAAAACAGTAAATAAAGATTCTAAACGAATTTTTAAAGATAAGAATGGGTATTTTTATGAGGTAGATGGTAAAAGAGTAAACGTAAATCCAATAGATCGAAATGGTGAAGATCCAGCACAATGGACTTTTACAGATGGTGAAAATACATTTACCCCTACGCAAATTAATGAATCAGATCATTAGCCAGGATATAAATACAATAGTGCTTTTGACCGTTATGCCGTAACCGACCTTTTAGACTGGACTACAGAAAACACAATTGGACTGCCATTTAAATGGGCAGCAAAAACAGAAACAGGGCAAAAGACTCTCCCGTATGTCGGAAAAGCTTTATCAATAATACAACCAAGTAAATGGTATGGAATGTTTACTGGTAAAGGCGCATTGTGGAGCGATCGGAATACTGGATTTGGAAGCGATAAAGAAGGATAGGCCTTAAATACTTTGACTGATTGGGCATTATCTCCTGCTTTAGCAAAAGGAGTTGGTGCAGTAGGAAAGGCAGCTTTTAATGAAAGTATGCTTTAGGCTGCGATAAAAGGTTGGGAGCCAGCAGTAAGGTACGTTTTAGGAGAACCTAAAGTTGAAAACATTTTAAACCATGTTGTCCCAGGCCAAATTGGATGGAGTCTAGCTTAGAACAGTATTGTATTTCATAAAACATATAATCCAGAATTTAAAATATTAGATCATTTCCCAGAACGGTGGGATTCGCAAAAGCATGGCGCTTCAAGTTATGGAATGTGGATATCACAAAAAAATGATATTGGCATGATGAATAATAGACCATATGTTGCATCAATTGAACAAACTGTTAAAAAGCCTATGGTTCAGATTGGAGAATTATCTCTTAGACAGAAGAATAACCCGAGGAATCAACTCCTTCAATATGCAAGATAGAATGGAGCTGACGCCTTCTAGTTTAGAAATATAAGAGATAATCGCGCTCTTCACCAAGATGTGGATTTTGTTTTTAATCCTTCTGAAAATCTAAGGTTAGAAAAACTTGGATTTGAATCAAACGATAGAATATATCCCATTTTACAAAAGCATCTACAGGGGGAAGAAGCTGTTAAGATGTTTAAAGAATATGGAGGAGAACCAATTCCAGAAGGAAGTATAAACGGATAGCAATTACGTCAATACGTAAATGAGGCTAGAGAAAAATATGGCTTAATCGGAAATACAAATATTACAGACGAAGAAATAGCTTAGGCTTTATATAAATAGGTTAAAGAAGTTGGTGATAAAACAGCTGCTGTAAATTAGCAGGGGGAGCCATAGATATTGTTTAGAGGAGATACAAAATCATATACAACTCTTAAAAATCACAAACTAGACGGTTCTCACGTGGTTCTTGATAATGAGTTGGGTACTTTGTTTACAGGAGATTTTCCAGGTACCTACGGAGATAGGTTTGACATGGTTGGGTCTTCTAGATATCTAGATGGTTGGTTCTTCGATCCAACTTCCTCTGAGTGGTAGTGGAGAGGAGGAGGAACTGGAAGCAACCTTAATAAGCAAAAGGGATATCAAATGTTTTTTAAGCTTGGGCCTTCTGATAGATACAAGTCAAGAGGATGGCATACTGGATTTATAAAAGCCGCATCAACACCAGAAAATCCAAACGATTTAAATGCTTTTATAGTTAGAACACCAGCAATGCGCAATGCTTCAAGAGAAATAAGCGTTTTAAATGACGAATTTCTTGTTAAATAGCCTACATTGAAAACTACCAGATACAAATGGAATGATCAAAAGCAAAGAATAGTTGATACTATTGGTGATGACAGCGTTTTAGAAGAGAGTCCGTGGTTAGGAACCAGACAGGCAGTAAAAGAACATTACAAAAATATGTTGGACGATGCACAGAAAAATCAATAGGGGTTATTAAAGTCTGATAGAATTGGAGAAAATGGAATAACTGAAGCAAATTCTCTGAGAGAAGAACATCCTCTATATTCGTATTTTGTATTACCTGATTTCAATAAACAAAATGCAAAACATATTCTCCCATATGATTTACGTATTCCAAGAAATTGGAAAGATCCAAATATTTTTAGATTAGCCATCCCAGCTGGTTTCGGTTTATCACTTTTAAGCAACGATAATAAATGAAAATAATAATCAATAAAATAATACCGTTTAAAGGATTTCTTGCCATTAACCTATTTGGTTTTCTGTTCGCAAGAAAGAAATTATCGGAAATAGATATAAATCACGAGAAGATTCATACAGAACAGATGAAGGAATTATTATATATACCTTTTTATATTATATATATAATAGAATATATAATAAGATGGTTTATACCTTTCTTCAAGATGTCACTACCAGATTCACATAAAATATATAGATCTATATCATTCGAATAGGAAGCATATAAGAATGAATAGAATTTAGATTATTTAAAAAATAGGAAAAGATATAACTGGGTTAAGTATTTAACTAAATTAGGATATACTGAAAGATATTATTAAATGAAAGATCTAATAATTAAATTAATAACTGCACATACTGGGATATCAAGTAAACGCGTATGCGGCTTAACAGGATGGGTTGTATGCCTTTCAATTGCCGTATACTGTGCAATTACCCAGACATAGGCACCAGTGGTCACAGAGACGATATTATGGTGCTGTATGGGGTTGCTTGGCATTGACAGTGTGACAAATATTTGGAAAAAATAAAAAAATGAGTACTAGAACAATTAATTTATCACAGGTAGAAGTAACGGCAAAACTTTCCCCACAAGCAAAAAAAAGAGCGGCAAGCAGATAGATTTAGGCATTTAATAAAGCCAGAGCAGCAAGACAGAGATATTTTTATTTTAACGGAAAATGGTATACGACTTAGAAGCGAGGTGAAACAAAGGAACAGTGGTGGAATAATACTATTGACAATATAACCGCTTCTGGAAGCCATAATGTACAGACAGATTTATCATAGGGATGGGAAGGCGGAGATGCAGGCCAGTATGCAAAAACCAAAGACGGAAAGGTTAAATGGGTAAAGTTTACAGGTAATTCAAACTCTGGCCCTGTCGGTGCTAGAGGAGCAGAGTACAATCCTAATTTAGGATATGCATAGCCCGATCTTCCAAACGACCAAATATAGATTACAATAGGAACAGACAGAGGAAAGGCCGGTACAAACCCGAAAACAACAATAACAATTGGAAAACCGGGAGATGACGGGTAGGCTGAAAGACCAAAGACAAATAGAGAAGTTTCTTAGTTAGCAGATCAAAAAGTTGGAAACTGGGATGCCGCTGATTTCGTTGATGCTATATTGCCTACAAATGCAATAGCAAATGGAGTTTCATATGTAATTGATAAAATGACTGGAACCGAATACACTCCATATATAGCGAAATCTGGATTTAATCCATTTGGATATGCAAAAGATCTCGCAAAAGGCAATATTGGAAATCTCTTACTGAGAGGAGTTGATGCATATGCTACACTCGGTGCTCCAGGGCTTTCCAAAGCAGTAGATTACTTAGGAACTAGGTTTGCACCTAAGATCGCAAGTATGTCTGCGAAATCAACATATCTTCCTAAAAAAGCGCTTACTCCTAGTGGAGAACTCACTCCATGGGCACAAAACCCACTTCGAACTTTTGACGGATAGCCAGCACAATTATTCAGCAGAAGATCAATGGAGAGAGCAGTTAATGAAGGTGTTAAAGTTCCAGGAATGAGATGGGGAACCAATGCAGCACGGAGCGTAAACACTGGTACATCATATGTATACCGTTCATCAGCACATCCATACGATGTCGCAATAGATAGGGCAATGCAGATAGCTCCTTATGAAACAGCTCTTACAGATATAGCTTTACAACAAATAAATGGAAATAAATAATCATGACAAAATATTTAGACTTAACAGGACTTTAGAAAGTAATTAATTGGGCAAAAGGTGCTTTTGTTGGATATAATAGCTCTACCTGCATACTATCATAGGGGGGGGTGAAATAAGTGAGATAAAAATATATGAAGATCACGACAGAACAACACGAGCTGGAGAAGTCTTGACAGGTGTTGACTCATATCTCAATATAAGCGGTCGCTAGTTGACGTTTATTTACGATTCAATCACAATTGCTAGCTTTAGTAAATAGGGTATAAGTATGCGCCATCTCTATAATTCGAATTGTGAAGCCGCTTTTAACGGACGCAGCATGTAGTATGATAATAACGTTAATCAATTTTATGCTTCTGCTGATAATATTCGAATTTCCTAGAAAGATAATTCAAACAACATAAACATCAAGCCTACTGGTATAACGTTGAAAACAGCCACTGAGAATGACTGCTTTACATGTAATGGAGGAACTTATGACCTAGCTCAAAAACTTGATATTTCAGCAGCAATAACCGATGCCGAAATAACAGAACTGTTTAGTTAAAATATTAACATTTCTTAACTTTGATATTTAAATATTTTTAATTATATTTGAGTATAATATTAAAGTTAATGATTATGGAAAAAGCAATTATGAAAAAGCTTGTTGAGGAGCTTGTAAAAAACCTCAATGTAACAAAAGACGATAATGGTGATATAACAATATCAAGTAACGCATCTGTATGTCCTCTGTGCCGAGACCGAGACAACGACTGGGAAAGCGTAGAGTTCGATGACAGTATGACAAAGGAAACAGTACAGGCCTATAAAGATGTTGTCGATATTCTCGACGAGGCTTCATTTAATGAGTTTGTACTGAGCCTCAGAACAATGCTTGATATTACAGATTTCGATAAACTTCTGACTAAGGATTCGTATGACCCAGCTGAGGCTGATGCCGTAGAGGAAATGATCTTCGCAGCAACGACAAAGCTGAAATCCTTCCTAAAAGAGAAGGTCGAAAGATATAATGACGCGATTGGTCTTTGTAATGCAATTTTAGATTGATAATTAATTTAAATCCTAGGCATGATTTAAAACTGCCTAATAATGAAGCGTGTTGTAATTTGGTAAGCAAAGTTGACTCTAAATCAATTAGTCCGGGTTCGAGTCCTGGCGCTTCAACTATGATAGCAGTATATAAATTAAATGGAAAAATATTGAAAACAACAAATTTAGAAAAGAAACTTTCTAAATTAAAATCCAATCCGGAAATATTATACAAAAAAGAATCCGGTACAGAAGCAGATCTAGACAAATGGATAAAAGATAATCTAAAAGAAAAAACTGATGACAATGAAGATAATGGAATAAAAAAATACTACTATATAAATAAAGAAGGGTGTAGTCTAGTATCAATATATGACAAGAAATATAAAGGATATGAAAAATGTACAAAAGACAAAATTAATGAAGCAATTGGAAAGCGGAGTGTTTCCAAATGATAATAATAGATTATATACAGCAGCACAGGTGATAATCCAAATGGCTACAAGACTTGTAGAAGAAGCCGAAAGCCTAGGACTAACCAATAAACAATGGTATATAAATTTCGAGGATTATCTTAATATATTATCTGTAAAAGACCATACAAACCAAAATCAAATAGAAGAATTGGTAAATACTTTAGAAGAATTTAAGAAAGGGAAGGACGAATAATCCTTCCCTATTTTTGTATACAATAAAAGCCGATCAGTTAGTTCTGACCGGCTTTTTCTATATTAAATTATTTATAAATCTTTCGTATATCGCGTTATTTTTAATCAAACGATAAATTTATCTGGCTCAATATTTTGTGCCCGTAGAAGAGCCTCTATGAGCTTCTGCTGGGATTCTACTTTCTTATTTAACTCGTCTATCTTATCAGTATTTTCTGTAATTCTATCTTCGTGATTTTTCAAAGTCCAAATAATAGCTTGCCCAAGTTCTCCAAGTTTAAATATTTTTGTATTTGTAAAACATCCAGTTTCTAAATCCCTAATTTCATTCTTTAAAATTGTTAAATAATTTTTATTTTCTAATTCTTTATCACATTTTCTAATTGTAGATTCAGGCATATTAATCTTATTACTTAATTGTCTATTTGAATAACCAATCTTTCCAACACCTTGTATATCTTTAAACATATATTGTTGAGATGCCAATATATATGCTTTTGAAGCAAACGACACATCTTTGTTTTCTAAAAAATCTTTATGGAATGGTTCGAAATTTATATATTTTTCAAATTTATATATAGTTCTTCTTCCATCTCTTCTAGTAGAAATATAACCCTTATCTTTTAACCTTTCTATTGAAGCTCGTATTGTTGGAATACTGGCTCCAGTAATTGTTGAAATTGTCTGCAAAGAAACAAAAGTTTCATTTGACTTTCCGTCTTCGTACTCCTTTAAAACGGCATAAATCAATTGATCCTTTGGAGGCAATTCCATCCCATTCGGTACTTGTACATGCTGCTTTTCCATATTACAAATATAGTGAAAAAATTTGTAAAATCAAAACAAAAAATTGTACAATTATTTTTATAATGAAAATATGTGCGCAAGGTGCGCATATACTTTCATAAAGTGCGCACATATTTTCACAATCTGCGCACAGATTTTCATCTATCTATACTTAAACTATACTTAATAATAACTATAATTAAAGGCTCTGCCAAATTTGATACGATAGCTATATATCAAAGTATTATTGTTGAATTATTTCTTTTAATCATTTCATTTTCCTTTTTTAATCTGGCCAATTCTTCTCGCAACATCTTTATCTCGTCTTCAACATTATCAAGTCTTTCATCCTGCTCCTTGAACTTCTCTATAAATATCAAATTTAATTTATCCTGTGGAAATCTCTTGATAAATTCTGAAGCACCCTCTAAATATCCCTTTGCTTCTAAAGATTTATTGCAATCACTTATTGTAGAAGCTGGCATATGGATCAACTGAGATAACTCTTTATTTGAATATTGTATCCTTCCCTCATCTCCGTCTTTAAACATATATTGATGGCTTGCAACAATATACGATTTCTCTGTAAAAGTTAAATTTGGATTATCAAGGAAATCGTAACTGTATGGTTTAAATCTTTTGTTATTGTTAAACTTATATATTAAATACTTCCCTCTTCTCCTGGTTTCGATATAACCTTCTCTAACCAAATTATCTACACATTTCTTAATCGTCTTTGCAGCAGCACCAGTATCCTTTGTTATTGTCGCATAACTAGGAAAGGCTTCCATAGTCCTGCTATTCATATATCTTCTAATAGCTACATAAACTAATTTATCTTTCGGATCTAAATCCGGCTGTGGTTCAGAATTTGCCGGATGTGGATAAATTACAAATTGATCATTTTCCATATTTCTTAATTTTTAATTATTATATTACAAATATAATAAATATTTTGGAAATACCAAAATATTTTTATAATAATAAAATAGAAATCCGAGAGATACCATAGAGATTCGAGAGATGCCAATGAAATCCGACAAATACCAAAGAAATCCGAGAGATACCAACTAACTATACTTACTATACTTACGTAACTATACTTAACAGGCTGACCAAAAAAAAATATGGGTACATTTTTAAAGCCCCCCCCCGGGGTATGAAGTTGATAATATATAGTGGGGAAAAATATAATATATACCGGGGAGAGAGTACACGGGGTGATTTCATCCCCCCTAGGTTCACATAGGAAAATCAATTTGGTGACTCATTCCGCTGAGAGGTAAGTTTCACATAGTTACTTTGTTGCAGTGACAATTTATTGGACGAAGAATACGAACTGCGTCTCGCCTACCCAACGGCGTTAAACTCGGCGTTAACGGAGCCACGTTATCCGTAATTCCTGGTCTTGTAAGCCAGGTGCGTACCGGAAGGTCTGGGCGCAGCGTAAGGTATCTCCGCTTATGAGATCCCACGGCACGTGTAGTGCTACCGACGGTGAGTATTCCGTCTGACGTACCGGTAACAGGAAAGACTGTAGCTAACTTTAAAACTTGTTATTATGGCAACATCAAAAATTATTGTTAATTACAATACAGACAAGGTTGAGTCAAACGAACTCGCCTTGTCTCCATGGCAGGAAGACGCCAGGTTTATCTTGGCCGGGGTGATCTCGGCCAAGATAAAGGACAAAAACGGTAAGTGGGGCGACCCACGAGCCGTCTTCCTGACCAACTTGGGCCCGCTGTGGCCCACGATGTGCAGGAAACTGAAGGTGGACACCGATGGGAATATCCATCGGCTTGAAAGAGCGTTTAAAACGCTCTGGAGTGACATCCAGGAGGCCGTCAAAACCTCTCAGAACGACTGGGAGGCCCTTGAAAAGACTGTAGCCCTGTACAAGGGCAAAGTCTTCATTATTCGCCGGGACGAGTTCCCGGCCGTGTCAAGTGATGGCCGCACTTATGTGACCGCGCTTATAGATGCCGACTTGGTCGATGACCAGGCCGGTTACGACAACCTGCTGGCCGAAGCCGAGCAGGTCAAGGCCAAACTGGAGGAGAATGGAGCCGCCTAAAAGGGCTCCGCGTCCTAAGCATGACGATAAACTGCTTAAATTTTAAAAAAAATCAAAATATGATTATTTTAATTATTGCCATGGATAGTTGGCATCTAAATGGTGTCCACTGCCCTAATGTCCGTGTCTCTCTTCCAGGAGAGACGCTGGCCGAGGCATTTTCAGAGCTTACCAGGATCGAATCCTGGGCAAAAGCGCTGAAAAACGCCAAGGGTGAAGCGCTTTCCGTGGCGATGTTCCAGTCAGACCTGGAGCAGTACGGCTATGCTCGTACTGTGGTTTACGATGGCGGCATCGAAGGTGTTGCCATCGCATACCAAGTCTGACTTGGCGAGTTGGGTAGATCCCCCAATACATAGACAAAGCCCACCTGAGCAAGTGGATAAACTGCTTAAATTTAAAATATGGCAAGATTTCGTTGTTTTGCCTCACGGGATAACATTCTCCCATTTAAGAGCGAGGACTCTCTTCAAGGAGAGAGTTTACTCCTCTTTATGAGGAGAATGAACGCCCAGTTCCCAGCGTCAGACCGTTGGGAGCTGGAGTTTTTAAGGACGGACTTATAAGTTCGTCTTAATCCCGGAGTTTTCTTCCGGTCTTTTCTTGGCAACAGAATAAAGACCGGAATTATGTCAAACAATTAAAAAAAATAAAAAAATGAAATTTCAAATTTATAAAGGTCGAGATCTGCAGAACCTGCTGGATCTCGACAACCAATTTTGTCTATTTGCCGATAAGGCAATAGACAAAGATTTTTATCAGGACTGATATCCTTCATTGGAGCCAGTTCTGAATCTTTATGGAACCCTTGCCGATTGCGAGGGTTCCTACGCTATGAGGAAAGTCGTCGGTGAAAGCCGGCGGCTTACATTCAAACAGGCTGCCCAGACCCTGAGAATCTGGGTGGCAATGGTAAGCGAATCTCAGGACGAGTTCCTGGGGATGCTTGATACTCTCGCACCAGTTTTAAGCTGGTACGAGAAATTAGGCGAGGACTACACAATAACGTTCTCGTTCTAACCTTAAAGGAAGGACTGCCTACGGGCGGTTCTTCCTATTTTTTTTATTACCTGAGGATTGGAGAGGGAGAGATAGTTTCACATAGTCATTGTATAACCAGCGACCTTTATTTGGGCGAGGAGAGACCCGGTGTATAAGTATCACAAATTCTCTCAATAGATTAATTTAAAATGTATTAAAATGTCAAGCAAGATTGAAGTTTTGAGGGCCAGAGCACTGGCCGATGGAGTTAAAGTAGTTGCGCAGGTTAACCGATTGCCGGTCAGGTCTATCGACCTGGATAATCCCGAGGTGGGTGATGTCCTTTTGCTTGTAGATATCACAATTTACGAGCGTCCGATAGGGACGAATAAGGCCTACTTTGTTTATGTCTACAAGTTAGACAAAAATGGGAAGGTTGACGAAAACAAAGTCGCTGTACTGTATCTTGGTCAGCTGACCAGGGTAGTTGCAGAGTACGATCCTGAGACCATGACACGTACCGGTAATATAGTTAAGGCTTCTGGTACCGTTGTAGACGCTATCCAGCAAGTTGCGACATGGGATCAGGCCGTTGACTTGCTAGAGGGCAAGAAGTTCAAGGTTGCTGGTGTCGTTACTGTTGATGCCCGGGATTTTAACAATCCTGGACAGACAAGAAAGCAATCTGTTTATTCCTTTGATTTTGTGTGATCACAATCAAAGGAAGAGTGATATCTCCATGGGTCATTCAGAGTGGCCCTAGGAGGTATCACGTTATTCAGCCTTTTCAATATAAGTGTATAGGCTACTTTCTTTTAACAAAAGTTGGTAACAAGTATAGGGTTGAGAAGGTTTTTATCATATAACATATTATGAAAAAATTTGTAGTTATGTACAAGCTGAAGGATTTCAGCGAGTACAGAGTTGCAGCATCATATGCCACTAAGGCCGAGGCTGCAGATCATATAAAATTCCAGGTAGAAGATATGAACTCTACTGCAGACTGGCGTATAGAGTCCATATAGCACCTAAGCAAATGTATAAACTGCTGAAAAAAAAGTAAAAAACATCACTAGGATAGATGATTTTTTCTCTCTTCATAAAGAAGAGTTATTAACAGGATGTATTCTAGCGGTTATTCACAAATACCGATGAAAATTAGAGGGGATAGTAAGTGATAAAGGACTCTATAGTAATCACCTAAATAAGTGTATAAACTGTTTTTTTATTTATGAATAATGGCTTATAATGGCATAAGAGAAACTATTCATAAACAAATTTTGTTAATGCCATATTAACAAACGTCATCCAGGAGACGTTAAAATTCACACTGATGAGACTGGACGAAACACAGAGA